>Ga0116211_1001404_pt1 | contig 11386 bp, 7 predicted proteins | sample SaghotsprinmetaG_FD_94484 | JGI IMG/M metagenome (GOLD analysis project Ga0116211, IMG submission 94484) | Hot spring microbial communities from South Africa to study Microbial Dark Matter (Phase II) - Sagole hot spring metaG | ecosystem: Environmental > Aquatic > Thermal springs > Hot (42-90C) ... | reverse complement strand
GGTGCCAAATGTCTGCCAGGGCAGCGGGTCGCGGCTTCGGCCCGGGTAGATCAGATAGTAGGAATGGCCGGCAGTGTCAGGATCGAGCAGTTGTGCAGCGAGGCCGGCGGCCTGCAACGACCTCAACTCATCCTTGCGGCCTCCTACCAGCACATAAGTCTGCGTCGCGCCTGCGAAGCGGGCGTACACAGGCAGGGCGATGGCTTCGATGGCTGGGATATCTTCGGCCCTGGCCAGGGTTACCAGGATCAAGCCGCTATCTGGCGGGGGGGCGGCCTGGCTCTGGCCGGCGCTGAAGACCATCAGGATCACGGCAAAACAGATAATGATGCGTCTGCCCATCGGTATCCCTCCCCAAACCCGACTGCGCGCCTCAGGCGCAATGGTCTGCCGCCCGGGTGTTGATGTCATCGGATATGTCACTGCGAGTGCAGCCTGCCCGTGCGAGCGCAGCCTGTCATTGCGAGCGCAGCCTGTTATCGCGAGCGCAGCGAAGCAATCCCGGCTTTGCGCTATTGAGATTGCCTGGCCGCTGCGCTCCTCGCAACGACAAAAAGCGGGGCCTTTGCGGGCATCAATACTTCACGGGAAGACTGCCTAAGGCGCTTTGATGTCGACAATCTGGCCGAAGCCGTTGACTTCCAGCACCCATGACTGGCCTTGAACCAGGCGCAGGTATTCGTCCAGGCTGCGCGTCTCATACGTGTAAGTCCGGTCGTTGGCCCGAAACACGACCTGATAGGACTCCGAGCGGCCTGCGGCGCGCTGTGTCTCGCTGGCCTGCACCGACGGCCAGCGGGGGTTGAGGTCCCGGCCCTCTAACACCAGCGGCGGGGCGGCGACCCACGCCAGGGTGCGATACTGGCACCAATCGTCCAGGACCTCATACTGGCAATCCTGTTTGACCTGGCCGTAGCCACTGCCCGTGTCCACCACGTACGGGGTTCCGCAAACCTCCCGCGCCTTGGGCACAGGATAGCTGACCACCTGGCGCACCCGCTCCCGGCAGGTGCCGACCTCCATCCCTGGGGGCAGGCTGTCGCGCCAGCCCTCGCGCGTCACCGGGGCCAGGACTTCGACGGCGATCACCCGCCGCCAGCCGTAATCCGCGACCTGGCCGACCAGTTGATCGGTGCGGCCGGCCATGACAACGAAGGCCACGATGGCTGCCAGCATGACCAGGAGCAAGATGCCCAGAAGGCCGAACGCGGGGCGCGATGGGGGCCGGGGCTGGGCCGGCAGAGGCTCTGCGGGCACCGCCTTGCCCAGGGGCGCGCCGCATTGCGCGCATTTATGCGCAGTGGGGGGATTTTCTGCGCCGCAAGCGGGACATTTCTGGGGCGGGGCGGGCCGATCGCGCAAGCCGCCCAACACGTCGCCGGCCGCACGCGCTTTGCCCTCGGCCAGGGGTGCTGCGCACTGCCGGCAGCGCTGTGCCGTTGCCGGGTTACGCGTGCCGCAGTAGGCGCAATAGATATCGGGGCCGGCTTGCGCTGCGGCCAGCTTTTCCTCGTCCGTGATCAGGTGCTCTTCGGCCGCTTGCTCGAACTTGACATCCTCCGGCATCGCCGCGCCACATTGCTGACATTTGACCGCGCTCCCGGGATTGCGCGTGTTGCAGCTGGGGCATGTCCACTCCAGCTCCACATAGCCCAGCGTCTTCTCAGCCATCGATCACTCCTATCCTGAACCTTCCCCCTGAGACAGCGGCGATGCCTTGCCGATCGGCGTCAGGGTCCTGCAGGCCTTATGGCCCTATAGCAGCCTTTGGTGCATCGCTGTGCTGGCGGGCGGAGCACTGAGGCGCCGATAGCTGAACGGGTTCGACGCATCATCACGCCTGCCAACCACCAGGTCGGCCAGCAGCCGGCCTACGCCGGGCGCAGCCATCACCCCGTGGCCGTTGCAGCTTACCATGAGAAAGAACCCGTCCAGCGCCGGGTGCGGCCCCACCAGGGGCTCACCGTCGGGTGTCATCGTGTACTGGCCCGCGGAAAGGCGCACCTGGCTGCTCTTCAGGGAGCCGGCGACCTCTTCCCAGAAAGGATTGAGCCGGGAAACCCCTTCCAGCACCTCGAAGGGGAAGTTCGGGTTGGGTCGCACGTTGTCCACCGGTTCCCCGGGGGGCTCATGCGCCTGGGCCCAGGCCAGCGCCGCCCCTGGGCCTTCGGGCCGCCAGTGCGCGCCGGTGTCCTGGTCAATGGTCATGGGCGCCCAGGTAGGGATCAGCGGATGCTCTCCGATGGTGACGCGATGGCGGCGCACGACTTGCAGCGGCAGCTCGATGTGGGCCAGCGCCGCAACGCGAGCTGCGTAAGGCCCGGCGGCCAGCACCACCACCGGCGTCGCGATCGGGCCGCGGTCCGTTTGTACGCCGGTCACCCGGCCGTCCGAAACCAGGAAGCCGTTCACGGTGGTGTTGAGGACGACCTGCGCGGCCGACGCGCGCACAAACCCCTGGGTCGCTTCGTTAGACGACAACCAGCCATCGCCCTGGCGGAAGGTGCCCGCGACAACCTGGTCCGACACATACGGGAACGCCTTGCGGAGGGCCTCGCCGTCCAGGAATTGCACGTCGGTCAGGCCGAGCGCGTGTTGGGCAGCCACCCGTTCCCGGAATTCGGCAAATCGTTCGGGCTGTGCGGTGAGGAAGAGATAACCTTGCTGATGGATGCCGATGTCACATTCGGCCAAGCCGGTGCGCTCGGCGAAGTGCACGTAGAAATCAATGCTTTCCAGCATCAGAGCGATGTGTTCCGGCTCCACGAACTGGGCCCGAAAAGCCTCCATAGACCTGGAGGTGGTCAGCCCGGCCAGCACAGGCAATCGCTCTACGATGACCGGCCGTAGCCCGGCGCGCGACAGGAAGAACGCTGCGGCTGCTCCATTGATGCCGCCGCCGATGATGACGGCGTCGGCGCTAGGGGGAAGATCGGTCGTAAACATGGGGTTGCGCTATAGCAGCTCCTGCGCATACGCGAACAACGCAGGGCTGCCGCCCGTGTGCCAGAAGAGGATGTTGGTCTCATCAGCGCCGGTGCCACGAAATCGCGGCAACCCCGTCGGCTTCTGAAGGAGATCGAGCAGTCCGCCCAACGCGCGGCCGGTGTAAACCGGATCCAGCAGGATGCCTTCTGTGCGCGCCATCCGCAAGATGGCATCCCGCTCTAGCGCGGCCATCACCCCATAGCCGCCCCCTAAGTAGCCGTCATCAACCCAGATATCGGAGGGGGCGAAGGTGTGCGACCAGCCCAAATGGGCAGCGGTGTGGGTGGCCAGATCGGCCACCTTTGCCCGCAGCCGGTCGGCCGTTTCGTCAATGCTGATGCCCAGAATGGGCACATCCCAGCCCAGGTGCCAGGCGCCGGCCACCAGCCCGGCCTGCGTGCCGCCCGAGCTGGAGGCGACCATGATGGCATCCAGCCGCAGCCGTCGCTCCCGCGTCTGTTCCAACAGCTCCTCGATGGCCAGCACGTAGCCTGTTGCGCCCACCGGGTCAGAGCCGCCGTAGGTGATCAGATAGGGGCGGCGTCCCTCTGCCCGGAGTTCGTCTGCCAGCGCGCTCAGGCGCAACAACCGGTTTTCCCGTGTGGTCCAGTGGATCTCGGCCCCGAGCAACCGGTCCAACAGGAGGTTGCCGGTGACGTGATCCGGTGGCTGGCCGCCCAAGACAAGGTGGCACGCCAAGCCGGCTTTCGCTGCCGCGGCAGCCGTTTGCCGGCAATGGTTGGACTGCACTGCGCCTGTGGTGATCAGCGTGTCGGCGCCCTGGGCCAGCGCATCGGCCACCAGCAGCTCCAACTTGCGCGTCTTGTTGCCGCCGCCGGCCAGGCCGGTCTGGTCGTCACGCTTGATCCAGAGCCGGATGTTGAGCGCAAGGTCCTGGATGCTGGCGCTCAGTCGGGTCAACGGGTGGAGGGGGGTGGGCAGGAAGGCCAACGGCAGTCGTTGGACACGATCCTTGATTGGCATGATAGCGCCTCTCGTTTCCAGCCAGGCGAACCTGAGAATCGCTGCTGCACGTGCCAGGCACCTGGGAGGGTGCCTGGCACGTGGCGCCGGTCCGACGAAAGCGGACCGGCGCGTGCACAACTAAGCAGGTCTTACCACTCCGTCACGGTCCACGTCAGATCAACGTTCAGGGTGTCCTCATCCGGCATATCTGCGGGCACTGCGGTTTGCAGCGGCGGCACCCACTCCAACGCCCAGCCGGGTTCGGGCGTGGCGGCTTGCGCGGCTACTGTGCCGCCGCCCAGGAAGACCAGGCGGCCCTCAATAGCCGGAGAGATCGGCCCGGGTTGAGCTTTGATGTAGTTGATCACCGCGTCACGGACGTAGTACTGTGTGTCGTGCTCTATCTGGTTCAGCGGCCACAGGGTGACGCCGCCGTCGTTGAAGTTGCACGAGCCGGCCGCCAGATAGTTCACCGTGGACACCAGGTAGTACCTGGAGGTATCGGTGAAGTCCACCGACTCCCCGTTGACCACCAGCGACACCACGTTGTTGCCGTTGGGCAGCTCCGGATAGGTGTCATTGTAGGTGATCTGTCCGCCGGCGTTGATGTCCAGCATGCAGGTGGTGTAGTAAGAATAGCCGCCCGCACCGGGCACGTACTTGTAGTAATAGTAGTTCCGGTAGGCGCGCTCCAGGATGGTCTTGATTTGTGGGCCGTTCATCCGCATCACGACCAGAGAGTTCTCATACGGCATCAAGGTGAACATGTCGCTCACCTTCAGCGTGACCGGTGTTTCCGGCGTCGCTCCGGCCCCTACCCTGCGATTGGCCATCGCGCCCGACAGATGGAAGTCTACGCTGATGCCGTGTTGAGCCGGCTCCCACACCGAGGCATCGGCCTGCAAGTTGGCCGCGTTGGTCTCCCGGGTATAGGCATCCAAGGCGTCCAAGGGCACTGCGGTTTGGCCGATCGCCATGTTGTTGTAGGCGCTGAAAACTGCGACATACGGATCAACCAACGCCTTGATGGCGGGATCTTCGGGGGTGCTCATGGTCACGGCGTGGTATCGCCCGGCCCGCGAGACCACCTGCCACTTCCCGGCCGGGCCAGGCAGCAAGCCGATCACGATCTGGCCCAGGTAGGTGTTGTAGCGGTACGCATGGTTGATCAACACGGGGGTGCCGTTGGGCGAACCCACAAACGCAGGCAGATACTCGTAGGTGCCCGACGCCGAGGTCTTCCTGCTGGGGTCGGTGTGGCTGTGGCCGCCCACGATCACATCTATGCCGTTGGTTTGCGCAGCCAGGGCGGTGTCTACATTGGTATCCACCTCGATGCTGGCCGGGTTGGTTGTGAACCCGATGTGGGTCAGCGCTACAACGATGTCGTTCTGGGACTTCAGGGCCGGTGCGCGGGATTGGGCCGCCATGATGGGGTTGGTAAACGTGAGCCCTACGATGTTGCTGGGCAACTCGTAATTGGGCACGCGATGGTTGCCAATGCCCAGAATGGCGACTTTGATGGTCTTGTGGAACGAGGGCGCCGGCAAGGTCACGATGGTGTGGGGGCGCACCGGAACGGTCGCCAGTCCATAGCGGCCGTCATCCCGCACGTTGGCCTGTAGCACCGGAGCCCGCGATTGCCGTAGGACCGCCGTGAAAACGTCTTTGCCGAAGTTGAATTCGTGGTTGCCCACTGTCCAGGCCGTGTAATTCATGGCGTCTTGCACGGCGATCATCGGATGCAACGTTAACTCCGGAGGCAGCGGCGTGCCATCCGCGCCATACCCCATGGGCGCCGTCTTGAAGTAGTACATCATGCCATCACCCTGGATCTGGTCACCGGCGTTGAGTAACAGCGTGCGTTCCGGGTTGTGAGCCATCTCCTGGCGGATCAGGGATGCCAGCTGTGTAAAGCCCACGTATACGCCCTTGGCCAGGTTGCCGTGCGAGTCGTTGTTGTGCAAGATGGTGACCGGAACGATATAGCCGCTGGTCGCGGTGCCGTTGCGGCGAATGCGCCCGTCCAGCTGGCCGTTGTACGGGTTGTCCCAAGTGTAGGTCCTGGAAACCCAGCGCTCAACACCGTCCAGCATGTCGCCCCAGTAGGTGTTGTTCTTCAGATATTTGAAGGCGAGGAAGCCGTCCTGGCCCGCAGGCGCAAGGAACTCGTTCGTCGCGATCCGGTAAGTGCGGTTGACGTCCAACGGCTCCCAGTGGCCGGTTACCCGGTTCTTCACCTGGACGTTGTAAGCCCCCCATGCCCAGGGTTGCGGGCCGGGTTTGTTATCCGTGTAGTTATAGAAAATGTAACGCATGCCGGAGACCTGGATCGCGCCCTTGAACAGCGTTGCGCTCTGGTTCAACAGCTCCAGGATTTGGGCGCCGGTCATATCGCCCACAACCGTCTGGTTGCCGAACGGCAGCACGTTGAACAGCATGCCGTGTGTCAATGTGTAGGGCACCGTGCCGCCGGTGAGGATATCGTTGCGCAGGCCGCCGGGGTTATTGAAGACCATGTCCACGTCGTTGGCCGGCGTGTCATCGGTGTTCAAGTCATTGTAAATGGCGTCGTTGACAAACGCGCCCATGGTTGAATCGCCGTTGTAGTTGCGCACCAGATCAACGGCCGTGTAGCCGATGACGCGGTTGATTTCGCCCTGGTACCACGGGTCATTGGCCCAGCTGTCGACGCGCGCCTTGATCACCGGATCCTCTGCGCCTGTGGGGCTCACGGTCAAGCGCGTCCAGGTGACCCCCACGGTGCCGGTAGCTTTGTTGATGACGAGGTCGGCGCGGCCGACTTTGCGGCCGGCATAGTGGGCCTGGACCACCGGGATGCCCTCCACGATCGTTGCGGCGCTCAGGTCGGTGTGGCTGTGGCCGCCGATGATCAACGCGGGCTTCTTGCCTGCCGCGGCCAGTCTCCTCGCCAGCGTCTGGTCACCGTAGACCGTGAAGCCATAGCCGTAGCCCCCATCGGTGTAACCCAGGTGGCTCAGGACGATGATCGCATCCACGCCTGCGGCCTCCATGTCATCGTAGTAATGGAGGATGGAGTTAGCAGGGTCTTTGAAGCAAAGGCCCTCGGTGGCGGCTGCAATGGTGATGTACGGGGTCTCCTGCGATGTGACGCCGATCACGGCCAGGGTCGCCTCATTGCCGGCAGCTCCTACCGGAACGGTCGTCCACGGCTGCGCCCATTCCGGCGTTGTCCATCCCGCAGTCGCGCAGTTCCCGGTATCGTTGACGACGATGTTGGCCGTTACGAAAGGATAGGCTGCCTCGGCGATCCGATCGCGTAGCACTTGCTGACCCCAGTCGAACTCGTGATTCCCGAGGGTGGCAACGCGCGTGCCAAGGGCATTCATCAGGTCAATCGTCGGTCTGCCCCTGAACAAGTTAGACAGCAGAGAACCTTGCATTGTGTCGCCTGCGTCCAGCAAGACAACGTTTTCGGCACCTACTGCCGCGCGCACATCATTGATGACCTTGGCCATACGGGCGATGCCGGGGTTGCTCCCTGCCGGCTGCAAGTTGCCGTGAAAATCGTTGTAGTGCAGCATGGTGATGGTCACCGTATCTGCGGCGGGAACCTGGGAATCGGATGCTGCCAATGCCGGGCTGACAATTAGCGACATGATGAGCAAGACAACAAGCACGCTCTGCGCCGTTCTATTGGGAGACGCCAGCACTGACATTCCTACCTCCTTGGGGATGGTGAACGAAATGCAAAGGGACCGCGTTTTGGGGTTTACTGTAAAGTCTGTTCGAGTGGTTTTACTGCCAGGCATACACCTCCTTTGGTGGTTGAATCTGGATGCTGTTGCCGGAAGACCCGGCCGGGCCGCTCGTCCAACAACGAGCGGCCCGGCCGGGTATCTTCACTTCACGATCCGCCGCGCTTCCATGTAGAAGCGCTTTTCCCTGGCTTCACCCATGGAGAAGGTCTTGCGCGGCAGGACGCCATCCACGATCACTGTCTTGAAGAAGGCGCTCTTGCTGATGGGGGGCAGGTAGAAGCCCTGGTTGCCTGGTTGGGAACCCAGGCGTTCCACGACATCTGCGCCGTGCACGTAGTCAATCCGGCCGTAGCCTCCGCGCTGGCCCCAGTTGTCCAGGAACGCCTGCAGGGTGCCAACCGGCAGGTTGCTGGGCGGATCGGCGACATAGGCGACGTAGTGGCCGGCGGGTGTGATCACGCCAAAGGTGTGTTCACGGCGCTGCTCGGTGTCCACGATTTGGCGCATGGCCTTCTGGCTGGCGCAAGGCACCAGATGACAACGGTCGGCGTAGAACGCGCGGAGGTCGGCAACGAAATCGCGCCGCACGTCGAACACTGCACGGTGGATCGGTTCGAATTCCAGGCCTTCGTCGTGGATGTTTTCCACCTCGACCAGCGCATAGCGCGCCGGGTGGTCCATGCCGACCTGTTCTTTCACGCTTTCCCAGATCGCCTTGGCTGTGGCCAGCGAGTGGTTGCCGTCGCCCATCGCGAACAGCAGCACCGGCCGGTCGGGCTCCAGCCCATACTTTTGCGCAAAGTGGGCCGGATCGGCCAGCCGCATCAGCGCAGCGGTCACCTGGGCCTGCAGGCCGGGCTCAGGGGAGAAATAACCCCGCAGGTGCCCGCTGCCCAGCATCAGCTCGAAGTCGTAGAGCTTCTGCAGGCGGTCCTTGATGGCGATCAACGGCTCGATGACGGTGCGCTCGGGGTCGTCAATCAACACCAGGATATGGGGGAGCTCCAGCGCCGCCCCTGAGCGGATGCGCACGCGCGGGGGGATGCGCTCCAGGATGGTGCCCTCGGTGGCGCGGATCAGGCTGGTGGCACCTTTGTTGTAGTCGTAGTGCTCCAGGTCCAGCGCCAGCATGATGCCGTGCCGCGTTTTGCCTGCGGCAGTGCGCTCTATCAGGAACAGGCCCTGGTGTTCGACAAACAGGCCTGCGTCCAGATAGGCCTGCATGGTGCGGTTGATGGAAGCGACGCGTTGGGCTTCTTGCTCGGTGCCCAGGTATACCTCAGGCAGGATCAGGTGAAACGTAGACGGCGCATCTCCCACGATCCTGGCAACCTCCTCCCAATACTCCGGCTCGGAGGTGAACTGATCGCAGGCGATGACCGCCCACTTGTGCAGGTCAATCCCGGGCCTGGGCAGCAGTATCTGGGGGATTTGAAAGCCGATAGCATCAGGAGTTGTCATGGCACGGCAACCTGGCGATCTACTGGCACCCTTCCCGATCGAAGGCGATCAGGAGGTCGGCTACCTCGTCGCCGATGCGGGCCGTAGCCTCTTTGGTGTTGGCGCCGATGTGGGGCGAACCGATCACCTGTGGCAACTCAAACAACTTGCGGTCGGTGAGCGGTTCGTTTTCAAACACATCCAGCGCTGCGCCGGCCACCTTGCCGGCCACGATCGCATCGTAGAGGGCGTCCTCGTCCAGAACCCCCCCGCGCGCACAATCTACGATGCGCACGCCGTCCTTCATCTTGGCGATGACTTCGGCGTTGATCAGGTGACGGGAGGATTCCGTCAGAGGGACGTGTAGAGAGATGAAGTCCGACCGGCTGATCAGCTCGTCAAAGTTGACCATTTGCATGAAGGGGGCCGGGCCGATAGTGCGGCTGTCGTAGCCCAGCACGACCATGCCCAAGGCTGCCGCGCGCTGCGCCACAGCCGTGCCGATGCGCCCCATGCCGATGATGCCCAGCACCTTGCCCTGCAGCTCAATGCCGTCGAACTTGGACTTCTCCCACAGCCCCTCGCGCATCGAGATCGTCGCTTGCACGATAGGGCGAGCCAGCGCGAACAGATAGGCGATGGTCAGCTCGGCCACCGAATGGGTGCTCGCGGCCGGGGTGTTCATGATCTTGATCCCTTTGGACTGGGCGTAATCTACGTCAATGTTGTCCACGCCCACACCGCCGCGCACGATCACCTTTAGGTTCTTGGCCGCGTCAATCACCGGCTTGCGCACCTTGGTCCGGCTGCGCACCACGATCGCATCATACTCGCCGACAACTTGCAGCAGTTCCTCCGGCGTGATCTTGTCGTTGACATCCACCTCGATACACGCCTTGCGCATGCGCTCAATGGCTCGGGGGGAAATGGAATCGCATACGAGTACTTTCATGTGTAAGGCTCCTTGTTGAGGGATAGGCAAGGAAACAAGCACGTGTTTCTTGAATCCACTTGTCTACCTGTTTGCCTGTCTAATTGTCTCCTTGTCTCCTTGTCTACTTCAGCCCCAAAATATCATCAATCTGCGCCGTCAGCCACTGCACGTCGGCCAGCGTGAGGTCGCCCATGTGGCCGATGCGGAAGGTCTTGCCCTTGAACGGGCCGTAGCCGTCCGAGATTTGGGCGCCGCGCTGCCCCAGCTCCTTGTTCAGCATCTTGAAGTCAAAGCCGGTGGTGTTCGTGATGTGGGTGACGGTCGGCGAGAGATAGCGTTCGTCGCCGTAAAGAGCGAAGTGCTTGCGGCCCCAGGCCCGGCAATGCTCGGCCATGGCCAGATGGCGGGCGTAGCGGTTCTCCAGCCCTTCGGCGAACATGGCATCCATCTGCTTGTCCAGCGTATACAGGAAGCTGATGCCGGGGGTCGCCGGGGTGTTGTATTTCAGCGCGTGTTTTTCGTTTTCGATGAAATCGAAGTAGTAACCGCGGTTGGGCACCGTCTTGGCCCGCTCCAGCGCGCGCTGGCTGACGGCACACACGGTCAACCCCGGCGGCAGCGCAAAGCACTTCTGCACCCCTGCCAGGCAGACATCAAGCCCCCACTCGTCAAAGTTGATGGGGACACCGGCCATGCAGCTCACCGCGTCCACCAGGATCAGGACGTCGGGGTATTTCTCCCTAACCATCGTGGCAACTTCAGGCACGGGGCTGAGGATGCCGGTGGAGGTCTCGTTGTAGGTCAGACAGAGGGTGTCGAACCCACCTTCGGCCAGTTTCGCGTCCACGATGTCCGGCGTGATGGCCTGGCCGGGCTCCACCTCAACCGTGTCGGTGGCCAGGCCGTTGGCCTTGGAGATCTCGAACCAGCGCCGCGAGAATTCGCCGTTGAGGGTGTGCAACACCTTCTTGCCGACGCAGTTACGCACCGCGCCTTCCATCACACCCGTGGACGAGGATGTGAACAGGAAGACCCGGCCTGCGTGCCCCAGGAGTTTCGCGACTTTCTCTTCAACGGATTTGTGCAGATCGGCGTAGGCAGTGGTGCGGTGGCCGATCATGGGGGTGGCCATGGCCTGCAGGATCTCTTCCCGCACTTCGGTTGGGCCGGGGATGAACAGCTTCTTGTGCATTGCCACGACTCCTTCGAGGTGGTGATCTGGTTGGGCGTCGCTGCCCGCTTGAAATGCTGACTCTATCATACTCTAAAGTCCCGGAGCTGACAAGTAATTTGATCATGTTCGTGAGCGCTGTTC
>Ga0116211_1001403_pt1 | contig 11387 bp, 7 predicted proteins | sample SaghotsprinmetaG_FD_94484 | JGI IMG/M metagenome (GOLD analysis project Ga0116211, IMG submission 94484) | Hot spring microbial communities from South Africa to study Microbial Dark Matter (Phase II) - Sagole hot spring metaG | ecosystem: Environmental > Aquatic > Thermal springs > Hot (42-90C) ... | reverse complement strand
TGAGAGGGAACCCGACTCCCTCGATCGCCTTCCGCGGGGAAAAGACTGCCGGAAAAACGCGGCATCGATCGCTGCGCCGGCACCGCGTGGTGTTGCGCGCCGCTATGTCCTGACCCAGTTCGGCGCTCTCGGCACACACCTGCTGATCGCCCTGCCCGGTCGCACGGAAACCGGCGGTGTGACACCGGGCATCGTCATGGCGAAGACGCCTAGACCGCTGACCCTCGACGATGCGCTCGCCCTGCAGCGCAGCCCGGCCGTGCGCCGCATCGCGCCGCTGGTGGTCGGTACCGGCGAGGTACGCTACCAGGCGCTCAGGCGAGAGGCGACCATCCTCGGCACGACCGCCGAAATGCGCGAAGTGCGCCATCTCGATCTGGCACAGGGCCAGTTCCTGCCCGCGGACGATCCACGTTCGGCGCGCGCCTTCGTCGTGCTCGGGGCAAAAGTGGCGCGCGAGTTGTTCGGCGGGGAAAATCCGCTCTGTGCCCGCCTGCGCGTCGCCGGCGAGCGCTACCGCGTCATCGGCGTCATGGAGCGCAAAGGACAGGTGCTCGGCTTCGATCTCGACGATGCGGTCTACGTGCCCGTCGGTCGAGCCCTGGAGCTGTTACCGCTGGCCGCCTTGCGCAACGAATAGCCCCAAACACGGGACCCGACAGGCTGCCGCGCCATGCCAACCGGGCTGACTTTCGATCAATCTGCCCACCATGACCGTGAGCCAACCAATCGCCTCCCGTTCTGCGGCTGACCGAAGGGCTTAAACAGGCCTGCACCGTTTGCGGACCGGCGCGACATGATTGTTTTGTCATTGTGCACGCCATCATAGGCGCTTTATTCGGACGATAAGAAAATATGAATCGCAGTAACGAGCGCAGCAGATAACATTGCGCGCAATTCGCTGGGCGGCACCGCCGCCGGCATCCGGAATGCGGCCTTCGGCGGGCTGCGCTTCTCCACTCCCTCTGGCATGACTGCCAGTTCGACCCCGCCCCGCAAGGGGCGGGGCTTTTCTTTCGGGAGAAGCGCGAACGACAGGGCAACGGCGACGCATGGCTGGTTTCGTGCGCCTGCAGTCGATGTTCGACCATCGCTGCCAGTCGGCGGTCGTGATTCGGGAAACACAAAGTGCCACCCCGAGCGTTCCATCCCCTGGCGGCCCACGAATCCGCATCAGCGCAGGCCAAGGGAAACGCTCGGCAGACAATGAGGAGGAGATCGACCATGCAAGAAGTGGGGCGTGTCACACTCACGCAGTTCATCATCGACCAACAACGCAAGGCCGAAGGCGCCACGGGCGACTTCTCGGCGCTGCTCAACGACATCGCCACCGCCAGCAAGACCATCAGCCACGCCATCTCGCGCGGCTGCCTGGGCAGCGAGGGCGAGGATCCCCAGCTCTATCTGGAAAAATTCGCCCACGACGCGATGATCAAGGGCGACATCTGGGCTGGGCACCTGGCCGGCATCGCCTCGGAAGCGGCCGAAGGTTTCCTGCCGATTCCTCCCGAGTATCCACGCGGCAAATACCTGCTGATCTTTGACCCGCTCAACGGCTCGGGCAATCTCGACATCAATTTCATGACCGGCACGATCTTCTCGGTGCTGCACGCGCCGGATCCGTCGCGACCGGCGACGGTCGAGGATTTTCTCCAGTCAGGCCGTAATCTCGTTGCCGCCGGCTTCGTTCTCTATGGCGCTTCGACCCGCCTGGTTTACACCACGGGTCAGGGCGTCAATGGGTTCACGCTCGATCGCGATCTGGGCGAGTTCATCCTCACGCACCGCAACATGCGTCTACCCGAGACGGCCAGCACTTTTGCCATCAACGCCTCGAACGAGCGTCACTGGGAACCGCCGGTGCGCCGCTATGTCCAGGAACTGCTCGCCGGCAAGGAAGGCCCGCGTGGCCGCGACTTCGGCATGCGCTGGGCTTCGTCGCTGATCGCCGAAACCTTCCGCATCCTGGTCCGCGGCGGTGTGTTCCTCTATCCAGTCGACGAAAAGACACGCGAAGCCGGCGGACGCCTGGGCTTGATCTATGAAGCAAATCCGATCGCCTTCATCATCGAGCAGGCCGGCGGCGGCGCGATCACCGGTCGCAATCGCCTGCTCGACGTCACGCCCAGCGCTCTGCATCAGCGTGCGCCCTTCATCTTCGGCACGAAGAGCGAAGTCGAACGCATCCATCGCTATCACGTCGACTACATCGAGGGCCGCGATCACAATAGTTACGATCTGCCGCTGTTCGGCAGCCGCTCATTGTTTCGCAACACGTAATTCCAGGAGAGATTCGCATGTCGGTCAAGCACCCCATCATCGCCATCACCGGCTCGTCCGGCGCCGGTACCTCCACGGTCACCCGGACTTTCCAACACATCTTCCGGCGCGAAAACATCACGGCAGCCATCATCGAAGGCGATTCCTATCACCGCTACGACCGCAAGCAGATGAAGGAAGCCATGGCCGAAGCCGCCAAGAAAGGCAACAACCATCTGTCACACTTCGGCCCGGAAGCGAACATCCTCGACGAACTGGAAAACCTGTTCCGTACCTACAGCGAAACCGGAACCGGCAAGCGTCGCTACTATCTGCACAATGCCGAGGAGGCGGAACCCTGGAAGCAGGAAGCCGGCACGTTCACCCCGTGGCAGGAACTGCCGCCTTCCGACGTGCTGTTCTATGAAGGTCTGCATGGCGCCGTCGTTACCGACACCGTCAACGTCGCCCAGTACCCCGATCTGCTGATCGGCGTCGTACCGGTGGTCAACCTCGAATGGATCCAGAAACTGATCCGCGACAAGGGCGCGCGCGGCTATTCGACCGAAGCCGTCGTCGACACCATCTTGCGCCGCATGCCGGATTATGTGAATTACATCACGCCGCAGTTCTCGCGCACGCATGTGAACTTCCAGCGTGTACCGACCGTCGACACTTCCAACCCATTCATCACGCGCGACATTCCGACACCGGACGAGAGTTTCGTCATCATCCGCTTCGCCAATCCGAGAGGGATCGATTTTCCCTATCTGCTGTCGATGATCCACGACTCGTTCATGTCCCGTGCCAACACCATTGTCATCCCCGGCGGCAAGATGGAGTTGGCCATGCAACTGATCTTCACGCCGATGATTCTGCGCCTGATGGAGAATCGCCGGCGCGCGATGTCCATCTGAACCGCCATCACGGCAGGCACGCAGCCGGCCGATTGTTCTGGCCAGCCGTTTTGGCCGATAATCCGACGCCGGCGCGCGCGTGCGCCATGTTGCCAACGCTCACCGAGGGAAATTCATGACTGCAACATTCAGCGACTTCGAGCCGCCCGTGTTCAACAACCTGACCAGCGCGATCCGCGCCCTGGCCATGGATGCCGTGCAGAAGGCCAACTCCGGCCACCCCGGCGCCCCCATGGGCATGGCCGAGATCGCCGAGGTGCTGTGGAACCACCACCTGCGCCACAACCCCAACAACCCGCAGTGGGCCAACCGCGACCGCTTCGTGCTGTCGAACGGTCACGGCTCGATGCTGATCTACGCGCTCTTGCACCTGACCGGCTACGACGTCACCATCGACGACATCAAGAACTTCCGCCAGCTGCATTCCAAGACCCCGGGCCACCCCGAGTACGGCTACACCCCCGGCGTCGAGACCACCACCGGCCCCTTGGGCCAGGGCATCACCAACGCCGTCGGCATAGCGATGGCCGAGAAACTCCTGGCCGCCGAGTTCAACAAGCCCGGCCACGAGATCGTCGATCACCGCACCTGGGTGTTCCTCGGCGACGGCTGCCTGATGGAAGGCATCTCGCACGAAGCGTGCGCCCTGGCCGGCACCTGGGGCCTGGGCAAGCTGACCGCCTTCTGGGACGACAACGGCATCTCCATCGACGGCCACGTCGAGGGGTGGTTTACCGACGACACCTGCAAGCGCTTCGAGGCCTACGGCTGGCACGTCATTCCGAACGTCAACGGCCACGACCCGGAGGCCCTGCACAAGGCGATCGAGGAAGCCAAGGCGGTGACCGACCGCCCGACCTTCATCCAGTGCAAGACCATCATCGGCGCTGGTTCGCCGAACAAGGCCGGCACCCACGACGTGCATGGCGCGCCGCTGGGCGACGCCGAGATCGCCGCCGCCCGGCCGCACATCGGCTGGCACTTCGGTCCCTTCGAGATCCCGCTGGAAGTCTATGAGGCCTGGGATGCCAGGAAGAAGGGCGCCGAGTGGGAGGCCGAATGGAACCGCAAGTTCGAGCACTACGCCAAGACCTATCCGGCCGAAGCGGCCGAGTTCAAACGCCGCATGGCCAAGGAACTGCCGGCCAATTGGAACGAGGTGAAGGCCAAGGCCATCGCCGCCGTGAACGAAAAAGGCGAAACCGTCGCCACGCGCAAAGCCAGCCAGATCGCCATCAACGCGCTGGCGCCGGTGCTGCCCGAGTTCGTTGGCGGCTCCGCCGACCTGACCGGCTCGAACCTGACCAACTGGACGGGCTGCAAGCATGTCTCGGGCAAGAGCACCGGCAACTACATCTCCTACGGCGTGCGCGAGTTCGGCATGGCCCACATCATGAACGGCATGGCGCTGCACGGTGGCATCCTGCCCTTCGGCGGCACCTTCCTGATGTTCTCCGAATATGCCCGCAACGCGCTGCGCATGTCGGCGCTGATGAAGCAGCGCGTGATCTACGTGTTCACGCACGACTCGATCGGGCTGGGCGAAGACGGCCCGACGCACCAGCCGATCGAGCAGATCGCCACGCTGCGCCTGATCCCGAACATGGACGTCTGGCGCCCCTGCGACACCGTCGAGACGATGGTCGCCTGGTGCGCCGCGGTCGAAAAGCGCCACGGCCCGACCAGCCTGTGCCTATCGCGCCAGAATCTACCCTTCGTGCCGCGCGATGCGGCGACCATCGAAGCCATCGGCAGGGGGGGCTATGTCCTGTCCGAAGCCAAAGGTCCGGCCAAGGCGGTACTGATCGCCACGGGCTCGGAAGTCGACCTCGCCCTCAAGGCGCAGACCGCGCTGGCGCAGGAAGACATCCCGGTGCGCGTCGTCTCGATGCCCTCGACCAACGTCTTCGACCGTCAGGACCAGGCTTACAAGGACAGCGTGCTGCCCAAGGGCTTGCCGACGATCGTCATCGAAGCCGGCGTCACCGACGGCTGGTGGAAATATCTCGGCGGCGAAGGCGCGGTGATCGGCATCGACCGCTTCGGCGAGTCGGCCCCGGCCGGCGTGCTGTTCAAGGAATTCGGCTTCACGGTGGCGAACGTCGTGAAGGCCGTCGAATCGTTCATCTGATCACACACAGGAGAGAAAAAACATGACGATCAAAGTCGGTATCAATGGTTTCGGCCGCATCGGCCGCATGGCGTTCCGCGCCATCGCCAAGGACTTTCCCGAGATCGAAGTCGTCGCCATCAACGACCTGCTCGAACCCGGCTACCTCGCCTACATGCTCAAGTACGACTCGGTGCATGGCCGCTTCAACGGCGACATCCAGATCGACGGCAACCACTTGGTGGTCAATGGCAAGAAGATCCGCCTGACCGCCGAGAAGGATCCCGCCAACCTCGAGTGGGCTGAGGCGGGCGCCGACATCGTCATCGAATCCACCGGCTTCTTCCTCACCAAGGAAACCTGCCAGAAGCACATCGACGCCGGTGCCAAGAAGGTCGTGCAGTCGGCGCCCTCGAAGGACGACACGCCGATGTTCGTCTATGGCGTGAACCACGAGAAGTATGCCGGCGAGACCATCGTCTCGGCCGCCTCCTGCACCACCAACTGCCTGGCGCCGGTCGCCAAGGTGCTGCACGATAATTTTGGCATCAAGCGCGGCCTGATGAGCACCGTGCATGCCGCCACCGCGACGCAGAAGACCGTCGATGGCCCGTCCGCGAAGGACTGGCGCGGCGGCCGCGGTATCCTCGAGAACATCATCCCGTCCTCGACCGGCGCCGCCAAGGCCGTCGGCAAGGTCATCCCCGAGCTCAACAAGAAGCTCACCGGCATGGCTTTCCGCGTGCCGACCTCCGACGTCTCCGTCGTCGATCTCACCGTCGAGCTCCTCAAGGAAACCTCTTACGAGGACATCTGCAAGGCGATGAAGGAAGCCTCCGAGTCCGGTCCGCTCAAGGGTGTGCTCGGCTACACCGACGAAAAGGTCGTCTCGACCGATTTCCGCGGCTGCGGCCAGCCTTCGATCTTCGACGCCGAGGCCGGCATCCAGCTCGACCCAACCTTCGTCAAGGTCGTGGCTTGGTACGACAACGAGTACGGCTACACCTGCAACATGCTGCGCTTCGTGCAGCACGTCGCCAAGTAAGCCGGGCATTTCGGGCGGGAGCGCGGCTCCCGCCCCTTCCCTGCCCCCGACTGATCCGCAATGAAGGAGCATTCATGCCCAAGTTCATTCGCATGACCGACCTTGACCTGAAAGGCAAACGCGTCTTCATCCGCGCCGACCTCAACGTGCCGGTCAAGGACGGCAAGGTCACTTCCGACGCGCGCATCACCGCCTCGATGCCCACCATCGAACACGCAATGAAGGCGGGCGCCAAGGTCATGGTCACCTCGCACCTCGGTCGGCCGACCGAGGGCGAGTTCAAGCCCGAAGATTCGCTCCAGCCCGTCGCCGACGTGATGTCCGCCAAGCTCGGCAAGCCGGTGCGCGTGATCCAGAACTGGGTCGATGGTGGTTTCGAAGTCGCCGAAGGCGAGGTCGTGCTGCTGGAGAACTGCCGCATCAACAAGGGCGAGAAGAAGAACGCCGAGGAAACGGCGAAGCAATACGCCGCGCTGTGCGACGTCTTCGTCATGGACGCCTTCGGCACGGCGCATCGCGCCGAGGCCTCGACGCACGGCATCGCCCAGTTCGCCCCGGTCGCCTGCGCCGGCTTCCTGCTGACCGAGGAACTCGAAGCGCTCGACAAGGCGCTCGCCAATCCGGCCCGACCGATGGTCGCCATCGTTGGCGGCTCCAAGGTATCGACCAAGCTGACCGTACTCGAAGCGCTGTCGGAGAAGGTCGACCAGCTCGTCGTCGGCGGCGGCATCGCCAATACCTTCCTCAAGGCCGCCGGCAAAAACGTCGGCAAGTCGCTGTGCGAGGACGATCTCGTACCGACCGCCCAGGCACTGATGGAGAAGATGGCCAAGCGCGGCGCGAGCATTCCCATCGCCGTCGATGTCGTCGTCGGCAAGAAATTCGACGCCAACGAACCGGCGGTGCTGAAGAGTGCCGACGCGGTCGCCGACGACGACATGATCTTCGACATCGGACCGAAGTCGGCGCAGCAGCTCGCCGACATCATCGCCCAGGCCGGCACCATCGTCTGGAATGGCCCGGTGGGCGTGTTCGAGTTCGACCAGTTCGGTGAAGGCACCAAGACCGTGGCCATGGCGATTGCCAACGCCAAGGGCTTTTCCCTCGCTGGCGGCGGCGACACCATCGCCGCGATCCAGAAGTACGACATCTACGACAAGGTGTCTTATATCTCCACCGCCGGCGGTGCGTTTCTCGAATATCTCGAAGGCAAAGTTCTGCCGGCGGTCGATATTCTCGAAAAGCGTGCCAACGGCTGACTTTTTGGACAGGGCCGCGCAAGCGGCCCTTTTTATTTGATGCAACGCAGCACAAAAATCGTCGCCACGCTCGGGCCTGCTTCGAGCGATCCCAAGATACTTTCCGAACTCGTCGCCGCTGGCATCGACGTCGTGCGGCTCAACTTCTCTCATGGCACGCCAGACGATCATCGTGAGCGACTGGAGAATGTGCGTAACGCGATGCGCATCCACGGCCGCACCGTCGGCGCTATGGCCGACCTGCAGGGACCGAAGATTCGCATCGGCAAGTTCGCCGGCAGCAAGGTTCTGCTCAAAACCGGTCAGCGTTTCGTCCTCGATGTCGCATGTGCGCTCGGCGACTCGGGTCGCGTCGGCCTCGATTACCCCGAACTGATCGAGGACGTGCGTCCCGACGACGTCCTGCTGCTCGACGACGGTCGCATCGTCATGACCGTCGAGCGCATCGACGAAGGCGAGATTCATTGCATCGTTCGTCAAGGCGGCGAACTGTCCAACAACAAGGGGATCAACAAGCAAGGCGGCGGCCTGTCGGCGCCCGCTTTGACGCCCAAGGACATGGAAGACATCAAGACCGCCGCTGCCCTCGAAGTCGATTTCGTCGCCGTTTCCTTCCCGAAATCCGGCGGCGACCTGCGTCTAGCCCGGCAGTTGCTGCAGGAAATCGGCTCACAAGCGCTGATCATCGCCAAGATCGAGCGCGTCGAAGCGATCGCCAACCTCGAGGACATCCTGCACGCCTGCGATGGCGTCATGGTGGCGCGCGGCGATCTGGCGGTCGAAATGGGCGATGCCGCCGTGCCGGCGCTGCAAAAGCGCATCATCCGCGCCGCGCGCGAAGCGAACAAGTTCGTCATCACCGCGACGCAGATGATGGAGTCGATGATTCACTCGCCCGTGCCGACACGCGCCGAGGTGTCCGACGTCGCCAATGCCGTGCTCGATGGTACCGATGCCGTGATGCTGTCCGCCGAAACCGCTGCCGGTCACTACCCGGTTCAGACGGTGGAAGCGATGGCGCGCATCTGCATCGAGGCGGAAAAATCGGCCGAAATGCGCCTCGACACCCATTTCCTCGACCGCATCTTCACGCGCATCGATCAATCGATCGCCATGGCAGCGCTGTTCACCGCCCATCACCTGAAGGTCAAAGCCATCGCGGCGCTGACCGAATCCGGTTCGACCGCCCTGTGGATGAGCCGCCTGGACTGCAGCGTACCGATCTATGCGCTCACGCCCGATCCGCGCACGCGCTACAAAGCCAGCCTGTTCAAAGGCGTTTATCCGCTGATGATGCGTTACACCGGTTTCGACCGTGACGAGCAACTGCGCGAAGCCGAAGAGACCCTGATCCGCGCCGGCGCGGTAGCGCAGGGCGACTTGATCGTGCTAACTTCCGGCGAACCGATCGGCCAGCCTGGAGGCACGAACACGCTGAAAATCGTGCGTGTCGGAGAACATCGGCCCAGCCACTGAAACACCGCAGCAGTGGTTGCCACGTGGCTCGTTCGTTCACGACACATTCTTTCGTTTTGTTTCACCCAACGACAACAAGGAGACTGATATGCCTCTCGTATCGATGCGTCAACTGCTCGACCACGCCGCCGAAAATGGCTACGGCCTGCCCGCGTTCAACGTCAACAACCTCGAGCAGATCCAGGCCATCATGGAAGCTGCCGAGGAGACGAACAGCCCGGTCATCATGCAAGGCTCGGCCGGCGCCCGCAAATACGCCGGCGAGGCCTATCTGCGCAAGCTGATCGAGGCTGCCATCGAGACCCACCCTGACCTCCCGATCGTCATGCACCAAGACCACGGTGCCAGCCCAGCGATCTGCATCCAGTCGATGCGCTCTGGCTTCTCCAGCGTCATGATGGATGGCTCGCTGATGGAGGACGCCAAGACCCCATCGAGCTTCGAGTACAACGTGCGCGTCACCAAGCACGTCGTCGAAATCGCCCACGCCATCGGCGTCTCGGTGGAAGGCGAGCTCGGCTGTCTCGGCTCACTGGAAACCGGCCAGGGCGAGAAGGAAGACGGCCACGGCGCCGAAGGCAAGCTCTCGCACGACCAGCTGCTCACCGATCCGAATGAGGCCGCCGAATTCGTCAAGCAGACCGGCGTCGATGCGCTGGCGATTGCCATCGGCACCAGCCACGGCGCCTACAAGTTCACCCGGCCGCCGACGGGCGCGGTGCTCAGGATCGACCGCATCAAGGAAATCCACGCCCGCATCCCCAACTGCCACCTCGTCATGCACGGCTCCTCCAGCGTGCCGCAGGACTGGCTGAAGATCATCAACGAGAACGGCGGCGAGATGGGCGCGACCTACGGCGTGCCGGTCGAGGAAATCGTCGAGGGCATCAAGAACGGCGTGCGCAAGGTCAACATCGACACCGATCTGCGCATGGCCTCCACCGGCGCGATCCGCCAGTTCCTCAACAAGGACCGCAAGAACTTCGACCCGCGCAAGTACCTCGCCGAAGCGCGCAAGGCGATGAAGGAAATCTGCAAGGCGCGCTATGAAGCCTTTGGTTGTGCCGGTATGGCAAGCAAGATCAAGGCCATCCCGCTGGAAAAGATGGCCGAGCGCTACAAGAAGGGCGAGCTGAACGCGGTCATCAAATAAGCTCGCCGCGCGAATGCGCCGTACTCCTCTCCCGCAGGGAAACGAGCGCAGCGCTGCGCAGCCGGCTGCCCCGGCCTTGCCGGCAGAGACCGGAAGGACGGCAAAGCAACCCTTCATCATCGCGAAAGCCGCATCCGACCGGCCGTCGGCAGCCCTGCCGGCGGCTTTTTTTTGCCGAGGTCAGTACCGCCGTGCCGGCGGAACTGACTTTCGTTTTCAGGCCACCACGAACACGCCGCGCCGCCGGCCGCCGCTGTTCGATTGCCACCCGGCGATGATTTCGCCGCGCATTCCCAGCCATGCCTACGGCCTAAAATTGATCTGGCGCAAGAAACGGTAATCTTGGCGCGCTAAGCTTGCCAACGGTCGTCGGGTCATGCCCGACAGCGCTCCGGCTCTAAGGAAACGCGGAAAAAAGCCGCGAGCGGGATAGAGCAGCGCGCAACGCCGCGATGCGCCCGCGCTGCAATTGTTCAGCGTTTCCCCAAGGCTGAAAGCCAAGATCCACCGTTCCGGCTTCGATTCACGCAGTGCCGCCCTCTTCCTCGGAGACTGCCATGGCAGAAGAATCCCTGCCCCTCACTTCGTTCGCGTCCACCGTCGACGCCATCCTCGACCGCCATCGACACGACGGCACGCGCCTGATGCAGATCCTGCGCGAGACGCAGGAAGCACTCGGCTGGTTGCCCCCCGAGGTGCTGACCCATATCGCTGCTGGTATCGGCTGGCCGCGCGCCAAAGTCGCCGCCACCGCGGGCTTCTACAGCTTCTTCCACACCGAACCGCGCGGCCGTTACCGCGTGCTGTGGTCGGACAACATTACCGACCGCATGCTCGGCAACCTCGACCTGATGCAGAGCATGTGCCAGAAGCTGTGGCTGGAGCCGGGGCGCGTTTCGGAAGATGGGCTGGTCAGCGTCGATACGACCTCCTGCACCGGCATGTGCGATCAGGGACCGGCGATCCTGGTCAATTACCGTGCCATCACCCGCATGACGCCCGAACGTGTCGATGCTATCGTCGAGCTGATCCGCAATGAAACGCCGCTCGCCGCTTGGCCGGCCGAGTTTTTCCGCATCGAGGACAACATCCGCCGCAAGGGGCCGCTGCTCGATCACGGCCTGATGCCGGGCGAGGCCCTCGCCGCCGCGCTGGCCCGTGGCGCCGA
>Ga0116211_1001402_pt1 | contig 11401 bp, 9 predicted proteins | sample SaghotsprinmetaG_FD_94484 | JGI IMG/M metagenome (GOLD analysis project Ga0116211, IMG submission 94484) | Hot spring microbial communities from South Africa to study Microbial Dark Matter (Phase II) - Sagole hot spring metaG | ecosystem: Environmental > Aquatic > Thermal springs > Hot (42-90C) ... | reverse complement strand
GCCCGCGCAGGTTCATCATCTCGTCGGTCATCGGGGATCTCTCGGTTCAGGGTCGGAGTTCGCAACCCAAACCTAACCGGCAATCGCCGATGACCACCTCAGCTACACCACCCTATGGGACACCACCCTCTTCACCCATCTCGATCCTCCCCAACCCAAAGGATTGAATCACGTCTAGGACGGAGCCGCGAGCCGCTGGTCCAACAGCCTGCCAGGAGGCGTGCCAACAAGCCCATGCAAACGGGCCTGCCGCATCGGTTCAAAATGCGCGGAGGACGATGCTCGCGCTATCCTTCGAGTGGGTAGCTCAGTTTGTTCCGCGAACGGCCTTGAGCTGGACCTGCACTGCGTCGAGTGTATCCTGACCGATCACAGCTGCATGCTTCTGATAGACGGCCTGAGCCTTATCGCGCATGCGGGCTAGTTCGCTGGGAGCGACCTCGTTGACGACCATGCCGGCCTTTTTCAGCATCGCCAGAGACTCGGTGGCCTGCTCGCGATTGACCTGGCGCTGCTTGACACGAGAGGTTGTCGCGCAGGCAGTGAAGGCCTCCTGCTCCTCCGTGGAGAGCTGATCCCATAGGCGCTTGGAGTACATCACCACGGCCGGTGTGTAGGCATGCTGGGTGATGGAGAGGAACTTCTGCGCCTCGTAGAATTTCGCAGAATAAATGTTGGCGTACGGGTTCTCCTGGCCGTCGATCGCCTTGGTCTCGAGGGCCGTATAGAGTTCGCCATAGGCCAGAGGGACTGCTGTTGCGCCCATGTTGCTGAAGGTATCCAGGAAGACGTTGTTCTGCATAACGCGCACCTTCATGCCCTGGATGTCCTCCCACTTCTGAACGGGACGACGTGAGTTAGTCATGTTGCGGAAGCCGTTCTCCCAATAGGTCAAGTTGACGAGGCCCACCGCCAAAAGACGCTCGGACATCTTCTGGCCAACCGGGCCATCGAGCAGGGCGTCGGCTTCCTTCTCGTTCGTCACAAGGAACGGAAGGTCGAAAACGCCCAGGGCTGGGACGAGACCGACCAGAGGTGACGTCGAGGCGACGACGATGTCGAGCGTACCCGAGCGCACCGCCTGAACGGCCTGTTGATCGCTGCCGAGCTGGGCGTTCCAAAAGCCCTGGATCTTGATCTTGCCACCAGATTTCTCGGCGACGCAGGCGGTCAACGCCGCGGCGCCGGCGCCGAACGGGTGATCCTGTGGCACAGCTGCCGACAGCTTGACGGTGCGGTCCTTAAATTGCGCGAGCGCTGATGGCGCGGCCGCGGTCATAGCTGCGAGGCAGGCGAAGGCTGTCAAGGCAAGACGTGTCATCATTTCCTCCGAGTGGCGTGCCGGATGTAGGCGCGTTCTCATATTGATGCTTGATACGTGATGCATCAGACATTATCAAGGAGGCAACGAGAATAGGCGGAGGCGACAGGTGGCAGAGCCGGCGATGATGGATCCCGCCTACAAGCTGTCGCTCGGCGACCGTGTTGCCGGCATGCTGCGCGACGAGATCCTGTCGGGCCGTGTCGCTCCCGGTGAGCGGCTCAATCTCGACGATTACAAGAACAGCTGGGACATCAGCATCACGCCGCTTCGTGATGCTGCGAAAAAGCTCGAGGCGGACGGTCTTGTCGTCATCGCACCGCGCCGCGGCGTTTTCGTCGCCACCATCGAGCATCGCGACCTGTTCGACATCTTCGAAGTTCGCGAAGCTCTGGAACCGTTGGTGACCGAAAAAGCCACGCCGCATATACCCCTTTCCGAGATCGAGCACGCCTTGAAGGAGCATCGCGCGGTCGAGCGGATCAGTTCAAAGGCAAAGCGAATCGAGCGCCTGCAGCGCATCGACCATATGGTGCACGACCTCGTCGTCGCGCACTGCCCCAACGCCCGGCTGTCACGGCTGGTGACCGGCCTGCGGGATTCAATCCTGTGGTGCCGCAACTCCGTGCAGCGCAGCGTGCCGGATGCCTTTGATCCTTCGCTCCTTGAGCACATCGCGATCTGCGAGGCGCTGCTGACCCGCGACGCGGCCCTGGCAGCCCGCGCGATGTCGGATCACATCGTGGCGACGCGCGAGCGCACCAGAGCGGCGCTCGCCCAACAGGCCTGACGAAAGTCATCTAAAACCAGGGACATGCCGCCGATGAAGATTCGGTCGATCGATACCTACGTGCTTCGTACGCCACTCGGCCAGAAGCGGTTTTTCTCCTCGCAGGCCGCCTTTCCCGAGCGCAACAGCTTCCTCGTCAAGATCACCACTGAAGACGGCATCGACGGCTGGGGCGAGGGCGGGCAATACGGACCGCCGGAGCCGCCGCTCGCCTGTATCGAGAAGGTGCTTGCGCCGCGGCTCATTGGCCGGGAGGCTGACCAGCCCGTCCGCATCTTCGAGGATCTCTACTCGTTCTGTCGCGATTTTGGGCAGAAGGGCACCTATATCGAGGCCCTTAGCGCAATTGACATCGCGCTCTGGGACATCTGGGGCAAATCGCTCGGCAAGCCGATCCATGCGCTATTGGGCGGCGCGTTCCGCACGTCCATCCCGGCCTATGGCACTGGCTGCTATTATCCCGATCATTATCAGGACACCGACCGGATGCTGCGCGAGCTGGCAGACGAGGCCAAAGGTTATCGCGATGCGGGAATGACAGCGATCAAGATGAAGCTCGGCCTGCTGCCGATCGACTTGGACGCCGAGCGCATTGCCGTGGTCCGCGAGGCCATCGGCCCCCGGATCGGCCTGATGGTTGATGCCAATCACGCCTACAACGCCGCCTCGGCGATCCGCATTGGGCGGAGCATGGAGAAGCACAACGTGCTCTGGTTCGAGGAGCCTGTGCCGCCGGAGGATCGGCAGGGCTATCGCCGGGTGCGCGACGCCATCGACGTTCCGATCGCCGGCGGTGAATGCGAGTATACACGGTTCGGCTTCAGGGACCTGATGCTGGGACAGTGCATCGACATCGCCCAGCCTGATTTGTGCTGCGCCGGCGGCTTCACCGAATGGATCAAGATCCTGGCACTGACGGGCAGCTTCGGCGTGCTGACGGTGCCGCATGTCTGGGGGTCGGGCATCGCCGTCGCGGCCGCCTTACAGGCGATCGCCGTCGCCCCGCAGGTGCCGTTCACGGCTGCCGGTGTGCCGTTGCAGAATGAGCCAATGATTGAATTCGATCGCACACACAACCCACTACGGGACGATCTGCTGGTCGAACGGTTCGTGCTGCGCGACGGCACGATCGACGTGCCGACGGGGTCTGGCCTCGGCGTCGAGGTCAATGAGGACGAACTTCAAAAATATAGTGCCGCCCACTGAGCAGGCGGATCAACGAGCGCCGGCGGCTCGGCATGTAACGGGCCGCAACGGCGGTTGGGAGGATCGATGCGAAAGTTGGAACAGCGAGCCTTCCGAGGGCTTGAAATTATCATCGCGCTGCTGCTGGCGGCCATGACTTTGATGGTTCTCGGCAATGTCGTGCTCCGCTACGTCTTCAACTCCGGTCTCTCGGTTTCCGAGGAGCTCTCGCGCTTCCTGTTCGTCTGGGTGACGTTCATCGGGGCCGTTGTTGTTGCCCGCCAGAACATGCATCTGGGTGTTGAGACGCTCGTCGTTAGATTTGGGAGAAATGGGCGTCTGTTATGCCTTGTGTTATCTGATCTGATCGTCGTGCTCTGCTGCGTGATATTCTTCTGCGGAACCTGGAAACAAGCCGACATCAACGCGACCTTCTACGCGCCTGTGACCAACATCTCGATGCTGTGGGTCTATGGCATCGGCTTCTTCTCCAGTGTGGGTATCGGCGCAATAGCCGCGCTGCGGCTGCTTCGCGCCACGACGGGACGGCTCTCCGAGCCCGAGATCGCTGCCTTCGCGGGCGAATTGGATGGCGAAGCCGCCAAGCTCAAGGAGCAGATGCCGTGACTGTAACAATCTTCGTCACAGCGCTGTGCGCAGCGATGGCCATCGGCGTTCCTATCGCATTTTCGCTGATTTTCTGCGGACTTGTGCTGATGCTCTGGATGGGCAATTTCGACAGCCAGATCGTCGCGCAGACGATGATCGTGGGGGCCGATAACTTCCAGCTGCTCGCCGTGCCGTTCTTCATCCTCGCCGGCGAGCTGATGAATGCCGGTGGCCTTTCCAAGCGGATCATCAACTTTGCGCTGGCCTGCCTTGGCCATCTCAAAGGTGGGCTCGGCTACGTTGCCATTTTGGCTGCTCTGATCCTGGCGGCGATCTCTGGCTCCGCCGCAGCCGATACGGCCGCACTCGCAGCGATCCTGATCCCAATCATGCGTAGCGCCGGCTACGATCTGGCGCGTTCGGCCGGTCTAATCGCGACAGGCGGCATTATCGCCCCTGTCATACCGCCCTCGATCGGCTTCATTGTCTTCGGGGTGGCTGCCAACGTTTCCATTTCGCAGCTCTTTTTGGCAGGCGTCGTCCCTGGGCTGCTGATGGGGGCGGCTCTGGTCGTGACATGGTGGTTTACGGCGCGGAGGGACAATGTGAAAACCTACCCGCGCCAGGGCTATCGTGCGCGCGGCAAGACTCTCGTGGACGGCTCCTTCGCCCTATTCATGCCCGTCTTGATCCTTGGCGGCATCAAATTCGGCATAGTCACTCCGACCGAAGCTGCGGTTCTGGCATGCGCCTATGCGTTCGTAGTCGGCATGTTCGTCTACCGCGAGCTAAAGTTCTCGATGATGCTCGATTTGTTGGTCAGTGCCGCCAAGACCTCCGCGGCAGTCATGTTCCTGATCGCGGCCGCGCTTGTTTCAGCGTGGCTGATCACGCAGGCCAATATCCCTTCGGAGCTCGCGGGGTTACTCGATCCCTTTATGCAGAGCCCAACGATCGTCATGATTATATTGATGTTGGTCGTACTAGTCGTAGGCACTGCGCTCGATTTCACTCCCACGGTGCTAATCTTGACGCCGGTCATGATGCCAATCGTGAAGCAAGCGGGGATCGATCCCGTCTATTTCGGCGTGCTCTTCATCATGAACAACGCGATCGGGTTGATCACGCCGCCTGTGGGTATTGTCCTCAACGTCGTCAGTGGCGTCTCTGGGGTATCTATCGGGGCGGTTATGCGCGGTGTCTGGCCATTCTTAGTGTCGCAGGCTTTTGTGCTGCTCCTCCTGATCATGTTCCCTCGACTCGTGCTGGTGCCCCTAGCCTGGTTGAAGGGGTAATGCCTCTTGGCGAAAGCCACCATAGTGCAGCCAATTCACATGCGCTGCGACCGCCCCAGAGATGTTCCCTACCGGGCAAACAGCTTGGCGGCTTTGCTAAGCCCGGTTTTGATCTCCGTTACACCACCATTTCGATCCCGGCGGAGGCCCTGTGGACCCCGGCTAGAGTTTGTCCGCTCAGATCGGAACCCGACCTGATCGAATCGGAAAGGTTTCCTAAATCAAGGTAAGGCCGTATGTCCGCTGAACCGGAATGGCTCGCCCTACACTGCGCCTTCGAGGGTTGCTCGGAGTGACCGAGCCGATCCTCACAGCAGGAGGACGAGCCGTGGGACATTGTAGCGAGGTATTTGTCGGGATCGATGTGGCGAAAGCGCAGAACGCCATCGCAGTGGCGGATTGATGTTGCCCCCAGCGCCTATCCAGCGCTGAATTCGTTTCCGGCGGTTGTATGTCAAACGGCGCGCAAACTTGCACGCCGAAACACAAGGCCGCTCGCGAAGCGATCCGCCCGCGCGCCGGTCTGCCTCACTAGGATCACGATCACGCTCAGCTCGGTCCCCGATGGGAGATGAGATGTCCGCGTCAGATGCGCTTCATCGTGCCGGCAGAGGGGCATACACTCGATCGCTGAGCGACGTTTGGCTCTGCGCGACCCCCGAGCGATGATACGGGCCGACGCACGGCCGGGGCCCAAGCGAAGGCCACGGCCCTTTGATGAGATCCTCGACTGGGTCCATGGCTGGCGAAAGCAGGTTCGCTCAACCCGCCGCCGCCTCGCGGGCGAACCCCGGCACCGCGGCCAGCAATTCGCGCGTGTAGTCGGCCTCTGGCTCCAGGAAGACCCGACGCGACGGGCCGATCTCGACGATACGGCCGCGTTGCATCACTGCGATGCGGTCGCAGATGTTGGACGCGACACGCAGATCATGTGTCACGAAGATCATCGCGAAACCCAGCTGCTTCTGGAGATCGTCGAACAGGCGCAGGACCTGCGCTTGCACGGAGACGTCGAGCGCCGAGACGGCCTCGTCCGCGACGATCACCGAGGGCTCCATGGCGAGCGCGCGAGCGATGCAGATGCGCTGGCGTTGGCCACCGGAGAACTCATGCGGGAAGCGATCGAGCGCATCGCGCCTTAAGCCAACGAGCTCCATCAGTTCCTCAGCGCGGTCGATGGCCTGAGCGCGCGGAGTGCCGTGCTCAACCGGGCCCTCGATCAGGGACTGGCCGATACGGCGTCGCGGGTTCAGCGACTTGTATGGGTCCTGAAACACCATCTGGATGTGGCGCCGCATCTGCCGCAGCTCGACCCCGCCGAGCCCGGCGATGTCGCGCCCCTTGAAGAGAATGTGACCCGTATCCGGCGTTTCGAACCGCAACAGCGTCTTGGCGAGGCTGGTCTTGCCGGAGCCGGATTCGCCCACGACGCCCAGCGTTTCGCCAGGTGAGAGCCGGAACGAGACCGCGTCCAGCGCACGCGTCTCGCGGCGCGAGCCGAGGAAGCTCGTGGTCCGGTACGTCAGGGACAGCTCTTCCACTGCGAGAACCGGCTTGTCGTCGAGTGCCGGTTCTGTCCGGTACCGAAAGCGGGGCACCGCTTCGATGAGCGCGCGGGTATAGGGATGTTCCGGGGCGTTCAGGACGCGGTCCGGCGCACCTCGCTCGACGACCTCCCCCTGCCGCATGACCAGGACGTGATCGGCGACGTCGGCGACGACGCCGAAATCGTGGGTGATCATCAGAACACCGCTGTCATGCTTGGTCAGAAGCTCGCGGAACAAGCGCAGAATCTGCGCCTGCGTGGTCACGTCGAGCGCAGTCGTGGGCTCGTCCGCGATGATCAGCGCAGGCTCGAGCGCGAGCGCCATGGCGATCATGACGCGTTGGCGCTGGCCGCCTGAAAGTTGATGCGGATAGGCCCGCGCCAACCTCGATGGATCGGGCAGATGGACGTCCGCCATCAGCTCGACGACACGTTCGCTAACCCGTTCTCGCGTCATTTCCGGCCGGTGGATCCGCAGCACCTCGGCGATCTGGTCGCCGATCCGCATCACCGGGTTCAGCGCCGTCAGAGGCTCCTGGAAGATCATCGCCATGCGGTTGCCGCGCAATTCGCACAGCCGAGCGGGCGTGGCAGCCGCGATGTCCTCGCCCTCGAGGCGGATCGTGCCGCCCGTGATCCGCAGCACCTTCTCCGGCAACAGGCGCATGACGGCGGAGGCAGTGACCGACTTGCCCGAGCCGGATTCGCCAACCACGCAGACAATCTGGCGCCGATGCACATCGAGCGACACATCTTGGACGGCATAGGCCCGGTCCAGCCCCGCCGGAAGCGCGACGCTAAGGTTCTCGATCCGCAGGATCGGTTCGCGCGCGCTCATGATGACACCTTCGCTGCGCGGGAGAGGCGTGGATCGAGGCGATCGCGCAGGCCGTCGCCGAGCAGGTTCACGGCCATGACGGTCACGGCCAGGAACAGGCCGGGCGCAATGATCGTCCAGGGCGCGCGCTGGAACACGGCGCGCCCCTCAGCCAGCACATTGCCCCAGCTCGGCAGATCGGGCGGAAAGCCGACACCGAGAAAGCCGAGCACGGCCTCCGATAGGATCGCGGCGGCGAACATGTACGTCGTCTGGACGATGAGCGGCGCGATGCAGCTTGGGAGAATATGGCGGGTGAGCACGAGGAGCGGCGGGATGCCCAACCCTTCCGCTGCGCGGACATAGGCTTCCTCGCGCACGGTGAGTACGACGCTGCGCACCAGTCGCGTCACGCGCGGAATCTCGGCGAAGGTGATGGCGGCGACGATCGTGATCAGGCTCGGGCCGACAAGCGAGACCAGTGCTACGGCAAAGAGGATGCCGGGGATCGCCATGATGCCGTCCATGATGCGCATCACGACCGGGTCGAGCCAGCGCAGATAGCCGGTGAGCAGGCCGATGACAGTGCCGATGGCTGCTCCGGCCAGCGCCGCGAGGAGGCCGACCAGCAGCGAGATCCGGCCGCCATGCAGCACGAGCGCAAAGACGTCGCGTCCGAGCGCATCGGTTCCGAACCAGAATTCGGCGCTGGGTGGACGCAGGCGCTGACGTGGCCGGATGAGAAAGGCGTCGTCGCCTGTGATCATCGTCGCGAGGATCGCAGAGAGCACGATCGCCAGCAGCAGCATGCCGCTGAGCAGAGCCACGCGGTTCGCCAGAATGGCATCGATGACGTGATCGCGCCGGGAGGAGGTGTTGACCCGTTCCGTTGCCGACATGGGGGGCCTCAATACCGGATGCGCGGATCGACGATCACATAGGCGATGTCGATCAGGAGGTTCACGCCGACATAGATCAGCGCGAAGAACAGCATCAGGCCCTGCACGACGGGATAGTCGCGGGCGAGGATGGCATCGATGGTGAGCCGTCCGACACCGGGAAGGTTGAAGACGCTCTCCGTCACCACCACGCCGCTGATCAGCAGGGCGATGCCGAGCCCGATCACCGTGATGATCGGCACGGCGGCGTTGGGCACAGCGTGGCGCCAGAGTACGCGGCGTTCGATATTGCCCTTCGCGCGGGCTGTCCTGACGAAATCCTCGCCGAGGACTTCGAGCAGGCTGGAGCGGGTGACGCGCGAGATCAGGGCCATGAAGACCAGCGCGAGCGTGATCGAGGGCAGCGCGAGATGGCGCAGCGCCGCGATGGGGTCCTCGAACGGGCTGACATAGCCCTGGACCGGAAAGATGTCCGCCTTCACCGACAGCAGCAGGATCAGGATGTAGCCGATTACGAAGGCCGGGATGGAGAAGCCGACGACCGAGAGCATCATCACAGCGCGGTCGACCCAGCTGTTATGCTTCCAGGCGGCGATGGCACCGAGCGGCACGGCGACCAGAACCGTGATGAGGATGGCGCTGAGCGCGAGGACGAGCGTGGGTTCCAGCCGGTCGACGATCAGGCTGAGGACCGGGATCTTCGACAGGACGGACATGCCGAGATGGCCGCGTGCGATGTCGCCGATCCAGGCGAGATACTGCAGGAAAAGCGGCCGATCGAGCCCCATTTCGGCCCGGATACGCGCGAGCGCCTCCGGGCCGGCCGTCTCGCCGGCGATGATCAGCGCCGGATCACCCGGGCTCAGGCGAAGCAGCAGGAAGACGATGGTGGCGACGACAAGCATCACCGGCACAGCCATGGCGATCCTGAGTGCGATCAGCCTCAGCATCAGACCTTGTCCACGCCCCAGGTCACCATCACCGGCGACGCCACATAATCCGAGACGTTGGCGCGATAGGCCTCATAGTCGAAATAGGTGCCGAGCGGGACGTAGAAGACGAGTTCATAGGCGCGCTTCTGCATCTCCTCGACGATGGCCTTCTGCTTGGCCGGGTCGGTCTCGCGCTGATAGCGGCCTTTGAGCGCCTCGGTTTCGCGGTCGTCGACGAAGCCGGTATAAGCGCCCCTTCCGCGCGCATCGAAGTTGAGATTGCCGAGCGGCGAGATCAGGTCGATGCGATCGAAGACGGCATGAGCCAGGTTCCAGCCGCCTTCTGCGACGGGGTCCGCCTTGGCTCGGCGAGCGAGGAAGGCGCTCCACTCCATCGTCTGGATCTCGGAGGGAATGCCAATCTGACGCAAAAGCTGCTGTGTCAGCGGCGCGAGCGGCGCGAAGGAGGCGATGTCGCCCGGCGTGATGATGACGATCTTCTCGCCTTTGTATCCCGCCTCCTGCAACAGCGCCTTGGCCTTGGCAATGTTCGGCTTGCCGGTGTCGGGGAAGCCCACCGCCGTCTCCAGCGGTGTGCCGCAGCCAAACAAGGCCGGGCAAACCTGGTAGGATGCGGGATCGCCGATCGAGGCGTCCATATAGTCCTGCTGCGTCACAACGGCCTGAACCGCCTGGCGCATCTTGACGTTGTCGAAGGGCGGCTGGGCCCAATTGAAGCGGATGGTCGAGGCGTTTGGGCCTGGCCGGCGCCGAACCACGACGTCCTTGTTGCCCTTAAGCAGCGAACGCTGGTCCGCGTTCAAATTCTCGAGGAGATCGATCTCACCTTTGGCGAGCGCGTTGATCGCCGTCTGCTTGCTCGGGAACCAAACGACCTCGACGCGGTCGACCTTGACTTGCTTGCCGCCGGCGAGGCCGTCCGGCGCCTCGGTCCGTGGGACATAGTTTTCGTTACGCTCATAGGCCCAGCTTACGCCAGGCCGGAACTCGGCCTGCAGGAAGCGGAACGGGCCCGAGCCGACGACCTCCTCGAGGACCTTGTCCGCAGGCAGATCGGCGATCCGCTTCGGCATGATGAAGAGCGGGATCGAGCTGGGACGGGCGAAGCCCTCCAGCATCGGCCCGAACGGCTCCTTGAGGTCGATGCGGAACGTCCTGGCGTCGACGGCGCGCATGCCAATCGTCATGGCCGCGAGGCGCAGGCCCACGACGTCCTTCTTGGACCAGCGTCCGATCGAGGCGATGCAGTCCTCGGCCGTGACAGGCTGCCCGTCATGAAAGGCGAGGCCGTCGCGGAGCACGAAAGTCCAGGCGAGCTTATCCTCGCTGACCGTCCACTCCTTTACCATCTGCGGTTGCGGCCGATATTGGGCATCGACCGCGAACAGCGTGTCATAGACCATGAAAGCGTGGTTGCGGGTGATGTAGGCGTTGGTCACGACCGGGTCGAGCACGCGCAGAGCGGCGTGCGGCGCCATGCGCAGTGTCTTCTTGCCCTGTGCGCGCGCGGGGTTGATGGCAGCAAGGAGTGCTCCCGCGGAGAGTGCCAGGGCGTCGCGTCGGTTGATCTGCATTGGCTCCGTTCCCTTGTCAGGCGGGCTTTGTGCCCGCTTCGCTGCGAATGCGTTTTTTGGTTCAATAGCTGCGCCCACGGCGCGGGTCGGGCCAGAAGGAGGTGCCCGTGCGGGCAGGGCCGCCGCCGACGCCCATCGGCACGCCATCGGCGCGCCAGCAGGCTGCGCCCACGAGCGTGCCGTCTTCCGAGAAGCCGATGATGCTCATGCCCCCGGCGACGTGATCGACGGCCGAAACCCGGTGGCCGAGCCCGGCCAGCGTTGCGCGCACGGCTTCAGGCACGCCCATCTCGATCTCGGCCTCCTGCCCCCAGGTGAAGATGCGCGGTGCCTCGGCGGCCTCCTGCGGGCTCATGCCGTGGTCGACCAGGTTCAGCACGGCCTGCATCGCAGAGGCCGGGATGCGGTGGGC
>Ga0116211_1001401_pt1 | contig 11425 bp, 9 predicted proteins | sample SaghotsprinmetaG_FD_94484 | JGI IMG/M metagenome (GOLD analysis project Ga0116211, IMG submission 94484) | Hot spring microbial communities from South Africa to study Microbial Dark Matter (Phase II) - Sagole hot spring metaG | ecosystem: Environmental > Aquatic > Thermal springs > Hot (42-90C) ... | reverse complement strand
TGGGGACAAAGATCGAGGCCTGAGCCGCGACGCGGCGTTCGGCCTTCGAGGCGCTGCTGACGCTGCAATCGAGCAGCTTATCGGCGGGGCTGTGCTCTCCCGGCCCTCCCAAACCCTCCCCGCAGGGAGGGGGGTGGGGAAATCCGGTTTCCCCATTTCCCAACCGCTGGTGGGAGCGGCTGGCGCCCCCACAGGCAGGGGTATGGGGAAACCCGGTTTCCCCGTATTTTCACCTCAGCAGTCGAGCTGATCCAGTGCGATGCGCCAGCGGGCAGAACTGGTATAAGCGCCGCATGCACCGCTACCTGCGACGAGAAGGACAGGGGCCGTTGTACTGCAACGGCCCCTGTTGTACTGTCATTCCCTGGCGCCGTAGAGCAAAGTCGTCGTTACCACGTAGATCGCAATAATGCCCAGCGAATCGCGGGCCACCAGGAAGGCTTTTCGCTCCAGACGGTAGACCAGGCCAACTACGGCAACCGCGGTCATCGCAATGGCGGCGATGGCGGCGAGGATGTGACTGGCAGAGACCTGCGCCAGCAAGGGGCCGGGGGTGTAGAACAGGTCGTCGAGGGCCAGGATCAGCCCGACATTGAAGAGATTGCTGCCAAAGATATTGCCAACGGCCATGTCCACCGCGTTCATCCGCAGCGCAGCGACGGCGACGACCACCTCGGGCATTGACGTGGTGAGCGCAACGAACATCGTGCCAAAGAACGTCTGGCCCAGGCCGGTCAGGGCCGCCAGTTCCGCGCTCAGACCGGGCAGGTAGGTGGCGGCGACGATCACCAGTACCGCGTTGAGGCTGAAACGGGCCACGGCATACCGGAAGGAGACGTGCTCGTAGTTAACCGCTTCGGCCACCTCTTCGACAAAGGTCGCGATACGGCGCCGCTCGTAGATAAAAATGGTGCGCATCGCGAAAAGATAGATGACGAAGAAACCGGCGCTGGCCACACTGACCCAGCCAACGGCCGGGATGCTCCCGGCGGCCACGATGCTGAGACACACGAGCGCCAACGCCAGAATGCCGAACGCAGCGGTCAACACCTGCCCCTGGTAGACCCGCGCGGTAATCGGCGCCGAGCCACCGAGCGCGTCGAGCAAGGCAATGATCAGAATGTTGAACATACAACTGCCCAGTACGTCGCCTACGGCGATGTTGGGAACCCGGTAGACCGCCACCGCACTCAACCCGGTGAACAGTTCTGGCAGCGATGTCACCGAGGCCAGCAGAATGACCCCGATCCAGGTCCGGCCCATGCCGGTCTTTTCGGCGATAATGTCTCCGTACTTGGAGAGTTGGACCCCACCGACGAGCACGGTCGCGCTACAGAGGATGAAGAACAGCCAGGTGAGCATGGAGCGCCTTTCAGCTTCGACACGCAGGAGCCGGGACGTATTGTACGACACGCCAGGAACACGACAAGCGCCCGTGGGCAACAAGAGGAGGGGCCGATGCGACATTTCAAGCGTACAGCGGTGAGCACGCTCGTCCTGACCGGTATTGCCGCGCTCTTTCTCTTGATGGGCGCCCGGGCTTCCGGCAACCCGCGATCCACGTCGGCTGCGACAGTGCATCTGCCACTGGTGATTCGCCAGGCGGCCCGGGTCGGCTGGCTTGATTATGTGAACTACTACCGGGCTATGGCCCGGTTGCCGCCGGTCACTGAGAACACAAGCTGGAGCTACGGCAACTGGCTGCATGCCCGTTACATGGTGAAGAACGATGTCGTAGAACACACGGAGAACCCGAACAACCCGTGGTACACCCCGGAAGGTCTGGCTGCCGCTCAATCCAGCAATCTTGTTGCCCATTTCGAGGTTAACACCCCTGACGAGTGGGCGATCGACTCGTGGATGCAGGGTCCCTTTCACGCCATTGGCGTGATTGACCCGGAATTGGTGCAGGCTGGCTTTGGCAGCTATCGCGAGGCTGATGGCAACTTGCAAATGGGAGCGGGGCTGGACGTGATCCGCGGGCTGGGCAGGCTGCCTCCAACGGTGACCTTTCCCGTACAATGGCCGGCTGATGGCGCCACCGTCCCCCTGGCCGTCCATCGCGGCGAGTATCCCGATCCGCTCACCAGTTGCCCGGGCTACAGCGTCCCCAGCGGGCTGCCGATCATCCTGCAACTCGGCCCGGGGGATCGCGTGCCCAACGTGACTGCGTCGGCATTCCTGCAGGGCAGCACACCCCTTCCGCACTGCGTGTTCGACGAGACCAGTTATGTGAATCCAGATCCGGGGCAACAGACCCTGGGGCGCAGCATTCTGGGCTCTCGGGATGCTATTGTCGTGATCCCGCGCAGTCCGCTTACCCCGGGGATCAGCTATACTGTCTCCGTCACTGCGAATGGGCAAACGTACACGTGGTCATTCACGGTCGCACGAAGCGCCACAACGGTCTCGGAGTAACGCCAGATTGAGGAGGAAAACGATGCGCGTCAGGATCGGCACGTCTGCAGAGTTTCCGGAGGCAAGGCTGGTGGAGGTGACCGGCAAGAACTTGAACCTCGTAGCTGCGCGGATAAATGGCAAGATCTACGCGGCCCACGGCATGTGCCCGCACATGAACCTGCCACTGAATCGCAGCCACCTGGAGGGTAGTACGCTCACATGCTCCTGGCACGGCTCACAGTTTGATCTGACGACGGGGAAGAACCTTGACTGGGTACGCGGGCTTGGAGGGATGCGCCTCCCCGGCTGGTCGCGGGCGCTGATCGCCCTGGGTAAGGAGCCAACACCTCTGACTACCTACCCCGTAACCGAGGAGAATGGCGAGGTGTTCGTGGATCTGTAGGAACTGAGGTGAAAATAGCTCGCGCGCGAGAGGGTTTGGGCGTAGGGGCACGGCGCCGCCGCGCCCCTACGCCCTCCCAGGAAACAACCCGCCAGCGCGGAGGGTTTGGGAGGGCGCAGCCCTCCCAGGAATAATTATTTTCATTCCGGTGTTGTGCGGCGCAGCCGCACAGATGACCGTCGTAACGTCCTGCCACTCCCGCGCATCAAACGAGGTGAGATTCTACTGGCACACAGGCGCCGAAGGGGGAGCAGCCCGGGAGAGCGCGTTGGGGGATAGTCGCGCGTCTCACTCTACCCCGCCGGAAGCGCAGAGGGACCCGGGTGTCCCGTGCCCCGGACCATCGGGGCCTCCGATACCCCGGAGCCCGCTGGAGGACGTATGAAGATCGCCCTGGTGAGTAACAACGGAACCCAGATTAGCCGTCACTTCGGGCGCGCGCGGAGCTATGTGGTGGTAACCATCGAGGAGGGGCGCGAGGTGACCCGGGAGGTGCGAGCCAAACCTGCGCACCACGGCCACAGCCAGCATATCCACGGCCCCGATGAAGCCAGCGCGCACGAGCATCACCATGACCATGACGCCATGCTGGCGCCGATAGCCGATTGCGGGGTGGTGATCGCCAACGGTATCGGCGCGCCTATGAGCCAGCGTGTGCGTCGGGCCGGGCTGCAACTCATCTGTACGCCCATGGTTAGTGTTGATGAGGCTGTTGCCGCCTATCTGGCGGGGACGCTGGAGGATCACCCCGACTTAATCCACTGAGGTATGGTGCAGAAGGACGATGCGGGTGTGAACGGGCCAGCCCGTTCACACCCGCATCCATCAGGCCAACTCTGCCGATGCGCCAGCCGGAGCAGGAGCGCCGGCTGGCGGCGCTCCCGGTCGCAGGATGGCCGCACACCCCTCCTCACCCGGCACCTCACTCGCCGGCGCCGCGTAGACCGTCCCACTACACTGCATGGTCAGCACCACGGCCAGGTTAAGCAGGTCATCATCGCCGAGCTGTTGCGTCTCATGGAGCAGCAGTTCGCCGGTCGCCGGATTGTACCGGCCCCACTGCTCGCGATCGAGGGCGACGAAGAGCGTATCAACCTGACCGGCGGCAGCGGGAAGGATAAGGCTCAGCTTCGCGGCAACGCGGTGGTTGTTACGCGCCGCGAGGGCCTCGTAGCGTTCGCGCGCGGCACGGCGCGCTTCCGTCGTGTCCGGGCGCACAATCTCCCAGGCGCGCGCCCCGAGTTCGACGGGAGATAGCCGCGCCGGGCTGCCGACGATCGCAGCGTCGGCGATTGCAGGATAGCGACTGACGGCACGGTAAATGGCCAGGACGTAGTCTGTGCCGCAGAGCACCAGCGGGTCGCGCGCCTCGGGCAGGGCACGCAGGAGCGCCCGGTCTATCTGCTGGCAATAGCGCTGGATCTGCGACTTCAGCTCGTCCGCGGCGCCGCCTTGCCCGTGGAACACCGGGCCGCGTTCGCCGCCCTTGCCGGGCACGCCGGGGTGCAACTGGTACTGGCGCTCGAACTCGTCGTACTGGAGCACCTCATCAAGCCCGGAGGGAGCGCCGGGCAAATCGAGAGGCTCCAGCGTGGCGCCCTTGCCGGCGAAAAGCTGCACGCCTGCTTTGCCCAGGCTGAGCACATAGTACGTGCCGCGCTCCGTGACCAGCGGCACCAGCGGTTTGAGATGGGGCCACTGACCAAACACCACCAGCTCCGCAACCGGGCCGGCAAGGCGATAGCTGACCGATCGATCGGGCCAGGCAAACAGCGCGCACGCCGCGTGATCGTTGATCCGGTGGGCCAGGTCCTCCACCAGGTCCCGGGCCGCGCGGAGCTGGCCGGCCACCGTCGCCGGAGCGACACCCTGGGCATCGAGTTGCTGCTCAAAGCCACGCAGGATCTGCCGGAGACGATTGGCCGCGGCCCGCCCGCCGGCCTCGCCCACTGGCAGGTAGATCGACAGGCAACCTTCAGACGCCGGCTCGGCGAGACGCAGGAACATATCGCGCGTCAGATACTCCAGCATCAGGCCCTCCTTTCGTTCCACGCCGCCTTGCAGCCGCAGCGCTGAACAGCCAGGCGCGACCCGGAAGGGGTCAGTGCTCGCCGTGCGGCCCCCGGGAGACAGAGAGGTGTGTGAACAATCCACCTCCGCAAGGCGGCCAGAGAGCCGTCATCTTGACGGTGTCATACTAGTATAGCAGAAAAGAAGTCTGAATAGCGTAATGTTCTCGTCACGCTCCGTAAGGAGATCAAGACCGGGAGCGTCCCGCGGTGTCGGCGCAGCTAGCGCGCGGCGCCCGTCGTTCCCCGAGCGCCTCGTTCGCTCTGCTGGCCCCGGGGAGTAGCCTGGACTGGCCTTACGCGTTCTCGTTTCCCTGGTCCTCCTGCACAGCTCGCAGATCGGGAAGACCGGCATGCCCGCCAACCCGGCGGGCCGTAGTGGGGGATAACCTCGTTTCCTCCGTTCTCTGTGGTAAACCACGTGCGCCCGGTCTGCGAACACTGATAAACGCAGGGGAACCGGGGCGCCCCACGCCCCTGTCTGTTGGGCTGCCAGGCACTCCCAACAGCGGTTGGGGTATGGGGAAACCGGGTTTCCCCATACCCTTCCCTGTGAGGAGGTCTTGCCACCCCGGCGAGCAGGGAGGTCAGGACAACCCGGTTTCGCCTATTTCCGCCTCGGATGCAGGCACAGATCATTATCCCACCCGCAGAGGCGCCCATCAACTGACTGGTTGGGGGCTACTCAAGCGCAAAGAACCGCACGTTCTTATCGCTAAGGGCGAAACCAGGCTGGAAGACCAGGGTCAACCCGGTCTCATCCGCCGGTACCTGCACCACCAACCATCCCTCTACCTGACCACCGGGGAACAGGTAAGCGTCCAATCGGGGCTCAGGGGCAACTACCAGCGGTCGTTCGTACACAACGTTGGCAGCCCCGGTGGCTCTGAAATCACTCTGGCTGATCTGTGCCATTACGTCGGGGTCATCGCGGCCCAGATAGCGAGCGCGCACACGGGCGAGCAGGTATTCCTCCCCTTCCGGCGCCGGTTCATTGAACATGTTGGCCTCAGCAACCCGCCTGGCAGCCTCGATGCCACGCAGCGCCTCAAGCACGGTGATCTCCCAATTCTCGCTGATCGTCGTGACACCCAGAGGCGCAGGATTGGCACGACTGGCACCCGTGTCGGTTGGTGTCAGCGTCGCCAGGGCCGAATCGGGACGGACAACAGCGCCTTCATCAATAGCGACGAACCGTCGCTCGTTACGATCGAAGGAGAGAAACTCGGCCACATAGAACATCAGATTGCCCTCGTCGACGGGTACGAGGAAGGCGATCTGGCCCTCGACGGAGCCCCCCGGAAACAGCTCTCCCTCTAACTGCCGCGGAGGTACCACACTGGCCCGGTCGTAGAGGAGGCTGCGCTGGCCAGTGACGCGCACGTCTACACCCAACAGTGCGCTCCTGGCCGTCTGTTCAGTCGAGATATTAGTCAGCTTCAGTGTTGCCAGGAGGTACTGCCAGCCCGGAGGAGCAGGGTCGTTGAACTGGTTGGCGTTAGCAATAGCCCGGGCTGCCTCGTCACCCCGAACGACAGCGCTGATCATCACGGCCCAGTTCGTAAAACGCAGCTCGGTACCCAGGGGTAAAGGAGCGCTCCGGCTGGCGCCCGGCTCGACTGCCTCAGGCGTCGCTGTTGGCTTAGATATCGCTGTGGCTGTGGAAAAGGGCGAGACTGCTGGCGCTTCTGCCCCTTGCGCCGCAGGCGCGGTCGTTTGGTTCGACGCAGGCGATGATGGGGCGCCGCAGGAGATCAGGAGGACAAGCAGAGCGGCGAGGAACCAGGGACGAGTGTAGAGGTGCATAGCCAGAGACCTTTCTGTGTCGAATGGTTTTGCCGATGGTCCTGACCGTAGTATATAAACATCTTCGTGCGCAAATGCGCTCACGTGGTGTTTACAACACTACAGCTATGCGGCTGCGCCACACATCACAGGAATGCACCGAGATTCCCATGGGAAGGCCACATCCCTCCGCACCCTCCCCTGGGCAGGGACGGACAGAACGTATGAGCGCCGACGGGCGTTATGGCGTTGGAATGCGCTGGTTGGTCCTCACCCCCTCCTGGAGGACCCCGGAGCAGAGCCCGCACCTTATGCTGGCATGAGAAGCCTCGCATAGTTCCGCCACACACCTGCCACGATGAGCCGCCAGCTACGGCGACTGGCAACCTGCCGCGCCAGCGACGCCGCTGATCGGCCGGCGCCGCGAGGCAGCCGACCTGACCGCGCTGGCGGTCGAGGCGAAGCGTACTTCACGTTATGGCTTCTGCTCCTGCAATCGCTGCTTGACCGCTGCATCGAGGTCTGCAATTGTCAGTCCGTACACGCTCGATAGGGCCTCCGGGGTTACTTCCTGGCTGAGTTTGCCAAACGGCGCGCCAAAACCAACCGAAAACAGCGGCACCCGGTCGAGCACTCTTTCCAGCGGTACGTTGCTGAAATAGCGGTAGAGTTCCCTGAACGAGGCTTCGCCTCTGGTCTCGATCAGGTAGCGCACAACCTCGCCAGAAAACAGATATTCGTATCCGACTCGCTGACCAAGCAGATCGAAAGCGCCAAGGGTCTCGGCGCCGGTGAGGCGCTCCAGGCTCAGGGAGTCCAGTCTGCCATCTTCGACCAGGCGGCGCCGCAGCTCGGGCGGGAGTTGCCCGGCGTAGTGCATCGCGGCGCCTTCAACGAGCCAGACCGGCGTGAATGGCCGGGTCTCGCGCGCCAGCGCCAGGTGTACCAGTTCATGCCGGATGGTCGCCAGTCGTCCGAAGGGTCCACCGTCATCAGGTTGATCCTTGAACGCCGCGCCGTTGATGTAGAAAACCCGTCCCAGCGGCTGTATCTGTTCGCCGGCCAGTTCGTAGAGCGACAGCGCGGCGCCGAGGGTGCGCGATCCCATCCCGGTCTGCGCGGTGAAATCCTCCTGGGTAGTTGTGTAGAATGCAACAAGCCGCTCCTCCGGCTCAAGCCCGGCAGCCTGGATGTCACTATATGCCTGTTCGCATTCCTGCACCACTTGCGCCAGAACATCGCCAGCGTCCGGTCGGGCGAGGATCAAGAAGTGCGGCGTCTCCTGAACGATGATATCACCGCTCCACCAGAACGGCGGGTTTTTTTCCAGATCGTATTCGCTGATGACCCAGCCGCTATTCTGGCGCTCAAACGTGACGGCTATGGTGTGCTGGAAGGGATTGTCTTCCGGTACGCCGCGTAATTGATATCGGATGAGGACATCAATATCGCGAAGGAGACCCTTGTTCACGTCAGACTGCCCAACCCTTTCTGCTGGCGACACACGTACCTGATAATCGCTCAACGGCAGGTTGCGACTGCGCGCGAAGATCGTCTGCTGTTCCTGGCGCAGACCTTCAGCGAACGTGGCCAGATACGTGGGCAGATCGCCGGTCATAACTGCCTTCGCCTGTCGTTCCAGCAGACGCTCCAGTTCGCGTAGCGCAACCTCTTCCACGGTTGGCGTCGCCGTTGGTGGCGGCGTCCCGCCGGTGGCCGAGGTGACCGCAGCGCCTGCCAGGCCAGACGCATCGAAGCGCAGCGTGGCAGCGGCATAGTCGGGGAAGATGAAGCGGACCTCTTCCAGGCGTTCCGGTCGTGGAAACGTGATCTGCCCGGTGTGCGCCTGCCCTGGCAACCATCCTTTCGGCGGCGCAATGGTCTCCGCCAGATTGTCGCTCACGCTGACCGGCTCATACGCCGCAAACTCGGCATCGAGCAGGCGCGCATCGCTGCCCTTTACCCCTCTGCTGAGATCATACCCCTGGCGAAGGGTGTTCACGAAAGCAACCTGGAGGGTCAACTCCTCCTGCGTGAGCGTGACGGAGTCAAGGCGCAGACGGACCGGTACGAGTGCGTTGCGTCCACTGTAGAGTTCAACCGACAGCGAGTACGTTCCTTCGGGGATCGGCTGTGCTGCTGATGACACTGGCTGATTGAGGTCGAACGTGATCGCATCGTAGGTGGGGAAGCGTAGTTCGTAAGGCGCGGGGCCGGTCGGTATCGGAAATGCGACATTGCCGACATTCGCCTGACCGGGCATGAAATTATCCGGGGGATCGATATTCTCCAGATTGTCGCTGAATTCGACAGGCTTGTACGTAGTGTCGGCGGCGTCAACCAGGAGAAGATCGCTGGCTCCGGGACCACCAGAAATGTAAAAGCTTTCATCGCTGACGTTGTGGAAGCCCACACGCAGGATCAGACGATCATCGGTCAGGGTTGCGCGGTAGAGCACGAGATTGACGTTCTTGAGCGTGCTGTGCGCGCTGGTGGCACGCCGGTTGATGAGGTATGTTCCCTTCGCTGCGGCTGGCGCAGCCGCTGGCTGTGCCCGGGTGGGTATGAGGGTCGGGGATGTGGCGGAAAGGGGCGTTGCGGTTGATGTCCGCATCGATCCGGCGCGTGGCGTGGCTAGTTGAGCATCGGGGGAAGGGGAACCGGTACAGGCGGTCATCATAAACAGCAGGATGACCGTGATCGCGGTGGCTCGTTTGAGGCTCACGTGCACAATCCTTCTAGAGCGTGCGCCATGTACCTGTAGATTAGGTTGGGATCGGCAGGAGAAAGGTGAAGCGGCGACCAGGGGTGTTCTGGAGTCGAACGCGGAGCGGGTCGTTTACGCGAGGGACAGGCCGTTGATGCGATGGTTCGTCGCTCGCGTACCGTATATTCCGATCAGGAACACACAGATTACAAGCGACGCCGATCAGGATGCCTTGCTGAGACGCACTCGGATTATATCACACCTGAGCAGGCATGATCGGGACCTGAATGGCGCGACTCCGTGCAGCCGCCGGGAATCCCACGGCTACGGGACAACGCCGTGGCGCCGCCGCCAGGATGAAGCGCCGGGCGGTGCTTCCACCTGCCGGCTGCCAGGCATCCTAATCAAACCACGCCAGTGCAGAGCACGGCAACATCTCCGCCAATGGTAGGGATCGGTTGCGCTCAACTGGAGCGTGGCCTCGTTCGGCGCCACGGCGTTGACCTGCACGGCGATAGGGTGAGCGCCAGCGTAGATCCGCTGCGCGGCGGCCGGCGCAGCGGTATCAGTCGCGCAGAACCTTGACGAGCACCTCGCGGGTGCGCGGGCCGTCGAACTCGGCGAGGTAGATCGCCTGCCAGCGACCGAGGACGAGGCGGCCGCCGCTGACGAAGACGAAGTGCGAGAAGCCCATCGTGCTGGCCTGGAGGTGCGAGGCCGAGTTGTCCTCGATGTGGCGATAGGCCGGGTCAACGCGCGGGTAGATCCGCCGCAGCACCAGCAGCATATCGTGTTGCACGCCCGGGTCGGCGTTTTCCTGAATGGTGATCCCACAGGTCGTGTGGGGCACATAGAGGAGCGCCGTGCCTTCGGTGATACCCGTCGCCTGGACGGCGCCTCGCACCTCGGCGGTTATATCCACCAGGCATTCCCGGGCGGTTGTTCGGATCGTGAGGCGTTGGAGCATTAGCGCCATCGTTGCTCCTGCTTCTGGTACGAACAAGGGGAAACCAGGTTTCCCCACGCCCCGGCCTGGAGGGAGGGTTTGGGAGGGCTACGCCCTCCCAAGAAAAATCCACGTTCATCTTGTCGTTGTGTGGCGCAGCCGCATAGACGGCTGGTATGAACAAGGAGAAACCGGGTTTCCCCATACCCCTGCCCGTTCAGGGGCGGACAGAACGTATGGACGCCGACGAGTGTTATAGCGTTGGGATGCGCTGGTTGGTCCCCGCCCTCGGCCCCGCTCCAGCTTCGCTGGAGAGCCTGCGCTGAGCCTGTCGAAGCGGGGAGACCGGAGCCGTGCGCGGGGGCGTTCCAGGACGGTGCGAGCCACCTCGGCTCGGATGTTCTGTCCGCCCTTAAACCTGTCTGAGCGGAGGATTTGGGGCGTCGAGGCGCAGTGCTACCGCGTCTCTACACGCCTCTACGCCCTCCCGGGACCTTCACCCGGACCGCCCGCGGGGACCAGTGGTCGCCCGGCGCGGCGCGCAGCCCGCGCATCGTCGCTGCTGATCGGCTGCTCGCCGGCGAAGTACAACGTATCGCTCGGAACGTCATAGCGATAGCGACGGCGATACCAGTTGCCGTGGGTATCGCGGTGAACCAGTGTCACGCGCCAGAGCGGGCCGACCGGGTCGTAGACCTCATCGGTGATGAAGACCGGCTGATCCGGCGCGAAGACAACGCGCAGCCGCTCGTGGCAGGCAGCCAGCGTGCAGCCGCTCGTGGCAGGCAGCCAGCGTGCAGCCGCTCGTGGCAGGCAGCCAGCGCGGCGGTGTCGGGAGATGCACTGACGGACATGGGAGCGCTCCTGCCAGGATAAGCCTCCGCAATGGAGAGCACACCGCTCCTCATTATACCATTGAGGCGCTGCGGGCGAATCGTGATCATCTGACATCATCCCTTTGTCTTACTCGCCGCTACGCCGGGATCGGCGTGCGCATGTACCCCGTTATCCACTCGGTCACGCCACACCCGTAGCACGCTGCCGCCATCGCTTGCCATCAACGCCTTTGACTAGCCGCCAGAGAGGGAGGGCGATCTCGGTGGACTCGATGAGCG
>Ga0116211_1001400_pt1 | contig 11430 bp, 13 predicted proteins | sample SaghotsprinmetaG_FD_94484 | JGI IMG/M metagenome (GOLD analysis project Ga0116211, IMG submission 94484) | Hot spring microbial communities from South Africa to study Microbial Dark Matter (Phase II) - Sagole hot spring metaG | ecosystem: Environmental > Aquatic > Thermal springs > Hot (42-90C) ... | reverse complement strand
TCACGCGGATCAACGGTAACCGCACCAGCGCGAACGATGATGTCCCCGGCTTCGAAAGCCTGGGCGAAGGGGGCGGCCAGCGCCAGGGCCAGCGCGGAAGCGGTGAACAGGGTCTTGCGCATGATGATGCTCCGTTTGTTGGAATGCGATTGGGGGCCATGGTAGGGAGTGGGCGCTTGGGCTTTTTGATCCAGCTCAATGAAAGCCGCGTCGTCAGCTGCGACGTAATGCCCGGGTTGCTTTGCGTCAATTCACAGATGATAATGTTTCTCTTTTGAGTTAACGACCGTCTGCAAGGACCCCCTCCATGCCTTCCTTCATCCCCCGCCTGTTGGCGGTTGCCGTGCTGCCGTGCTGCCTGCACCTGTATGCCGGGTCTCTCTCCGCGGCCCCGCTGGACGCTGCGCTCGATGAGAGCGAGCGCCTGTCTGCCGAAGCCAAGGCTTCGCAAGCGCGGATCGATCAGCTCGACGACGCCACGCGCGAGATGCTCACCGAGTACCGCAACGCGCTGCAGCAGACCGAAGCCCTGAAGGCCTACAACAAGCAGCTGCAGGAATTAACCGCTGCGCAGCGCAAGGAACTGCTGGGCTTCCAGCGCCAGCTGGACAGCATCGAGCGCACCCAGGAAGCGGTAACGCCGCAGATGAGTCGCATGGTCGAGGTGCTCGGCGAGTTCATCGCAGCCGACTTGCCGTTCCTGCCCGAGGAGCGCGCTGATCGCCTGGCCGGCCTGCAGGACCTGCTGCCGCGTGCCGACGTCAGCCTGGCGGAGAAGTACCGGCGCATCCTCGAGGCCTATCAGATCGAAAGCGACTACGGCCGCACACTGGAAGCCTGGCGCGGCGAACTGCCGGGCAATGGTGATTCGCGTAGCGTCGAGTTCCTCCGCCTGGGCCGGGTGATGCTCTATTACCAGACCCTCGATGCCCACGAGAGCGGCTGGTGGAACCCGCAGACGCGCAGCTGGGAAGTGCTCGATGGCAGCGCCCGGCGGCCGCTGACCCAGGCCATCGCCATTGCCCGCCAGCAGCAGGCGCCCGCATATCTGCAACTGCCCGTGAAGACCCTGGCCGAGGAGGCCGCGCAATGAGCCGTCTGTTTTCCCTGTCCCTTGTCGCGCTGCTGCCGCTCACCTCTCATGCGGCGGAGCCGCTCAGTCCCGACCAGCTGCTCGAGCGCATTCGCAGCGACCGCGCGGCCGAGGTCAGCGCCATGCAGACCCGCGAGCAGGTCTTCGTGCGTGACCGTGGCGAGCAGCAGCAACTGCTGTCACGCGCACGGGCCGCCCTCGCCGAGCAGAAGGCCGAGGCCGAGCGGCTGAAGGCTGAATTCGACCGCCAGGAAGCGGAGCTTGCCGAGCAGGAAAAGCTGCTGGCACAGCGTGTCGGTCATCTCGGCGAGCTGTTCGGCGTGGTGCGGCAGAGCGCCGGCGATATCGCCGGCCAGTGGCAGGATAGCCTGCTCAATGCCCAGTATCCCGAGCGACTCAAGCAGCTGCGCAGCCTGGCCGAAAGTCGTGCCTTGCCATCAGCCGATGACCTCGATGCCTTCTGGATGACCCTCCTCGAAGACCTGGCGGCCAGCGGCCGCGTCGAGCGCGTGCAACTTCCGGTGGTGGGCACCGACGGTGCGCGCAGCGAGCAGCCGGTACTGCGTGTCGGCAGCTTCTCCGCCTTTACCAACGACGCCTTCCTGCGCTACGACGCTGATGCCGGGGAGCTGCTGGTGCCGCCGCGTCAGCCTTCCGGCACGGGCCTGATCGAGGATTACCTGAAAAGCTCCGATGCCCTGGCCACGCTGCCTGTCGACCCGAGCCGGGGTACCCTGCTGGCGCAGTTGCAGCGCCAGCCGGACCTGTGGGATCGCGTCAAGCAGGGCGGTCTGGTCGGTGGCGTGATCCTGGTGCTCGGCGCCATCGGTCTGCTGCTGGCGATCTGGCGCATGGTCTATCTCGGTGGCATTGGCCGCAAGGTTGGAAGTCAGATGCGCGAGCTCAATCATCCGCGCGACGACAACCCGCTCGGCCGCATCATCGGCGTGCTGGGGCCCAAGCCGCAGCTGTCGGACCTGGAGACGCTGGAGCTCAAGCTGGACGAAGCCATCCTGCAGGAAACCCCGCCGCTGGAGCGTGGCCAACCGCTACTCAAGCTGCTCGCCGCCGTGGCGCCGCTGCTCGGCCTGCTGGGTACCGTGACCGGCATGATCATCACCTTCCAGGCCATCACCCAGAGTGGTGGCGGCGATTCGCGGCTGATGGCCGACGGCATTTCCCAGGCGCTGGTGACTACAGTGCTGGGCCTGGTGGTGGCGATTCCGCTGCTGTTCCTGCACAGCCTGTTGGCCAGCCGCAGCAAGGCGCTGATCCAGCTGCTGGAGCAGCAGAGCGCCGGGCTGATCGCGCTGCATCTGTCCGGAGCACCACGCCGTGACTGATCTGCGCGCTCACTGGCTGAGTGTCGTCGACAGCGGTCACGCGCTGCTCGACTTCATGACCGCGGGTGGGGTGGTGATGTGGGCATTGGCCGGCCTGTGCGTGCTGTATTGGACGCTGGTGTTCGAGCGCCTGTGGTTCATGCGTCGGGTCTTCCCGCATTGGGTCGAGTCGCGCCGGCAGGCCTGGGCGCAGCTGGCCGATGAGCCCGGCAGCTGGCAGCGCGCCGTGCGCCTGGCCTGGCTGGCGCAGGCACAGCAGCAGCTGTCCGGCCCGCTGCGGTTGAGCAAGACGCTGGTTGCGATGTATCCGCTGCTCGGCCTGCTGGGCACGGTCAGCGGCATGATCGCGGTTTTCGATGTGCTGGCGCTCAGCGGCACCGGCAACCCTCGCGGCATGGCTGCGGGCGTCTGGCAGGCGACCCTGCCGACCATGGCCGGCATGGTGCTGGCCATCACGGGATTGTTCAGTCTGGCGCGCCTCGAGCGAATCGCGCGCCAGTCTCTCGACCGGCTGGCCGACCAGCTGCGTCACGATTGAGGATTAGCGGGATGCGTATGCGTCGTCACCATTACCAGCAGGAAGAAGACACCGGCATCGATCTCACGCCGATGCTCGACGTGGTCTTCATCATGCTGATCTTCTTCATCGTCACCAGCTCCTTCATCAAGGAGTCGGGTGTCGAGGTCCAGCGCCCGCAGGCCGATACCGCGAGCGCGCAGGACAAGGGCAACATCCTCATCGCCGTCACCGCCGATGGGCAGGTCTGGATCGACAAACAGGCGGTGGACGTGCGCAGCGTCCGCGCCCATGTCGAGCGGATGCGGGTGGATCAGCCCGAGGGCGCGGTGGTTGTCCAGGCAGACCAGGATGCCCGCACCGGCCTTGTGGTGCAGGTGATGGACCAGGCGCGCCAGGCCGGCGTGCAGGACGTGGCGCTGGCTGCCAGCACGGGGTCGCGCTGATGCAACCGCGGCTGGTTCGTTTCAGTCTGGCTTTCGTCGCCGCCTGCGTGGTGGCGCTGCTGCTGTTCGCCCTGATGCTGAGCATGGTCAATCCACCGCGCAGCAAGATTCAGGAAGACCCGCTGGCCATCGCCAATTTCGTGCGTATGGATGGGCGCAACGAAGACAGCGCCACGCGCACTCGCCAGCAGGCGCCGCAACCGCCACAGCCGAAGACGCCGCAACCGCCGACGCCGCCGACGCCGAACATGGCCACGCCGGACGCCAACCTGCCGAAGCTCGACCTCGATCTGCCGAGCATCGATGCGGGCATTTCGGTCGCGACCGCGCCGGCGCCCAGCCTGTCCGGCCTGACCGCTGCGCAGAGCGCGCCTGCGGCCGCTCCGGCACCGGCTAGCGCGGCGGTCGAGGCGGCTGGCAAGCCGGGTGGCCCCGAGCAGGAAGTCATGCCGCTCAACGACGTGCGCCCGGAATATCCCTATCGTGCCCGCCAGCAGGGCATCGAGGGCCATATCAAGCTTGCCTTCACCATCAATCCCCAGGGGCGGGTGGAGAACATCCGCGTACTGGAGGCGTCACCACGCAACGTGTTCGATCGCGAGGCCCGGCGTGCCGCGGCCCGCTGGCGTTTCGCCCCGCGTACCGAGAACGGCGCGCCGGTATCCCGAGAAGCCGTTAAAACCCTGCACTTCCGCCTGCAAGGAGAACGCTGAAATGCTTCGTCTGCTGCTTGTGCTGACCCTTTCCCTCGCTGCTTCGGTCCAGGCTGCCCAGGCCATCGACCCGGCCGTGTTCATGGCGCTCGAGCGAGCGCAGACCGCGCAGAGCAAGGGCGACTATGCGGCTGCACGCAAGGCGCTGGACGGCGCGAGCGCCAAGCCGGGGAGCAACGAAGAGGCTTTGCTCTGGCGCAGCCGAGGCTATCTGGCCTGGGCCGAAGGCAACAACCGGCAGGCGCTGGAGTGGCTGGACAAGGCCGTGGCCAGCGGCAAGCTGGACGAGCAACTGCTGGCCGGCGAGCGCCTCAATCTGGCACGCCTGAATCTGGTCGAGGGGCGCTATGCCAAGGTCGTCAGCCTGCTGGGCTCGGCCAATCAGGCCGACGAAGAGATCCTGCAGATGCTGGTGCAGGCCTATCAGGGGCTCGGTCAGCATGCCAAGGCCCTGCCGCTGGCCGAGCGTTACGTGCAGGCCAATCCGAAAGCCGGCGACGCCTGGCTGCAGTTCCTGGTCGCCGGCAATGCCGAACTCAAACGCTATCAGGCCGCCGAACGCTGGCAACAGCAACTCTTGCTGCGCCATCCCGATCAGGTCAAGGCCTGGCGGCAGCTCGCCGGTCTTCAGCAGCTGGCCGGTGCCGAGGATCGCGCGCTGGCTACCCTACGGGCGGCGCACACCAAGGGGCTGCGCTTCACTGAGGCCGAGCTGGACAATCTGGTCGCACTGGCCAGTGCCGCCGGCCAGCCTTGGCAGGGCGCCAAGCTGTTGGAAGGCATGCTTGCCTCGCGCTTGCTGCCGAGCAATGCGCAACGTCAGGAACGCATGGGCATGCTCTGGTGGCAGGCACGTGAGCGTACCGAAGCCGCCAAGATCTATCGGCAGTTGGCGACCCAGACCGGCAGCGCCAAGTTCTGGATGAATGTCGCACAGCTCGAACTGGAACAGGCCCGCTGGCAGGCCGGGCTCGAAGCGCTGAAACAGGCGGAGCGAGCCGGAGCGGAGCGTCGCCGGGTGCGCGAATGGCGGGAGTGGGCTGAAGGCGAGCTCAGCTTCGAGCGCGAACGGCAGGTCGCCAGCGTCCGCTGATTGGCGTGGCGACCACGGCGATCACTATCGCCGTCGTCCTGCGCCTGCTGGTCACTGCAACTCGTAGGGATAGATCTTCTGCGCCTGCATGCGGTAGCCGGCCTCTGCCAGCTCGCTGCTGGCATGCTCGACGCGCATGGGCCCTTCGATCCAGAACGGTTCGTACAGCGCTTCTACCCGCACGCCCAGTTCACTGGTGGCATGCACGATCTGGTTGGACGGCGGTGGTGGCACATGGATGCAGGCGCCGAAATAGGGCACCAGCAGGAACTCAATGACGCGCCCTTCGTCGGTCATGTCCAGCGGCACGATATAGCCTGGCAACTTCACCATCTGTCCATCGAGCGCCTCGACCACCGGCGCGGCCGGCGACTGCTGTGCCGCGGCCGGGCCGGCCTCGGCGGCGAGCGCATCGGCCAGCTGCGACATGTCATGTATCGCCAGCGGCGGTGGCGGCGGAGGGGCTCCCTCCGGAATCAGCTCCGACCATTGCAGCAGACGGACTTCAGCCGCGTGCAGGGGCAGCGCGCAGGCCAGGAGCAGGGCGAACAGCAGGCGTGGCATGGGCTTCCTCATAGTCGGATCGACAGGCCATCGGCAAGCGATTGGCGATACGCCCGCCAGGCCGGCACGCTGCCCATCAGCAGCGCGGCCAGCAGGATAGCGCCAAGCAGGCTCCACTCATAGTCGCTCGGCCAGGCCAGCGGCAGATACAGGCCGTACAGGCTCTGCAGCGGCGCCTGTGCGATGGCGATCCCTGCATACAACAGGGCCAGCCCCAGCAGCGTGCCCGCCAGCGCCAGACCGAAGGCCTCGATGATCAACAGCGCGGCGATATGCCAGGGGCGAGCACCCACCGAGCGCAGGATCGCCATCTCCCGGCGACGTTCGTTGAGGCTGGTGAGGATCGCCGTCAGCATGCCGATCAGCCCGGTCAGCACGACGAATAGCGAGACCACGAACAGCGCCTTCTCGGCTGTGCCCATCAGGCTCCAGAGTTCCTGCAGGGCAACGCCGGGCAGAATCGCCAGCAGCGGTTCGCCGCGGTACTGGTTGATTTCCCGTTGCAGGGTGAACGTGGCGACCTTGCTGTTCAAGCCGAGCAGGAACGCAGTGATCTGCTGTGGCTGAAGATCCAGGCCACGCGCTTGCTCGGCGTCGATGCGTGCGGCGCCGCGCGCCGGCATGCCGTTCTGCCAGTCGATGTGCAGCGCTTCCATGCCGGCCAGGCTGATGTGCAGGGTGCGGTCGACAGGAGTGCCGGTGCGCTGCAGCACGCCAACCACGCGGAACGGCTTGTCGTCGTGCTGCACCAGGCTGACCCGGGCGATGCCATGGGCCAGCACGATACTGTCGTCGAGCCGGTAGCCCAGCGCGCTGGCCACTTCGGCGCCCAGTACTACCTCGAACGGGTCGCTTTCGAAGGCGCGGCCTTCGGCCAGCTGCAGCGGCTGCTTGCGGCCGTAGCGGTAATGCTCGAAATAGGCGCTGCTGGTGCCCATCACTCGATAACCACGATGGGAATCGCCGAGGGAAATCGGGATTGCCCAGTCGACACGCGGGTGTTCGGCGAAGTGCTGGTAGCTTTCCCAGCGGATGTTGTTCGTCGCGTTACCGATGCGAAACACCGAATAGAGCAGCAGATTCACCGAGCCGGAGCGGGCGCCGACCACCAGGTCGGTGCCGCTGATGGTGCTGGCGAAGCTGGCGCGGGTTTCGCTGCGTACCCGTTCGACGGCGAGCAGCAGGCACACTGACAGCGCGATGGCGAATACGGTCAGCAGGGCGGTAAAGCGGCGATTGTTAAGGCTCGCCAGGGCCAGGCGCAGTAGATACATCGCTCAGCACTCCGGCGCGCGTGCGGCGCGATTGAGATCGGCCAGCGACAGGCTGCGGTCGAACAGCGGTGCGAGGCTTTGATCATGGCTGACGAACAGCAGGCTGGCACCCGCCGCCCGGCACTCGGAAAACAGCAGTTGCAGGAAGGCTTCGCGGCTGTCCGCATCCAGTGCCGAGGTCGGCTCGTCGGCGATGACCAGCTCGGGCTGGCCGATCAGCGCTCGGGCGGCAGCCACGCGCTGCTGCTGGCCGATGGAGAGCGCGTCGGCCCGCCGCTCGAACAGCTCCGGTGCCAGCCCCAGGTGCTGCAGCAGGCTGGCCGCGGCGGCGTCCGTGCTGCCGTGCCGCTTGCGCGCACGTTCGGCACGCAGCCGCGAAAAATGGCAGGGCAGACCGACGTTTTCACGCACCGAGAGAAAGGGCAGCAGGTTGAACTGCTGGAAGATGTAGCCGGTGTGATCGACCCGGAAGCGATCCCGGGCACCGGCCGAAAGGCAGCCAAGATCACGGTCGAGCAGGCGCACGCTGCCGCGCGCGGCCTTCTGCACGCCGCCGATCAGACCGAGCAGGGTGGTCTTGCCGCTGCCCGAGGGGCCTTTGAGAAACAGGCTCTCGCCGCGCTCGAGGCGAAAGCAGGGGATATCCAGCAGCTCGGCCTGGCGTGGCCAGGCGAAGCCGAGGTTGTCGATTGCGAGAAGTGGAGCGGTCATCGATGTCCAGTGCCGGTTCAGAAAGGCAGCTGCGTGCGCGCCGGGGTCAGTTCCGCGCCCTGTTGGCCGTTGGGGCCGATCAGTTGTACCTGAATCTTCTCCGTGCCGGGGAAGCGTTCGAACAGGCCCTTGAGATCCAGCGCCTGGAGCGCCCCCGGATTGCTGCAATCGAACTGGTAGCTTGCCTCGATATCGCTGTGGCCACCGTGTTCCTCTGCGGCGGCATGGCTGTGTTCGTGCTGGTGGTCATCGTCCTGGTCGCGGCGCTGGTAACCGGCGTGAGCCGAACCGAGCAGTTCGCCATGCAGGTGCTGCTCGCTGACCGAGCAGCCGGCGGCCGTCGGCAGGCCGAACAGCGCCGCCGGTTGCTCCAGCTGGCTCCGCGCCTCGGCAATCTTCGCTTCGTCCGCTGGCGTGGCAGGTGCGTGTTCGAAGCCGACCAGGTTCATGGCCGGGCTGATGAACTCCAGTTCTAGACGCTTGCCATCCAGCGCGGCATTCAGGCGAGCCGCACCATGTTCGTGGGCGCCGAGGCTGGCAGCTTCTTCATGTTCGTGATGATGATCTTCATGTGCTTGGCTGTAGCTCAGGGGCAACAGAAGCACGGGTACGGCGAGCAGTAAGTGGCGCATGGTCAGCTCCATTGGCAAGGGTCCGTTACGTTATAACAACTTTGCTGCTTGGCTGGCCAGCGCGGCCCGTGCATGTGAGCATGAACGCATATTTCAGGAGGGACAGCATGATCCGAATCCGCGGACGCATAGGGGACTGGCCGGTCGATCTGGAAATCGAACTGGGCGAAGAGGACTGGTCGGGCCTGGCGCGTGGGCTGGGCGCCGTCGAGATCAGCTCGGCCGGGCGGCCTGCAACGGCGGCATCGCCGCCGGCCGATGCGCTCTGGCACAGCGCCCGGGAATGCCTGCGCAGTGCCGGGACGCTGGAAGGGCCGCAGTTGTTCGCCGAGCTGGAGGCGATCACCGGGAGCGCGCAGCTGGCCAAGCGGTTGCTGGTGCGGCTGCGTCATTGCGACGAGGTACGGGTCGAGCATGGCGCCGATTCGGCCTGCTATCACTGGATCGGCGAGCCCGCTGACGGACTCGCCACCAGCGGCGGCCGGGATCAGTAGATCGCCTGATAGAGCTTGCGGCGATACAGCGTCACCAGCGGATGGTCGTTGCCGAGCAGGTCGAAGACCTGCAGCAGGGTCTTGTGCGGCAGCCCGTCGGCATAGCTTCGGTTGCGCACGAACAGTCTGAGCAGCCCGTCCAGCGCCGCTTCATACTGCTGCCGCGCCAGCTGCTGGACGGCCAGCTGGTACGCCGCCTCGTCATCCTTGCCGTTCTGCGCCAGGCGGCTCTTCAGCGTGGCGGCATCGGGCAGGTCATTGGCCTGACGCAGGAACGTCAGTTGCGCGCGCGCGCCGGCCAGCGCCTGCTTGTGCTCATCGCCCTTCACGGCATTGAGCACGGTTTCCGCCTCGCCCAGCTCGCCCCGTTCGGCCAGGCAGCGCGCGTACAGAATCAGGCCGGCGGCGTTCTCGTTGTCCTCGCTGAGCAGCTGCTGCAGCTGCGCCTCTGCCTCGGCAAAACGGCCTTCGGCGAAGGCCGCCTCAGCGCTTTCCAGCAGATTGCCCTGCGGCGATGCCGGGGCCTGTACATGGGGCTCGAGCATGGCGCGAATCGCGGATTCCGGCTGCGCACCGGCGAAACCGTCCACCGGCTGGCCGTCCTTGAACAGCACCACGGTCGGCAGGCTGCGGATACCGAAGCGGGCAACGACCTCCTGCTCGATGTCGCAGTTGACCTTGGCCAGCAGCAACTCGCCCTGGTACTCCTCGGTAATCTTCGCCAGCAAGGGCATCAGCGCCTTGCATGGCGCGCACCATTCGGCCCAGAAATCCACCAGCACCGGCTTGTGGAACGAGTTCTCGAGCACCAGCTGTTCGAAACTGGCGGTGGTGACATCGAAGATATAGGGCGTCTGGCTCATCGGAATTCTCGTCGGCGACGGGTGACTGGGAAGCTGTGCATGGTAAGTGGGGGCGCGGCATGCAGGAAGCAAGGGCTCGCGCGACGGATGTCATTGGACTAAGGTTGCGCCGGCTTCGGCGTTACGGCAGCGATCCTGCCGCCGAGGCGAAACCCTTTTCCTAGACCGGTGCGGCGTTTGCAGTCGCGCGTCATAAGGAGCTTCACATGTCCGTTCTCTCCGATTTCCGGGAGCGCTATCTCGTGCGCTTCTGGTCGCCCCTGCCGGCGCTCGTCGCGCTGGGTGTCGCCTCCGCCTACTACTTCGCCATCACCGGAACCTTCTGGGCCGTCACCGGCGAATTCACCCGCTGGGGTGGGCACATCATTTCCTGGTTCGGCTACACCCCGCAGGAGTGGAGCTATTTCAAGCTGATCGGCCTGGCCGGTACGCCGCTCGATCGCATCGACGGCGTGATGATCATCGGCATGCTGCTTGGCGCGCTCTGTGCGGCGCTGTGGGCAAACAACGTCAGCCTGCGCTGGCCGACCAGCAGACGTCGCCTGCTGCAGGGCCTGATCGGCGGCATCATCGCCGGCTTCGGTGCGCGTCTGGCCATGGGCTGCAACCTGGCGGCCTTCTTCACCGGCATTCCAATGTTCTCGCTGCATGCCTGGGCTTTCATGCTGGCCACCGTGGGCGGCGCCTGGATCGGCGTGAAGATCTGCCTGCTGCCCTGGCTGCGCACGCCGCTGAAGGTCGGTAGCCAAGCCAGTTCGCTGTTCGGTGACGTGGAAGGCACGCGGCGGCGGGCCTCGTTGCAGGCGGGCCTCGGCACCGGGGTGGCGGTGCTGGCCATCGCATTCGCCGCCTGGCGCTTCGATACCTCGCTGGTGCTGGGCATGGCGGTGCTGTTCGGCTTGTTGTTCGGCGGGCTGATCGAGCGGGCGCAGATCTGTTTCACCAGTGCCGCCCGCGACCTCTGGACCACCGGCCGAACCCGCGCGGCCTACGGCATCCTGCTCGGCATGGCGGTGGCCTGCGTCGGTACGTTCGGTGCCATCGCGCTGGGGGCAAGTCCGAAGATTTTCTGGATGGGGCCGAACGCGATTCTCGGCGGCGTGCTGTTCGGCATCGGCATCGTCGTCGCCGGCGGCTGCGAAACCGGCTGGATGTATCGCGCCATGGAAGGGCAGGTGCACTTCTGGGTGGTGGGTGTCGGCAACGTCATCGGCGGCACGCTGGTGGCGGTGTACTGGGACCAGCTCGGCACGTCGCTGGCGCTGCCCTATCCGAAGATCAATCTGCTGGAGAGCTTCGGCCCGGCCAGCGGATTGCTGCTGACCTTTGCCGGCCTGGCCGTCGCCATGTTGCTGGTGCACGTCAACGCACGTCGTTTCCAACCGAAAAGGAGTCCTGCCCGTGAGCCAGGCCAAACCGAATCTCTCGCTTGATCTGCGTGGCGAGCACTGCCCGTACAACGCCATCGCCACGCTGGAAACCCTGGCGACCATGCAACCAGGGCAGTTGCTGGAAGTGGTGACGGACTGTTCGCAGTCGGTGCACGGCATTCCCGAGGACGCCACGGCCAAGGGTTACAACTGCCTGGCGGTGGAGCAGCACGGTCCGCTGTTCCGCTTTCTCATCGAAGTGCCGCGCTGAGCGGGCCATGTGACGGTCGCTATGGCGCTGCCAGCGGCCAGCGTCC
>Ga0116211_1001393_pt1 | contig 11484 bp, 12 predicted proteins | sample SaghotsprinmetaG_FD_94484 | JGI IMG/M metagenome (GOLD analysis project Ga0116211, IMG submission 94484) | Hot spring microbial communities from South Africa to study Microbial Dark Matter (Phase II) - Sagole hot spring metaG | ecosystem: Environmental > Aquatic > Thermal springs > Hot (42-90C) ... | reverse complement strand
TCTTGAGGATTGGGTTCCCAAGGAACTGCGATCGCTTGCGAATCCTCAAACCGCGATCCCGACTATTGCGAAGGATGCCCGTCTGATGAGTCTTATCGACAATGCCGTCCGTTCGCTGCCGACAACACATCGACTGTTCCTTCGAGACGCGCGATCTCTCGGAGACCTAGAGCCACAGTCGGTTCATCTCGTTGTGACCTCGCCGCCGTATTGGACGCTTAAGGAATACCGATGCGCGGATGGTCAACTTGGGCACGTTTCGGATTATGAGGCATTCTTAGTCGAGCTTGATCGGGTGTGGCGGCACTGCTTCAATGCCTTGGTACCTGGCGGTCGCCTTATCTGTGTTGTTGGCGATGTGTGTCTCTCTCGTCGCAAGAACGATGGCCGGCATACCGTTGTTCCGCTCCATGCTTCAATTCAAGAACATTGCCGACGCATCGGGTTCGACAACCTTGCACCCATCATCTGGCACAAGATCGCGAACGCCGCCTACGAGGTCGAAAATGGCGGGGCCGGTTTCCTCGGAAAGCCGTACGAGCCTAATGCAGTAATAAAAAACGACATCGAGTTCATTCTCATGGAGAGAAAGCCGGGCGGTTACCGCAAACCTTCGCTTCCGGAACGTATCTTGAGCGTCATCTCCATGGACAACTACCAGCGCTGGTTCCGGCAGATCTGGACCGGACTGGCGGGCGCATCCACGCGAGACCATCCAGCCCCTTATCCAGTGGAACTGGCCGAGCGCCTCATTCGCATGTTCAGCTTCGTCGGTGACACGGTGCTCGATCCCTTCATGGGAACTGGCAGCACGAGCGTGGCAGCGGCGCGTTGCGGTCGGCACAGCATCGGCTGCGAAGTCGATCCGCACTACTTCGATATGGCCGAGCGGAGAATTCGAGAAGCGACAACCAGTCTTTTTTCCGCTGTGGAGATTCAGGTTTACAAGGGGTGGGCGAGGGAAGATGCCGACGAACTGTGAAGATCTTTCGGAAGCGGTGAGGGAAGCTGTCCGTCGCTTCTGGCATACGCGGGAGCGGCAGGCGAAGACCCAAGGGACAAAGTCGGGAGATCGAGACCGTGGTGCCAGAAGTGCGGTGACCGGTGGTGCTCACCTCAACGGGTTCGCTGACTTGATCCGAACACTCATCGTGGAGGCGGGCATCAGCGACACTGATGTCCATCGCCGTACCCGTGTGGAGTTACCGGGGTACTACCGTGCCGAGAAGAAATGGGACCTCGTGGTGGTAGTTGACAGCCGTCTCTTCGCCACCATCGAGTTCAAAGCTCAGGTCGGTCCATCGTTCGGTAACAACTACAACAATCGCACGGAAGAGGCGCTCGGGAACGCAATGGACTATTGGGCCGCCTACCGCGAAGGAGCCTTTCGAGGATCGCCTAAGCCTTGGCTGGGCTATTTGATGCTCTTGGAGGATGCGCCCAGTTCTACGCGACCGGTGTCAGTAGCGGAATCCCATTTCCCCGTGTTCAAGGAGTTCCGAGATGCCTCGTATGCCAAGCGGTATGAGATTCTCTTGACAAAGATGGTTCGCGAGCGGCTGTATGACGCGGCATGCCTCATTCTGTCGCCAGCCGATGCAGGCCGAAGCGGAGAGTTCTCGGAACCATGTGGCGAGTTAACGTTTGCGAACTTTGCGGAAAGCCTTATCGCTCGCGCCATCGCGTATTCGAGAACACACAAATGAACCACTTGGGCAGAGAACCATATAACTAGAAGAACCATCTGATGCTTGCTCTGCACCGCCTATCCGGCCTGCCGAAGACAAGTATAGTATCAATCGCGCGCGGGCCTGTTGTTCAGGATTTTGATTGGGGTCAGGCATAGACAGTCTTAGGCACCTAGACAATCCCTGCTGCAATTTTGACATTCATGGGCAAATTGCGGAGAGTATGCTCAGCATCTTCGCGTTCTTTAATTGCCAGCAACAAGAAAAATCGATTCCTATCACTTAACCTTTGAGCAAATGAATTACTGAGGGTGGCTAATGGCAGAGACTTGAAATAGTCCACCCGCTGCCGAATGGGGGCTTCTTGCTGCCGCAGTCGTTGCTGCCGTTGCTCATCGGCACGGTTTTTGGCTGCCGTTGTTGCCTTGTTGTTGCCTTTTTGATCTCGGAAATGACCGCATAGGTAATGCTGTCAACAGTCTTCGCCTTCAGCACTGACAGCAAAAGGATGCCGCAGAGGATGAACCAGCCAATACTAGGGAACATAAAAATGCCTCCCAAAGCAAGTCCGGCCAGCCTCGGTAAGCTCAGAATAATAAGGAATACAGCAATAAGACTTTTAGTAGTAAAGTCTAGTTTCTCAAGATCATCCCTTGTGAGGCCATGGCGAATCAGTTTCTGTTGTTGTTGATCATGAATGTGCTCAAGTTTTTGCTGATACTGTTGCTCAATGGCTTCGCGCTCTGCCTCCAGTTCACTGCGAATGGCCTCCATACGGGCAGGATCAAAAATTGATTGTGGCGAGGCATCTGCGGCATCCTTTGGTGGTGTGTAAGAATCCCGTGGTGAAATATCAGGGTACTCCATCAAAGCCGCATAGGCTTCATTGATGTGCTTGAAATGCTCTTCAACAATTTGATGTGCCCTTTTGGGCGTGTTGGGGGGCAACTGATCGGGATGGCACTCTAGGTACAGGCGGCGGTAGGCATCCTTGACCTCGGCTTTGGAGGCACCGGATGGCAAGCCAAGAATGTTGTAGTAGTGGGTAAGCATTTTCTTTCTCTAGCCTCTTATTGAGCAAGGGATTCAAGTTCGTTGAAAAGGAAATACTTGCAAGCATTTTCCTTGTAAGCTTCTCAAGAAGTTTAATCGCGGATCTCTGGTGACACCAAAAATTGTGATAACCTGATACTTGCCTAAATTAGAGACCCAAACAGGAGATGGCCTGCTTGTTGAACCGCAAAGGTTTCTATCATAGGCGCCATTAGGCTTAAGGCTGGGATCGTGAAGGAGCGAGAGGCCATAGGGTTTTTCACCGCGACTGTTGTCAGTACACACCACAATACGGCAGTTTCCATCAAGAACATCTGACCAATCACTAGGAGTAACAGTACCCACAGGATTGAGTTGGGGCTGCTGAGGATTAATTGGCTCATCTGTTAACGTTGCGATCGCCTCATAAACGAGACGCAAGTGTTTCTGAAATAAACTCCGAAACTCCCTTGCAGTTGGGGGTGTGTTCCAGAAATTAGCATCTTCATTAATGTTGAAGGTGGAGCCACGGAAATAAGGATTGTTGCGGCGTCTATAGCAAGGGCGACGCGCTCCTTGGCCAATACCGCCAAGATGAAACATCAGCCACGTTAGGTATTTGAGCAAGTTTTGAGTTACTTCTTTTTTATCAGCGGGCACATTGGCTGAAAAGCTCAGGATGAGTTTACCTCCCTGCTGGCCAGCACGGTCGGCATTTCCGGGCATAGATTCAGCCTCAGCAACCTGTACTTTGACATAACCATGAGTCGCAGGTTCAATACCTCCAAAAATTTTGTGTTCTAATTCTTTGGCTTTTTTAGGGTTAAGAACACCTAGGGCAATTGCCCGCAGCCAGTAGCGTAATAGTGACTTGAAGGCAACTGGGCGCACCTCCGCTTCAGCTTGTCTTTCGCCTGAACGTTTCACCCCGTGGATTAATTGACCTCTGAGGCTAAAGGAAACCTCCATAAAGCCCTTGTTTATAGGCCGATTCCCCTCGATCAAGCACCCATATCCCGTATTTACTTGGGAACCAATGCCTGCTTCTAGCCCTGTAATCAACCACTGTTTTGCTTGAGAGAGTAAGTGCTGATCCGAGGCTGTACAGTGAGAGGCCAAACGTAAACCAATTAGGAAGGTGCATGCTTTCAATGTGAAAAACGTATTGGGATTAGCCTTGTAGCTGACTGCATTGCCCTCCCATTTCCAGAGATTATTAGCAATGTCAAGGGTAAGGCCGCCATTGTCTTGCTGGGGTAGGGGATAGGCATCAAAGAAAATTATTTTGCCGGCGCGATCGCCCGGTTCGGCCTCTAAAAGACCAAAGTATTTTGCCACTTCTGACTCCGACTGGAGTTCCCGTAGCGCTTGGGCACGGGCAACCCCCCGCAAGGTACTCGAGGGAATATAGGGCATCCCAAGGGCATCAAAAGCGGGGAGCAGAATACTTTCAGGGCCACGGTGGCCACCCACGCGAATGCGCCAAGAACAGGTAACTTCAATACAGTTTGCGTTGCCTGCCAGTTGACGGGTACGCTCCGTCAGTACCTTCAGGCGCTGGCTGTAGTTCCCGGTCTCCGCTTTGGTAAGGATTTTGATTTTTGTTCGGTCTTTGTGAGGGCTATCGGGCGATCGCATCCAGCGCAGATATTCAACAAAACTGGCGGTGGAATGAGGATTGGGCTGCCGGTCGTAGGGATGCCCCAGCCATGGCGAGGGGGGTGGTTTGTTGCCGCCTCTGTTACGACCGCCATCTCTATGCTGGGGTTGTCTGGCTTGAGAGCGTTGCGTTGCTTGATGATTGGCTGGTTGGCGTTGGGGTCCGTCGAATACCATAGGGATTAGTCGGCCTCCTTAATGCCAGCGTAAAGGGCAGTGGTCCAGAAGCTAAATTCACGGGCTAGTTGCAGGCCTAAACCTGTTAAGCCTAGGTAGGAATCGGTCTCTAAATTTTTGAGGGTCTCTAGTCCTCTATCGTTGGCAAGGTTTGCCACGCCAGAGGTTTCTTCAAGGGTCATGAAAAAAGCTTTGACCACTTGTTTCTTGCCCTCTTGACTCAAGGCCTGTTCTTCAGCTTTGAGGCGCATCAAGCCCCACGTTGCTAGGTAGGTGTAGAGTTCAACCGCCTGACTTTTTTGCTCTCTCAGCCGTTCATTTTCGGTTGTGGTGTTGCGGAGCGTCCTTAGGGCGGTGTAAACTGGCTTCGCCATTGTACGGGGATCAAAAGCCATGGCTAACTCCCTGGGTTGACGAGTTGAACAAAGCCCCGGCCAAGACTCTCCTGACCGCCAATTTGCAGGATGCTGTGGCTATCCAAGAGATCTTGGAGGTCACTTTTGGCGTTCGGGGCGGCACCATTCAGTTGAGCCACAGTCCCCCACGGAGCGTACATCAGGGTATCGGGGGGAATGGCTTCTTCGTAGCGGAACCCTCCCTCAACGGTTTTGTGTTGGTTGAGCTTGATTTTGACTTGCCGCCACAGGCTCATTTGAATGAGGGTGGCACAGTGCTGATCCGGTAGCACCAAGACTCGCTCAATTTGAGTCGAGCGGCGGGCAGGGATCCATTCCTGCCAATTCGGCCATTCCTGAAGTTCGTTTCTTTTGAGGATGGCATCTTTCAGATAAACCGGTTTGTTCTCGGCCAAGTTAGTGCTATAGGGAGCCACAGGAGTCGGAGGACTCGCGGTGAGCCGCCGCCAGCGCTGGAGGAGCATTGGGCAGCTAATCCAGACAACCCCATGGCTGAGGGAGGGGACGGGTACCCACAGCAGCGAGCCATCCCCCACCCACACTTGGCCTTGGCTGAGGTTTGTATCGCCGCCTCCCGTGACATCTTCGATGGTGTTGCCCCAGAGGCGATTGCGTTTGTTAGGCTCAGTGAGCGATCGCAATCGACCGCGCAGGGTGCTAGAGGGAATGTAGGGCAATTCTGTATGGGATTCCCGCGCAATGCCCAATAGGTTTCCTTCTTGGGTTGTACCGCCTGTGTGCAGAGGCGACAGCAGATAGAGATAGATCAGATCCAGCATGGTTCATGTTCCAAACAGGGTTAGAGCCGCTTATTAATTTCTCCATGGCAGTTGTGGGGGTTATGCACTCCCCCACAGCAGTTGGCCGTAGTGCAGTTTTTCAAAGGTGGGGCGAGCTTTGGCGGCAACGCCACTCAAGAGTTGCTCGGGGCGGGGGTTGGGAGGGGTTCTAAAGTGATAGAGGGTGCCCGCACTGACGTAGGCACGCTGGACGGAGTAGCCCAGTTGCGTCTGGCCACTGCGCCGAGTCACGGTACTCAGGCCACCGGCCCATAGGGGGCGATCGCCCACAACCCCCACCAACTGATCGCGCCACTCCTGTGGATACAGGCCATAGATGGGTGCCTCCTCAGTTGCTTGGGCTAAGCCGGGAGTTAACACGTAGGCCAGTGATCCTGCCCCTTGACCATAAAATGGCTTCAGCACCGCCAGCGGGTTGGTTTTGAGGGTATGAACCTGTGCCTGATGCCCTTCGCCGCCAATGCGCACCACGCCTTCAAGATTGGGCACACTGATTCCGGCAACAAATCCCCAACCAGGCGCCAGACGGTTGGCCACCTCGGTAAAGTAGCCGCCCTCCTCACGCACCGTGCGGCTGGCGTCTGCCATGTAGATATGGGGCAGTACCTGACTCGACCAAGGCAACCCATGGAAGTGCTCCTTCGCCTTTAGCTGATCGAGCCTCCCAGAGAGGTACAAGGCTAAGGCATCAAGGCGCATCAGGGGCTGCGGTCGCCCGAGAAGCTGCTCATGACTTTCTAAGGGGGGTTCAACAATGGGGCGCAAGTGACCTAAGGGATGGCGCAGGTGCTTCCAGGCGGGGTCATTTGCTGGGGCGGGCTGGGTACGGCTGAGTCGCTTCACCTTAGTTGTATCAGCCACATCATTTATATCCGCCTTGGCCGCACTTTTATCGCCAATGCAAATTAAATCCTTGGGGGTGGCCACCCACACCTGATCGTGGCCATCAATGAAAAAGGGGCCTAAAAACTCGAGGTCATGGCGGCGTTCTCTGTAAGGGTTACAGAGCGATCGCAACGCCTGAAACACCGTAATTGGCAGGGGAGGAAAGAGACTTTTTGCCCATGATCCCTCACCGGGCTGAAAAGGACGAGCGTCACGAAAGAGCAACACATCAATAGGGTCGAGGCGGTACCAACTCAGTGTATTCATCGCTAGAGGTTAAATAGTTTTTTACAGGTTTTGGAAAATTCAGTTGGAAATATATTTCAGAGACTGCTTCCATTCGCTGTCAACCAAGTTGCCAATCTTTTTCTTAAGTCATATAGTCGATTTAACGATATTTGGCCAATAGCCCCTAAGAGTAAGTCACCTGAAATCACTGCCAAGCGTCCCAATCGAATCACACTATTGACTTTAAGTCCACTTTGAGCAAAATTCTCATCATGCTCCTGAATAAGTTCATCAAATCCAGAAATATATTGATTTAGTTGGGAAGAGATCATGCAAATTAACCAATCATCGTATCCGTAAGGTAATCTTGCAAGCAAAAGGGCAGGTCGTACTTACCTTGCTGTAAATCAGTTTTTGGAAAATGAAATAACACCACTTGACTTACTTTTTTCATGAAAAAACCACCTTGATGTCGTCAAGACTATAAAGGTCAGGTTCATTGTGCATGTCGTCCATGGCTAATGCCAAAGATAAAGCAGACCAGTCTTTTTTCTGGTCTTTTTCTGCTTTTATTAGTAGATACTGAATAAAGTCAAGTAACTCTGCTTTCTGGGCTGTGGAAAGCTGTTGAATATATTGATAAATTTGCTCATCCATTGCCATTATTCATCCTCCTTATTTACACTCGACCGAGGCTAACCACCTGACGGCCAGAGGGAGTGGCCTGAGGCGGGAACCGTTTATCAATCAAGAAGGCGGTCAAACGCAGCAGGCAGAGGAAGTCTTGCAGATCGGTGCCCCGCTGCCCGGGGTGTGCCAGCGCCCATTGTTCCCACTGGTGGCACCACTGACAAAATTCCTCGATAAAATTCTCGGGGAATTCTTTCTCGCGGCGGTTAGCAAGACTCGCGATCGCTACCTCTAAGGCGCGATCGCCGCCCAACCAGCAGTGCTGCGGCAACTCACTCAGCAAGCGGTACAAGAATGGACTCACCTCCTCATTCGCCTGCTGTACCAAGCACTGCCATTGCTCCAGTAGGTGTCCCTTGAGGACGGCTTCTAAAACATTCCCCGAGCCATAAATGACCCGAAAACAGAGGCCATCCTTACCGGGCAGCTTCTTCGCCTGCTCTTTCTCTGCCTGCCAGAGGTGCTCCAAGACGGTGGGCAAGGGCACGCTTTTATAGGCCATCACCACCCCCATACTCATGGTGGCTCCCTGCCCCATCGTAAACAGACGGCGCATTCCTAGGTGATCAGCCGCGTTGCTCCCCTGAACGGTTTGCCAATAGCCACCCCGTGGCTCAAATTCCCCCGCCGGATCGCTGCCGCCACACCATGCCTGCCGTAGTACCTGAATTAAGGGCAGGGCATCTTCGAGGGGTAAAACCGCCATCACGTCATCGCCACCACTATAGACGACGCGGCCACAGTAGCGCTGCTCGACAAGGTAGGGCACCAACCGGTTGGAAAAATCCAACAGGGCGCGGTTCAGTCCCACATGGGTGGCCGGTCCCATCCGCTTCGGCGTGCTGTTGATAAAGGTTTGCCACGCTTGCCCCTCGGGGAGCGTTTGAGCCTGCCGGTCAATGTCCGCCACGATATTGCTGGCCACGTATTCGCGGTAGCTCCTGAGGTTGTGGCCGCGCACGTAGTCCCCCATGCTGTCCCCATCGGCAAGGAGAATGCACCACCAATCCGCCGGGGAGCGATCGCCCCACTTCAAGCGCTTTTGCGCCCACTCCACCGCACTGCGCAGGGCGGCAAGATCCTGTTTGTTGTCAATCCCCACATCTTCAGAGAGCCACTTTGGCGAGAACATCACGCCATTGTAGTCACCGAGAGTCTCATCCACTTGGGGAATGTGGCTGGGGCGACGGGTTTTACCCCCAAAGCGATCGCGATAGGGGCGCAACTGCTCATCGCCCGTAAATTCTTGCTGGAGTTCGCGCCAATACCGCTTCACTTGCTCTGGCTGCTGCACCATAAAGCGGGCCGCGGCAATACTGCTGGCATTGGGAAAGCGCACAAGGTTTTCGTAGTCATCTTCCAGACACGTCACCCCGAGGGAGGCCGCCACACCGCCATACTGCCATGCCATGCGCTTTGTGACTTCAATGGCATTCAGCCGCTCTGTGCCGTTAAACAACCCGGGAAAGGCCTGAGCCATCACGCACCAAAACAACCGCATGGAACGGGTGGGCAAGCCATGCCCTTCCCGAAACGGTTCGCGATACAGCAGGTTAGGGTGCAGAGCACTGTAAGCGCCGGAAATGGAGGAACGCTCTCCCGGAGATGCCGGAAACTGCCAGTTCCGAGTATTTTTGAGGGCAGAGAGGGCTTGACCCAAGCGTTGTTGCAGCAGCGGCCACCAGGTTCCGACATTAATGGTGGCGTAAACCTTTTCTTCTACCTCAGTGGGCAACGTTGGCTCGCTGTTGGCTAAAACCGTTTGTGCCCTTTTCCACTGGGGGTAGGTGGGTGCCCCCCGCCAACAGGCCAAGGACTGCTCGGGATCCCCAAGGGGCAGGGCAATCCAGTAGCTCTCCCAAAAGTGCTCCAGTTGCACTTGCCACAGGGCATTCCATTCCCAGCGGCCACCCTGCTGCCAACTGTGGAATTCTTTTTGTAACTCCGCCTGCAGCGGTGGCGGAAATTCCTGAGCAATCCAAGCCTCGATTTGGGCAACCGATGCCGCCTCTTCGTAAAGGCTGCGCACCCTCCCTTTGATGGCTTCCCGTACCTTCGTGCCGATGCTCAGCCACGTCTGGCGCAGATGCTCTTGGAGTTCATGGCCAATGGTGTCTTTGTCTTGGGCTGGGATGAGGGCGGTAATGACATTCGGAAAGCCCGCTGTCACCAGACTGGCACTTGCCTTGGTTTGGAAGGCGGTTACGGGGTTTTGCATCTGCAAGTGCTCAAAGTACGCTGCAAAATCGGGATATTTCTGCAACAGCAGGGCATCAATAATTGTTTGCTGATAGAGGTTGGGGGTAATGACCACATCTGGCCCATAGCGTTCGGCCAAAAACCAGCACACCTGAGCACTGAGGTAGTGCAGCAGATAGGAACCGGCCCAAAAATCTAGCAGCTTGCGCGAGGCTTTGATGAAGTCCTGCACCGGCGAAAAGGAAAACATGAGCAGCCATGGGTGCTGGGGCTGGTTAGGCGCTGCCGCCTCCTGAGGGAAAAGAGTGCCCGCCAGCGCAGCGGTAATGGCGGTATGGGCTTCAAGGGGGCAGTCGGGAATGCGGGTATCGGCAGGAAGCAGCAGCACATCCTTGGCGGAGACGGCTTGCGATTGGCTGGCCTGATCGTTCGCAATGGCCTCGCCATAAAACCGCCAGAACCACCAAAACACTTTTTGGGCATCCGGCTCGTGGCGAATCTGCTGCCAAATCGCCCGCTCCTCAACGGTGGCTAGGGTGTTGTCGCTCAGGCTGCCCGCAAAGGCAAAGTCAAGGGTGCTTTTGGCACCGCTGATCGGATGGCAAATTTCAACTTGGGTCACCCCACCTGTCGTTGTGGGGGAGGTGCGCATCTGAGGGGTAAAACTCACCCGATCGGAGGCGGAGGCAATGTGGTCGGCACTCACCCCCCGGTGCTGATTCCACCACGCTTCTAGTTCCTGGCTGCGGCTAGAAAGGCACGTTACCTGTTGCCACGCCCCTTTACTGGCCTTATTGGTGTAGAGGGCCTTGAGGTAGGGATCATGGAGCAGGGCAAAGAGTTTGCGTTCGTAGTACATACATGAACTACCTGTACAATTGAGTCCACTGCACTCTCGGGCAGCTAAGATGTTATCCAGCCTACTGAACCCAGTAATGCATGGGGGGTAACGCAAACGGTTTTTTATGATTTTTTACAATTTTTGTACCTTTTTAACAATGCTTAATGTTATTATGTAGTCAATAGGAATCATTAATACTGTTATTGTTGTACTTCTGACCATGCCTTCCCCGATCTCGCAACGACTTTTTGTGCTCTCGCCCTGCGGCACCAGCCTCCTCACGAATGCAGCGGCAGCAGAGCAGCGAACGCTTGTCAGCAGGTATGCCAATGAACCAGGGGTGGCGGCCATTCCAGCCAGCGATCGCCCGGTGCTGGAGGGGCTGATCCGCCAAGTGCGGGACACACTGCTTGCTGAGGGTACAGACTTGGCCATGGCAACCCAGATGTCTGCCGAAATTAACGGTATTGTTAAGCTGTATGGGGAACAGTTTCAACCCAAGCGCGGCGACTGCCACTATTTGCTGAGTACCGATACGTGGCTGGGGCAAGAAACGGCGGCGTTAATTGCCGACTGGTTAAAAAAACAGGGCTGCCCAGAAACCTATGTTTATCGGCAGACGGATTTGCAAACCAGAGATATGCAAGCCTTTCAGTCGGCTCTGTCAGATTTGATTGAGTGGTGCGAGACGACCGTTGATGGGTATCGGCAACAGGGGTTTCGGGTGATTTTTAACCTGACCGGGGGGATGAAGCTCACCCCACCTGCTGGCGCGAGGTGGGGGTGTCCATGCTAATCTGAGAACCGAGCGTCCACAGATCACACAGACAAGCCCAGCTTCTAGGCGAGCGTCCAGAACTTCCGCTGGA
>Ga0116211_1001388_pt1 | contig 11518 bp, 13 predicted proteins | sample SaghotsprinmetaG_FD_94484 | JGI IMG/M metagenome (GOLD analysis project Ga0116211, IMG submission 94484) | Hot spring microbial communities from South Africa to study Microbial Dark Matter (Phase II) - Sagole hot spring metaG | ecosystem: Environmental > Aquatic > Thermal springs > Hot (42-90C) ... | reverse complement strand
GCAAATTCATTTGTCGCAGCCTTGTTGCCTGAAGCCAGGGGGAAAAGCTATAATTCTACGCTGTGCTGCTCGTCGGGTGGCCTGTGCCGTTGTAGCTCAGTTGGTAGAGCAACTGATTCGTAAGTAGAGGGTCATCCCACGGGAGTCCCAGCGAATAGTGGCTCTTCTGGGTGACTCAGAACGGCTAAGAAGGTTATAGTAAGGTTTCGCCGGCATAGCTCAGTTGGTAGAGCAGCGCATTCGTAATGCGAAGGTCGGGGGTTCGACTCCTCTTGCCGGCACCAGAAAGCACAAGGCCCTCCGCTCGGAGGGCCTTGTTGTTTCTAAGTAGGTTTCAGCCTTCCTAAGAAGGCACCACCCCTCCCCAGCTCACACCAGAATCACCCGCTCCCCGGTATCGGGCAGGCGGCGCGGCGGCGAGAAGTCGCCCACGGCTACATGCCCAGAGGAGGCCCCGGCGATGAGGTAGGACGTAGCATCAAGGGCGTGATCGACCGCCCGCGTGTCAACGTCCTCCGGGTTCCGCGGATCGCGGGGCAGCGCCGGGACGGTCTGCAACCAGAACCGGCAGCGCGAGGTGACAAAGAACTCGCCCTGCACCATCAAGGACTTCAGGGCCTCGAAGCGAGGCACCCGCGGCCCCTTCCGGGCGGGCGTTACCCTGACCCCGGCTTCCCGGAACAAGTCGCTGATACTCGCCTCCATCCGGCCCGCGGTCCGGGCTTCCGCGGCGGAGTCGATCACGCCCCGGGCGCGGATTCCGTTCCGGGCGCAGACGGCGTGAAGGGCGGGCGCAATCTGGCCCGGGGTCCGGCCCGTCCCGCGGCTCAGGTTCCGGGGATCGAACTCCGCGTGTTCGTCGTACAGGACCCAAGCCCCCTTGGGCAGTACCCGGTCATCAGGCAGACGCACGTCATAGGCGAGCTGTCCGCCCAGCATGGCGACCATCGGAGCGGCAGAGCCCCAATCAATCCCGAGCTTCAGCGAGGCGAACAGGTGCGGCGGTAGGTCGTGATGGTCGATGACCATTTGATCGGCCCGCCACGTCCCGGCGAAGAAGTCCCCCGTGATCGCGGACCAGTCGCCCGTCCGCATCGCCTTGTACAGCGCCGGGTCCGTATGGCGCAGCACCTCGAAGTTCCGCCGGTAGGCGTCCGGGAGGTGCGGGTTGTCGTCAAGGACGCTGGGACAATACACCCAAGAGTTCCCCCCGAACTCGAACGGCACGAAGGGCTCCCGGCCCGTGACGTACCGCTCCGCGAGGGCGGAGTGATTCGCCCCGCCCGGGTTTCCGGCAAGGATCATGCGCAGGGGGACGCCCGGGGCGCGCAGCGATAGCCCGAGCTGGTCAATCACTTCCATCCCCGGGCCTTCGCCCGCCTCATCCACGGCGATGAGCGAGAAGTTCATGCCCTGGGCTACGTCGCTGATGGAGCTGGAGGACTCGCAGTGCGTGAGCTGGATCGTCCCGCCGTTGGGCAGGCGGAAGATCGAATCATTCATGTTGAACTGGACGCCCGGCCCGAAGGCGGACCGGAGCAGCGCCCGCAACTCCTCCGCGAACTGGAGCAGCGACTTCAAGCGGCGGCGCGTCACGAGGACCCGGGCGCGGTTCTTGTACTGCTGGACGTGTCGCAGGATCAGAAGTTGTAGGCCGAAACTCTTGCCGCCCCCGCGGCCACCGCCAAGGAACAAGAAATGGTCCTCCGGGACCATCAGGACCTGAGCTTGGAACGGGGTCGGGCGGATTGTTTGGGTCATGTTTCCTCACTCCATACGCCAACCCCTTCCCGCACCCGGCCCCACGTCATCGGCGGAGTCCGCACAGCGCCCAAGACACCGGGCGCGGGAGGAGTTGAACAGGGGACAGCCCCGGAGCCCTCCGCCGTCCCCGCCTCGTGAGGGGCGAGGCGGAAGGGTGCGTGAGGTTTGGACGGCTTCCGGCCCGGGGCGGAACTCGGTTGTCAGCGTCCGCGGGGCTTCGTGCCGCGGTACGCCTTGTTGATAGTGGCTTGCAGTTGCGTGGCGACGGTCCCGCGCTTCATCGCGGCCACGGTCGCGTCACGCCCTTGCTGGCGTTGTTCGTGGATGGCCTTCGCCTTCTTCACGTTGGGTACAGAGCCGTTCATGGTCCGTTCTCCTCTGGTTGTTTAAGCAATCTCGCGTGCCCTCTCGATGCAGGCAGGACACATGCGGTTTCCGGCGTGGGCGCTCCAGAAGTCCCGGCCACACATCAGGCACCGGCGGACCTTCACGCGCGGGTCATCTTCACGGAAGAACCGGGAATTGGCCCCGGCCCGAGGACGGGCCGGGAGGCGGGCGGGTTTCGCCTTCGCGTCCATTGCCGCCGGTCACTTGCCGAAGTAGTCCCGGAGGCCCACAAGGAACAGAGCCACGGAGCCCGTGATGAAGATGCTCAACAAGGTAAGCATCCCCTTGCTGCGCAGGTCCTCCCCGGCCCTCCGCCATTGGCGGAGGTGCTGGAAGTCCCGCTGCATCTCAATCGGGTTCGAGGGATCGGCCCCCATCTGCACGAGGGTCTGACGGACGGCTTCCGCGATGAGCTTTTGCAGCTCCTCGTGGGTCATGTTTTGGAGGCTCATGCTCAGGCCTCGCTTTCGTCGTCGGCTTCGGCAATCGCCTGACGGGACAGCGCCAGCGACAGGTTCGTGATCCCGTCCGCCTTGCCGCGGACAAACTCGCGGTCAGCCGCAACGGCGGACTTGTAGGCGAGTTGGACGCCTTCGAGCTTCGCGGTCATGCGCTTCCAGACCTCGCCCAGCAGGCGCTCCGCGAAGGCCTGAACGGCGAACGGGCGGCGGTCCTTCGGGCGGCGGTCGATCACGGTGGCGATGGCAGCGCCAAGCACCATGTCCCCGGTCATGATCGCGGTACGGGCGGCGGTTTCGAGTTCAACCGGCCCGGCCCCTTCGAGCTGGAGCTGGTATTGGGTGCGCTTCGGATCGCCCAAGGCGACACGGCCCAGCATCGTTGCGGGTGAGGGATAGACGGCTTGGATTGCGGCGGCTTCCGCTGCGAGGGTCTGGAGGCCCTTGAGCATGGCGGCGCGGTCCGCTTCGGAACTGGCGATGAGCTGGCGGTGGATGTTCGCGGCCTTGTTCGCGGCGTTCTTCTTGGCGAAGGCACGAGCGGTGGCGCGGTCCTCCGGGGAGGCGGAGGCGATGAGTTCGTCAGCCTCGCGGGCGTAGCTGTCCCGGGCTTCGGTGACAGTGTTTTGCAGCTTCTCGATCTTGCGCGAGAAGGCGGTGGCCGTCTCGGTGGCGCGGTCGCTGAGTTGCTGCGCGCGTTCCTCGTTCAGCGTCACGCCGGAGGGAACGGTGGAAAAGTCGATGGTTGCCATGTTTCGGGTTCCTCTGAAAAGTCGTCACGACTAGGAAGGCCACCAAAACACGTCATCGGAGGGGCCATTCCCACCTACACGCCGGGCGCTGGTGCCCGGTCGCTTTCGAGGAACCATACTGTACGAATGTACAGCTCGGCAAGGACTATTTCTTGTATAACTTATTGATCTACTTTACTTTTTCGGATTCGAGCCGGGTGCAAACAACGGCCCGATCCAGCGGGCGGCTGGGGTCCGGGCGGCAGTCCATGCGCTCGAACCGGGACGGCTCCGGCCTCCCGGCCAGGGGCTCCGCCGGGGCGACCCGGACGGGCGGCGCGAGGCGCGGCGAAAACGTGCCGACCTGCGCCCGGCGGACCGTATCCAAGGCGGAGTATGGGCGGGGCTCCTCCGGTGCCGCCTGCGTGGCGAGGGGTAGCAGGACGCCCAAGGTGAGGACGGCGGACCGACGGGCGGCGCGGCTATGCGTCGCGGTCGTTGATGTTGATGACACGGCTGTACTCCTCCGGCGACAAGGCGGCGTTGATTTGGATGAGGACCCGGGGCTGGTCGGTGTTCCCGTCGCCCTTGTTGATCTGGAAAATGTTGGAGGCGAGCCATTCCGCGGCCTTGAAGTCCCCCTCGTTCTTCATCTTGTCTTTCATGAAGGCGACAATCTCCCCGGCTCCGTCCGCCCGGCCCTCCTCAAGGGCGAGCTGTAGCGGGCTCAGGTCCCCGTCGTCGCCGTCCGCCTCCTTCAGGCGCTTCCACTGGCTGGGGGATAGCCCAAGGGCGCGGCGGATCGTGTGCTCACGGTTCCCCTCCGCGGCGAGCATTCGCACGAGTTCGAGGTGTCGCGGTTCCAGGTCGGGCAGCGCCAACGCGCCCCCGGGCTCCTTCTTGGTCAGCTGGTTGTCGGCGGGCATTCTTCGGCCTCCTTCTTGATGCGATAGACAACGGACTTCGCCACCCCGGCGAGCCGCATGATTCGATTGATGGGCGTCCCGGCCTTCAGGAGGGCGGCAATCCGCTGCTCCTTCCCGGGCGATACCTTCGGACGGCCCAAGGTCTTGCCTTGCTTCTTCGCGCGCTCAAGCCCCAACATCGTCCGCTCCCGGATCAGGGCGCGCTCGAACTGCGCCAGCGACCCCATGACGTTGAACATGAGCTGACCCGCGGGCGTGGAGGTGTCCAGCGCGAGGTCCCGCACGAACAGCCCGACCTTGAGGGCTTCGAGTTCTCCGACCGTGGTGATGAGGTGCGGGAGCGAGCGGCCCAGACGGTCGAGGGCGGTGACGGCCACCATGTCCAGCTTCCCGAGCACCGCGGCCTTGAGCATGTCGTCCAGCCCCGGGCGCTTGTCGCGGCCCTTCGCCCCGCTGATGCCTTGGTCGATGAACTCCGCCACTACGGTATGACCCCGGCCCGCGGCCCAATCGCGGAGGGCCAGCAGTTGGTTATCCACCGTCTGGTCTTTGTTGGTTGATACGCGGGCGTACAGGGCAACGCGGGCCATGGTCAGCCCTCCGCCTTCGAGGAGCCGCGGGCGACGTGCGCCGGGATCGCCTGACCGTCCGGGACCACGAGGCGGAACCGCTCCGCGCCGTCCGGGCCGATGGTGGAGCGGACCCCGTAGCCCTTGCGCTTGAGGTCCCAGCCGAAGCCGGAGCGCACCGTTTGTTCCTGCCACGGCTTGCCCCCGGCGGACAGGGCGGCGATGAGCTGGGCCATCGTCACGCCGTCCGGGCGCGACAGCTCGTCAACAAGAACCGCCTGCTTGGAGCCGATCAGGCAGGGCTTGACGGGCTCGCCGGTCGGCTTGAGGTCGGTTCCGCGGCGGGCGCGGGGATTCGGCTCGCCCTTCGCCTTCTTCGCTGCTGGCCTCGCTGCTGCCTCCTGCTGCTTTTCCTTCCATGCCTGTACCTTCGCCCAGGTCCGGCGGATCGCGTCCGCCTTCGTGCCGAAACGCTTGACCGGCTCGCAGCCCAAGGGGGCGGCGCAGTCGTTGTGCAGGGCGACCAGCTCCGGGCCGGTCATCGTGGCGAGGTCTTGTTCAGTGAGGGTCTGGCGGTTCATGGTCGGCTCCTTTTCAAGTTGGCACGTTTATTGCTATGCGCCCCGAAACTATAGCTGGAAGCAGTCGGAAAAGGAACCTTTGCCGACTTGCGAAAACCGCAGGGGTGGATTCGTGGAGCCGCTGGCCCTTCCGGCGGTCGATTCCGCGGACGTTTTCCGACTTGTATGTTTCAGGCGCAGGGCGGCAGTGCGGGGGTGCCAACAGGCCCAGAGGGGCGAGCGCGCAGCGGTCCGGGTCAGTACGTTTTCGCGCGGGTCAGTACGTGGGTCAGTACGGCTTAAACCCCAGCCGTTATTGGATTCGTTCTGACCGTTCTAACCGTACTGACTAAGTAAGAGAGAGATAATCTGAAGCGGTCCGGTCCGATGATCGCCGTGCCTCGGCTCCCCTTGGGCTATGTCTCAGGGGCAGTCGCCGCCGGACCGGACCGGCTCACGTTTTTCCCGGCAACTAAGTGCCCAGTCTAGTCCGCTCGGTCAGTACGTCGAGACACGAAACCCGCGCGGCTATTGGCTTTCGCCGCGTACTGACCCATGAAGAAGTAAAGACTGACCGGCCACACGAGCCAGTACGCGGCCAGTACGTCGCAGCCCGAAATGCAAAACGGCGAGGAGGTCCCCGCCGTTCGGCCTGCATCGCTGCTACAGGGTTGGTCGTCAGTCGTTGCCGTGCGCGTCAGCGATGTTGTCGGCAATCGCCTGGAGGGCGTCCCGTACCCCGTCCAGCGTCTCGGCTTGCAGGGGGTGATCGCTGCGCAGCGGTTCGCGTAGGCCGTCGATGGCGTCCGCCAGCGGCTCGGTAGCCTCAGCGAGGCCCCGCAGGCTCATTGCGATCTCATCGCCCGCAGCGGCCTTCGTGTATGCCGCAATCAGCGTTGCGCGGGCTTCCGGCGGGTAGTCGGCAAACCGTTCTTCAACAAAGCGCGCGGCCTCCGTCATCCAGGCGTGCGCCGTCATCCCGGCTTGTCTCATTACCGTCTCTGCATCCAACATGACTTTCTCCTTCGTGGTCGGTGGTTACTCAGTTGCGATAGTAGGGGAGGCCCGGCCCTCCCCGGTCGTTTTTCAGAATGGCGACGGCGCGGGCGTCTCGTAGTAGTCATCAGGCTCCGGCGGCCAGTTGCTCCACGGGAACAGGCTGGCGCACTCATCCCACGCCCGGCGCAGGTCGGCCAGGCGCCAAAGATAGCCGTTTGCGCCTCCGCCGCCCTTGCGATACTTCGGCGCGGCCAGCTTCGAGGCCAACAGCTCGCGCATGTTGTTATAGGTGACGTGGTTCGCGCCGGGGCGTCCCTGCACCCACTTCCGCGCGGCCTCAATCAGCGCCTCGCTGGGCACGAACAGCACACCCGGCGAGCGGAGGCGCTCGGCTCCTGGCGGCAGCTCGCCCGACAGCAGCAGGTCGAAGATGTACGCCTCAACCCCGCTCAGGCTTTCGGCCTTCTGGCGTGCCAGCGCCTCCGTCTGAGGGATGTTCCAGCGCGGCTCCCAGTCGCCCAGATCGAGGTGCAGCAGGTCGTACAGCATCGCGGCGAGCCCGTCCCCGGGCACCATGACGCCGTTCTTGCCTTCCTTGAATAGCTGGGAGGCGATGGGGGCGAAGTAGTCCCGATCCTGCTTGTGATCGTCGGGCACGTCAAAGACGGCGAACCGGCGCTCATCCACCCCCGCGGGCACCACCCAGCCTTCGTTCGAGGCCATGAAGATGTGCAGATAGTTCGGCGCGGTCTGGATGTCCTGTCCCTTGCCCTCAATCGTCAAGGTATCCTCGGTGATGAGGCCCTTCAAGACGGCTTCCGCGCGCTTATCGCCTTGCGTCACCACCTCATCAGCAAACAACAGGCAGCAGTCGCGCAGGTGCAGGTTGAAGTCGCCGGTCAGGTGCTTGGCGCTCGTGATTTGTAGGCCGTGCTGGCCGAACATCTGCACGAGGGCACGCCCGAGAATCCCCTTGCCGGTGCCGCGGTTGCCGCGCAGGACCCAAGCCACACCGGCGGGCCGGTCGGGGTTCTGTACCGCGTCAGCCATCCACTTCAGGCCAAAGTCCGAACCGCCGCACAGGTACAGGATATGGTCGCGCATCAGCGACCAGTCGCCGCCTGGCCTCGGCTCCACGCCCCAGCCGCGCCAGAGGTTCTGAAAGCCGTTGATCTCCGGCTCCTTCCCCGGCACGAAGCAGATGCCGCGGACCTCGCGGCGCTGGGGATGGTCAAGCCACCAGTTGCCTACCGGCTTTTCAATTGGCTGACCGTTGGCATTGAAGCCGACCGTCACCCGCCGGTTGCGGTAGCGGTTGCGGAAGTCCTCGAACGATTGCAGGTCAGGCGCTTCGCGGTCCAGCTCGGGATGAGTGCAGCGCCAAGACAGGACGCGAACCTTGCCGGAGGTGATGACGGCGTGATGGTTGTTCAGCTCATCCAGCAGGCTCCCGGCATCTTCACCAACATTCCCCCGCGCCTCGTTGCGCTCGGCTTCGGCCTTCTCCACGGCGTTGTGCGCGCGTTCGACCTGGCGGGCGGCGTACTTGGGCCGTCCGGTCTTTTGGTCGTAGATGTGGCCTGAGATGAGGTTGTCACGATCCAGCAACGTGGCAACAATCATTTCGTCCGGTACGCCAGCCCGCACGAGGTCGCAGCAGACACGCATGACGCCCTTGCTGCGGTCGTCATAGGTGCCCGGGTAGATCGGGTCATCGCCGGTTGCGATCAGGGCCAGCGTGTAGTCCGACAACATGCCCGGTTTCGGGTCGGGCTCTGCGAGGGCGTCTTGATACTTGCCGTTGCGTTCAGCCCATGCGCGCAGCTCATCCGTACCCATGCGAGCCGGTACGGCTGCACCCTCGCCCAGACCCGGGCGCGGCGATGCCGTCCTGCTGGCGGTAGGTGTGCCGCTGTCGGTCGCTTCGACCTTCGGGAAGGCTTCCAGCGCATAGGTCGCCCCGGTCCATGCGATCACGCGCGCCAGCTCGGGCTTACGACCCTTCGCCGCCTTCTTCTTGTTGGGCACATTGATGGTGCCTGGCAGGCGCATGATACGGTCGCAGTTGTGCACGGCATCAGAGCCGAATACACGCTCAAGGCCCCGGTTGTATGCCTCGCCGGTCGCCCACGGTTCGGGGTTGTCGGCGGTCGGGGTGGCGATGGCGAGCGGTTCAGTCAGCAGCCAAAACGCTTGATAGCCCCCACCAGAGAAACAAACGGCGGACGGCTCCGGGATACCGGCAGGCAGGCCGGTCGTCAGCAGGGCTTCGATGCGTTGCCGCTCCTCGGTCAGGTCATAACCAACACGGGGGTCGAGGTCAGCCCAGAGGGCGCGGAAGGCGGCAATGTCGGGCTTGCTTGGCTTCACTCCCATTGGACGGCGTACCTTGTTGGGGGTGAAGTACAGGTTGCGCTTACCCTGGTGCGCAACGATCCAGTCCGCGGCCTCGTCGGCCTCGCTGGGCTTGAAAGTGCGCGTCTCGGTCTTGCCGTCAGGCACTATGGCGACCAAGCACCAGTCATCGTCCGGCGACCAGCGGCGCAGGAAGTCGATAGCCGCGGCGGTATCGGGTTTGAGTTGTTCCATCACACGCCCTCCGCCGTGTGGCTTTGCTCTTTCGAGGCCAGCCACTCGTCCAGCGAGGCCCGGCGGTAGCGGACCAGACGGCCCAACTTGGCGTAGCGCGGCCCGCCGCCCTTCACCCGGAGGAGTTCGAGGAGCTGGCGCGACACTTGGAGGTAGTCGGCGGCCTGCTGGGTATCGAGGACATCACGCGGTTCCATCTTCGCGGCCCTCCCTCAACAGGTACTCCATCAGCGTCCGCCCGAACGTCAGGCGGTGCGCCTCGTCCAGGTCGAACAGGGCCTTGGAGAAGTCCGGGTCATCGGTCGCGGCGGGGTTTTCCTCCACGCGGCGGCGCAGCGCCTTCTCCCGGCGCAGCACTTGCGAGACGGCCTGAACATAGATCGCCTTCAGGCTGTCTTCGTCCAGCTCGCGGTTGCCGCCGGGCTCCGTAAGGACGGCCAAGCCGTCCTCCGGGAGGTCGGTTTCCAACGCCAGCTCCCGCAGCGTCCCCCCTGCCAGCAGGTAGCCCCGCACGAAGGGATGGGCGGCGTTCTCGCCCAAGGAGAAGTCCGCGCAACGCTGGGCGAGGTTGAGGAGCGACTTCTGACGGACGCCCCGGGCGTCCGGTTGGGCATCGCGCCATGCGATCAGCTCGTCAATGTCATAGACGGACGTGCGCCCGGATAGCTTGTATGGGCGCGGGAAGGTCGGATCAGACTTGGCAATCCGGTAGAAGGACGGATAGCTTTTGCAGATGAGTTCCGCCGCCTGAGTCGGGCGGAGGTACTTGGCGAGGGGTTTTGTAGGTTTCCTCATTGCGGGCGGTCCCCAAGAACGTCCGCGCCGCCCACCAGAAACAAGAAGGGGAAGCGCGGAGCCGATAAACACAGCTCGAACGCTTCCCCTCGGATGACTCGCATCAGAACTGGCGAAGGTCGAGCCACCTGGCTCGTTCGTTCTCCATTTCTGATACGTCCCGGGGAGCCCGCTGGCGGGCTTTCGGGATATGGCGAGACTATAAGACTTCCGCGTGTGTCCGTAAAGCGAAAAGTCTTACTAAGTCATTGATCTATATACTTTTTCCTTTACTTCTTCGGCTTCGCATTCCGGCTAACTGCTTGACCCTTTTGGGTTTTCTTCTCGCCTTCGCACAGGAGGCGGAGGCGGTCGGAAATTTCCTGCATTGGAGCCCGGAGGCGGTCGAGTTCGGGGCTGATGTAGCCCGCGGTCACGTCCTGCTTGTCGGGGAGGCTGTGATTCACCAACATCTTGATGGCGTAGGGTGATATGTCCAGCGACTCCGCGACCGTGATGAACGTGTTGCGCAGGCCATGAACGGTGAATTTCACGCCCAGCTTCTCCTTCGGCTCCGCAATGTGGCCGCTCTTGCTCTCAGCCGGGAACACCCACGGCGAGCCCGGGAAGAAGGTCTTGGCCTGCTCGCACTTCTGCCGCTCCTTGAGCAAGTCGATGAGGAAGTCAGACAGCGGCAGCAGGAAGGCCCGCGTTTCACCGCCCTTGGGCCGCGGGATCAGCAGGGCCTTCTTCTCCCAGTCGATATGCTCCCAGCGGACAACGGCGGCGCTTTCGCGGCGCAGGCCGGTGAACAGGACAAAGCGGAGGTAGTCCCGGCGGATCGGGTTGGTCATCGCCGTGACCTCCTTGTACCAAGCCGTCAGGTCCGCACTCGGGATCGCCGCCTTGCGCCGCTCCTCCGGGAACCAATCAACGGCGATGGTCGGATTCACGCCCAGCTCGTCATGAATCTTCAGCGCGTGGTTGTATGCGGCCCGGAACACCCGGAACACGCTGTTGGCGACATAGGGGCCGTTCTTCTCCCCAATCTTGTGGTGACGCTCGCGGCAGTCCTTCCGGGTGATCTCCGTCAGCGGCTTCTTGAGCCAGTCGCTCAGGTACTGGTCGGACAAATAGCGGTAGTCCTTCAGGGTCCGTTCGGATCGCTTCTTGTTCGACTTCAGGTGCAGGTCGAGGGCGTCCCCGAAGGTGACGGAGGCGGCGGGCTTCTCCTCCTTGTTCGGGTTGATCCCCTTACCCATCTTCATCAGGAGTTCGCGGGCCTCCTCCCGGGCCTGATCGACGGTATAGACCCCATACCGCCCGATGGAGGTGCGGACGGTCTTGCCTTGGAGGTCGCGTTGCACAAAGAAGGTCTTGGCCTTCGCGCCCACGCAGACGCCGAAGCCCTTCAGCTCCGTGTCAAAGTACAGGTGCTGGCGCTTCTTGTCGTCGGGTTGGACGAAGGGGAGCGCCTTGACGGCGCTCTGTGTGAGCTTGATGGAGGTGGTCATTGACAGCCCTTTCTAGTAACGGAATAATAAGGGCCGTAGTTAGAAGCCGGTAGGGTGAGCGACTAACGAAATGGACCCAAACGCCCGTAACCATAAGGGTTTTCCGGCCTTATTAAAAGCCCGGACCCCCTCTGTAGGGTATGGCTGTCTTAATTCGTAATCAGTAGGTCGAGTGTTCGATTCACTTCAACGGCACCAAAGAATTCAAGGGGTTACGGTCAAGCCGTAACCCCTTTTTACTTTTCCT
>Ga0116211_1001385_pt1 | contig 11523 bp, 10 predicted proteins | sample SaghotsprinmetaG_FD_94484 | JGI IMG/M metagenome (GOLD analysis project Ga0116211, IMG submission 94484) | Hot spring microbial communities from South Africa to study Microbial Dark Matter (Phase II) - Sagole hot spring metaG | ecosystem: Environmental > Aquatic > Thermal springs > Hot (42-90C) ... | reverse complement strand
ACTTCTGCCTCCACTCCACGCCCTTTGGCCCGCAGGGCTTGCCGGACCACCTTGACCTTGAACGCTGGTCCGTACCCCCCGTCCTGTGTCTTCATGTCATCCCTCCTCTGTTCTCAGGACGATACACCCGCGGTCTCGTCGTTCCTCGTCCCGGTGGTTCCGCTGGAGGGGCGCACTTCACATCGAGCGCTGGTTTGGGGAGCTGAAGAGGCGGTCAAAGGTCTTCGATGTGTGTTTCATACAGCGGCGGCACAAGGGGCGAAGTGTGCGCAACTGGTTGAGGGTGTTCGCGTGGTGGTACAATCTCCAAAGGCAGGTGATTCCCAGCTTATCGTAACGGCACCCTCGGTGCTCCAACAACGCTCCCCCGATGAAAGATCGATTTTGAGCCCGCTTGCCCTGAAGACCTGCATACCTCGGGCATCGTGTGCAGGATTGGGGCTGTGGTGGCGGGTTTGCTCCTTGGCGGATTGTCGGTCCTCCTCGGGCGTGACTCACCCTGGCCTTTCAAGGCCGTGGGGCCCGTCCTCCCCTCGGCCTTGCCGCCCACTTCCGCGTCCTTTCCTTCCTGGGCCGGTCCCAGGCTTGGGTTCGCTTGGACCACCGGCTCCTCTCATCTGTCACTGTGGCCGCCGTGGTGGCCCGGGCGGTGGCCACCGACGGCTGGGCCATCCTCACCGCTCCAGTCAAGCCTGGGATCATCGCCATTCTCCTGCGCTTGAAATCCAGTCAGGCCCGATCTTTTGTCCTTTGAGCCATCACCGTCACCCCGGGGACCATTGCCCTCCTGATCGAGGCGGATAGGGTTTTCCTGCAGTGCCCTCATCGTCCCGCCGGCCCTTCCCAGCCTAGGTGGAGCGCACCCTGCAAACCATTCCGATAAGCCAGGAGGTGGCCGTGGCCACTCTTCTGAGGGGGACTCCCCTTGTCGTGCGGTTTTGGCGGGGCCTGCGGTGTGGCCCGCCCGGTGGGGGGCCTCGCGGCTGGTGTTCTAGTTTTGCTGAGCGGTTGAGAGCCCACGGAGTTGGCCGCAACCGGCAAGGATTCGGGTGCCCCGCGACCGCCGCACCGTGGCGTCCACCCCGTGGTTCACAAGCTCACGGCGGAACGCCTCCACCTGCCCTGGCGAAGGCGGGGCGAAGGGCAGCCCTGGCGCAGGGTTGAAGGGAATCAGGTTGACGTGGGCCAGCCTCCCCCGGAGGAGCTCGGCCAAGGCTCGCGCCTGGGCCAGGCGATCGTTCACCCCACCCAAGAGCACGTACTCGTAAGAAACCCTGCGGCCCGTGGCCTGGGCGTACGCGTCCCCGGCTTCCAAGATTTCCCCAATCGTCCACTTCTGCCCTGTGGGCACAAGCTTCTCCCGCAGCCGGTCCTCAGGAGCGTGGAGGGAGATGGCCAAGTTCACCTGCAGTGCTTCCTGGGCCAGGCGGAGGATTCCCGGTACCACGCCCACGGTGGAGATCGTGAACCTTCGGGCGCCGAGGCCCATTCCCTGCGGGTCGTTCAAGATGCGAACGGCCTTGATCGTGGCCGCATAGTTGAACAAGGGCTCGCCCATGCCCATCACCACCACGTGGGTGACCCGCTCCGAGGGGGTAAGTCTCCGGGCAAAGTGCAGCACCTGGCCGGCGATTTCCCCCGCGGTGAGGTTCCGCTTGAACTCAGACTGCCCTGTGGCGCAGAACGCACAGCCCACCGGGCAGCCCACCTGAGTGGAGAGGCACACCGTGCGGCGGTCCCCCTCCCGCATGAGCACGGCCTCGATGGCCTCGCCGTCGGCTAGGCCCAAAAGGACCTTTTCCGTGGCCTCCTCGTCGACCTGGTGGGCCAAGGGGGTCAAGGGTGCCGGCGTGAACGTCTGGTCAAGCCGGGTACGGAGGGGGAGGGGGAGGTTGGTCATGGCCGCAAAGTCCGTAACCCACCTTTTCCAAACCCAGTCAAAGATTTGGGCACTGCGGTACCCAGGCTCGCCCCAGGTTGCCAGCACCTGGGCCAGCTCATCCCGGGAAAGGCTCAAGAGGTCTTGCGCCACACCCTGATTATCCGTAGCCCTTGGGTCTAGAGTTTGGGCAGGAGGGCCGTGAGGAACCGGCCCAGTTCCCCGGCCCGACGGCGCGAGGTCTCCAGCACTTCCTCGTGGTAAAGGGGCGTAGGCAAAACACCCGCGGCGAGGTTCGTGACCAGGGAAATGCCAAGGACCTTGAGGCCGGCATGGCGGGCTGCAATCGCCTCCGGAACTGTGGACATCCCCACCAGATCCGCCCCCAGGGCCCGGAAGGCCCGAATTTCCGCGGGCGTCTCGTACGAGGGCCCCAAGGTGGCCAAGTACACGCCCTCTTTGACCACCAGGCCGATTTCCTGAGCCACCTGGCGGGCGATCTTGCGGAGCTCGGGGTCGTAGGCGTACGTCATGTCCGGGAACCGCAGCCCTAGCTCCTCCAAGTTGGGACCCCGCAGGGGGTTGTCCCCCAGCATGTTGATGTGGTCGGAGATGAGCACGATGTCCCCGGCCTCCAGGCCGTGGGCGATGCCGCCGGAGGCGTTGGTGAGGACCACGGTCCGTACACCCATCAGGGCATAGGATCGAACGGGGAACACGACTTCGTCCACCGTGCGACCCTCGTAGAGGTGCACACGGCCTCGCTGCACCAAAACGGTCCGACCTTGAACTTCTCCTACGGCCACTTCCCCTCGGTGCCCAGCGATGCTAGGCACAGGGAAACCGGGGATCTCCCCAAAGGCCTTCTTCCTTTCCTCGGCCAGGGGCACGACTTCCGAGAGGCCGGAGCCCAGTACGACAGCTACCTCCGGCTTACCTAGTTCGAGAAGGGACTGGGCCGCGCGCTTGAGCTGGTCCAGGGTGGTCACGCTTTCACCTCGGGCGGAATTCTACGCCCCCTAGAGCTCGCCCAAGGTGCCCACGTAGCCGGCTTTGAACCGGGAGAGGCCCACCTTGATCGCTCGGGCTCGGGCTTCGGCAATCCCCTTCACTTGGTCCAGCCGCCGGACCGGGGAGCGGTACACCTGGTCCAGGGTCCCCACTTCTTCCCCCAACCGCTCGATCACCGACACCGGCAAGCGCGGGATCCTGGAAAGCAACCGGAAGCCCCGGGAGGGAATGGGCTCCTCCAGGTCGGCATCGAGGACCAACCCCAGGGGGCGAAGGAGGACCTGGGGAGCCAAGATGTCCTCCGCCGGCAAGGCTGTGAGTTCACTGACCACCTCCTCCACCGGACGGGCAGGGGCGACCTGGAAGTCCCGCACGAGCAGGCTCAGCTCTTCCCGGACCCCCTGCATCAAGGTAGCCAGATGCCGCTCCGAGAGCTCCCCGTGGACCCCCAGCTCCAGGAGCATCCCCTTGATCTCCCGTTCCAGGTCCAGCATCTGGAGCAGGCGCTGCAGTACGGCAGCCACCTGAGAAGGGAAAACCCGCCGCTCGAGCTCCAGGGGCGCCAGTTCGGCCAAAAGTTCCCGCAAGTTCCGGCGGTAGCGGTCCAAAATGAGAAGACCTTGGGCTACGCGGCTGGTGAGGGTCTGCAGGTCAGGGAGCTCGTACCGCCAGTCGCCCAAGAACAGGGTGACCTGCCGGCGGTCTTCGGACACGGCGATGGCGGGGCGTTCGATCTGGCGGGCCAACTGCTCGGCAACGCGGTGGCGTGTGCCCGTCTCCGCGGAGGGAATCGTGGGATCGGGCACAAGGTGGGCGTTGGCGAAGAGGATCGTGCGCAGGTCCTCGTCCAGGACCACAGCCCGGTCCATTTTGGCCAGCTCCACGATGGCCTGGGGGGTGAACGGGGCGTTGAGCTCAAATCCAGCCGCAATGAAGGGTGAAATGATGTCTCGGTCGGCCACCACGATGAGCCCACCCCGCCCCAGCTGCACGATGCGGTCCAACGCCTCCCGCAGAGGGGTGCCGGGCGCGGTTCGACGGAGGAGCTCCAGGCGCGCATCCTTCTTGGGCGTCATCTCACAGCAGGTCCAGGGCCTCGGCGGCATCCTTGAGCGTGGGCACCTGCACCAGCTCCAAAGGTAGCCGCTTGGGCCAAGGGCCGGCCGGCGCGATCGCCCGAGAAAAACCGAGTTTGGCGACCTCCCTAAGCCTCTCCGGACCCCTGCCCACCGGACGCACGTCCCCGGCCAACCCCACTTCCCCCAACACCACGGTGTCGCCCCCCACCACGCGGTTGCGCAGACTGGACAGCACCGCCACGCAGGCCCCCAGGTCCGCGGCCGGCTCCCGCACCTCCAACCCCCCGGCCACGGCCAGGTACACGTCCATCACCCGCACCTGCACACCCAGGTGCTTTTCCATCACGGCCAGGAGGACAATCATCCGGTTCAAATCAAGCCCAGCCACCCGCCGCTGGGGCGGACCGTAGCCTCCCCCAGGGGTCACCAGCGCCTGGACTTCCATGAGGAGAGTCCGTGTTCCCTCCAGCACAGGGACGACGGCCGTGCCTGGGCGGGGCCCTCGGTCTTTGGGGATGAAGAACATCGAGGGGTTGGGCACCTCCACCAGGCCTGCCGGGCCCATCTGCAGCACCGCCACCTCGGCTGTGGACCCAAAGCGGTTCTTCATGCAACGGAGAAGCCGGAGGTCGCCATCCCCGACCCCCTCCAGGTAGACGGCAACATCCACAAGGTGCTCCACGGTCTTGGGACCGGCGAACCCGCCTTCCTTGGTGATGTGGGAGACAAGAAATGTGGCCAAGTCCAGGGCCTTGGCCAGGCGGGCCAGCTGAGCCGCAGCTTCCCTCACCTGAACCAGGCTGCCCACCTCCCCTCCCTCGGGTCGAGCCACCACCGTCTGGAGGGAGTCCACCACCAGCACCTGGGGCTCGAGGTCCCGCAGGGCCTGAACGATCCGGAGGAGGTCCTGCTCACAGAGGAGAAAGAGTTGGGGTTCGGAGATGCCCAGCCGATCGGCCCGGAGCTTGACCTGGGACGGGGCTTCCTCCCCGGACACGTACAGGACCTTCCCCTGGCGAGCCAGATGACCGGCCACCTGCAGGAGGAGGGTGGACTTCCCCACGCCCGGCTCCCCTCCAAAGAGGATCACGGCCCCAGGGATCAGGCCGCTCAGGACCCTGTCCACCTCGGGCATCCCTGTGCTGAGGCGGTGGTGGGTGGGGGGGTGGATCTCCACAAGGGAGCGGGGGGGTTCCCCGGGGAGGTGAGGCTCCGGAGCCTGCTCGCTCACCTCCTCGAACGTTTCCCAGGCTTGGCAGGAGGGGCAGCGGCCGAGCCATTTGGGGGAGCGGTACCCGCAGGCCCGGCAGCGAAAGGCCATCTACGCCCTGTGGGTCACGATGGCCTCGCCGTCCGCGTCGGCGACCACCCTGCTCCCGGGAGGGAACTCCTTGGAGAGGATCTTCTCCGCGATCGGGTCTTCCAGAAGGCGCTCGATCATCCGGCTCATCGGACGGGCCCCGTACTTTTCATCGTACCCCTGGCGGACGAGGATGTCCCAGGCATGGGGCGTGATGTGGAGCTCGATTTGGTGCTCCTCGCGCAGCCGGGTCTGCAGTTTGCCCACCATGAGCTCGGCGATGCGCCGGACCTGAGCCTGGCTCAGGGCGTGGAAGACGATGATGTCGTCCAGGCGGTTGAGGAACTCGGGGGAGAACACCTTCTTCACTTCGCCCTCCACCCGCTTCTTCATGTCCTGGTAGGTCTCTTCCGACTCCAGGCTGGCGGGGCTGAACCCGGCCGACTTCATGTCGGTGATGAGTTTGCTTCCCACGTTGGAGGTCATGATGAGCACGGTGTTTCGGAAGTCGACCTTACGGCCCTGGGAGTCGGTGAGGATCCCGTTGTCCATCACCTGCAGAAGGATGTTGAACACGTCGCGGTGGGCCTTTTCGATCTCGTCGAACAAGATCACCGTGTAGGGCCGCCGCCGCACGGCTTCCGTGAGTTGGCCGGCTTCCTCGTACCCCACGTACCCTGGAGGGGCCCCCACCAAGCGGGACACCGCGAACCGTTCCATGTACTCGGACATGTCAATGCGAATGAGGGCATCCTGGTCGCCGAACAGGAACTCCGCGAGGATTTGGGCCAAGTAAGTCTTGCCCACCCCGGTGGGGCCCAGGAACAGGAACGAGCCGATGGGCCGGCGGGGATCTTTGATGCCGGCGTAGGCCCGACGGATGGCCTTGGAAACAGATTTCACGGCCTCGTCTTGGCCCACAAGGCGCTCGTGGACCCGATCCTCCATGTACACAAGCCGGGCCGTGTCCTCCTCTTGGAGGTGGCGGATGGGAATTCCTGTCCAGGCGGACACCGTGGTGGCCACGTGCTCCCCGGTGACCACCGGGACCTGGGGTTCTCCCCCCTCTTCTTCGAACCGCTTGAGTTCCTGAACAAGAGATGTGCGGCGGTCGCGCAGTTTGGCGGCCAGCTCGTAGTTCTGATCGGCCACCGCCGCCTCTTCCTCATCCTCGATCTGGGTGATTTCCTCCAGCAGCTCCCGGGCCTCCGGGGACAGTTCCGTGGCCGCCAGGCGGACCTTGGCCGCGGTTTCGTCGATCAGATCAATGGCCTTGTCCGGAAGGAACTGATCGGTGAGGTAACGGTCGGAGAGACGCGCGGCCTGCCACAGGGCATCGTCGCTGATCTTGACCCCATGGTGTTCTTCGTACCGGTGGCGCAGCCCGTGAAGGATCTTCACGGTGAGCTCCACGGACGGCTCCTCCACGTACACGGTCTTGAACCGCCGCTTGAGGGCCGGGTCCTTCTCCACGTACTTGCGGTAGTCGTCGGGGGTGGCGGTGCCGATGCACTGCAGGGCCCCCGAGGCCAACGGGGGCTTGAGGATGGCCGAGGCATCGATGGCCCCTTCGGCACCTCCCGCCCCGACCACGGTTTGAATTTCGTCGATGAACAGAATGATGTTCTCCGCAGCCATGACTTGGTTGAGGATCGTCTTCAGGCGCTGCTCGAACTCCCCCCGGTACTTCGTTCCTGCCACGATCCCGGCCATGTCCAGTTCCACGATTTCCTTGTCGGCGAGCACGGAGGGCACCTCCCCCGAGGCGATGCGCTGGGCCAAGCCCTCCACAATGGCTGTTTTCCCCACCCCCGACTCCCCGAGGAGAACGGGGTTGTTCTTCTTGCGTCGACACAGGATCTCGATGACCCTCTCCAGCTCTTTGTCCCGTCCGATCACGGGGTCAAGAAGGCCCGAGGCCGCCTGTTCCACGAGGTTGCGGCCAAACTCGGCCAGCTCTCCGGGCAGGCGCCCGTGCCCCGGCCGCACCCGCACCCCGCCCCGCCGGCTGGGGGAGAAGTACTCCCGGGCCGAGCGGAGGTCGATCCCTTGAGCCCTGAGGATCTCGGCGGCTGTGCACTCCCCTTCGCGCAGGATGGCCAAAACCAGGTGTTCGGGCTCGATCGTGTCCGACCCGTCGTGGCGAGCCTCCTCGTAGGCCAGCTTCATCACCCGCTTCAGGCGGGTGGTGGGCTCCAGCTCTTCCTGAGAAACAGCCAGCTTGCCCCGGCCCTTCTGGCGCTCCACGAACCGCGCCACCCGATCGTAAGTGACGCCCTTGCCTTCCAAGAACCGGGCCACACGGGAGCCTTCCATCCGGGTCGCCGCCAACAGGAGGTGCTCGGTGCCCACGTAGCGGTGCCGCCACTGCTCCGCTTCCTCCTGGGAAGCGGCAAGAAGCTTCATTGCCTCCTTCGAGAACTTTTCGTACATCCCGAGACCTCCGCTCAGATTATACGGGTCCGGTCCTCGTCCTCACCCGGAGCGACCAGGGTGGCGTACCGGTCCAGGGCCTGGCTCATCCCCTGTTGGAGAAAAGTCCAGGCCAGGTCCGCCGCCTTGTCCACAGCCTCCTCCAAGGGCCTGATCTCTTCAGGGCTTGGCGGGGAAAGCACCCACCCCGCCCAGTCTCCTTGGGGAGGCCGACCAATGCCGACCCGCAAACGGGGGACGTCCTCCGTGCCCAAGGCCGCGAGGATGGAGCGCATGCCGTTGTGGGTTCCCGGCCCCCCCCGCATCCTCAGGCGCAGCTCCCCCAGGCCCAGGTCCGCGTCGTCGAACACGAGGAGAAGATCTTCCGGCCGGAGCCCCAGGACTTGCAGGGCCTCCTGGACGGCCTCGCCGCTGCGGTTGACGTACGTCAGGGGGCGGACCAGGCTTCCTTGGGGACTTCGATACACCACCCCCCAGGGGTACGCCTGGCCGGCCCATGTTCCCCGGCGCAGGAGCCGCTCCAGGACCCAAAAACCGAGGTTATGACGGGTAGCGGCGTAGCGTGGGCCCGGGTTCCCAAGCCCAATGACCGCCCTCAACCGGTCTCTTTCTCTCCTTCAGCTTCCGGGGCTGCGGCGGGGGCAGCTTCGCCCTCAGCAGCAGCCTCCGGGGCTGCGGCCGCCACAGGGGCCACAACCTCCACCCGGCGGGCCAGGACTGTGACCACCGCGTCCTCGGGCGGGAACAGGGGTTGTACCCCCTCAGGCCAGGGTAGATCCTTGACAAGGATGGAGTCGCCGATCCCGAGCTCGGTCACGTCCACCTCGACCTTGGCCGGAATTCTCTCGGGCAGGGCTTGCACAGGGATGTAGCTGTGGAGTTGATCGACAATGCCCCCATCTTTGAGGCCTCGGGCCGTTCCCACAAGCTTCACCGGGACCTCCATGGTGAGGGAGCGCCCCGGCTCGGGAACGTAAAAGTCTAGATGGAGAAAGCGCTGGGTGATGGGGTGGACCTGGATGTCCTTCACAAACACGTGATAGGTCTGGCCGTCGTCGAGCTCCAGTTCCACCGCAGTGGACCGGGTGATGCGGGCAAACAGGTTCTCCAGGTCCTTTTCGGGGATGGAGACGTGGATGGGCGCGAGGTGCGCTCCATACACCACAGCCGGCACAAGCCTCTGACGCCGCAAGGCATGGGCCTTGGCGGTCAGAGGCCGCCGTGTCGCTTTCACCATCATGGCTTTTCCCTCCTCAGTTCGTCCGTGCGCACCAACAGATCGGTCATGGACTCGTGGCTGGAGATGCGCCGGATTGCGTCCGCGAAGAGTTCCGCCACAGAAACGATCTCCACCTTGGGGTGACGGCGGACCTCGTCGCGGTGGTGAATGGTATCGGTGACCAACACCTTGTGCAACAGCCGCTGCCCCAGGTTCTCCACGGCCCCAGGGGAAAACACCCCGTGGGTGCAAGCGGCGAAGATCCTCTTCGCCTTTTCTTCCTTGAGCTCCCGGGCCGCCTCCAGGAGCGTGCCCCCGCTCCCCAAGATGTCGTCCACAATCAGCACGTCCTTGCCGGCCACAGTACCAATCACGTCGTCCACCACGATCTCTTTATTCACCTCATCCCGCTGCATGACGACCACAGCCAACTTGAATTCCTTGTCCGTTCGGAGTTCCTGCAGACGGTGCACCATCCGGTTGGCCCGCCACACCGCCCCCAGGTCCGGGGAAACCACGGTGAGGTTCTCCAGCCAGTCGGGGTGCTTGCGAGAAATGTACTGGGCAAACAACCGATCGCTGCGCAAGTGATCCACGGGGATTTTGAAAAAACCCTGGATCTGCCCGGCGTGGAGGTCCATGGTGAGCACCCGGTCGGCCCCTGCAGTCTCCAGAAGGTCGGCCACCAACCGGGCGGAGATGGGGACCCGGCCGGTCATCTTCCGGTCCTGGCGGGCGTAGCCGAGGTAGGGCACGACCGCACAAATGTGCTCGGCGGAAGCCCGGTGAAGGGCATCGACCATCACCAACAGCTCCATGAGGTGGTCGTTCACCGGAGGCGAAAGGGGCTGGATCACGAACACGCAGCAGCCCCGCACCGTCTGTTGGACTTGGACCCGCACCTCCCCGTCGAGGAATCGCCCCGGACCGTAACTGGGCCCGTTCTGGGTGGGCTTGTCCGCCTCGCACAGACCCACACCCAGGAGCTTGGCGATCCTCTGGGCCAAGGGGAGGTTGGCGTTGCCCGAAATGAGCCGGACTTCCTCGAACCTCTCCTTGTCAACCACCGTGGCCTCCTTCCGGCCTGTTGGGTTTGGCCCAATCCCGGCGGATTTCCTGGGGAGACCGTTCCAGGGCCAGAGCATAAGGGGGCACGTCCGATGTGATCACGGAGCCGGCCCCGACAACGGCCCCCTCTCCGATCCGGACCGGGGCCACCAGGGCGGCGTTGCTGCCAATGAACGCGCCCGCGCCGATCTCGGTTCGGAACTTCTCCTTCTTTCCGGGCTGGAAGTTGCAGGTGATGGCCCCAGCTCCGATGTTCGCTCCGGCCCCCACTTCGGCATCCCCGATGTAGGCCAAATGGGCAGCGCGCACTTCTTCCCCCAGCGTGGCGTTCTTGACCTCCACGAAGTTGCCCACCCTGGCCTGGGCGCCAATGCGAGCCCCCGGCCGGAGATGGGCATAAGGCCCAATCTGGGCCCCCGGCCCCACCCATGCCTCCTCCACTGTGGAGTACCAGATCTTCGCCCCATCCAGCACCCGTGAGCTCCAGAGGTAGGCGCTCGGGCCAATCGTGCAGCCCTCGCCGATCTCGCTGGCCCCAAGGATGTGCGTGCCGGGGTAGATCACGGTGTCCGATCCTACCCGGGCTTCGGCTGAGGGGTAGACCGCCGCAGGGTCGACAACCGTCACGCCCTCGGCCATCCACTTCTGCAGGATCCGCCGGCGGAGGAGGGTTTCCGCCCGTGCCAGGTCTGCTCGGTCGTTCACCCCCAGGAGGTCCTCCGGATCAGGCCAAACAACAGCCTGGGCTTGCCCCCGCTGGGCGAAGTGGGCCACGAGGTCGGTGAGGTAGTACTCCCCTTTGGCGTTCTGGGTGGAGAGGAGACGCAGATTCGCCCATAGCTCAGGGGTGTTCGTCCAACAGTAGATCCCGGAGTTTACCTCCCGAACGCGGAGCTCAGCAGGGCTGGCGTCGGCTGCTTCCACGATCCTGACCGGGCGACCCCCTCGACGGATCACCCGCCCGTAGCTCCCCGGTTCGGCCATCTCGGCCGTGAGCAGGGTCACCCCAGCGTGGGTCCTGCGGTGGCGCTCCACCAAAGCCCGGAGGGCTTGGGGAGAAACCAAGGGTGCGTCGCCAGGGAGAACAAGCACCGTGCTCGCACGGACTTCGTTTTCTGCGGCGAGGAGAGCGTGGCCCGTGCCCAAAGGGTCGCCCTGGTCCACGAACGTCACCGGTTGAGGAGCCAAAGCGGCACGGACGGAGTCCGCCCCGTAGCCCACGACGACGATCACTTTGCCGGGGTTCAAGCTCAGGGCGGCGCGGAGGACGTGGTAGACCAAGGGCTGGCCGGCCAAGAGATGGAGGACTTTGGGGAGGCGGGATTTCATGCGGGTGCCTTTGCCCGCGGCGAGGACCACCACATCCAGCGAGTCTTCCATCCGGAATAGGACTATAGCCGGTGCTGGCCGTCCCCGCAAAAGAAGCGGCGCCTACCCGTTACCCTTGAACTGAAGGGCCGAAAGCACTCAGGGTGGAACCGACCGTCCAGCCCTCAACTTCGCAGGACCGCACCTAACGGCGCACGTCCCAGGT
>Ga0116211_1001383_pt1 | contig 11546 bp, 14 predicted proteins | sample SaghotsprinmetaG_FD_94484 | JGI IMG/M metagenome (GOLD analysis project Ga0116211, IMG submission 94484) | Hot spring microbial communities from South Africa to study Microbial Dark Matter (Phase II) - Sagole hot spring metaG | ecosystem: Environmental > Aquatic > Thermal springs > Hot (42-90C) ... | reverse complement strand
GTAAAAAAAAGTTTGTAGGGCTTTGTTATAAGGCATTGTTTTAAATGTATAAATCAAAATTATAAATAAAATTTGTCGATTATAAAAATCCTGAAACAGCCCTTCCTAAGCGCTATTTTAAGGCCAACCCTTCCTACTTGATTTTGTTAAGTTCTCAGTTCTATCGCTGATTTTGGTTTATCAATAAGAGTATATTATTTTGCTACTGCCTTGTATTATAATACTCTCTGTTTTTACCCTAAATGTTGGAGGTATCGTGATGTTTATATTCAATAACTTTGTAAATGCTATTGCCTCGGTCATAGATATTATCCTTGAGTTGTATAAATGGATTATCATAATTTCAGCGATCATAAGTTGGGTAAATCCTGACCCCTATAATCCTATTGTTAGGTTTTTATACTCAGTAACAGAACCTGTTTTAAAACCCATTAGAAAAGCCATTGGATATAGACTTGGACCAATTGATATATCACCTATAATCGTCATATTGGTGATTATTTTTTTACAAAGTTTCCTTGTTGCATCCCTTAGAGGCATAGGGATGCGCATGTATTAATGAGAAGGAGGAGGTATTATTAGATGAAGGTAACGCCACTTGATATTCAACAAAAGCAATTTTCAACAAAGTTTAGAGGCTTTGATGTAGAGGAGGTTTATGCCTTTTTAGAGACCGTTAGAGAAGCGCTGGAAGAATTGTTAAAAGAAAATGCCTCTCTCAAGGACAAACTCAAGATGACAGAAGATCAGTTAAATGAATATAAAAAAATGGATGCAACTATGCGTGAGACCTTAATAACTATGCAAAGGATGGTTGAGGAATATGAGACCAATGCCAAAAAACAGGCTGAGATTATCATAAAAGATGCAGAGATAAAGGCAGACAAGATTGTCAAAGAAGCTCAAGAAAAGATGATAAAGATTCATGAAGACATTACTGATTTGAAGGGTATTAGAAGACATTTTAAGGAAGAATTAAGAAGGCTTATTGAAAATCACGCTCGTATGCTTGAATTTGACAAAGAAAGAGAGAGTGACGGTATTGGCGAGGTTTAACCTCTTAAAGGGTTTTGAGGACATATATCCACCTGAAGTTTTTATATGGCAATGGATTGAAACAAAGGCAAAGGAACACTTCAACCTTTATAACTACGAAGAGATAAAACTCCCTATCGTTGAATCAACAGATTTATTTACAAGAGGTATTGGTGAAGGGACTGATATTGTTGAAAAGGAGATGTATTCTTTTCAGGATAAGTCTGGCAGGTTATTGACACTTCGCCCTGAAGGCACTGCATCTATGGTTAGATGTTATGTAGAAAACAATCTATTTAACAGACCGTCACCACAGAAGTTTTTTTACTATGGTCCTATGTTCCGCTATGAAAGACCTCAAAAAGGAAGACAGAGACAATTCTATCAGATAGGGGCTGAAGCCCTTGGTATTGATAATCCTGCTATAGAAGCAGAGATGCTCCTTATGTTGTCAAGGTTGTTAAAAACTCTTGGTCTTAATAGTCTAAACATTGAGATAAACTCTATTGGGTGTGATGATTGCAGACCTCAATATAAAAAAGAGTTGAGGAGTTTTTTTGAAGATAAAAAGAGCCATCTTTGTGTTGATTGTAATAGAAGATATGAGAGCAATCCATTACGAATACTTGATTGCAAGGTTACAAACTGCATAGAGTCAAGGCAAGGGGTGCCTGTATTAGCTCAGTTTTTATGCCCTAACTGTAGTAGACATTATTCCGCATTGAAAGGCTTTCTTGATGAATTTCAGTTAAGATATGTTCAGAATGATAATCTTGTCAGGGGGCTTGACTATTACACAAGAACGACCTTTGAGATTACCACAGAGGCTTTAGGTGCTCAAAAGGCTGTTTGTGCTGGTGGTAGATATGACAGACTTGTTGAGCAATTTGGCGGTCCATCAACACCTGCGGTGGGCTTTGCCATTGGTGTTGAGAGAATTGTGGCACTTTTAAAGGACAATTACAAAGAAGCACAGAGGGAGTCTGTCTTTATTGCAATAATAGATGAAAAGGCAGAAAAAAAGGCTCACAAAATTGCAGAAGATTTAAGGGATAAGGGAATTGTAGTATCAGTAAACTTTGGTAAAGGCTCTTTAAAAAATCAATTAAGAAAGGCAGACCGCCTTAATAGCAGTCATGTAATAATTTTAGGCGAGGAGGAACTTTCAAGGGATAAATTAAGCTGGAAAAACCTAAGGAATCATACTCAAGGTGAAGGAAAAATAGATGAATTTTTAACAAATATAGAGGTGAAGGCATAATGAAAAAAGACTCTGTAAAGGTAGGTATAATTGGTTTTGGTACTGTTGGTTCAGGCACAGCAAGGATTCTACTTGAAAAGGGTGGGTTATTAAAAGAACGGACAGGTCTTAATATTGTTTTACATAAGATAGCAGATTTAGACATAACAAGAGATAGGGGGTTTAAAGTCCCTGATGGGATACTTACAACAAATGTATCAGATATCATTGAAAATGATGATATTGACATAGTCGTTGAATTGATTGGAGGTATTAATCCTGCAAAGGGTTTTATCCTCAAGGCGTTACAGAGAAGAAAGCATGTTGTAACTGCCAATAAGGCACTACTTGCTACAGAAGGAAATGAACTATTTCAATCTGCCAGTGATAACAAGGTTGACATAGGTTTTGAGGCATCAGTGGCTGGAGGTATCCCTATAATAAAGGCATTAAGAGAAGGGCTAATTGCAAATTCGATTACCGCTATCTATGGCATTATTAACGGCACATGCAATTACATACTCACCAAAATGACCGATGAAAAGGCAGAGTTTGCAGATGTGCTTAAAGAGGCTCAAAGACTTGGTTATGCAGAGGCAGACCCAACCTTTGACATAGAAGGCATTGATACTGCTCATAAACTCACCATCTTATCTTCACTTGCCTATGGTATTCCCCTTTCTTTTAATGAACTCTACAAAGAGGGGATTACAAAGATTACTTCACAGGATATAGAATTTGCATCAGAGTTTGGATATAAGATAAAACTCCTTGCTATTACAAAGCTGTCAGAAGGCGAGATTGAGATGAGGGTGCATCCCACCATGATACCTAATAACTATTTAATATCAAAGGTTGATGGGGTTTTCAATGCGGTTTATATTGAAGGCGATTCAGTAGGTGCAACTATGTATTACGGAAAGGGTGCAGGTGATATGCCTACAGGCAGTGCGGTAGTGGCAGATATAGTAGATATTTCAAAAATGCTCGTTCATGGAAAGGTCAGCGAGTATAAAGGCAATCAGACAGAAAGACAACCATATAAAATCAAAAAAATAGAAGACATAGAGAGCATGTATTATTTCAGATTCTCTGCAATGGATAAACCTGGGGTGCTTTCAAAGATTTCTGGCATACTGGGTAATTATAATATAAGTATTGCTTCAGTCATTCAAAAGGGTAGGAGAATTGGAGGTTCTGTGCCACTTGTTATCCTTACCCATACTGCAAAGGAGAGGGATGTATTAAACGCCCTCAGAGAGATTGATGAATTACCAGTAGTATCTGAAAAGACCATGTTTATAAGGGTAGAGGGCAAGGGAGAGTAGTTAGGTAATCTATACTCTTTAAAATCAGCTTTTTTTAAACTCAAAAGAGTAAACAGGAAATTCACAGCAGATTGGAGGTCATTATATGTCAAAGGTATTTTTTGCATCCGCAAGGGTTAAGAAATGGAAATATAGCGATAGTATGCCCGGCAAACTGGAGGGCTTATTAAAACAAACTGATTTAAAAAGATATTTTGAACCAAAGGAATGGGTAGCAGTTAAAACACATTTTGGTTCTGAAGGAGCCCATAGGATAGTAAGACCTGTCTTTATAAGGAAGGTAGTTGATGCAGTAAAGGCTGTTGGGGCAAAGCCCTTTGTTACTGATACGGTGAGGATAAAGGGGCTTGATTATCTGGAGGTAGCCAACAGCAATGGCATTAATCATCTCTCCGTTGGCGCCCCTGTAGTCCTTGCAGATGGTTTATATGGCAATGACAATATTATGGTAAAGGCTGGAGAAATACTTGGAGAGATAGCAATTGCCTCTGTAATATACGATGTCCCTGCCATGGTCGTTTGTAGTCATGTAAAAGGACACATACAGGCAGGATATGCTGGTGCTATAAAGAACCTTGCTATGGGGGCTGTTAGTGGTGCGCATAGACATTGTGGTTGGAAGTGTGGTAGAGGTGCTATGCACACAATTGGAGAAGGCAAGCTTATATGGGATGAGAGCAAATGTGTATTATGCTTACAATGTCAAGAGATATGCCCTTTAGAAGGGATTAACTTTAAAGATGATAAGTTTAGCTATGATGATGATTTGTGTTGGCGTTGTGGTAGATGCACAAGGGTATGTCCTGAAGAGGCAGTAAAGATGCCTGGAGGAGATGACGAGATGTTTATGAAATCACTATCTGAAGCAGCCAAAGCGGTTTTGAGTACCTTCAAAAATCGCAAGGTATTATATGTAAATTTTCTAACAGAGATTCAACCTGAATGCGACTGTATGCCTGCTGCAGAGGTGCCTGTTATTCAGGATATTGGCATATTAGTATCCGATGATTTAGTTGCCATTGAAAAGGCATCAGTTGATTTACTTTTAAAAGAAAAACCCCTTCCTTCTTCCCTGGCAGAAGATGAAAATATACAGAATGGTGATGACATTCTATCAAGTCTTCACAAAAAGGATTATTATATTCAAATCACATCGGCAGAAGCACTTGGCTTGGGGAGTCAAGAATATGAGCTAGTACTATTTCAAGAGTAATGCCCTTATCTCCCAAAATCAGCGATAGAACTAAAAGGCTTAGTAAAATCAGCAAGTAAGATAGGAAGGGCTGGTGAGGGATTTTTATACGACACCTTATAAAAAAAAGTTCCTAAGGGGGCTTTGTCATAAGGCATTGTTTTAAATGTATAAATCAAAATTATAAATAAAATTTGTCGATTATAAAAATCCTTAAACAGCCCTTCCTAAGCGCTATTTTAAGGTTATCTAATAAATAACTTTTTAATAAGAAATGACCTTACCGTCATAAGTAATCAGGTGAATTATAATTTCTTTATGTTTGCATTTATCCCTGAATATCTTTGCTACATGCCTTAACAGTATTTCAAAAACTCCACTACTTTGTTCTACTGGAAGGCTAATAATCTTCTCAAAGAGTTCCCTAAGTGTATTATATTTATATTGGCACAGGACAGCAAAAGGGGATTTAAAAGTCTTCTCATGAATCCAAAGATGATTAAAGAGCTCAAGTGTCCTTTGAATATCAATAACACCAAATCTTACATGGGTATTATGATTGCCCATTGCAATCTTTATCATCTTTGCCCACTGAGCACATAGGTGTATTGTCTTAAAATTATGTCTTTGAGCCTCATTAAAGGCAAAATCAATGTAATCACCCATCATTACATAACACTCCTCAGGAAGGTGATATTTTGTCATATGAGCCTTTTCAGAAGTTCTACCAGAAGATAATACTATTTCATCTCTGTTTAGTGCCTTTGCCACATTCATTGATGATTTGATTGTCGCTGTCCAAGCATCAACAGATAAGGGTCTTACAATGCCTGTAGTGCCAAGCACTGAGAGTCCACCTACTATACCAAGCCTGTAATTAAGTGTCTTTCTTGAAAGTTCCTCTCCCCTTGTGATGGAGATTGTTACCTCTACAGATTGATTATCTTTTAGTGCGTAGTGTATTGGGACTTCACTGATTGCCTCTTTAATCATTTGACGGGGAACAGGATTTATAGCAGGTTCTCCAACCTTTACTGCAAGACCTGGTTTAGTAACTATACCAACGCCTTCACCACCCTTTATGATAATGTATTCTTTCGCTTGAATAAACCTTACCTTTGCACAAATCTCTGCACCATTTGTTACATCGGGGTCATCACCTGCATCTTTTATTACCGAACAGAAGGCTTCATCATCTTTGATGATTGTCCTATGAATTTTAAATGTATGACGAGAGCCATCAGGAAATGGTATTTCTACAAAATCAAGGGGAGTTCTTTTAATCAAAGCCTCAAGTGCTGATTTTGCTGATGAGGCAGAGCAGGCACCTGTTGTAAAACCTGATTTTAGTCTTTCACTCTTCAATGCCTTTACGAGCCTTGATACCCTTTTGGAAATAATGTTTTATCTCTTTCATCTCTGTTACAAGGTCTGCCTTGTCAATAATCTTACTGTGGGCATATCTTCCGGTTAATACAAGTTCAGTGTTTGGGTGTTTATTATCAATCACAGCAAGCAGTTCATCTAATGGGAAAAGATTGTAGTGCAAGGCAACATTTGCTTCATCTAAGATGATTAAATCATATTCACCCTTAGAGGCTTCTTCCTTTATATCCCTTATTCCTTTTAATGCTATCTCTTTGTCTAGAGGGCTTGGATTATTTCCATAGATAAAACCAAAACCATATTGTCTAACCTCAATTTGAGGGCTTAGTTTTTTTAGTGCCATATGTTCGCTTGATAGTTTGTTTTTTATGAATTGAACAAATAAGACCTTATAACCAGCGCCAATAGCCCTAATAGCAAGACCTATTGAGGCAGTAGTTTTGCCTTTACCATCTCCTGTATAGACATGAATACAGCCCTTCTTATCCATCTATTTTTCTCATAATCATATCCATAATTTGTCTCCTTGCCTCACCTATCGTCAGGGGTATTTTTTCAATGGGTAATTTGTCTTTGTGCTTTAACTCATAAAGGAGTTCTCCTATTTGGGGCATACGGAGTTTGACTTCTTCCATATGTGTAGGTGCTGTGAATATCTCTTCAGATGTTCCCTCTTTGATAATAGCCCCATCACTCAAGACAAACAACTTATTTATAAAAACAGGCACTAAATCAACTGAATGGGTAGCCATTACTATGGTAACTCTTTGTTCCCTATTGAGCTTTGTAAGCAAATTCATCATCTTATATTCCCCTACAGGGTCAAGTCCTGCAGTTGGCTCATCAAGCAGAAGAATGCTCTGCCCCATAGAGAGGAGACCGGCAATACAAACTCGTTTTTTTTGACCAAAGCTGAGGCTATTAATAGTTCTTTCAGCCATATCAGCCATCTCTATTTCCTCTAAGGCTCTGTAAACTCTTTTAGCTACCTCTGATGCATCGAATCCCATGTTGATTGGACCAAAGGCAACATCCTCAAAGACTGTAGAGGCAAAAAGTTGGTCGTCGGGATTTTGAAACACAAGACCTATCTTGCTGTAAATCTCCCTTGCAGAGAGGCTCCTGATGTCCTTGTCATCAAGATTTATGTTGCCCTTAAAACTCTTGATAATGCCATCAAGACATTTAAGGAGTGTTGTTTTACCAGAACCATTTGAGCCAAGCAGACCAATGAAATCTCCCTCATAGATGTCAAGGTTAATATTTCTCAAGGCTTCTATTCCATTAGGATATGTAAATGATACCTCTTTGGCTGTTAATCTCAAAGGGTGGTTAAATTTAAGTTTCATTTATAACTTGTATATGAAAACAACGATAATCATAAAGAAAAGCACAGCAAGGAATTCCCTGACCTGAAAGGCTTTGCTTGCCATCAATGGTATGGAGCCATCAAACCCTCTCTGCGACATGGCTGTCGTTGTGTTTTGACTGTGCTCAAAGGCCTTTAAGATGAGAGAGCCACTCAATATTGCAAGGGAATTAAGGGATTTTTTTATTGTTGAATAACCAAGTCTATTTTTTTGTGCATTAAAAATCACCTGTGCCTCCTCAAGAAGTATGAAAATATATTTGTACGAAAAAACAAGAACTTCTACAAAAACCTTTGGGACTTTAAACCATGTAAAGGCAGAAATTAATTCAGTAAAAGGCATTATGAAACCTAATAAGATTACTACCGATGTGGCTGAAATTATTCGCACAGAAAGCAAAAGACCTTCTAATAGGCCTTCCTTAAAGAGCGAAAAAGTTATGAAAGGCTGATTGATTATAATGATAGGTTCTTTGCCATCCGTAAGGGCTTTTATAAAGATTAATACCATTACTATAAACAGAGGTTCACAATAGCGTATCAAGAGTATCTTTATTGGTATCTTGATGTATAAGGATATTGTAAGGGTTAGGGCAAAAATAATCAGGGGAAAAAAAAGCCCTTCATAGGTGATTATCATTAGAATTAGAAGGATGGCTAATAATAGCTTAAACCTACCGTCAAGTCCTGTTAAAAAGTGTTTTCTCTTAAAGTATTCAGAAATATATTCCATAATCTATTCAAAGCCTTTTTTGCTCAAGGATTATACGCCAATAATACCCCATAGCAAATCCACCTAAAAGTCCTGCTAGAAGAAATAAGAATAATAACAAATCTCCTTGTTCGGTATTTATAATCGGTTCAGATGGTTCTCGCCCGTGTTCTTTTGCAATCTTTTCAATTATGACCTCATCAACACCCTTCCATTTTTCATCAGCCTTTTCATTTGCAAACACAAAGGAGTTCAAAAGGGCAATGATCAATGTAAAAATTAAAAATAATTTTACCATTTATGCCTCCTTTTCTTTGAGGATATTCAACTTAATGAGCAAATCAGGTCTCTTTTTGTATAACATTGATACAACTCCTGCAGTCATCAAACCCTCAATCAAGCTGAGTGGTAATTGGACAGGGATAAAGGCAAGTAATATCTTATTAAAGAGTTCTAAAAATGTGGTGTTACCCATAAGACCTGCAGATAATTCAATGATAGTTGTAAGATATGTTGCCCAATCAGCAAAGACACCTGCCAAGAAACCTGAAACTACAAGTGGCAAGTTAAGCCTTCTTGCTGTTATAAATACGAAATATCCAATAAAAGAGCCTGCCACACCCATTGAAAATACATTTGCGCCGAGTGTGCTAATACCACCATGAGCAAGAAATAATGATTGAATAATCAAGGCCGAAAGTGCAACTACTACACTTATTGCAGGACCTAAAATAATTGCTGATATGGCTGTGCCAGCGGGGTGTGAACAGCTTCCCGCAAAAGGAATGGGTATGGGCATACAGGAGATAATGAAAACTGTAGCTGTAATGAAGCCTATAAGCGGTTTGAATGATAAATCTTGAGAGGTTTTCTTTTTTAACTCTCTTAAACCATAGATGAAAAAAGGTGCAGACAAAATAAACCAAAAAATTGACCATTTAAATGGCAATATCCCTTCAGCAATATGCATGGCAACTGATTCATTAGGAAATACAACAATTGTTAAAATTGCAATTAAAAATAATCTCATTTTACCTCCATTATTTATTAAAAAAATAAATTAACAACAGGAGAATCATTAAATCATTGAATAAAAGAACAGTAGAGCATTAGTAAAAGGATAATATACCATCTAATCAGCAGTCCAACTGTATCCATTATACCAATGCCTTATTTGCTCGATTTCTTTGTGTGTTCTTTAAATTCTCTCTGTAAATCTTCTTCAGTATATCCACAAATAGATGAATAATTAGCATCTACAGTTATAACCCTTAAATTATTTAACCCTGAAAATATTGATATCTTGATATTGATACCTTGCTAAATTTACTTAACCCAGTCAGAAAGACAAACTTGATATTCCCATCCAGCCCCTTTAACACTGAGTAAAAGTTCTTAAGCTCCTCACTCATCTATATTGCTATCTCTGGTTCTGTTATATTGTCAAGAAATTGGTTTGTCGCCCCAAAATAGCGATAGGAAGGGCTGTTTAAGGCTTTTATAATCGACAAATTTTATTTAATTTTCTTTATTCATTATAATGCAATGCCTTATGACAAATTTAAAGAACTATTTCAACCAAAGAGAACAAGGTCGGGGTAGATTAAAAAGTTCTATTATCAAAGACCCTTTTTGTCTTTTTCTCTGCACATGGCAAACTTCCATAGTCAACAACTTCTATTTGACATGACACCATTGAATTACTAACTCTTTCTGCCCCACAAATTACCTTTTTTAGTGCAATCTTTTCTTTTAGTCCCCTTTTGTGAATCTCTTCAGCAAGTAACAGTGCCATTGAGCCAGTTGCACAAAGAACGGTGCTTTGCAAATCAACCAAAAAAGTGCATTGCAAATCATTATTGCCAGGTCTTACGGGGATTGTCATAGCTCCAAATCTCTCACAACCTAATTGAAATCCTGCCCCTACAGTCCATAGCCCGTAGCCAACGGCTATTTGTACCCTATCATCCCTTGAAAGCCCTGCTAACTCATAACATCTGCAAAACATATAAACCCAATCATCAATATCCTTTTGGGTATAACTCAAAACCTTTCTTTTGCCTGTGGTCCCTGAGGAAGAATGTATCCTTACTATATCTTTAAAATATCTTTAAAATATCTTTAAAATATCTTTAAAATCTACTGACCTAAGTGCAAAGGGGTATCCTTCTCTCAAATCCTCTGCATCGATAAAAGGGAGTTTTGTAATATCATCAAAGGATTTTATATCTGATGGAATCATGCCTGCCTTGTCCATCTTTTCTCTGTAAAAAGGCGAATTGATATATATATGTTTTACTGTCCAGATGAGCTCTTCTGTTTGAATTTTAGACAGCTCATCTATGGTTTTATATTTTGGTGGGAAAAGGGTCAACAACTTAAACATTCTCCTTTAAAGTTCCATATATGATTTTCTAAAGATGTTGATTGATTTCTCCAAAAGGTCTATTTTAGAAGCAAGGATATTAATCATGGCTCTTTCAATCTCATGCATGGTGCAAAATAAATTTACACCCATAGCCATTGCTCTTTTTGAAAAGATTGCACCAAGCATAGCTATATTAGCTGCCATTGGATTGTCTAAAGATCTTACAAAACCATCTGCATCAAAGCTAATAATTCTCCCCTCATATTGCTTCTTGCTGTTTACTATAATAAAACCATTTGGATGGAGAAAGTGTCTAAATTGAGCAAGGGTTTCATCTTTTAGAATAAAGATAATATCTGCATAACCAACGCTAATTAAGGGACTTGCAAAACCTCCAACCTTTACATGGGCAGTCACAATACCACCTCTTTGAGCCATACCATGTGTCTCTGATGATAGGATAAACAAATCAAGCAACAAGGCTGTCTCACCTAATAACCTGCTCATTAACACAATTCCCTGTCCACCTACACCACAAATGAGAATCTGCTGTTTCATTGTCCTTGCTTTACCTCCAACGTGATGGCCTTTTTAGGACAGGAATAAACACATACACCGCAGTTATTACACAGGTAATAATCAATACTTGTCCTTTGCCCATCCTGTATGAGGGCAGGGCACTCAAACTCCCTTATACAGTAACCACAACCATCACAATTATCATTTATCACGACCTTAAAGGGCTTTTTCTCTATTCTTTGATTTTTGTCTTTTAAACAAGGTGATTTGGAAATCACCACTGCCACTTCGGATTGAGCCTTTTTGCCTGCAGACTTAAGGATTGAAAGGAATTGGGTAAAATTATTAGGATCGGCTTTTTTACAATATTTTACACCACAGGCCTTGATAATCCTTT
>Ga0116211_1001380_pt1 | contig 11561 bp, 14 predicted proteins | sample SaghotsprinmetaG_FD_94484 | JGI IMG/M metagenome (GOLD analysis project Ga0116211, IMG submission 94484) | Hot spring microbial communities from South Africa to study Microbial Dark Matter (Phase II) - Sagole hot spring metaG | ecosystem: Environmental > Aquatic > Thermal springs > Hot (42-90C) ... | reverse complement strand
TAATAAACTGAAGCTAATTAAGCGCCAAGCCTATGGATTTATTAATTTTGATAATTTCCGTACACGACTGTTAGCTTGCTGTTCCCATTAGCGAAACTTATCACCCTATGACCGGAAGAGCCTAGATCCTGAGTTTGCAGAAGAGCTATTAAAAGCTAAAGGTTACAGTATGGAGGATAAAGCTTCTGTTCTCAAGCTGGCTAAAAAACTGCTAGTTGAATGCGACTATATCGATGAAGAAATCTGTACTGCGATTGACTACCTACAATGCCAGGTGGATCACCTAAAAAATCAGCAAGAAGTTTTATCTGCTCTCCAACATCAGGAACGATTTACTGGAGAATTTGGTGACCTAAGATATATGGTTCACAAAATTCGAGATTCACTGATGGAGGACATCCGCTACGGTAAGCGCCCAAGAGAAATTGATGAAGTTCTCCTTCGGCTTGAAGAACTTATTACAATAGCAAGTCAATTTCGTGCCCTACAACCATCAGTTAATTTTACTGGCATTGAAAATGCTCTCTCGCCAAGATGTTCTAACTGTTCAGCACCCTGCCTCTCAGCATTTCGCAAGGTTCAGTTTTTTTTACTAAAGCTAATTAAAGTTATTCAGGCAACTCATGAGGCAGATTCAAGTAGTAAAGCTAGGTGATTTTTATATCCCAGATCTTCAATCTGCACTTAGCTGTTTGTGCAACAGCGAGTACCGCACCTTTACGCTTAATAGACAGTATATTCCTGTAACTGACCCTGACTACAGGATTGCCAACTTAATAGAGGAGTATTCATTTGAACAGCTTAAGAAGGTTTTGAATGAATACCGAGACAGCCAGGAAATCTCTAGTGAAGTCATTTTAATTGGTATTATTAACCGAAGTCTTGAAAGAAATTATTTCTCGTTCATTGATCTATCGAGTAAATGTGCTGTTATTACTATAAAGGATTTAGAGAAATTATTTGAAAGCACGACAATTGAAGAATTTTTAATTTCCGAAATTGCAGAACATGCAGTTGCAGCACTTGAAAACCATTATTGGCACGAGGAGCCTAGACGCTGTCTCTTTGATTTTTGCGGGGATAAGCGCGACATCATCCCAAGTATGTCTTATCGTGCTTTATGTGAGTCGTGATTCACATTTGAGTCAAGAGGCTAAAAAGCTTTTAAGACGAAGCTTTGATTGCATCGAAAAAACTGATTCTATCACTAGGATATCTCAGGAGATTAGGAAGGTGGTAGAAGAACCCAAGCGCATTATTCATACTCAAAGCTACTTTGAGCAAGGTAATCATACTCACACGCACAATTATGCCCCTGAGCAAAATCTCCCCGAAGCTGCTGCCGAGATTCAGCAGTTGTTGGCTCAATTACAACAAACCTATCCAGGGGATATTGGGAGCGCTGTTCAACAGGAAATCAAACGAAACCCTAATTTCCGAGACCGACTCCGTAATGCCTTTCGAGAAGGTGGACTCGAAACCTTAAAAGTACTTTTTGCCCCATTAGGTATTCCAATTGAATTTGTTCGTGGTTGGATTGAAGCAGAAGCTCAACCAATCGACGATGAGTGGTCATAAGGAGAAAATTATCATGCAGATCACGATTGAACTCCCCGACGACATAGCCAATCAATTACAACCCGTCAATGTTTCCCGCCGAGTTCTAGAACTTATTGCGGCTGATCACTATCGTCAAGGTCGTATTGGAGCCGCCGAAGTGCGACAAATACTTAACTTTTCCTCTCGTTGGGAAACCTACGAATTTCTTAAGCGTGAAAAAGCTTATCTGCCCTATACTGAAGACGATTTAGAGCAGGATGTCCAAGCGATTCGCAATCTTTTAGCTACGGAATGATTATTGTGTCCAATACCTCCCCAATCAACTACCTGATTCTTATTGGGCAGATCGATTTGTTACCTGAATTGTTTCGGCAGATCATCATTCCTCAAGCAGTTTATAGCGAACTATCTGATACGGAAGCTCCAAAACTCGTCCGAACTTGGATTGCAACCCCACCAGACTGGCTCAAAATCCAGCCTGTAAGCCAAGCTTCGGATACAATCATTGATTTGCTTGATCCTGGAGAACGTGCAGCCATCCTTCTAGCCCAAGAACTCAATGCCGACTTGATTCTGCTAGACGACATGAAAGCGCGACGCGCTGCAAAGGACAGAGGTTTGGGCATTACAGGTATCCTCGCAATTCTGGATCAGGCAGCAACCATGAAGCTTATTGACCTACCTGCTGCCGTCCAAAGCCTTGAAAATACATCTTTCTGGGCATCTGATACTTTGTTTCAAAGGTTATTAGACAAACACGCTTAAATCTTCACTGTGTAAATTAAAAAAAATACGTCGCCAAAGTTGAATCTACTTACTGTGCAATCGGGCTAACAAATCGATGGAGCCGACCGTATCAAGACTGTCTGTGGGAATCCGAGATTATCTGCGGCGGCTCATTTCAACCGTTAGCTGGCTTCGTTTCTTGGTCGTGGCGTTACCAAATTCTTGGTGGGCATCAGAATTCACAACTATTAAGCTTACTCGAATCAAAAAAGTTACAAAGCTATGAAACTGTATTGCCAAAATCTGGTAAACTAAGGGGTCAATTGCTTAAGCCTACAAATGTACTACTCTTGGGTTAGTGCATTTATGAGTTCCACTCCTAGCTCATGGTTGACTATGCTGGACAATAAGAAACGTGCTCCCCAAAATAGGACAATTACTCTGAAGGACGAGGAAAAAGCAGGTGGTCATGCATAGTAATGGTCAGGAACAGAGCGAAGCATTATAATCATGAATGAAATACCAGATTGCACCAATATGGTTGCTTATCTTCTTAGAAAATGATAGACTTTTACGAACCAAGCGGCCAACCCGTTGGCGTAGCGTATTGTTAAAACGTTCAATATAATTAGTCTTACCGCTCTCCTTGCCAACCGCCCGATGTCGTTTGCTCGGTAACACTTTTTCGTAAGCTTGCCAAAAATCGGTGTAACAGACAGCACATTGACGATAAACTGGCGGCAACGACTGCCAAAGTTTTTTCGCCGGTGGTCGCGACCGATCACCAACAACCCTGCCGACCACCTGACGACTATCGGCATCAATCGCTAACCAAATCCACTGCTGGTTTTGCTTCGCGCCGACAAAAGACCACACCTCGTCAAGCTGTAGGGTCAGGCGACCTTTTTTTAGTAGTTGTCACAACCTGGGGAGTTTGGTAGTATTTCTGATTAACGTACATTTGCAACCAACGTTTGGAAACACCGGTGACTCGTACAATCGCCGCGAGTGCCAGTCGTTCGAGCAACAGCTGATCAATCAACTGACGGGTTGCCGCATCAACGGGTTGACGGCTGGCATTTTCGACAAACTGCCGCCCGCAGTCCTGACAGCGGAAGCGGGGCTTCCCATAGTGAGTATGTCCATACTTGATGATTTGGCTAGACTGGCATTTGGGGCAGTTCATCACAGTCTCTAAGATCACTAAAAGACAGTATGTTCATCTTAACATTACTATGCATCACTACCGTATGCATCACTACCGTCAAGAGATTGTGGCTAAACTTTGTCAAATGAACCGCTGTTGCTTGACGGTTTATCGGAGGGAGGAACGGGCAATAGCGCTTGCCCTCCCTACCTTCTAGCTCCTTTATCCCCCGCTCAGGGCGGGGGCAATGGTACAGAGGGGAAACCCCAGGGCTTCCCGTTGTTCAAGGTAGAGTTGGGCGACTTGGCGGGCCAGGTGGCGAATGCGGCCAATATAGCGAGTCCGTTCGGTTACTGAAATCACCCCTCTGGCATCGAGCAGGTTAAAACTGTGGGAACACTTGAGGATATAGTCGAGGCTAGGGGAGACGAGGCGACGTTGAATCAGTTGGGTGGCTTCCTGTTCGTAGAGGCCAAAAAGGGTGAAGAGTAACTCTGGATCGGAGGCTTCAAAGTTGTAGGTGCATTGCTCGATTTCGCTCTGCAAATGCACGTCACCGTAGGTGATGCGATCGTCCCAGCGGATTTTGGTGAAAGCATCAACAGACTGCAAATACATCACCAACCGTTCGAGGCCATAGGTGATTTCGATCGCGACGGGACGGCAATCAATGCCGCCGCACTGCTGGAAGTAGGTAAACTGGGTAACTTCCATGCCATCGAGCCAAACTTCCCAGCCAACACCCCAAGCCCCTAGGGTGGGGGATTCCCAGTTATCTTCGACAAAGCGCACGTCGTGTTCTTCAGGGTGGATGCCGAGGACGCGCAGGGAGTCGAGGTAGATGTCCTGAATGTTGGACGGGGAGGGTTTGATCAGGACTTGGTATTGGTAGTAGTGCTGGTAGCGGTTGGGATTTTCGCCATAGCGGCCATCGGTGGGGCGGCGGCAGGGTTCGACGTAGGCCACGGACCACGGTTCCGGCCCGATCGCCCGCAGGAAGGTGTGGGGACTCATGGTGCCTGCGCCCTTTTCGGTGTCGTAGGGTTGGACAATGAGGCACCCCTGTTTGGCCCAAAATTGGTGCAAGGTAGCAATCACTGACTGGAAATTCACGCCCGACTCCTGGTTTTAACTGTTGCCAATGCTATCAATGCGGCTATCAATGCGACACGCTCATTTATTGTGCCTTGGATTGGCGCGATCGGGCCAAATGGGCGGCGCATCAATGGACGGCTTACAATGAAATCTACTGAAATCTATGATCAGGGTGGCGGTTCACCCTAACCTCGCCGTGGGTCCCAATCCCGCAGAAATTATGGCAAAAATATGGCAAAAATTGTGATCCTAGCAGCGGATAAGTCCTATACAGCCTTTCCCGTGCTGATGAGGTGCAATTCAATCATTAATAGTCGGATCAATGCTGAGATAGTAGGACCTTGTCAGTCTGGAAATTAGGGGTAGGGGCGGGTTTACCGGCAAGGGGAGCCTCCCCCCCAACCCCCGCACGCGGGGGCCTGCCCCCCAACCCCCGCACGCGGGGGCAGGAGGTATCTATCAAACCCGCCCGCTAGGGTCAGATAAGGGACCTGAAAGGGCGGGTTTATATTCAATTTGGTCTGTTAATGGTCAGCGGGTGGCTAAACCCGCCCCTACAGAATCCGGTTGAAGATGGGATGATAGGAGACTGTACCTTACGGGGGAAACGGCTGTATCCGCGAGATCTGACTGTAATGCTTAGGTAGGTCGCATGGAAGGCAGCGAATAACAATCGGTGTCCAACGCTTATCAAAATCTTCAGCAGTTATGGCAGTACTTCGAGATAGGTTGAAGCCAGCCGCAATTATTTACGCCGTCAAGAAATTCTCTGCTCTGCCCAAGTGATTTATGCAACGAGATCTGCAATTTCTGCTTGATATGCTGCAATCCGCAGAACTGATTATGATCTACACAGATCAGTGTGTCAGTGTGAAAAAGATGCGTTTTTCGATAATTTACAGCTTCAAGATGCTGTGATTCGACGACTTTTGGTGATTGCCGAAGCCGCCAGACGAGTTTCAGCAGCGACTCGACAAAGCTTAACCACTATCCCTGCTGCCGGCAAAAGTCGGGCGCTGGTGTTCATTGCCCTGGATAAGCTAGAAACCCAGAGACTCACGCAAGGGGTTGGGGGATGAGGGGAAATTGCCAAACCGGGATGCTCCCGAAGGCGTGATTCCCCGCGATCGGGCGGCCTAAGTTCAGAATGGGCATAAAATCCAACCGCCCGTATACCGCCAAATCCCCGCGCACCGCTATGATTGATCCCAGTTTGCATTGTGCATCCCAGTGCTTGTCTCATCACCCTTCAGATGCCCCAAGGAGGAACCCAGCGGCATGGACCAAGGCAATATTCAAGAAAAGATTAAAGTGATTGAACCCGTGGGCATTTTCGATCGCGCCCGTGCTGGGATGGTGCGACAAGACATCAACGACAGTTTGGACCACAACGTGGATGTCATTCTGATCGATTTCAGCGGTGTCACCTTCACCGACTCATCCGGCCTCGGGGAATTGGTGCGATCGTATAAGCGCATTCGTGAATCCGGGAAGCAACTCTACCTTTGCGCCCTTAATGACCAGACGAAGATGCTGTTCCAGATTACCAACGTCGATCGTGTTTTTAACGTATACGAAACCCGTGCGGCCTTTGAGAAGGCCCATGCCTGAGTCGCGCTCCTGATCACGCAACCCTGATCGTCAACGAATTGACCCCGATGCACACAGCCCTCGTTACCGGCGCCAATGGCTTTACCGGCTCCCATCTGGTAAAAGCCCTCGTCAAGGCGGGCGTTACCGTTGTGGGCTTTGTGCGCAAAACCAGCGACCTCACGCGGCTCGCCAACGTGCCTGTCTCGCTGGTCTATGGCGATATCACCGATCGCACTGCCCTGATCACTGCCCTGACCGCTGTGGATACCGTGTTCCATACGGCAGCTTGTGTGGAATTGGGGTTAGTGGATGCGGCCCTGATGACGCGGGTGAATGTGGAAGGCACCCGTGCAGTCCTCGCCGCGATCCAAACCGTGGCCCAAACCCGATCAACGCCGCCCAAACTGGTCTATTGCAGCACGATCGGCATCTATGGCGATACCCAGGGGCGCGTGGTGGACGAAACCTTCCAACGCCAACAAGTCGGCTTTTCCTCCGCCTACGATCGCACCAAATACGAAGCCCAATCCCTCGTCGATCAAGCTGCCCAAGCCGGACTCCCCGTGGTCAGCGTTATGCCGTCGGGGATCTTTGGGGCTGATGATCCCCACTTTGGGCCGGTGCTACGGCTGTTTCTGTCGGGGCGCTTAAAGCTGTGGCCGGGGGGCGATCGCCTGACGGGCATTGTCCATGTGGACGATCTGGTGGCCGGGATGATCTTAGCGGCGGAACGGGGCCAACCCGGTGCCCACTATATTCTGTCCACGGGTGAGCGCTCCCTGCGGGAAATGTTCGCCCTCCTCAGCCAGGAAACGGGCATTGCGCCCCCTCGGGATATTCCCGAACCCCTGGTGCGTCTTTTGGGGAACCTGCTGGACGCGATCGGACAGCTCCTAAACTGGAACCCGCCCCTGAGCCGGGAACGGGTCCACTATCTCTATGATCGCTGTGTGCGGGTGGATGGCAGCAAGGCCATGCGGGAATTGGGGTGGCAGCCCCGGAGCGTCGAGACCACCTTGCGGCAAATTATTACCCAACTCCAGGCTGAATCTTCCCATCCTCCAGATAGGCAATCCGATCGGCCACATCCATAATCCGAGGATCATGGGTCACAATCAGCACCGTCGCCTGCCGTTCCTTGGCCAAGTGGTGCAGCAGCGTGATCACCGCGTGACCACTGTGGGAATCCAGTGAAGCGGTCGGTTCATCCGCCATAATCAACTCGGGTTGCCCCGCCAAGGCACGGGCGATCGCCACCCGTTGCTTTTGCCCACCGGAGAGATCGCGGGGCTTGAAGGTCATCTTATCTGCCAACCCCACCTGTTCCAGCAACAGCTTGGCCTCTAGGCGGGCGGTGCGTCCCTTGATCCCATGTAGTTGCAAGGCCAATTCGACATTCTCCAGTGCCGTCAGGGCGGGGAAAAGATTAAAACCTTGGAAGACAAACCCAATATGGGCCAGCCGGAACTGCGCCAATGCCTTCGGTGTCAGTCGGGTGATGTCGGTCCCCAACAGTTTGACATTGCCTGCCGTCGGTGTCAGGATGCCCGCCAGGATGGAGAGCAACGTCGTTTTACCGGAGCCAGAGGGTCCCATCAGGAGTTGGATCTGGCCAGGTTGAATTTCGAGATCGATCCCCCCCAGGGCTTGGTAGGACTGGCGGCCAGACTGAAAGACCATTTCTACGCCACGGGCAGAAATCGCCGCCGTGGTGAGCATACCGGCTGGGAAGTTTGTCGAAGTCGCCAAACTAGGAAACCTGGGTTTTTCAACCAATAAGCCTTGAGAAGTCATCATCCGTCTTCGTTCAGGATAGTGTATAGGGATACGCAGTGCTTGGCAAAGCCTACACAGGATTGCCAGAGATGCCCAAGCAATCAGTCCGTTGAGTTCAATCCAGCAGGGCGCTCACGCTTAAGCTCTTGCTTATTTAATTCAAACTGATGAGGATGGGTTCCAGAGTAGCAATGGGGACAGTTATGCAAGTGGCAGATCCTTAGCTGATCGGTAATAAATTACGATGTCCTAACTTTGCATGACTGTAGTTAGTGGCGAGATAGTTCCCCATCTGCCGGCCCCAGTGTGCTTGCCGATGTGCAGTTATCGTACTGGCCCGGTGTCACCCTCAGCCTGTCTCGCTAGCTCAACACCTACCCCCATTATATTGGGTGGCTAGCAAGGGTGCGGATCGGGCAGGTTTACGGATTTTTGGGTTGCTAGGCGGGGAAATCCGGGATAGTCGCGTATTTGTACGGGCGATCTGGCAGGGGATGGGCAAGTCAAAAGTCAAAAGTCAAAAGTCAAAATTATTAATGGGCGGGTTCACAGGGGTGACTGGTAACCCAGCGAACGTTAGGTCAAACCGGCCCCCACCGCCAACCGAACTGTCGGTCATGCCTTGAAGACGATCGCGGGATCAACGCGGGTGACTTTTTGGATCGCGAAGAAGGCGGAACAGCTACACATTCCCACGGTGAGGACCAGTACCCCCACCAGGGTGCCCGGTGTCATCAGGATCAGGATGCCCTGGGTGGCCAATGCCCAGGTTTTAACGCCCCAGCAAATCGCGACCCCAGGGAGATAGCCCAAGAGGGCCATCCACACGGCTTGCTCTAGGACGACTCGGTAGAGGGTCCAGTTGGAAGCGCCCATTGCCTTGAGGGTGCCAAATTCCTTCAGGTGGTCGGTGACGGAGGCGTAGAGGATTTGGCCCACGATCACTGTGCCCACAATAATGCCCACGGCGGCCCCTAGGCCCAGGACAAAGCCAACACCGGTGCGATCCTGCCAATAGCGACGGGTCCGCTCGGCCATTGCCTCACGGGTATACACACGGGTGCCGGGGAGGGCTGCTTCAAGCCGCTGGCTCAGGCTGGCTAAATCCTGATCGGGGGCGGCTTGCACCAGGATGTAGGAAATGGGATCAGCTTCCGAAAGGGGCGGCAGGGGTTGGGATGGGTCTACGGTGAGGGGGGCGGTGTCTTGTTGGTAGACATTGGTACATTGCAGGTCCCCATCGCGGATTTGGCAGTTTAGCTGGGAGGTTAACCCGGCGGTGGAGTAGGCTTTGGCAGTGGGCAGGGAGGCAAAGACAAAGGCACTGGCGGCGATCGACTGGGTGCCCTGGGTAATGCCGACCACTTCGACGGGGAGGGAGCGAATTCGGGCGGTGGTGCCAACGCCAGTAATGCGCAGCGATCGCAGATTACTGCGATCGACAAGGACGGTATAGGGAGCCAGAAGGGCTTCGATACTGCCCTCGACCAGGGTACCGGGGACAAAGAGTTTCCCCTGGGGATCAAAACCAAAAATGCGCACGGTATCAGGGGACCCCTGACCGCTATACCAGCGCCCATTACCCATTAACAGGGCCTCCGCCCGTTGGACCCCAGTAACGTTAGCGGCTTGTGTTACCGTGGACAGGGGTAACGGTTCCGTCAGTTCCAGGTGTTCCATCTGGTCCGAGGCGACCCACAAGTCGGCGTGGGATTGCTCAATGATCAGGGCGGTGGACCGTGTGAAGCCCTGGAGGATGCCCGCTTGAATCGTAATCAGGCTGACGGCAAAGGTGATCCCCGCTTGGGCGATCAGGAAGCGGGGGAGATCTTCAAACAGATTGCGACGGGCGATGGAGGCCATTGGGGGAGAGGGATAGGAGAAAGGAAAGAGAAAATAGGAGCGAGAAAACGGGAGCGAGAAAATAGGAGCGAGAAAACGGGAGCGAGGGAACAGGGAACAGGAGACGGGGACAGGGGGGTAAGGATGAAGGAGAAAGGCAGGGGCGGCGGGTAGGCAGTTGGGGCAAGGGGGTTGGGGTTGGGAAAATAACCTGGGGACTTGGGGGAATGGCCTGAGTACTTTAAGACTTGGGGGAATGGCCTGAATACTTTAAAGTTAGCAGGTGGGAAAGTTAGCCGGTGGGGGATGGCAAGGGGCAGGGGGATGGCAAGGGACAGGGGTTTGTGTTTTGGTGGGCGTTGCGTTCAGCGCAATTCGCGTAATAATAAAGGACTTCCAGAGTGTGTTAGGACTGGGTAATGAAGGTTCTGGTTCTTAGTTGGGAATTTCCACCTCGGTTGGTGGGGGGAATTGCCAGACATGTCTCAGAACTCTACCCGGAGTTGGTGCGTCTGGGACATGAAATCCATTTAATCACGGTTGAGTTTGGCGAGGCCCCCCTCTACGAGGAGGTGGAGGGGATCGCGGTGCATCGGGTGCGGGTGGGACCCAGTGATAATTTCCTGCACTGGGTGACCAATATGAACCTGAGTATGGGGGACTATGGCGGCAATCTGCTGCGATCGCAAGCGGGGTTTGATCTGATCCATGCCCATGACTGGCTGGTGGGGGATGCGGCGATCGCCCTGAAGCACCTGTTCCGTATTCCCATGCTAGCGACGATCCATGCCACGGAAGCCGGACGCCATCGCGGTCTATACACGGAAGTTCACCATTACATTGCCAATAAGGAACGCTTGCTGGCCCATGACGCTTGGCGGGTGATTGTGTGTTCCCACTATATGCGCCAAGAGGTGATGGGGGTGCTGGGGTGCCCGTATGACAAGGTGGATGTGATCTACAACGGCATTCGCCCGGAGAAAAAGGCCCGAACTCATGCGCTGAATCCGGCTGAGTTTCGGTCACGCTTTGCCCAAGCAACGGAAAAAATTGTGTATTACGTCGGACGGATGACCCATGAGAAGGGGGTTGCGGTCTTGTTGGATGCTGCGCCGAAGGTGTTAGCGGCCCTAGGGGGACAGGTGAAGTTTGTGATTATTGGTGGGGGGAATGCCGATGCGCTCAAACACCAGGCATGGCAGCTAGGGATTTGGGAGCGGTGCTATTTTGTCGGGTTTATGTCCGATCGCGATTTAGATCAGTTCCAGACGATCGCTGATTGTGCGGTTTTTCCGAGCCTGTATGAACCGTTTGGCATTGTGGCCCTGGAAAGTTTTGCGGCCCGGGTGCCGGTGGTGGTCTCGAATGCGGGTGGCCTGCCGGAGGTGGTGCAACATGGCAAAACCGGGATTGTTACCTGGGCCAATAGCCCGGACTCGCTGGCTTGGGGGATCTTGGAAGTGTTAAAAAATCCGGATTATGCCCGCCAGTTAGTTGAAAATGCGTATGAAGACTTGGAACGCCGCTTCTCTTGGCCGAAGTTAGCCCAACAAACGGAGGCGGTGTATCAGCATGTATTGGCGGAACGATCGCAGATCACCTGGTAGTGTTCCCGCGAGGTGTTGCGATGGGGTGCAAATCGGGCAGCTAGGGGCATCAAGGAGGAGAGCAGGGGGGAGTGGCCTTCAAAAAGAGAATGATGGCTCTTCTGGGTTTTTGGTGTGTATGTTATGATGGGCACCAATAATGCATGGGTAATTCAGGAATGGACTGGCATTTAGACGCCTTACTCAATTTGCCGAATATTACGGTTGTGACCTGC
>Ga0116211_1001373_pt1 | contig 11587 bp, 8 predicted proteins | sample SaghotsprinmetaG_FD_94484 | JGI IMG/M metagenome (GOLD analysis project Ga0116211, IMG submission 94484) | Hot spring microbial communities from South Africa to study Microbial Dark Matter (Phase II) - Sagole hot spring metaG | ecosystem: Environmental > Aquatic > Thermal springs > Hot (42-90C) ... | reverse complement strand
CGCTCGGCAGCCTGGATGGTGGCCGAGTCGGCACCTTCCGGCACGGCGATGAGGATATTGGCCAGGTGGTATTCCTCGGACAGCTGCAGCTTGCCGAGATCCGACGCGAGGAAGTTCTGCACCTCCTGGTTGGACACCTGGATACGCTCGGCGACGCGGCGCTGACGCACACGGCTGATGACCATCTCGCGGCGGATCTGCTCGCGGGCGGTTTCCAGACTCAGGCCGTCACGGGCCAGCGCCTCGCGGAACTGCTCCAGCGACATGTTGTTGCGCTGGGCGATGGTGCCCATGGCCTGGTTGAGTTCTTCGTCGGAGATGCGGATGCCGGAGCGCTCACCGATCTGCAGCTGCAAATTCTCGGTGATCAGGCGCTCGAGCACCTGTTGTTGCAGCACGTCGGTCGGCGGCGCATCGGCGCCGCGCTTCTCGATGGTCTGCTGGACCTCGCGCATGCGCTGATTCAACTGGCTCTGCATGATGACGTCGTTATCGACGATCGCCACCACGCGATCCAGTGGTTGAATCTGGGCGAGGGCCGCAGGCGCGAGGGTCGCACCGCTCAGCAGCAGTGCGCCGAGCGCGAGCGGGCGCAGTACTTCAGAAAGCTTGGTCTTCACGTTCACGGTAGCCTTGGATGCCTTCGTCGAGGAAAGTTTCGGTCGCATTGCCGACTACGCCGCCGAGTCCCTTGAGGACGATCTGCAGGAAGATGCCGCGGTCCGGCTCGTCGTTGCGGTCGGGGTTGAGGCTGGTCTCGTCGTAGTCGATCCAGTAGCGATTGATCAGGCGCAGCTTCCAGCAGCAACTGTCGTACTCGAAGCCACCGAAGGCTTCCAGGGTGCGGCTGCGGCTGTAGTCATGCTGCCAGCGGGCGATGACGCTCCATTGCGGGACCACCGGCCAGATGACCGAGAAGTCGTGCTGGTTGATCTTGTAGTAGTCCTTGATGTACTCCGGCGTGCCCGGCGTGCCGTAGTCGCCGCCATAGGTCCATTCACCGGTCGCCTGGTCGAAGCGCATGGTGTCGTTGCGATAGCGATAACCGAGATTGACGATCTTGCCCGGGTTGTCGGCCGGCTGGTAATGCCACATGGCACTGCCGGAGCGGGTGCTGTGGCTGTCCGGATCCCAGTTGAAGGTCGAGGTGAAGCGCCAGTCTTGGTTGTAGCGGTACATGTACTCCAGCGCATACGGCGATACGTCGGCGGTGGCACTGGAGCGCGTGCGGTAATCGATGCCGCGCAGTTGAACCTTGCGGTCTTCGAAGTAGAACGCCTGGCCAATGCTGAAGCGCTGGCGCTCGAAACCGTTGGGTTCGACCCAGCGGCTGGTGACGCCCAGCGAAACCTGATTGGCATCGCCGATGCGGTCCTTGCCGGAGAAACGGTTCTCGCGCCAGAGCGATGAATAGCTGAAGCTGCTCTCGCCGGTATCGAAGATCGGAATATCGTCCTGATCCTCCTCCGGCACATAGAGATAGAACAGGCGTGGCTCGAGGGTCTGACGATAGTCCTTGCCGAACCACTGGGTGTTGCGATCGAGATACAGGCCGCTGTCGACGCTGAAAATCGGCACGCTGCGGTTCTGGCTGCTGTCGAAGGATTCGTAGCTCGCCAGCGTGCTCTGGCCGCGGCCATCCAGGTCCAGGTCGTACTGGGTGTAGGCGTACTTGAGCGACGGCTTGAGGAAGCCCCACGACCAGTTCAGCGGGAGGCTGACCCCAGGTTCCAGATGGAGGCGTTCGCCCTCGGCACGGGTCAGGCCGCGCAGGCGATCGTCATACCACTGCTCCGGATTGCCGTCTTCATTGATGAAGTTGCCGCTGCGCAGGCTGCGCTGGAAGCTGACGAACTCGGTCTTGTAAGCGAAGTTCAGGCCGCCCGGCTGGAAAGGCAGGCGCCCGTCCAGGGTCAGCTGTGGCAGACGCTCGTAAGGCGTGATGTCGGCCACTGTGGCGCGCTCGTAGGCATGCATGTTCAGGCGCGCGGTGTAGGTGTTGCCGCGGTACGTGAGCGTGCCGCGCTGATCGAGATGATCGGGCTGGTTGATGTTGAGGTTGGTATCCAGATCCTGGAAGTAGTAGGGATCGCTGATATCGGTGTAGTCCACCTCGGCGAGCCAGCGCGAATCCAGGCCGGTACGGTTCTGCCAGCTGTACATCCAGCGCTGGTCCTCGTACTCGGACTGCAGTTTGCGGTCGTCGTTGCTGTCATCCAGGTATGCGGCGCCGAATTGGCCCTCGCTGCTGCGCGTCAGGTAGCGGAATTCGCCTTCCATCAGCAGGCCGCGGTCGGTCATCAGGTGCGGATACAGCGTGGCGTCGAAATTCGGCGCCAGGTTGATGTAGTAGGGCGTCTGTACCGAAAAGCCGTTGTCGCTGGACGAACCGATGCTCGGTGCGAGGAAGCCCGACTGGCGACGGTCATCGATTGGGAAGTGGATATAAGGTGTGTAGAACACCGGAATATCCTTGACCCGCAGCGTGACGTTGGTTGCCGAACCGAAGCCGGTGGCCGGGTTCAGCGTGACGTTGTTGCCTTTCAGGTGCCAGGTATTTTCGCCCGGTTCGCAGCTGGTGTAGGTGCCATCCTTGAGGCGGATGATCGCGGTCTCTTCGCGCTTGGCGTACTGCGCGCTGCCGCGGACCTTGCCGGAGTGCACGACATATTCGGCGTTCTCCACCTTGGCTTCGCCGCTGTCGAGGAAGATCTCGGCGCGGTCGCCGACCAGCAATGCATCGCGGTCGCGGAAGCGGACGTTGCCGGTCAGCTCGCCGCGGTTCTCCAGCTGGTGCAGGCTGGCCTCGTTCGCCTCGACCTGGATGCTGCCCTGGCGCAGAACCACATCGCCAGCGAGGGTGGCGATTTCCTGCTCCTGCTCGTAGCGGGTGGCCTTGGCCGACACGTAGGTTGGCGCTTCGCTCATCGGCGTGGTGTCGAATTTGCCGGGACGGTCAGGCTCCACATAGGTGCCTGCGCAGTACGGGCCGGTTTCGGCGAGCTGAGCGGGCGTCAGCTGATCGCGCGGCACCCAGTCCAGATGGCTGTAGTCGGCACTGCGTGAGGCCAGCGCGCGACCCTTGCTCTCGGTAACCAGTTTGGTCGTGGCTGTCGGCTGCTGCGCCTGGGCAGTGCCTGGCTTGGCGGAGGCCGCAGTGCTCACGGCGCTGCCGCTATGGGCCGGGCGCGGAGGCAGAGCGGGGCTGGCCGCGTTGGAGGCGCAGTTCCAGCCCCCGGATGCGTCCGGCTGGCAGGCGAACTGTTCGGCGGCGAAAACAAAAGGAGCAGCTACCGGTTGCAATGCGAGCAGACCGCCAGTAACCAATAGAGGGAATTTTTTACGAAACGCGGGGTATTTGACTGCCATCTTGTTTTTTGGTCCGTGCTTGCGGCGAGCCATCGGCCGGCTGGGCCGCACGCCTCTCGATGGGCTGAGAAAGATGCACGATAATAAAGCATGACCCGCCTATCGGCTAGCGCCGTGGAGACCCCCTGGATGCCGCATCAAGATCAACGTCTGCTGGACCTCAGCGCCTGGCTGGACCAGCAACTACCGGAACTCTTCGCCCGTTGCGGCTGGGGCGAAGTACCGACCGCGGAGCTCACCGCGGCGAGCAGCGATGCCAGTTTTCGTCGTTACTTCCGCTGGCAAGGCGGCGAGCGCAGCCTGATCGTGATGGACGCGCCGCCACCCCAGGAAGACTGCCGTCCCTTCGTCAAGGTGGCGCAGATGCTGGACGAAGCCGGTGTGCATGTACCGCAGGTGCTGGCTGCTGACCTGCAGCGCGGCTTTTTGCTGCTGACCGACCTCGGACGTCAGACCTATCTGGACGTGATCGACGCGGGTAACGCCGATCAGCTGTTCGATGATGCCATTGAGGCGCTGCTCAAGTTCCAGCTGCAGCCGGTCGCGCAGGCGATGCCGGCCTATGACGAGGCCTTGCTGCGGCGCGAACTGCAGCTGTTTCCCGAATGGTACGTGCAGCGCCACCTGGGCCATGCGCTCAGCGAAGCGCAGCAGGGCGCGTGGGAGCGCATCTGCCGGCTGCTGATCGACTCGGCCCTGGCGCAACCACGGGTTCTGGTGCATCGCGACTACATGCCGCGCAACCTGATGATCAGTGAGCCCAATCCTGGCGTCCTAGACTTTCAGGACGCGGTGCTCGGCCCGGTCAGCTACGACATCACCTCGCTGTTCAAGGACGCCTTCCTCAGCTGGCCCGAGCCGCAGGTACGGGCGTGGCTGGAGGTCTATTGGGGCCGTGCCCGTGCGGCGGGCGTGGCGCTGCCCGAGTCGTTCGAGGAATTCCTGCGCGCCAGCGATCTGATGGGGGTGCAACGTCACCTCAAGGTGATCGGCATCTTCGCGCGAATCTGCCATCGCGACGGCAAGCCCCGTTATCTCGCCGATGTGCCGCGTTTCTTCGCCTATATCGAGGCCGTGCTGGCGCGGCGGCCGGAGCTGGGCGAGTTGCGGCAGCTGATCGCCCAGCTGCCAAAGGCGCCGCAGGCATGAAGGCCATGATCCTCGCCGCGGGCAAGGGCGAGCGCCTGCGCCCCTTGACCCTGCACACGCCCAAGCCGCTGGTGCGCGCCGCCGGCGTGCCGCTGATCGAGTATCACGTTCGTGCCCTGGCGACCGCCGGCTTCGACGAGCTGGTGATCAACCATGCCTGGCTCGGGCAGCAGATCGAGGACTATCTCGGCGATGGCAGCCGCTTCGGCGTGGCGATCCGCTATTCGGCCGAAGGCGAGCCGCTGGAGACCGGCGGCGGAATCCACCGGGCCCTGGGCCTGCTTGGCGATGAGCCATTCCTGGTGGTCAACGGCGATATCTGGACCGACTACGATTTCGCCCGGCTACGCAAACCGCTCGATGGGCTGGCCCACCTGGTGCTGGTCGACAATCCGCCTCACAACCCCGGCGGCGATTTCCGCCTGGCCGCCGAGCGTGTCGCGACAGCCGAAGGAGAGGGCGACGCGCTGACCTACAGCGGCATCTCGGTGCTGCATCCTGCCTTGTTCGAAGGCTGTCAGGCCGGTGCCTTCAAGCTCGCCCCCCTGTTGCGGCGTGCCATGGCCGACCAGCAGGTGAGCGGCGAGCGTTTCGCAGGCATCTGGATCGACGTCGGCACCCACGAACGGCTGGCGGAAGTCGAACGGATACTCGAGGCGCGGCGCTGAGATGTTCTGGCCCATTACCCTGCTGGGGCTGTTGATCGGCTGGTTGCTCGCCAGCATTCCCGGTGCCCTGCTCGGCGGTCTGCTGGGCCAGGTGCTGGATCGCCGTCTGGGGCTCGACTCATGGGCCAGCCTGCGCGAGCGGCTGGCCGGCAAGCCGGCGCTGAAGGGCAACGAGCTGCTGTTCTTCTTGCTAGGTCGCCTGGCCAAGAGCGGCGGGCGTGTCAGTCCTGCTCATATCCAGGCAGCACGCGAGGAGATGCGCCGCCAGGGCCTCGATGCAGCGGCGCAGCAGCTGGCCATCGCCGCGTTCAATCGCGGCAAGGCCAGCGGCGACGGCTTGCGTGTGACCCTGCAGCGGCTCCGCGGTCAGCGTGAAGAAGGCCGCCGCCTGATCCAGGCCTGCTGGCGCATGGCGCGGGCACAGGGAAGCATGGGCGCCCGGGAGCATGAGCTGGTGTTGCTCTGGGGCAAGTGGCTGGGTTGGGATGCTGCGGAGGTGGCGGCGCTCGATCAGGGCGCAGCGCGGCGCAACGAGGCGCCGGCCGGGCGAGGAGGAGCCTACGAGCAGGCCCTGCAGCTACTGGGTGTGCGTCAGGACAGCGACCCGCAGCTGATCAAACGGGCGTATCGCCGGCTGCTGAGCAAGCATCACCCGGACAAGCAGGCTGGCGCGGGAGCGAGCCCGGCGCAGGTTCGCGAAGCGACCGAGCGCACCCGCGAGCTGCACAGCGCTTATGCACTGATCCGCGAGCGCCGCGGCTTTCGCTGAGGCGCTCAGCGCACCGGCTTGCGCTCGAGCCAGCCGCGCACCCGGCGCACCAGCTGCTCCTGATCGCCGTAGCGATCACCTTCCAGGTTCGGCAGGGCGACCTGTCGATAATCCGGATGTCCGGCGCGGCGCATGGCGTTGCGTCGCTGCATGGCCTGCCGCTGGGCAACCGGGCGGTCGCCAGTGTGGAAGTCGCCGATGCCGACCGCCAGCTTCGCCAGATCATCATCCAAGGCTTTCTCGGCGTCTGCCGGCGCGCGCGGATCGATCAGGACCAGCTGGGCGATCTCCTTCGACGGTGTCTGCGCGAGGTAGCGGGCAGCCCAGTAAGCCCCCGTACCATGGCCGAGCAGGGTGATTGTCGGTGCCTGCAAGGTCCGGGCATGTTCGATGGCGGCCGCCAGTCGCGCCTGCATGCGCTCGGCGTGGCTGGGCTGCGGCGCATCCTGCTCGGCTGCGGTCGCGTCAGGCTCGTCACTGTCCGCCGGGGCTGTCTGTTCGGGTAGATAGCCAGCCGAATCGGGCGGCGCAGCAGGCTGTTCGGTCTCGCTGTCGCTGTCCCCGGCGGGCTTATCGGCCGCAGCCGATGGCTCGGGTTGCGGCAGGCGCGGGCCGGGACTCAGCTCCGGATCGTCGGGCGTCAGGCTGAGGGTATGCCAGCCATGTGCCGCCAGGCCCCGTCTAAGCGGGCCGACCGCCCGCGGCCAGTCGGCCGTCTCGCCTTCGCCCGGCACGATGACCACCACCCCGCGGGGCTTGGCGGTATTGGCTGGCTGCCAGAGTGCAAGAAACCTGTCGTCGCCGCCCAGCTCGATCTGCGCCGCCGTCTCGAGCTGCCGCTGCAGCCCGGCAGCCAATGCCTCGCCGCGGGCCTGCGGGGCCGGACGCGGGCGGGAGGCTGGCTCATCCGCCGGCGTCTGCTCGGCGGCTTCCGGCTCCTGAGCCTGAGCAACAGACGGCAGGCTGCCACCGAGCGCAACGCTGAGCAGGAGCACGATAGCGGGCAGGCGGCACATGGGCTGTCTCCGGATAGCGGCCGGCACCACGCTGGCGCCGGCAGGGGTTATGCATTACAACAGCGTGTCGGCACGCCCATCAATCGCGTGAATATATGTTCGCTCTATCCCTGCGCCTCTTTCTTCTGCTCAGCCTGGCCACGCCATTTGCCGCTGGCGCCGTGTCGCTGGATGCCGCCAGTCGTGCCTGGCTCGAACAGCATGCCGAATGGCGGGTGGGCGTGGTGATGGGCGCGCCGTATGCCGAATATGACCAGCGTCAGCGGCGCCTGTCCGGATTCCATGTGCAGCTGATGGAACAGCTTGCCGCCGAACTCGGCGTGCAGCTGCAATGGCGCCGCTTCAACGACGAGGCGGCACTGCAGGAGGCGGCGCTGGAAGGCAGGATCGACGTGGCACCCGGGCTGCGCCAGACGCCGGCCGGGTTGCGCCTGTGGCGCTACAGTGATCCTTTCCTGCGCATCCCGCGGCTGATCGTCGGTGATCGCGGTGGTCCACGCGCCGTCGACCTGGAATACCTGCATCCCAGCGAGCTGGTTGCCGCGGCGGGGCCGGGGCCGGTCAGCGAGTTCCTTGCCAGCAACTACCCCAATATCACCGTGCTCACCGCGGCGAGCCAGGCCGATGCCTTGCGCCAGGTACTGGAGGGCAAGGCCAGCTACGCGGTCGTCGACGAGCCGCTGTTCGCTCGTCTGTCGCAACAGCTCGAATACGACGCCCTGGCAGTGGTCGGCGACCTGGGCAACCCGCAGCTGCTGCGGATCGCTTCGCGGCGCGACAGCCCCGAGCTCGCCGCGGTGCTCGACGCCGCGCTGCGGCAGTTCCCGGCTCGGGAGTTCGGCCAGCTGCAGGAACAGTGGCTCAAGCCTCGCAGCATCGACCTCGGGCGCGAGGTCGGCTACTGGCGAAGCCTGGCCTTGCTGCTGGGCGTATTGCTGCTGGCCTGCCTGTTGATGCTGGCCTGGCAGCGACGTCAGCATGGCCTGCTGGAAAGTCGGCTGAAGACCGCACGCCGCGACATCGAGCTGCGCGAGGCGGCCGAGGAAGCGCAGCGGCTGACGCAGTTCTGTCTCGATCACAGCACTGTCGGCATCCTCTGGCTCAACTGGGACAGCCGAGTGCGCTACGCCAATCAGGCCGCCGAACTGCTGCTCGGGCATTCGTCCGGCGGCTTGCTCGACCTGCCGCTGGAAACCTTCGACCCGGCGCTGGGCATGGATGCCTGGCTGGCGCGTTGGCGGGCCGCGCGCACGGGCGAAGACGACCGCCAGGTGCATGAATGCGAGTGGCAGCGCGCCGACGGCCAGCGCTTTCCGGCGGCGGTCACCTACAGCTTCCTGCGCTTCGGTAGCCGCGAATACCTGGTGGTCTTTCTCGCCGACATCACCGAGCGCCGCCGCGCCAGCGCCCAGCTGCAGGAGAGCGAGGCGCGCCTGAAGGCCATGGCGGGCAACGTGCCGGGCTTGGTGTTTCGCCTGGAGCGCGACGGGCCGCAGGCGCCGGTACGGGTCGCCTATATCAGCGAAGCCAGCCAGCGCCTGGTGGGCTACTCCGCCGAGCGCCTGTTGCAGCCGGGGCAGGGCATCCGCAGCCTGGTGCATGCTGATGACGAGGCCGGCTACTGGGCCAGCCAGCAGCTGGCGCTGGAGAAAAGCCAGGACTGGCGATGGCAGGGGCGCATTCTCAATCGCGATGGTGACGTGCGCTGGGCCGATATCCGCGCTTCCGTGCGCGGCCAGCCGGATGGCCGCCAGGTGTGGGACGGTATCGTCTGGGACATCACCGAGAACAAGCGCATCGAGCTGGAGCTGGATGCCTCGCGCGCGCAATTGCGCCAGCTGGCCGCGCACCTGGAGACGGTGCGCGAGGAGGAGAAGGCGCACATCGCGCGCGAGGTGCATGACGAGCTGGGCCAGGTGCTGACCGTGCTGAAGCTCGAGACCTCGATGTGCGAGCTGGGCTTCGCCGAGCTCGATCCGGCGCTGGCGCAGCGGCTGGACAGCATGAAGCGGCTGATCGCCCAGCTGTTCCAGCGGGTGCGCGACGTGGCCACGGCGCTACGCCCGCCGATCCTCGACGCCGGCATCGCTTCGGCGGTGGAGTGGCAGGCGCGGCGCTTCGAGGAACGCAGCGGCGTGGCCTGCCTGGTCGAGGTGCCCGAGTGCCCGCCCGCGCTGGGCAATGCCAAGGCCATCGGCCTGTTCCGTATCCTTCAGGAGTCGTTGACCAACGTGATGCGCCATGCCCGCGCACAAACGGTCAGCGTGCAGCTGCAGCTCGAGGGCGACATGCTCTGCCTGCGCGTCAGCGATGACGGCTGTGGCTTCGCCGACGCGGCGCGTAGCGCGGGCAGCTCGTTCGGCCTGGTGGGCATGCGCGAGCGCATCCAGATGCTCGGCGGCCAGCTCTGCATCGACAGTCAGCCCGGCGAGGGCACTACCATCACGGCACGGGTCCCGCTGGACCTGCTGCCACTTCCTTCACCTGCAAGCACTGGAGCACTGCCGTCATGATCAGGGTCATGGTCGCCGAGGATCACACCATCGTCCGTGAGGGCATCAAACAGTTGATCGGTATGGCGCGCGACATGCAGGTGGTCGGCGAGGCCGCCAACGGCCAGCAGTTGCTCGACCAGCTGCGCCAGGTCAGCTGCGACGTGGTGCTGCTGGACCTTTCCATGCCCGGCGTCAACGGCCTCGAGGCGATCCCACGGATTCGCGCGCTGAGCCAGCCGCCGGCGGTGCTGGTGCTGTCGATGCACGACGAAGCGCAGATGGCGGCGCGGGCACTGAAGATAGGTGCCGCTGGCTACGCGACCAAGGACAGCGAGCCGGCGCTGCTGCTGACTGCCTTGCGCAAGGTGGCCGGTGGCGGGCGCTACATCGACCCGGCACTGGCCGACCGCATGGTCTTCGAGGTCGGTCTGACCGATTCGCGGCCGCCCCATGCATTGCTTTCCGAGCGCGAGTACTCGGTGTTCGAACGCCTGGTGCAGGGCGATTCGGTAAACGACATCGCCGGCAAGCTGGCCCTGAGCAGCAAGACCATCAGCACCCACAAGGCCCGCCTGATGCAGAAGCTGGCCGCGCATTCCGTGGCCGACCTGGTGCGCTATGCCATGGAACACAAGCTGGTCTGAGCTCCCGCCCGCCGACCCGTCTGTAGGGCGTTCCCTACACGCGACTCTCCTGCACGCCTAGGGCAATCGCTCCGCTGCACCGATTTTTCCGCCGCCGCTGCGCTTCTACGCTGTGGCCACGGTTCAACGGTTAGGCAGGTGCAGCAGCATGGTCGAGTCAACGACGAACGATATCCTGGTGAGCTTTCGCGGCGTCCAGAAGAGTTATGACGGCGAGTCGCTGATCGTCAGGGATCTGAACCTGGACATCCGCCGCGGCGAATTCCTCACCCTGCTCGGGCCGTCCGGCTCGGGCAAGACCACCAGCCTGATGATGCTGGCCGGTTTCGAGACGCCCACCGCGGGGGAGATTCTCCTCAATGGCCGGGCGATCAACAACGTGCCGCCGCACAAGCGCGACATGGGCATGGTGTTTCAGAACTACGCGCTGTTCCCGCACATGACCGTGTCGGAAAACCTGGCGTTCCCGCTCAGCGTGCGCGGCATGGCCAAGCCGGACATCAAGGAGCGGGTCAAGCGCGCGCTGGCGATGGTCCAGCTGGAGGGCTTTCGCAACCGCTATCCGGCGCAGCTTTCCGGTGGCCAGCAGCAGCGCGTGGCGCTGGCCCGCGCGCTGGTGTTCGAGCCGCAGCTGGTGCTGATGGACGAACCGCTGGGCGCACTGGACAAGCAGCTGCGCGAGCAGATGCAGATGGAGATCAAGCACCTGCACGAGCGCCTCGGCGTCACCGTGGTGTACGTCACCCATGACCAGGGTGAGGCGCTGACCATGTCCGATCGGGTGGCGGTGTTCCATCAGGGCCAGATCCAGCAGATCGAAGACCCGCGCACCCTGTACGAAAAGCCGTTGAACACCTTCGTGGCCAACTTTCTCGGCGAAAACAACCGCTTGCCGGCGCACCTGCTGGAGCGGCGTGGCGAGAGCTGCACGGTCAAGCTCGGTCGCGGCGAAACCGTCGAGGCGCTGGCGGTCAATGTCGGTGCGACGGGGTCGCCGGTCAGCCTGTCGATCCGTCCGGAGCGGGTGCTGCTCAACGGTGCCAGTGCCAGCTGCCCGAACCGCTTCACCGGGCGCGTTGCCGAGTTCATCTACCTGGGCGACCACATCCGCATCCGTCTCGAGGTCTGCGGCGTCAGCGATTTCTTCGTCAAGCAGCCGATCGCCGAGTTCGACCAAGCCCTGCGCGTGGGCGACGTGGTGCCGATCGGCTGGCACGTCGAGCACGTCCGGGCGCTCGACCCGCTGCAGGCGGCCTGAAGTATTCCCCGCAGCAACCCCAAACAACTGCATCAAGGAGCGAACTGTCATGAGCAACTACCTGAAACTGTCCGCGCTGGCGCTCGGGCTCGTCTGTGCCGGGCAAGCGGCTGCCGAGAACCTCACTGCGGTGAGCTTCGGCGGCGCCAACAAGCAGGCCCAGGTGAAGGCCTTCTATCAGCCGTGGGAAGCCGCCGGTCACGGCCGCATCGTCGCCGG
>Ga0116211_1001368_pt1 | contig 11619 bp, 15 predicted proteins | sample SaghotsprinmetaG_FD_94484 | JGI IMG/M metagenome (GOLD analysis project Ga0116211, IMG submission 94484) | Hot spring microbial communities from South Africa to study Microbial Dark Matter (Phase II) - Sagole hot spring metaG | ecosystem: Environmental > Aquatic > Thermal springs > Hot (42-90C) ... | reverse complement strand
CCTCGGTGCAGTGGGGGGTGTGGGGGCAATGGCACTACAGCGGTTGGGCAGACAGCAACCCCTACCCTTTGGTCCCTTTTTGGCGATGGGGGCGGGAATGGCTTTGTTTTTTGGCAGGCAAATCCTTGCTATCTACTTAGGATGGTTTGGTTTGAGTTAAATCTTTTGGCTGAGGTGTAGTCTCTAGTTTGCTCTTGGAGAGCAAAAATTTAGTCTCGGCGCTGAAACTAATTGGGGCTAATCCTAGTCTACTTAAGTGAGAATTTGCTTAGTCTAAACTACTGAATACTTGGTGTTGTTTTATGTGCAAACTTTCTGCTTTAAGCATTATTCTGACAGTGCCTATGGTGTTGGGTGCTGGTGCCACTGCCCAAGCTCAAGACCTGTATGGCGCGATCGCCCGTTCCCGTGATTTTGGCGACAAGGGTTATGCGTGGAACTATCGCAGTCGTGTCGCCGCTGAAAATGAAGCTTTAAGACAGTGCGCGCGTGTTTCTGGGGCAAGAGATTGCGAAGTTTTGCTATGGTTCCGTAATGCCTGCGGTAGTATTGCGGAAGCCCGTAATGGTGGAGCAGGCACTGGCTGGGGAACTTCCCGCCGCCTAGCAGAACGCTATGCCCTTGATTCCTGTAGCACTGTAGGCGCCAGTTGCCGTGTGGTCAGAACATTCTGCACGGGAGATTAGGCGATCGCCGTTAGGGGAGACTGCTGGCGCCAGTTTTCCCTTTTCTCCTAACTGACTGGCTAGGCGCATAACTCTGCTGTTGGCGTGTTAAATAAATAGAAGCAAGCGTTTGTTTGGTCTATGCCCACTTCTCTGCCCCCTAGCCCCACCTCGCAAATGCTGATCGAACGCCTGCAGAAGGGTTTGGCACTTTTGCCCGACTCACCCCAAAATGTGATGGAGGTGGTGGGTATCCTCAAAAGCTATGGAGAGGTGCTTGACACCTATTGGCGAAATTTGCTGTTTATTGCTGATCAGCAGTTTTTGGAATTCCTGCCCGTTTTCAAGTTCTTTAATGGCAGGATTTCTCTGCAAAAAATTATCAAACACCTGTGGCACGATCGCATCAATTACGAGTTTGCTGAATACTGTATGCGGGCGATGCTGTGGCACGGGGGCGGTACGCTGGATAAGTTTTGCGACAGCGAGGAATTTCGCCAACTAGCCGAAACGGCGATTAGGGCAAAGTTTGGCAATCATCCCCTGATCATGGCACTACACCGCTGGTTCCCAGAGTTTCTGCCAGAGCAAGTGCGCCAGATGGCTTACTACCATGCTTTGGGCGTATTTTGGTCGGTGATGTCCGAGATTTTTTTGACTTTGAGCGATCGCTATGATCGGCAGGCAATTAACACTATCACTGCAATAGTCGATCACATTCGGGATGGGATAGTCTCAGCTATATCGAAGTCCATTGCCTACAGAGTAAAAATTGGGCAAAAAGAGTACCAGATCATCCCCCCACATCCAGACTTAAACTTTTTGCACGGGGCGGCTATCCCCTATGTAGAGGCGGTGTTTTTTCGCTCTTTCCCATTTCGGGGCACGGTTTCCTATAATGCCCAGTTAGCTGATATTCCCCAAGAGATCAGCTACTTCAATTACGGCGCGCTCTATGCCGATCCTCTTCCTGTGGGCAGTTCGGGGATTCCGCCCACACTGCTGATGCAGGATATGCGTCATTTTTTGCCCGACTATTTGCTGAACTACTATCGCCAAGTGGGACGGGGCATGGACGATTTGCGGGTAAAGATTTGTATCTCGTTTCAGAAGTCTATGTTTTGCGTAACGACGGCGGTGATTCAGGGATTGGCTCCCTTTCCCCTCGTCACCGATAATTTGGAAGAGCAGAAGGCAAACTACAGGTATTTGCGCAGTTGGTGTGATCGCTTGGCACAGTCCCGCATTGTAGATTTAATGCAGAGCTAGTTGGCTGATTGATTCTTGTTTAGCGTTTCCCCCCTTTGTGCTAGTCTATCTGCTAGTCAAAAATACCTGTGTGATCGCCATAGGCAAAAGGCTTTGAGCTATTTCTGTCGGGTGGAGCTGGGTTGAGTGCGGTAAGTTAGGAGTCAGATTCGGTGCGCTTTGTCAAAGAAACTTTGCTGGTATCGGTATTGTTTTTGGTAGAGGGACAGATGCCTTGGTTTCAGCCCACACCCCGCATTACTCGCAGTCCCCAAGCTATTTTGGTGCTAGGGGGGGAGCCAATTCGGGAGCGATTTGCGGCACAGTTTGCCAAAGAGCACCCCGAACTACCCATTTTTGTCTCGTCTGGTAGCCCTGAAGCGTATGCCCGCTATGTCTTTGAGCAGGCGGGGATCGATCCGCAACGCATTACTTTGGACTATCGTGCCACCGATACGGTTACCAATTTCACCACTATGCTAGACACCTTGAGCGATCGCCAAATTAAGAGTGTCTATCTGCTGACCAGCGATTTTCATATGCCCCGTGCCCAACTTATTGGCAGTATTGTGCTCGGCAGTCAAGGGATTACCATGCACCCCATTGTGATTCCTTCTCAGCATGACAGCGAATCTGCCTTCAAATCCGTGCGAGACGGCGTGCGATCGGTGCTGTGGCTGGTTACGGGTTCGACCCTGCAGTAGGGGCTAGGGCTTTTAGCTCTGTCAGTTCCTTTTCTAATAAGGTGATGCGCTCTTGCAGTTTTTGGTTAGTCAGCAGTAATTCCTGCGATCGCCCCGACAGGTGGGGATCGGACTCCCACCAGTTGATGCCAATTTCCTTAGCTTTGTCCACTGAAGCCACTAGCAGGCGAATGCGAATACTAAGCAATTCCACCTGCCCCACCGATACCGTAATATCGCCCGCAATGACAATGCCCTTGTCCAGAACTCGTTCCAGAATGTCCGCCAGCGAAGAACCAGTAGTGCTATTTTGCATCGCCAGTTACCTAGTTACTTAGTTACTTAGTCTCCTAGAGCATCAAGGCACTGTGCCAAGACCACTTCTGCCTCTGTACTATGGCTGTGTCGCGCCAACAAAACATCATGGCAAATATCCCGAAAGTCAGCATTTCTGCCAGAGATGGGGATACTATGTTCCACGCAGATTTTAGCGATCATCAAAGCAGGACGCAGACTAGAGGCTTTGATTGGCTCTGCTAGCTCACGAAAACGGCGTACTAACTGCACTAGGCGCTCCGCTTGCCAGCGATCCAGCCCCGCCCGACTGCTCAAAATTTGCCGCTCTGTGTCGGGATCAATTTCCTTGATGTCAATAGTAATCAGGCGATCCATCAGGGCATCTTGGGTGGGGTGTACCCCTGCGTACTCTTCGGGGTTGGAGGTAAAAATTGCCCGAAACTGGGGGTGAACGCGCACATATTCCGACTGGTTGCTGTCGGGGGGGAGAATAATTAATTTCTCTTCCAAAGCGCTCAACAGGGCATTGTTGGCTTCGGGGCGGGAGCGGTTAAATTCATCATAGATCAGGGTAAAACCTTCCCGTGCCGCCATAGTCAGCCGCGCATCTACCCAACTGTGGCGCAAATCATCTTCTACTTTGAGCACAGAGTGAATGAAGTTATCCACTACTTTTTTGCGGGTGTATCCCGACTGCGAGCCTATGATTTGCGAGGATTGCAGGTCTTCATCACCATAAATTAACACCATTGGTCTGCCCAACAAACTGGCAAGGTGCATGGCAAGGGTGGTTTTGCCTGTGCCAGCGGGTCCGCGCAAATGCACTGCAAAGCCTGATTGCAGATAGCGCAGTGCCCGCCTCACAATCTGTTGGGTAAATTTTGTGCTGACAAATTGCTTGGGATTGGCGTGTAATACTGTACTCATGCCGTACTTGCCATGCGGAGGAGGGTGCTGAGGATCTCAGAGGGGTCGACTTTGAGTTGGGTCGCTCCCTGCGCCAAGATGTCTCTCACCAAATCGCGATCGCTAATGACTTGCGCCAAACTGGGCTGGTTGGGCAGTTTTGCTAGGTATTGTGCAATAAACTGTTCGGGATTGGTAACTGGAATGGAGACTGGTTTCTGAGGTTCTGGAGCCTTAGGCTTGGCAGGGGCAAGCGCTTTGGGGCTAGGTGTAGGTGCTTGGGTAATCGTGCCTACTTGTTCGGCAAGCTGACGGCGGAAGGTACTCAGACTGTGCCTCAGGCTGGTGGCTTGAGAGAGGCGATCGCTCTTGAGCTTGGCAAGCAACTGCTTGGTGTTGTCAGCAAGGGCAGATTGCTGTTGTTGGCGCAAAAATTTGGCAAGGTCAGAGCTATGCAGGCGATGTATTCGCACTTGGCGCAGTCGCATCTGTAGGTCGTGCAGAAGGGCTAGGCGATCGCGCTGGCGCAACTGCTGATTGGCTAGGCTATCCGCTAACCTTTGGCTGTACAAATGGCTCAAAAATTGTTGTAGTTCACTGGCACGCTGGCTAAATTCTTGGTGTCTGGATTGGCGGTCTGCTTGGGCATTGGCTTGACGCAAATTACGCTGTTGTGTGAGTTGGTTGGCTACCGCTTGTGTGCGAGAACAGGAGTCAGCACTCCGACTTTTTTGGTGTAGGTTGGCAACAATCTGGCGATTGCGATTATTCAACAGCCGTTCTTGATGGGCAGAGGTGAGGAGTTGGTTCAGGGATTCTGCTTGCGATCGCAATTCCTTCTGTCTCTGCTGTTTGCTTTGAACCATAGATTTGATTTGGGCAGAGCGATCAGCTTGTCGCAATCTCCTGTCTTCAGAAAAGCGTTGAAATAAAGATTCCATAGTATTTACTCACTGGCGCAATGCGCTACTGAAAAGTAGCCTCTAGTTCTCTGAAGCATTTTAACATGCAAAGCGACTGAAGGAGAGCTGTAAATTGTTAATGACTAGGGGGAGGAGTGTTTACCCCTGCCCCCACAAAAACATTACCCTCTTGAGATTGAGAATCTCAAAAATTAAGCGGCAGGAACAGCGGCGGAGGTGGTCAAGCCCACAGCTTCAGCATACTTCAAATAGGTTTCCACCGAAGCCACTACCACCCGAGCCTCGATCGCCAATAGCTCGATCCCCACCAAAGAAACTCGAACCCAAGCATCGATAACGATACCTTTGTCCAAGATCCGATCTACTACTTCTGCCAAGCTAGAAGAAGAGTTGACTTTTTCGACTGCCATAGTTTTACCCCGTGATTGTGCTAGATAATAGTTGCTCAGTTAATCTGTCAACCAAATACACAAATTTTTTAGATGCGTGGTTAACAAGTCTTTAACTGTTAGTATCTTATCAATTAATGGCAACTTGCAGACTCAGTATTTTGGCGTAGGCACAATTTAAGAATTGTGATTTTTCTATCTTTTGCTTTGCTCAGTACCCCTTTAGTAGTAGTAGTTTTAGGCTCTATTTGCCTGATCCCGCTGGTTTTTGTATGCCTGTAAAACTTCCACGGCAATGGGTCCAGCGATCGCACTGCCACCGCCACCAGCATTTTCCACAAAGGCGGTAACTACAATTTCGGGTTTTTCGTAAGGGGCAAAGGCGGTGAACCACGCATGGGTAGGGCGCGGCGGGTCTTCTCCTGTGCCTGATTTGCCTGCCATGGTCAAACCTGCGACTTGCAACCCCCCCCCAGTGCCAAACTCAAACACCGCTCGCAAAGATTTACGCAGAGTTTCTACGGTGCTGGGTTTCAGTCCGAGATTGATCGGTTTGGGGTGGCTGTCCAAATTCAAGTGGGGGATCACCTTGTAGCCACCATTGGCGGCGATCGCCGTTAGTACAGCTATTTGTAGCGGCGTAGCTTGGACTTCTCCCTGACCGATGGACATATGCACTGAGTTAACCACATTCCAGTCTTCGCCAATTACTTTACGCTTCCACTCAGGTGTAGGGATATTCCCCTCTGATTCCTCCGCCTCCAGTTCAATCCCTGTATGCTGTCCAAAGCCCAGTTTTTTTGCCCATTTTGCCAAGTCTTCTCCGCCGACCTGCATCCCGACTTGACCGAAAAAGGTATTGCTACTGTAAGCCATTGCTTCCACAAATCCGATCGCCCCAAAACCCGCCCCGTTGTGCTCTTGGAAAGCATATCCAATATTCAGCGCACCGTAGGTCGGCAAAATATCATCGGGGCTGAATTTACCAGATTCTAAGCCAGCGATCAGGGTCATCATTTTGAAGGTGCTGGCGGGGGGGAAACCTTGCAATGCTCGATTGACAAAGGGGTGTTCCTTCTGCTCTAGTTCGCGCCAAGCACTGGCGGAGATTTTGCCAGTAAACAAGTTGGGGTCGAAGGTGGGATAGCTGACCATCGCCAAAATTTCTCCATTTTGGGGATTGAGGGCAACTACAGCCCCTTTGCGATTTCCCAGAGCGGCGGTAGCGGATTTTTGCAGGTCGATATCTATGGTGAGCCTTTGCGTATTGCCTGAGCGGGGAGGCTTTTGCCCCAGAACCCGCCACACTCTGCCATTGGCATCAACTTCCACCTGTTTGCCGCCCCATGTACCGCGCAGTGTGGATTCGAAGGCGGCTTCTGTCCCTGCTTTGCCCACAATATCGCCCATGCGATAGCCATCTTTGGCTTTGACCTTGAGGGCTGAGGCGCTGATCTCACCCGTGTAGCCCAACACATGCGCCGCCAAGTCTCCATTGGGGAAGTAGCGTAATGCTTGGGCTTCCACTATTACTCCGGGGAGTTCGGCACTGCGCTCTGAGAGTAAAGTGATCAGGCGGGGGCTGATGGCGGAGGCAATACGCACCAATTTGGGGGAGGTGTAGCCTTCCTGTTCTAGTTTTTGGCGAATTTGCTGGGCGGGAAGGTTGAGGATTTGCGCCAGTTTGGCGATGGTGTGTTCCCATTTGTCGGGGCTTTGGGCGATGGGCCACAGAGATACTCCCCATGCTAGGCGGCTGGAAGCAAGGATTTTGCCGTTGCGGTCGAGAATTCTGCCCCGCTCTGGAGCTTCGGGGATGAGGCGGATGCGGTTTTCGTCGGCAAGGGCGCGGTTGCGATCGCCTTCTAACATTTGCAGATACCATACTCGGCTTCCGAGAATGCCCAACAGAAGCACTAGGGAAAGACCAAACAGGATAATGGCTCTACCGCCGCGCCCCACCGTGCGGGTATTGTCATTGGTGGTCAGAGATAACTGCAACTGCCCCATAGGCTAAAATTGTACCCAAGTTGTTTTTGATTCTAATGGAAAATCCCGATCAGCTAGATAAGTGGCGAGATTTGGAGCGGCGTTTGCAAGAAATAGAAGAACAAATCCAAGAATTGAAATTGGGTATTGCTTTGGGCTACAGGCGCGATCGCTTGGAACAAGGTAATCTGCAAATTGCCGACAGCAGTAAACAACTGGATGCCATTTATACCGAGATCGCCAGTTACTTGTTCAATTGGAGCAGTCTCAAAGTTCCATTTTGGCAGATTGTCCGCTTTACGGGCTTGGGTTTTCTTTTGGGCGTCGCTCTGCGCAGTTGCGGCTAGAGAAGCTGTGCCAGTGGTTGTACGCAACTAAAGAATCATTTAGAGTGAGTAGCGACTACAATAATTGCTTTTTAGTAAAATACTTATGACCAGTAATATCCCCGAACCGCCACCAAGCAAAGCTGAGTCAGAGATGACCACCATTCTCACCCCAAACCCTGAAGGTACTGCCACTTCTACTTCTCAGCAACTGTTGTTAGGCATCACACAGCAAATTACCGCCGTGTGGGGCAATCTGCAAAAATCTGCTCAAGCCACCCCTACTATAGTTGCCATCATTTTGGGTGTGCCGGTCCTGCTGGTATTGTCTAGTGTGCTTAGTTTTCTCAACTCTTTGCCCTTGATCCCCGATCTATTGGAGTTGGTTGGCTTGATCTATCTGCTGTGGTTTGCTTACCGCTATTTGTTGTTTGCTGAGTCCCGCCAGGAATTGGTCAAAACCATTGATGGCATAAAAAAGAAAGTGTTGGGTTAGCTAGTTTCTTCGGGCTGTCGTTCCAGAAGCGCAACCATCACCCGCTGACTGTCCTCTAGCACTTCTAAAACCACATCATTGATCTCTAGGCGATCGCCTGCGGTGGGTGGTCTCTGTAGCTCTTCCCAAAACAGCCCTGCTAAGCTCGCTACTTCGTCGCGGGGCAGTTGTATATTTAATTCGTTATTCACGGTGGCAATACTGGCACGAATCTTGAAAATGCCGCAATGTTCGCTGATGCGTCTAAATTCTTTCTCTTCTTCGGCGTCGTACTCATCTCTAATCTCCCCTACGATTTCCTCTAGCACATCTTCGAGGGTAACCAAGCCCGCTGTGCCGCCGAATTCATCTTGGATGATCACCATGTGCAGACGATTTTTTTGCATATCCCTGAGCAGATCGCTGGCGAGGTAATTTTCGGAAACATAGCGCACGGGGCGCATCAACTCCCGAATGGTGGGTGGGTGCTCGCGAATTTCCACCATGGGGCGGATCAAATCCTTGACATGGAGAATTCCTACAATGTTGTCCAAGTCTTCGTCATAGACGGGCAGGCGGGTGTGGGCGTTTTCGGAGACAATTTGATAGGCTTGCTCTAGGGTGGTGTCGGCTCTGATGGCTTGAATTTGGACGCGCGGTACCATTAGAGCGCGGGCGGGAATGTGTTGTAGTTCTACAGCCCCATGAATGATCCGCCGTTCTTGCTCACCTACTGCGCCGCCAGTGCGAGCGGCATCGACCATAGCTTTAATTTCGTCGATACTGGCACCTTCGCTTTCTCGCCGATCCACCTGCGTTCCTGTAAGGCGCACAAAAAACTTAGTGGAAGCACTCAAAAAGCGCACGATTGGCGCACCTAGGCGGCTGACCCAAAAAATGGGATAGATGCAAAATAGAGCATACTCCTCGGCATAGTGCAGAGCGACTTGCTTGGGGATCAGTTCCCCAAATAGCAGGGTAAAGAAGGAGATAAAAATTGTGATCAAAAAGAAAGCCAGATTTTTGGCGATTTCAGTGCCCAACCATGGGGAGAGCAGTCCTGTAAATGGCTCCCCGAGTTTGACGGCGGCATTGGCTGAGGCAAAAAAACCAGCTAGGGTAACCCCGACTTGAATGGTGGCTAAAAGGCGGCTACTGTCGGCGATTACTTTTTGGATCAGGCGGGCACGGCGATCGCCTTTTTCTACTAATGCTCTGATTTTGAATTCGCTTACGGATACAAGGGCAATCTCAGCCGCCGCAAAAAAAGCATTTACGATAACCAACAGGGCAAGAAACAAGACTTCTATAACAATGTCCATATGTGGAGACTAAGCCATAACCCCAAGGGGGGACATAGTTGGGCGATGGCTGGAGTGTGTCTGACCTTGATAATTCGCTAGTCAATAGTTTATGCTGTCTGACAGAAATGTGCTAGGGGCGGGGAGTTTTTCGCCTACTCGATCTAGGCGTAGGGCATAGCCTGCTATGACTAGATGTACGGCTGTAGCGATCGCCCCCACTTGGCGGGTTAAATGCCCCAAGCGATCGCGAAATAAGCGCCCAGAACTAAAAGCGGGCACTACGCCCCACCCTGTTTCTTCCGCAACCACAATCACTTGACTGGGGCAGGACTGTAATTGAGCCAGCAACTCCAGCACTGTCCTCTGCCAGTCGGCATCGCTTTGCTCTAGGCAGTTGCTCACCCAGGTCCCCAGTGAATCCAGCAGGACAGTTTGCCCTGGACGGCAGTTGCTGAAAAATACGCCAAGAGCGATCGGCACAAGACATACCTGCCAATCTGAGGGACGGCGTTGCTGATGGGCTGAGATCCGCTTCTGCCACTCTGGGTCATCAGGATAATCCAGCGCTGTGGCGACATAGATTACAGGCAATCCAGCGGCGATCGCCAGCTTTTCTGCCCATTCACTTTTGCCAGACCTTGCCCCTCCCACCACTAGGTCGAGCATAAGCTCCGCGCCAGTGCCGCCACATTGGGGTTGGGGTCTTCCTGCAGTCTCTGTAATGTAGATTGGGCTGGTTCACCAAAATTTGCCAAAGCCTGCGCCACCCGATATCTCACCTGCCAATCTGCATGCTGTGCCAAAGGGATCAGTAATTCCAAAGCCGACGGATTGCCCAACTCTCCCAAGGAACCGATCGCCGCCAGTTGGACTAACTCGTTAGGGTGATTTAGGGCATCGACCAGCAGATCATAACCCCGCGGCTCCCCCAACTCTCCCAGCGCCGCCACCACACTAAATTGCATCAGCCAGTCCGAGGAAGAATGATAGATAGCTTGCAAATCATCAAAGAACTCTACCAGTTTCAAAGCGGCGATGGTATCTGCTGAAGCCGCCCGCACATCCATTTCGGGATCGTTGTGCAAAGTTTGTTGGAGAATTGCCTTGCTTGCCTCTAGGTCTTCTCTACCTAGGGTAGCCAGCTGGCTCACCGCATCGTAACGAATCCGTGAATTGGGGTCATCTACCGCTAGTTTTACTAGGGCAAAGCGCTCTGCATAGCTCAGGTTGCGGCTGGCGGGCAGAACCTGCATTCTAATGCTTACATCTTCAGATTGCAGTCTATGGGTAAGTTCTTCGAAGCTACTCACAGGGATTGTTTGGATAATGCTTGCACAAGACATTATCGCTGAATCTGCCACCGTCAGTAGGCTAGAGTTTGCAAAGTGTCTTTGAGGTAGGAAGCAACCAGAGCATCTTCGTCAAACTCTGGAGCAGAGACAACCGAGTCTTGGCGATTAGTGTCAAGTTGAGTTGCTTGCCAGCGTTGAAAACCAGAACTTTGGCGGATCACATTCTTGAGATTGTGCCAGACACTATCATTGGTGTTTTCTGCTACATTTTCTAATAATTGCATAGTGATTTCCTCAACTGTTGCTTGGCACCTATTTCTATCCTACTGCAAATTAGCCTGCGCAGTTCCATTAGTTTAATTATTCTCTCTGATGGTATCCAGTGAAATTGGAAATCTCTGCTTGTAGACATGGTTATTTCCGTTATTTCGCATATGTTTTGTTGGCGGCATTCCCAGACCCTCCACTATCAAGGGGTAAGGGAGCCAAACCTATTCTGTTTTACTGGCATGTGCAACGAATATAATTTCTGTATCATAAATAACACTATTTGTATTAGTTTTTTTGTGTAAATCAACGACTAAGTTGAGCCGCCGCAGACAACCTCGAAGCGCAAATAGATAACCTCTAGGCGGTCGGCTCCAACGACTTGTTAGCTGGCTGTTGCTTACTAACATTTAGGTCTACTCTTCCTCTATCCCTGTTTCTGCTACTTGTCTCATTGCCAAAAAAGCTTCTTTGACTGGCTGGCTCACAGCACTTTGAGGTTCTGACAAAATCAATGCTTGATAAGCCTCAAGAAATCTAGTCCTCAACCTATGAAACAGATGTAGAAAATGTCGGATGAAGCCAATACAGTCTAAAATGACAAACTCAATACCTCCAGTATGTGGATACAAGGATCGTGCGTAGTCCTGAACTTCCTCGTCCACTGGCTCAGTTGTGATAAAGATGTAATTGTTGACTCGTCTATTGCTTAAAAGCAATTTCTGTAGGGCGCGATCTATATCTTCACGACTAACTCGCTTATTTTTCATCTCATAACTGGTTATGACTTCATCATCTGCAATAAGAGTTATTTCAACATCCCCTAAGGCACCGGTCTGTACATCAGCAGCATTG
>Ga0116211_1001367_pt1 | contig 11624 bp, 12 predicted proteins | sample SaghotsprinmetaG_FD_94484 | JGI IMG/M metagenome (GOLD analysis project Ga0116211, IMG submission 94484) | Hot spring microbial communities from South Africa to study Microbial Dark Matter (Phase II) - Sagole hot spring metaG | ecosystem: Environmental > Aquatic > Thermal springs > Hot (42-90C) ... | reverse complement strand
CTTAGGAAGGGCTGTTTCAGGATTTTTATAATCGACAAATTCATTTTAATTTTGCTTTGTTCTTTATAATACAATGCCTTTTGCTAAAGTTTCTCAAGATTTCTTTTATAAGGTGTCGTATAAAAATCCTTCACCAGCCCTTCCTATCTTACTTGCTGATTTTACTAAGCTTTTTAGTTCTATCGCTGATTTTGGGTCTATCCCCAAAATAGCACTTAGGAAGGGCTGTTTCAGGATTTTTATAATCGACAAATTCATTTTAATTTTGCTTTATTCTTTATAATACAGTGTCTTTTGCTAAAGTTTCTCAAGATTTCTTTTATAAGGTGTCGTATAAAAATTTTTCACCAACCCTTCCTACTTGATTTTGTTAAGTTCTCAGTTCTATCGCTGATTTTTGGTTTATAAACCTTACTCCAGTATGCCATCAATACTTGAATCTTATCTTTAACCCAATCTATTTTTGATAAATACCAATTGACAGTATCTGTAAGTCCTGCTTCAAAAGAGACTTTTGGAGCCCAACCAATTTGAGATTGTATCTTATCTGAATTTAATGAATAGCGAAAGTCATGACCCGGTCTGTCCTTTACGAAGTCAATAAGTGATTGGGGTTTGTTCATAATACTCAATATGCTTTTTACCACATCTATATTTTTCCTTTCATTACCTCCCCCAATATTGTAAATCTCTCCAACCTTACCTTTTTCTATTATCATCAGCACCGCATTAACACAATCACTGACATGGAGCCATTCTCTTACATTTTCACCAGTCCCATAGACAGGTATTTTTTCATCATTCAATGCCTTGAGAATAACTACGGGTAGGAGTTTTTCAGGATATTGCCACTTGCCATAATTATTTGATGGTCTAAGGGTAATAAGTGGGAGATTAAAGGAACGATAATAAGCTCTACCAAGCATATCTTGAGCTGCTTTGCTTACAGAGTAGGGTGAGCTTGGATTAAGACAGGTGTCTTCAAAAAACTGACCTTCTTTACCAAGATCGCCATATACCTCATCAGTGGAGATGTTAATGAAAAGTTGAATATTATTTGCTTTTGCAGATTCTAACAATACTTTGGTTCCCATAATGTTGGTCATTATGAATGGTTCTGCATCCATAAGACTTCTATCAACATGGCTCTCAGCAGCCCAATGGACTACAATAGATGGTTTTTCTTTTTGAAAGATCTCATTAACTCTTTTTGAATCAGTAATGTCAATGTTAAAAAAGTTTATTTTATTCTCAACCTCTTTTATCCTTAGAAGATCACCTGCATAAGTAAGATTATCTATCACAATACATTCATATCCTTTAGATACTGCCTGTCTTACAAATTCACTACCTATAAACCCTGCGCCACCAGTAATGAGTATTTTATTCATTTCATCTCCTCGTAGTAAAAATTATTTTCAGCATATTTAAGTAAAGGAAGTGCTTGGTCTTTCAAGGAGAGAATTGGTTTTTCACCTTTCCATAAAATATTTATTTGAGGGTCATTCCAGATAATACCCTTATCATAATTTGGTGCATATTCATTTGTACATTTATAGAAAATCTCTGCCTCTTCACTTAGGGTTATAAAACCATGGGCAAAACCAGAAGGGATATAAAACATAAAATGATTTTCTTCACTAAGTTCCACTGAAACCCATTTTGCAAAGGTAGGGGAACCAATTCTAATATCAACTGCAACATCAAAGATTGTCCCTTTAATACATCTAACTAACTTACCCTGATTATAGGGTTTCAATTGATAATGTAATCCTCTTAAGACAGATTTGGTGGATTTTGAATGATTACTCTGGACAAATTCTTCTCTAATACCTGCATTTATAAACTCTGATTTTTTGTAGGTCTCCATAAAAAAACCCCTTTCATCTTTGAAAACCTTAGGTTTTATCAATATAAGTCCTTCTATTTTGAGTTGTATAAATTCAAAGGGCATCTCTTTTATCCCTCATTTTTAATCATATTAATTAGATATTTTCCATAATTATTTTTGTAGCCTTCTGCTATGGTCATTAACTGTTGTTTAGAAATATAGCCAAGTTTATAGGCAATTTCTTCAATACAAGCTATCTTTAATCCTTGTCTCTTTTCTATTGTAGATATAAAATTTCCAGCCTCAAGCAAGCTTTCCGCAGTTCCCGTATCAAGCCATGCATAACCTCTACCAAGTATCTCAACCCTTAATCTACCTAGTGATAAATAAGTTTTATTAACATCAGTTATTTCAATCTCGCCTCTTTGTGATGGTTTGACGTCTTTAGCTATATCAACAACATCATTATCATAAAAATATAAACCTGTGACAGCATAGTTAGATTTAGGCTTTAGTGGTTTTTCTTCAATAGTAATAGCTTTATTGTTATTGTCAAATTCAACTACCCCATATCTTTCAGGGTCATTAACATAATAGCCAAAGACTATCGATCCGCCTTGTTGTTCAACTGTTGAAAGTGACTTTTTGAGTAGATTTGTTAGTCCATGACCAAAAAAAATATTATCTCCAAGAACCAAACAAACAGAATCCTTACTGATGAAATCTCTACCTAAAATAAAGGCATCAGCAAGACCTCTGGGATAATCCTGAACTTTGTAATATATATTAATACCTAAATCACTACCATTACCAAACATTTCTTGAATGCGAGGAGTGTCTTTTGGAGTTGAAATAATTAAGATATCTCTTATACCTGCTAACATAAGGATTGAAAGGGGATAATAAAGCATAGGTTTATCATAAATAGGGAGTAACTGTTTACAAACAGGTATTGTAATAGGATAAAGCCTTGTCCCACTTCCTCCAGCTAATATAATGCCTTTCAATTAGACCTCCTTTTGTAATAAAATATCAATAATGCGTTATGGAGAAGAAATAATAAATCAAGCCTCTCTCAAATTATGGGATAATCCGTCACCTGAAAGAGATTATGAGATTAATATATCTTTTCCAGAATTTACCTGCCTTTGCCCTCAATCAGGCTATCCAGATTTTGCAACTATTAAAATACTCTATATCCCTGATAAAAAGATAGTTGAATTAAAATCATTAAAATTATACCTCAATTCATTCAGACAAACCTATATATCCCATGAAGAGATAACAAATAAAATTTATAGTGAATTATACGAAAAACTAAATCCTCGTTACCTTGAAGTTATTGGTGATTTTAATCCTAGGGGTAATGTCAAGACTATAATTAAATGCCGTTCATCAAAGACCTTTTAGCATTATAGATAAAGTCCCTTACCTTTTGAGGGTCTTTTTTCCCTTTAATTCTGGATTCTACACCTGAACTAACATCCACTGCATAAGGTTTTACATATCGAACCGCCTTAGATATATTTTCAGGATTAAGACCACCAGAAAGTATAATCTTACCAAATTTTTTTGCCTCAAGAGCAATATCCCAATTAAAAATTTGCCCAGTTCCACCGTAACTTTCTTTTGTATATGTATCAAGCAAAAAGGTTGAACAATTATATTGTTCAATAAAAGCCAAATCAATAATCTTATTTACCCTGATTGCTTTTATTGTTTTTTTCCAAAGACAAGTAATATCTGGTGACTCATCACCGTGTAGTTGAATATAATCAATCCCTGTAACATTTTGAATTAAATCAATTATTTTTGGGTCTTCATTTACAAAAACACCTACTGTACTGACAAAAGGGGGTAGGGTTTCAATTATTGACTTTGCAATTTCTTTTGTAACATAACGAGGGCTTTGTTTATAAAAGACAAAACCAAGGGCATCTGCACCTGCATCAACCGCGATAATGGCATCTTCTAATTTAGTAATACCGCAGATTTTTACCTTTAAGCTTGTTTGTGTAAACATTTTGTATTAAATCTCCAAGATAATGATAAGTTCCATTTATTATAATACCGTTTATTGAAAGGGTTCAATCCCAAAATCAGCGATAGAACTAAAAAGCTTAGTAAAATCAGCAAGTAAGATAGTAAGGGCTGGTGTGGAATTTTTATACGACACCTTATAAAAAAGTTCCTAGAGCTTTGTCATAAGGCATTGTTTTAAATATATAAATCAAAATTATAAATAAAATTTCTCGATTATAAAAGTCCTGAAACAGCCCTTGCTATCGCTATTTTAAGGTTCAATATAAAAAATTTTGTTTTACTAATAAAATATGTTAAAATATAAACTTAAAATTTCATCAAGACAAAGAAAATCATGATAGTTCAAATAATAGATGACGATAGGATTAATCTAAAGATACTTGAGGCAATGACTCGTAGGGTGCCAAATACAACTCCTTACTGTTTCTCTTCACCTTTAGAGGCATTAAAGTGGAATCAAGACAATGAGCCTGACCTTATTTTGGTTGACTACATAATGCCTCATATTAATGGTATAGAGTTTATTCAAAAGGTAAAGTCCCTTAAAGGTATAAGTGAAGTTCCTATAATTATGATTACAGGCGAAAGTGAAAAGTCAATCAGATACAGGGCGCTTGAAATAGGTGTAAACGATTTTTTAAACAAACCTGTTGACAGCACAGAATTTATTGCAAGATTGAGAAATATGTTAATTATTAGGCAAAATCAAAAAGAATTGTCTAAAAGGGCTGATTGGCTTGCTACGGAGGTCAAAAAGGCAACTCGTGAGATTGAATTAAGAGAAATGGAGACTATTTATTGTTTATCAAGGGCAACAGAATTAAGAGATCCTGAAACAGGCGAGCATATTTTGAGGATGACCTATTATTCTCATCATATTTTAAGAAATTTAGGGTTAGAGGAATTTCAACAAGAACTTATATTAAAAATTGCACCTATGCATGATATCGGTAAGGTAGGCATTACAGACTCTATACTTTTGAAGCCCGGTAAATTAACGGATGAAGAGTTTTCTATTATGACCACTCATACAACTATTGGTTATAATATCCTTAAAGATAGCACATCAAAGGTATTACAAGAGGCATCAATAATAGCCTTAAACCATCATGAAAAATATGATGGAACTGGTTATCCAAATAAATTAAAAGGCGAAGAGATTAATCTTTTTTCTCGTGTTGTTGCTGTAGCTGATGTCTTTGATGCCTTAACATCTGTTAGACCTTACAAGAAAGCATGGAAAGTTGAGGATGCATTATCTTATATTACCAATAGTTCAGGAACTCATTTTGATCCACAATGTGTTGAAGCCTTTTTGAAAAATTGGGATAATGTATTGAAAATCAAAAAACTGTATAGTGACAAATAGCTAATCCATTAAAATAATTAATTTAATCAGGAGGTTATATAAAAATTATGAAAATCTTAATTATAGATGATTCTTTACTTGCACGAATTGCAGTTAAGAAGTGTTTAATAGAATTAAAAGACCTTTCAATCTATGAGGCAAGTGATGGTGTTGAAGGTTTATCAAAATTCAAAGACATTAATCCAGATATAGTTTTTCTTGATTTAACTATGCCTGTAATGGATGGTTTTGTTACATTACAGGAGATTAAAAAATTAAATGAAAAGGTAAATGTTATTGTATTAACTGCTGATATACAAACAAAGACTGCTGAAAAAGTAATGAATCTTGGCGCAACGATGGTATTAAAAAAACCACCAATCAAAAATGAAATACTTCAGGCCTTGGACTTAATAAAAGAACAATTACAAAAGAGATAAGTATGGAAAAACTGATTGATAAGACAATATTGTCAGAATTTGAAAAAGATGCCCTTAAAGAGATTATTAATCTTGCCTTTGGGGATGCAGCTGGAACCCTTGCAGATGTGATGGGTATGTATGTATTTTTAAATGTCCCTGTAGTTGATATTATGCAACCTGAAGATGTTGTCAAATACATAAGTAAAGAATTAGAATTAGATAGTGGTTTTAACATAATTGAACAGTATTATATTGGCAAGATTAAAGGTGTTGCCTTTCTTGTTATGTCCTATGAAAATTCTGAATCAATCATATCTATCCTTAATAGTGATATTTATTCACTAATTAAAGATCATCCTATTGATTTATTAGCAAAAGAGACTTTAATGGAGATTGCAAATATTATTATTGGTGCATGTGTAAGTAAAATTGCAGAGTTACTTGCTGATAATGTAGTTTATATGCCACCACGTTTTGTAGGAGAAAATTATTCTGTTGATACAATACCAAAAAAAGTATTTAATAAAAATTCTTATGTGATAATGCTTAAAACTATTTTTAAATTTGAATCCAAAGATATAAATGGCATAATTTTCCTAGTAAACAGCTATGAATCTATTAAATGGTTAAAAAACTCTATTAATAAATTTATAAGCACTTATGTCTAATGATTCAATTCTCTCTTTAACCTTCTCTAATCAGATTATAAATACAATTAACTGTGGAATCGTTGTAATAGATAGAGAGTATACAGTTTATTATTGGAATCATTGGATGGAAATTTACAGCCATAAAAATTCTTCAGATATCATAGGAAAAAATCTCCTTGAAGTTTATTCAAATCTTAATAATCATCAATTTATAAGAAGCTGCAAGTCAACCTTTTCTTTTGGTAATTTTATCTTTATATCACAAAAACTACATAAATATCTAATACCTTTGAAGGCTTTTCAATATTCAAATCTAAATATTGATTACATGCAACAAAGTTGCGCCCTTTTTCCCTTGAGAGATGAAAATAATATAATTAACTATATCTGTATTGCAATTTATGATGTTACAGAGATAGTTATGTATCAAATGAAACTCTTAGATTTGGCAAGGACTGATATGTTGACAGGTATTTTTAATCGTAGATATCTTGAGGAAAGACTCAATGAAGAATGGGAAAGACACAAAAGACATAACAGACCTCTTTCTTTGGTTATCTTTGATATAGATAATTTCAAAAAAATAAATGATACCTTTGGCCATTATATTGGCGATATTGTTATTAAGTCAGTTGCCGAAACAGCAAAAAATATATTAAGAGATATTGATATATTTGCTCGTTATGGAGGGGAAGAGTTTTGTTGTATTTTACCTGATACAAACAAAACAGCAGCTCTTTATGTAGCAGAAAGGATAAGGAATGTCATTGAAAACAATAACTTAAAGCTAAACAAACATAATATTAAACTTACAATAAGTGCAGGTGTTGCCCAGATGAATAGTTCCATGAATAGAAGTGAAGATCTTATAAGATTAGCTGATAATGCCCTTTATATGGCAAAAAGGGCTGGTAAAAACAGGGTTATTTTAGAGATTTAATTTGATTTAAAGTCATTCCAGAAAGTTATGAAAGGCTATCATATTATTACCTTTGGTTGTCAAATGAATGCCCACGATTCTGAAAAGATTGCAGGTCTTTTAGAATTAAATGGTTATGTAGAGTCCATTGAACCAAAAGACTCAGAACTAATCATTATAAATACATGTAGTATAAGAAAAAAGGCTGAAGATAAGTTTTTTAGTCAACTCGGCAGGTATAAAAAATTAAAAACAAAAAAGAAGGATTTAAAGATTGTTGTTACAGGTTGTATAGCCCAACAAGAAGGTGAGAGAATTATCAAAAGGGCCCCCTATGTTGACTTTGTTATTGGTCCTCAAAACATACATTTAGTAGGCAACTTAGATACTAATCAAAGGATACTGACCTCAGAAAATATAGACATTTCAACATTAAGCATAGATGCCAAAAGAAATATTCAAACAAAGGCTTTGATAAATATAATGTATGGTTGTAACAATTTTTGTAGTTATTGTGTCGTTCCTTATACAAGAGGTAGGGAAAAGAGTAGGGCTAGTAATGAGATTATTGAGGAGATTAAAGGATTAACATTAAATGGTTATAAAGAATTTACTTTATTAGGTCAAAATGTAAATTCATATAAAAGTGATATAAACTTTGTGGAATTATTAAAGAAAATTGAAGATATTGAAGATGTTGAGAGGATAAGATTTATGACTTCACATCCAAAAGATTTATCCGATGAATTAATAAAGGCATTTAAAGACTTCTCAAAGCTTTGTGAGCATATCCATCTACCCCTTCAATCTGGTTCTAATAAGATACTCTTTCTTATGAATAGAAAATACACCTATGAGGAATATTTAAAAAAAATTTACAAACTTCGTGAATATGTCCCTGATATTTCTATTACTACTGACATTATTACAGGGTTTCCCTCTGAAACTGAAGAAGATCACCTACTTACCCTAAAGGCTTTACAGGAAATACAATTTGACGGTATTTTTTCTTTTAAATACTCTTTAAGACCAGGGACAAAATCTGCTTTTTATGAAGATAATGTAGATATTAATACAAAAAATAGAAGACTAAATGAAATTAATCAATTACAAGACGAGATTACAGATAAAAAAAATGAATTGTTAAAAAACAACAAGTTGGAGATTTTAATAGAAGGCCCCAGTGACAAACCTAATTTTAAACTTATGGGGAGGACAAGGGGTAATAAAATAGTGTATTTAAATTCACATAATAATTCAACATCATACGGTAATATTGTTAATGTAATAATTAAGCATACCCATAGGCATTCCCTTGAGGCTGAATATATTGAAGATAGCAATTCTCACACTCGGTTGTAAAACAAATCAATCTGAAAGCCTACATATTGAAAAATATGCCCTTTCTCAAGGAAATGAGATTGTTCCCCTGAAAGATCAACCTGATTTATGTATTATAAATACATGTTCAGTAACATCAAAGGCAGATTATCAATCTCGTCAGTTAATAAATAGGGCATTAAAAGAATCAAAAAATATAATTGTTACAGGTTGTTATGCACAATTAAATAAGGAATTGCTTTTAAAAAATTCAAGATTAAAATTCATAGATAATAAATCTAAAGATGAACTTAAGAATTATTTAAACAATAAAGAATTAAATCATTTAAACAAGTTAATTGAATTATCAAGGACAAGACCAATAATAAAAATACAAGAGGGATGCAACAATAATTGTTCATATTGTTCAATCATTTATTCAAGGGGTAGGGCAAGGAGTAGAGAGGTTATCTCAATTATTAATGATATTAATGATTACAGTATGCTGGGATATAAAGAAATAGTTTTAACAGGCACTAATATTGGTCAATATGGTATTGATTTAAAAGGCAACATTAATCTCAAAACACTACTTTATGAGATATTAGAAAAAACAAATATATCAAGAGTAAGATTAAGCTCTATAGAGATAAATTATATTGATTCAGAATTCATAAATATTATTAAAAACAATAAGATATGTAAACATCTGCATATTCCACTTCAAAGTGCAGATAACAACATTCTGAAATCTATGAATAGGCCTTACACCATAGAGGAGTTTTCAGACAAAATAATCTCAATAAAAGAAAATATGGATGACATTTCTATAGGTTCAGATGTAATTGTTGGTTATCCCCTTGAAACTGATAACGAATTTAATAATACTTATAATTTTCTTCAAGAATTTCCTTTTTCTTATTTTCATGTCTTTAAATATTCCAAAAGGGCAAATACATTATCAAGTCAATATAGCATTCGATCTTCATTTAAGGAAATTGATTATAGATCAAAGAGATTAATAAATCTCTCAAAAAATAAAAAGAGAGATTTTATCAGTTCTCAAATAGGCAAGATTAATGAAATAATTATTGAAGACAAAGAAAAGGATTTTTTGTTTGGTACTTCCAGTAATTACATTAAAACTTATATCTCAGAAAAACATACTTACAAACCAAAAGATCTTGTAAAAATTAGATTTATTTCCTTTCATCAAGACATAGTTTTATCAGAACCAATAATTTAATCAGAAGTCAATAATTTTTAATTAATTTCTATTTGCCCATCAATTAGACAATACTAGAAAAGCCTATATTTTGTCAAAAGATACATAAGTCTGAAAGAAATAAGTAACACATTTTTAACAAAAAGCGTATATTTATTAAGACTGATAAGATATATTATGTAAAATAATACATCAAAATAATCTATTTTTCATTAATTTTTATAAAATATTGTTCCTTTGTTAATTATTTTTTTGGTATAAGGTGCAGATAAGACCTGAGGACAAAATCATTAGTCCACCAATTATCATTATAAAATTGATGGTTTCACCTAAAAGAATAATGCTTAAAATTATTGCAGAAAGGGGTTCAATATATCCTAAAATAGCAGCTGTATTCGCCCTAACCTGCTTTACTCCTTTGAGATATAAAATTGGGGAAAGGGTTGATAAAAAAATACCCATATAGAACAATTGTGGCAAATATGTTGATATATTATCTGAAATTGAGATAAAAGGAAAGACAATTAATGCAATAAATAGATTTTGATAAATAATAACCTGTATTGGATTAGTATTGTGTAAAAGTTTTTTATAGATAATTATTAAGATAGCGTAAAACAAACCAGATGCAGTACCAGAGACAATTCCTAATGTATGATTATGTCCTGCTATGAGCTGTTTATAAAAGTCTTCTATTGATATGTTTAAGATGAGATACATACCAATAGTAGCAGTCACTAAAGAAAGAATTATTTTGAGGTTGATTCGCTCCTTTAAAAAAATTAAGGCTAAAACAGAAACAAAAAAAGGTGCGGTATAATGGGTTATCACCGCATAAGAAACAGTAGTGTTTTCATATGAATAAAAGAATGTAATGGTATTTAAGGAGGCTAAAATTGATACAATAAAAATAGTAACCAAAACACTATGATTGACCTTTAAAATATTAAACTTATTGAATAATAATAAATAAATAAAAAACAAAAAGATAGATATGATATTTGTCAAAAAAATTGTTAAAAAGGTATCAATCTCTGTTGTTTTTAGTATAATTCCTATGGAACTCCATAGTAACATTGAAAAGACTATTAATAACATAGCTCACTATATAACATATAATAAATTTTTTGCTATAATTATATTATATGGTATATAATTATAGTGTATGGGAATAATTACAAAAGTAATTGGTGACAACCCAACGATATCTTTAAGTATTGATTCTTTGAGAGTTGGCTCAAAATTACCTTTTGATGTTTATATAAAGGATAAAGGTATTTTAAAACAGGTTTTTAATAAAAATACTATTTTTACTAATGTTGCTAAAGATATCCTAAAATCTAAAGGTACCACTGTAGTATATGTCCATAAAACAGATGAATTAGCCCTTTTAAGTTACAAAGAAAATAAAGAACAGAAAAAACTATCTATCCTTGACGACCCAATCCAATTTAAAAATTATTCTTTTACAAAGGAAGAACATCATCAAATAGATAAATACTTATTAATACCTGGCAGTAATGTCACATTTAGTATATTTCTTATGTCTAAACTTAAATTTAGTCAACTTGTTGAAGCAAGTGAACAAAATAATATAAAAATCCCAGATTTAAGACTTGTAGATGGTGATCTTGTAATCAAAAAGAGCGACCTTACACTTTATAATCAGTATATAAATGAAATTATAAATTCTAAAGATATTCCTGAAAATGAAAAAAGTAAAATAAATTCAATTGCAATCAGAGAAAACTCTAAAGTAATTATGAAAAGCATTCTTGATGATCCCCGCAGCGGAAAAAATATTGCAAAGACTGCTGAAGTGGTCAATAATATGATTGATAATATTTTAGAGAATAAAGATTCAAT
>Ga0116211_1001366_pt1 | contig 11625 bp, 7 predicted proteins | sample SaghotsprinmetaG_FD_94484 | JGI IMG/M metagenome (GOLD analysis project Ga0116211, IMG submission 94484) | Hot spring microbial communities from South Africa to study Microbial Dark Matter (Phase II) - Sagole hot spring metaG | ecosystem: Environmental > Aquatic > Thermal springs > Hot (42-90C) ... | reverse complement strand
GTGGAGTTGATTACGCCGATTGCGATGGAGAAGGAGCTTAGGTTTGCGATTCGAGAGGGAGGACGGACCGTGGGCGCGGGTGTCATCAGCGATGTCCTCGAATGATGATTGAAGGCGATTGAAACTTCATTGGGTTAGCGTGGGGCTTTGCGCATGAGAAATATTTTAATGATGGCCTGTACGGAATGTAAACGAAGAAATTATTCCACGATGAAAAATAAGCGGACCACTCCAGACAAACTGGAATTGAAGAAGTACTGTCGGTTCTGTCGAAAGCATACCGTGCATAAAGAAACAAAATAATTTGGAGGGAGGGATGAGGTGAGAGGGGGGAAGGCCAAACCGTGAAGAGGATAGACGGTGATCCTTTCCATAAACAGACCAATCCTCGAACCTCAATCCTATTGATGAAGTGAGAGGCCAGTAGCTCTAACGGATAGAGCACCGGACTCCAAATCCGGGTGATGGGGGTTCGAATCCCTCCTGGCCTGCCATCTACCCTGTTAGGTGAATGGCCAACCCTGGACCTTCTCCGAAGAGAGAGCGAACGAATGGAATTTTCGATCAGGGAAAAATTTGAAAGGGTCAAACAGTTTTTAAGAGAAGTGAAGACCGAGTTAAAAAAAGTGACCTGGCCTTCCAGAAGGGATGCGCTTGCCGGTACAGCGGTTGTACTTGTTGCCGTTTTCATCATTGCCCTCTTTTTGGGGATTGTTGATTCTGGCCTTTCCGGTCTTATCCGGGAATTGTTGAAGCGAGCGGCCAGCTCCTAAGGGCAAACCCCTTTTAGCTCAGTCATCCTTTTGTTCCAGCGAGGTGGAGATAACAACGATCATGGCACTTCAATGGTATGTGGTTCATACGTATTCAGGTTTTGAGAATCGGGCCAAACAGAACTTAGAAGAACGCATTAAGAATCTCGGGAAAGACCAGTATTTTTCATCCATCCTGGTGCCTACCGAGACCGTGGTCGAGCTGGCCAAAGGGAAGAAGAAAGAATCAAAACGGAAAATCTTTCCGGGGTATTTGCTGGTTCAGATGGAATTGAATGAAGAGACCTGGCACATTGTGAAAGATACGCCGAAGATCACCGGTTTTGCTGGCGATAGCACCAAACCGCTTCCTTTGTCGGAGAAGGAGGTTGAGGAAATTCTGACCCAGATGAAAGAGGGGGTCGCAAAGGCGAAGCCTAAGATGTCATTTAATGTCGGTGATAGCGTGCGAGTGATTGACGGCCCTTTTGTGAACTTTATCGGGACCATCGAAGAGGTCAAGCCCGACAAGCGAAAGCTAAAAGTCCTTGTTTCCATTTTTGGACGGGCAACCCCCGTCGAACTGGATTTTATTCAGGTGGAGAAGAATTAACTGCAATCTGAGGAGTAGCGTATGGCGAAGAAAGTCGTAGGAATGGTGAAGCTCCAGATTCCAGCAGGGCAGGCCAACCCGTCTCCTCCGGTGGGCCCGGCATTGGGTCAGCACGGGGTAAACATCATGGAGTTCTGTAAGGCGTTCAATGCACGAACGCAGTCCCAGGAGGGAATGATCATCCCTGCTGTGATCACCATCTATTCCGATCGTTCTTTCACCTTTGTTACCAAGACTCCGCCGGCTTCTGTGCTGCTCAAAAAGGCAGCGAAGATCGTGAAGGGGTCAGGGGAACCGAATCGGAACAAAGTGGGGAAGGTCACGAAAGATCAAATCCGAGAGATCGCTCAGATCAAACTGAAGGACCTCAACGCCGTGGATCTGCAGGGAGCGATTCGTACCGTTGAAGGAACAGCACGAAGCATGGGTCTGGAGATCATTTGAGAGAAGAGAAGATGGCACATCATGGGAAAAAATATTTAGCGGTAAGAAGCAAGGTTGATCGAAATAAGAGGTTTGATCTTGAGGAAGGGGTCAAGCTTCTTCTGGAGACATCTTATGCCAAGTTCGATGAGGGAGTGGATGTGGCGATTCGCCTCGGCGTGGATCCTAAGAAGGCCGACCAGATGGTTCGGGGGACCGTCGTTCTCCCTCACGGGACCGGCAAACAGGTCAGGGTACTGGTCTTTGCCAAAGGCCAAAAAGAGAAGGAAGCCCTGGAAGCTGGTGCAGATGTTGTTGGAGCGGAAGACCTGATCGAAAAGATTTCCAAGGGATGGCTGGAATTTGATAAGGCCATTGCCACTCCTGACATCATGGGGTTGGTCAGTAAGTTGGGTAAGATCTTAGGGCCTCGTGGACTGATGCCCAATCCAAAGGTAGGAACCGTCACCTTCGACCTCGAGAAGGCCATCAAAGAGATCAAGGCCGGCAAAGTCGAATTTAAGGTGGAGAAGGCGGGCATTGTCCATGTCCCGGTCGGCAAGGTCTCCTTCGGATTGAACCGGTTGTTAGACAATATCAAAACCCTTCTGGAGGTGATTCAGCGCGCCAAACCACCTACCAGCAAAGGAGTTTATTTAAGGAGCATTGCGCTCTCTACCACCATGGGACCGGGGATCAAGATTGATCCTAACCAGATCCGTGGGGTCTTAAAAGCCTAAGCAGCATCACCTCACTAAGGGAGGAAGCGTTCATTGAACCGTAGCGAAAAGACACAAGTCGTATCCGATTTTTCAAAGAAGATGGAGGGGTTTCAGGCAGCGATTCTGACGCATTACCGTGGCCTGAATGTGGAGCAGATGAATACTCTGAGACGGCGTTTGAGGGAAGAGAAGATCTCCTATCATGTCGTCAAAAACACCCTGATGAGACTGGCGGCGAAAGGAACGGACCTCGAGAAAATTACCGATTATTTCGAAGGGCCAACAGCGATTGCCATCTCCCATGATGATCCTGTATCCCTTGCAAAGATTATCACGGAGTTTGTTAAAACCCAACCTCGACTTGAGATTAAGGTTGGTCTGATTCAAGGGCGGGTGATTCCACCGGAAGAAATCAAGGCGATAGCCACCATGCCCTCCCGTGATATCCTCATGGCACAGATCCTCGGAGGGATCCAGGGGCCCGCGCAGGAGGTGGCCGGAGTCATCTTGAGCGGATTACAGCAGGTCCTCGGTGTTCTCAATGCCCATGTGGATCAATTAGCGAAATCGGAGAGTGGAACATAGGGGGGTCAGAGGAAGAACACGGGGAGCCGATGAGATTGCCTGGTTTGATCCAATTCCCTCTGTTCAATCCTCGACTTTCTATCATCTAATTTTTAAAGACAGGAGGATGTTCAATGGCGGATATTCAGAAAATTGCAGAAGAGATCAGCACCCTCACCTTGCTTGAAGCCCGAGACCTGGTGAAGGTCCTTGAGGAAAAGTTGGGAGTCAAAGCAGCGGCCCCCATGGCGGTGGCGGCTATACCCGCTGCCGGAGCTGTCGCTGGAGCGGAAGCAGCTCCCAAAGAGGAGAAGACTGAGTTTGATGTCATCTTGACCGGCTATGGCGACAAAAAGATTCAGGTCATCAAAGTCGTCAGAGAGTTGACCGGCCTGGGCTTAAAAGAGGCCAAGGACCTGGTCGAGGGTGTTCCAAAACCTGTAAAAGAGGGCGTTACTAAAGAAGAAGCCGCAACCATGAAAAAGAAGTTGGAAGAGGGTGGCGGGACTGTCGAAATTAAATAAGTGAAGCTCCTTGCCTGCAGAATGGGGCTTCCCGATCCGGGAAGTTTATTTTCTATTGTCTCCCTCCTGCCTGTGGGCAGGCAGGGCTCCCGCCCATCCTGCTTTGGCTGGAGCGGACCCGTTTGGGTCACCGGATCCGTTTGTTCTGGAGTATTATGGATTGACCGATTCAGGCGACCCGGGGGTAGCGAAGAGGCTCTCTAATTCTTAAGATCCAGTCTTCACCATTGTTGATGTAGGTTCATTGATGGATGTCTTTTCGTATGGATTCGGCCGGTGGTCCGGTCAACGAGAAGACTATCTGATTGGAAAAAAGATTTTAGAAAAAGGGTTGTTGATTGAAGGACATTGTTGTCTCTTCCCAGAAGGACAGAGCCGTAAAGGATAAGAAGTCCGATCGGGAGGAGACTTTTTATTTGAGGAAGGAGTCCATATGACCAGCATCGTTCCCGTCTATCGTAGGCATCGTAGGAACTTTTCAAAGATCCGAGAGGTCTTGGAAATCTCCAACCTGATTGACGTCCAGAAGCGGTCTTACGAAAAATTCCTTCAAGCCAATGTGGAACCGGAAAACCGTGAGCCCATCGGACTTCAGGGGGTTTTTAAAACGGTCTTTCCGATTAAAGATTTTTATGAAACCGCTTCTCTTGAGTTTGTTGCCTACCGTTTTACCGAGCCCAAATATGATATGGAAGAGTGCCTCTTGAGGGGGATGACCTATGCCGCTCCCATCAAGGTGACGGTTCGTCTGGTGGTCTGGGATGTGGATGAGGAGACAAAGGCCAAAAGCATCAAGGCCGTCAAAGAACAGGAAGTCTATTTCGGTGAGATTCCTTTAATGACGGAGAACGGTACCTTTATCATCAACGGGACCGAACGGGTCATCGTGAGTCAGCTCCATCGTTCCCCCGGAGTTTTTTTTGATCAGGATCAGGTCAAGCCCCATTCAGGCGGAAAGATCCTTTACTACGCCCGCATCATTCCTTATCGGGGATCGTGGATTGATTTTGAATTTGACCAGAAGGATCTCCTCTATGTTCGGATTGATCGGCGGAGAAAGATTCCTGTCACGGTCTTTCTCCGTTCCCTGAAATATACTGGTCAGGAACTGTTAGACTACTTCTATCGGAAAGAAAAGATCCTCTGCCGGAAAGGGAAGTTTGCCAAAGAGGTCTCGAAAGATGTCCTCGTCGGTCAGAAGGCGACCACCGACATCATTGATCCAGAGACACAAAAAGTGATCTTAAAGAAACACCGGCGGATCACCGAAGAGTCCTTTAAACGGTTGGAGATGACCAAGATCACCGCCATTCCGGTTGAACCCCAGGAATTGCTCGGAAAGTATCTGGCCAAGGACGTCGTGGATCCAAGCACCGGTGAGGTGATTGCCGATTATAACGAAGAAGTGACCGAGACCTTTCTCGAACAGGTGAAGGAGAGAAAGGTGGAGGAGTTTGAGATCCTCTTTATTGACCACATCAATGTCAGTTCCTCCTTAAGGGATACCCTGACGATCGATAAGATAGAACTGAGCCGGGAAGAGAAGGAGAAATTAGCCCGGGAAGAGCCGGGGAAGTCCGTCATGGAAAAAGAGGCAGAGAAGGCCCTGATTGACATTTATAAGAGGCTCCGGCCCGGCGATCCACCAACGATTGAAACGGCGATGAATCTCTTCCATAACCTCTTTTTTAACCCGGAACGCTACGACCTTTCAAAAGTGGGGAGGATGAAGCTGAACCACAAGCTCGGTCTCAAAGGAGAGGCCCCCAAGATCCTGGTCCTTACTGAAAAATGGAAGAAGGAGGCCTTGGATGCCGGAGCGACCTATGCCGGTGGCAAGGAGCTGATCGAGCAGATTCTCAATGGATGGCTCGATTTTGATGAGGTGATTGCTACTCCGGAGATGGTTGATGAGATTCAACGGGTCTTCAAAATTCTTTATCCGATTGGATTGATGCCTTCTCTGAAAGAGGGCACCATTACCGAAGATGTCCGGGGAAAGGTCCGAAACATCTTAGAAGATGAGAAGACCACCCTCCGGAGACGGGACATCCTGGAAGTGGTCAAATACCTGATTCGTTTGAAGGATGGTCAGGGTTCGGTGGATGATATTGACCACCTTGGAAACCGCCGGGTGAGAACGGTGGGTGAATTGTTAGAGAATCAATACCACATTGGCTTGGTGAGGATTGAGAGGGCGATCAAGGAGCGGATGAGCCTCCAGGACATCGAAACCCTCATGCCTCATGACCTGATTAACTCCAAACCTCTTTCTGCGGTGATCAAGGAATTCTTCGGCTCCAGCCAGCTCTCACAATTTATGGATCAGACAAATCCCCTTTCAGAGATTACTCACAAACGGAGGCTTTCGGCCCTTGGTCCAGGAGGCCTGACGCGAGAAAGGGCAGGGTTTGAGGTGCGAGACGTACATCCCACGCATTACGGACGGATCTGTCCGATTGAGACCCCAGAAGGTCCCAACATCGGTTTGATCACTTCGCTCAGCACCTATGCCCGTGTCAATGATTATGGCTTTATCGAAACTCCATACCGGGAGGTCGTCAATGGAAAGGTGACCAACCACATCCAGTATCTGTTTGCCCTTGACGAAGAAGAGGAGATTGATGGACAGAAACCGGCCATTGCCCAGGCCAATGCCCCTCTGGATCGAGAGGGGAGATTTACGGCTCCACTTATCTCGGCCAGGAGAGGCGGCGAGTTTGTGATGGTCAAACCGGAAGAGATTCGATATATGGACGTCTCTCCCAAGCAGCTGGTGAGTGTGGCCACGTCTCTCATTCCCTTTCTTGAGAATGATGATGCCAACCGCGCACTCATGGGATCGAACATGCAGCGGCAGGCGGTTCCCCTTCTCAAAACCGATGCACCTCTGATCGGAACTGGCATGGAGGGAATTGTGGCCCGAGACTCCGGCGTGGCCATCGTCGCCAAAAGGGACGGAGTCGTTGAAGACGTGGATGCCTCACGGATCGTCATCCGTGCGGATGAAGACGGCCAGCATCCCAATGATTCGGGAGTGGACATCTATACCCTGATCAAATATAAACGTTCGAATCAGAACACCTGCATCAACCAGAGACCGATCATCCATATTGGCGAGCGGGTGAAGAAGGGAGAGGTGATTGCCGACGGTCCGGCCACAAACATGGGAGAATTGGCCCTTGGTCAGAACGTGCTCGTCGCCTTTATGCCCTGGGGTGGGTATAATTTTGAAGATTCCATTCTCATCAGCGAAAGGCTCTTGAAGGAGGACACCTATACCTCCATCCACATTGAAGAGCAGGAGTGTATGGCCAGGGACACCAAATTAGGAAAAGAGGAGATCACCTGTGATATCCCCAACGTGGGGGAAGAGGCCCTTAAGGACCTCGATGAGAGTGGCATTGTCCGGATTGGTGCCGAGGTAAAGCCCGGCGACATTCTGGTCGGGAAGGTCACGCCCAAAGGCGAAACCCAGCTCTCGCCGGAAGAGAAACTCCTCCGGGCGATTTTTGGCGAAAAGGCAGGAGATGTCCGAGATACCTCGCTAAGGGTTCCCCATGGGATTGAAGGAATTGTGATTGATGCCAAGGTCTTCTCTCGAAAAGGCCAGGAAAAAGATGAAAGGATGAAGGCCATCGAAGAACAGGAGCGAGCCCGGCTGCTCAAAAACCAGGCCGATGAGATCCGGATCATCCAGAACAGCACCAGGAGGAAGATCGGGAAATACCTGATCGATAAGAAGGCCGCCCATCGGATTGCGGACGAGAAGAAGAATCGCATCTATTTGGAGGCAAAAGAGCGAATTCAAGAAGAGCATCTCTTCGCCATTCCTTTTGACCGGTTAAGGGAGATTGATGTCCTCGAAGGTAAACGGGTCATTCCCGAGGTTCACCAGCATCTTGACCATGCTGAACTTCAAATCAATGTCGTCAAAGGGGTGTTCGCCGATAAGCTGGCAAAATTGAAGAAGGGAGATGAGTTGGCCCCGGGCGTGATCAAGTCCGTCAAGGTCTATATTGCGATGAAGCGGAAGTTGTCGGTTGGGGATAAGATGTCAGGACGCCACGGAAATAAAGGAATCATCTCCCGCGTCCTTCCCGAAGAGGATATGCCCTATCTCGAAGATGGAACCCCTGTGGATGTCATTCTCAATCCTCTGGGGGTCCCCTCACGAATGAATGTGGGACAGATTCTCGAGACCCATCTGGGCTGGGCTGCCAAAGGGTTGGGCTGGAAGATCGCTGAATATCTGAATGAGGGATATAACCCGAAGATTCTGAGGAAGAGGATCAAGGAGATCTACTCGTCCAAAGAGGTGAATGAATATCTCGAACAGGCCACGGATGAAGAAGTGGTGGAATTAGCGAGAAAGTTGGGAAAAGGGATCTATGTGTCCGTTCCGGTTTTTGATGGCGCCTCAGAAGAGGAGATCAAAGAGCATCTGGCCAAGGCAGGACTCCCGGTGAGCGGTCAGACCATCCTCTATGATGGAAGGACCGGTGAGCCCTTTCACCACAAGGTGACGGTCGGCTATATGTACCTCCTGAAGCTACATCACCTTGTGGATGATAAGATTCATGCCCGTTCCATCGGGCCTTACTCCCTGGTGACCCAACAGCCCCTCGGAGGCAAAGCCCAGTTCGGTGGTCAGCGATTGGGAGAGATGGAGGTTTGGGCCTTAGAGGCGTATGGAGCAGCCCATTCGCTTCAGGAGTTTCTAACTGTCAAATCGGATGATGTTGCAGGGCGAACCCGGGTCTACGAGGCGATTGTCAAAGGGGAGCATACGCTGGAGGCTGGACTTCCAGAGTCATTCAATGTCCTGGTCAAGGAGTTGCAGAGCCTCTGCCTGGATACGGAGTTATTAGAAGAGAAGAGGGAAGAAATCTGAAACGATAAACGATGGACGATAAACGATGAACAATAAGCAATTTATGGTTCATTGTTCATAGTTCATCATTCTTAAAAGGAGGAATCCCTTGGAAGATTATTTGTCATTCTTCGAAAAAGGAAAGAGCCCGATTAATTACAATGCCATCCGGATCTCTGTTGCCTCTCCGGAGAAGATCGAGTCATGGTCTCATGGAGAGGTAAAGAAGCCCGAGACGATCAACTACCGGACCTTTAAACCGGAGAAGGACGGCCTCTTCTGCGCTAAAATTTTTGGGCCCACCAAAGACTATGAATGTAATTGCGGTAAATATAAACGGATGAAACACCGTGGCATCGTATGCGAAAAATGCGGGGTTGAAGTCATCCAGGCGAAAGTGCGCCGCGAAAGGATGGGCCATATCCGTTTGGCCACGCCTGTGGCTCATATCTGGTTTCTAAAGTCCATCCCGAGCAAGATCGGGATCTTGGCCGATATGACCTTAAGGGAACTGGAGCGAATCCTCTATTTTGAAGCCTATCTTGTCCTGGATGGGAAAGGGACCCCCTTTAAGAAGGGAGAGATCCTTTCTGAGGAGCGGTATCGGGAGGCGAAGGAGAAATACGGAGAAAATCTGGTTGTCTCTCAGGGAGCCGAAGCGATCCGGGATCTGCTCAAAAACACCAACGTCAAGGATCTTTCGAAGAAACTCCGGACCGAAATGAAGGAGACCACCTCGGAGGCCAAGAAAAAACGTCTGGCCAAGAGACTCAAGATCATCGAATCCTTTCTCGAATCAGGAAATAAACCGGAATGGATGATCCTCGAAGTGATCCCTGTTATTCCCCCTGATCTCCGTCCACTCGTCCCTCTGGATGGAGGTCGGTTTGCGACCTCTGACCTCAATGACCTCTACCGCAGGGTGATCAACCGGAACAACCGCCTCAAACGGCTCCTCGAATTGAATGCGCCAGAGATCATCATTCGGAATGAGAAGCGAATGTTACAGGAATCGGTGGATGCCCTTTTTGATAACGGGAAGAGGGGAAAGACCATCCTGGGGGCTAACAAGAAACCCCTGAAGTCACTCAGCGACATGCTCCGAGGAAAACAGGGCCGTTTCCGTCAGAACCTCTTAGGAAAACGGGTGGACTATTCAGGACGTTCCGTGATCGTCGTTGGTCCGGAATTGAAACTCCATCAATGCGGCCTTCCCAAGAAGATGGCCCTCGAACTCTTCAAACCCTTTATCTATCATCGCCTCGAAGCCAAGGGGCTGGCCAACACCATCAAGAGCGCCAAGAAGATGATTGAGAAGGAGAGGCCCGAGGTGTGGGATGTTTTGGATGAAGTGATCCGTGAACATCCTGTGCTCCTCAACCGCGCGCCGACCCTTCACAGACTTGGAATTCAGGCCTTTGAGCCTATCTTGATTGAGGGCAAAGCCATTCAGCTCCACCCTCTGGTCTGCGCCGCATTCAATGCAGATTTCGATGGAGATCAGATGGCAGTGCACGTCCCCCTTTCGGTGGAGGCTCAGTCTGAGGCCCGGATCCTAATGATGTCTACCAACAACATCCTTTCGCCGGCGAGCGGAAAACCGATCATCGTGCCCACACAGGATATCGTCCTTGGCATCTACTACATGACACGCGAACGCCCCTATGTCAAAGGTGAGGGAAAGGTCTTTTCCAATCCCGAAGAAGTCCGGGTGGCCTATGATGCCGAAGAGCTGGACCTCCACGCCAAGATCAAAGTCCGTATGGACGGCGAGTTGGTCGAGACCACGGTTGGGCGGATCCTTCTTCGGGAGATTTTGCCTGAAGAGATTCCATTCCGATTGGTCAATAAGGTGATGAAAAAGAGTGAGATGGCCAATCTCATAGATTATTGCTACCGGTTCTGTGGCGATAAGGCAACGGTGCTTCTCTCCGATCGGCTCAAGAGCCTGGGCTATCGCTACGCCACGACCGCAGGGCTTTCGATTTCTGTGGATGATATGCTCATTCCATCAAATAAGAAAGACCTCCTGCAAGAGGCTCAGAAAGAGATCGAAAGGGTTCAGGAGCAGTATACTGAAGGTTTGATCACGGATGGAGAGCGATATAATAAAGTTATTGACATCTGGGCCGAGGTGACGGAGAACATTGCCGGTGTGATGCTCAAGGAACTTGGCAGCGAGACCATTGAAAGCAAGGGCGGGGAGAAAAGAATCATTGACAGTTTTAACCCCATCTACATGATGGCAGATTCCGGGGCCAGAGGGAGTGCCCAGCAGGTGAGGCAGTTGGCTGGGATGCGTGGTTTGATGGCAAAACCCTCTGGCGAAATCATCGAGACTCCGATTACGGCAAATTTCCGGGAAGGCCTTACGGTATTGCAGTACTTCATCTCGACTCACGGTGCCCGAAAGGGTCTCGCGGATACGGCCTTGAAAACGGCCAATGCAGGATATCTGACCCGACGACTGGTGGATGTCGCACAGGATGTGGTGATCAGCGAATACGATTGCGGCACCCTGGATGGCATTGAGGTCGAATCGCTCATGGAGGGTGGAGAGATCATCGAATCCATGAGGGATCGTATCTTAGGCAGGGTGGCCTTAGAGGATATTCGTGATCCCTTTACGGATGAGGTGATCGTTAGAGGGAACCAAGAGATTGACGAGGCGCTTGCCGAGCGCATTGAGGATTCTGGAATTGATAGAGTAAAGATACGTTCAGTGCTGACCTGTAAGTCGAAACGCGGGGTCTGTGCCCTCTGTTATGGAAGAGATCTGGCAAGAGGAAGGTTGGTCAATGTGGGGGAGGCGATTGGAATCATTGCGGCCCAATCCATTGGCGAGCCGGGTACTCAGTTGACCATGAGGACCTTCCATATCGGTGGTGCGGCCAGCCGTCGTGCGGAGCAGACCACGCTCGAGAGCCGGATCGAAGGAAAGATTAAATTCATCAATCTCAAAACGGTGAAGAACCGCGAGGGGCACCTGATCGTGATGAACCGAAACGGTGAAATTGCCATCCTCGATGAGAACGGAAGAGAACGCCGCCGTTATGCGGTCATCTATGGTGCGAAATTGAAGGTCAAAGATGGGCAGAAGGTGAAAGAGGGTGAGATGCTTGCCGAATGGGATCCCTACTCCATCCCAGTGCTG
>Ga0116211_1001365_pt1 | contig 11635 bp, 12 predicted proteins | sample SaghotsprinmetaG_FD_94484 | JGI IMG/M metagenome (GOLD analysis project Ga0116211, IMG submission 94484) | Hot spring microbial communities from South Africa to study Microbial Dark Matter (Phase II) - Sagole hot spring metaG | ecosystem: Environmental > Aquatic > Thermal springs > Hot (42-90C) ... | reverse complement strand
GTTTGCGCGCCCTCGCCGATCGATTTGAGATGGAGCTCCGGCATCACCTGAAGGTGAGCCTTCGCTGAAACTCGCTTCGCTCGTTTTCTCGGTCGCTGCGCTCCGTGCGCCTTGCATCGGGCCCTCCTCGCGACGTTTTTCAACGGTCTGCTAACCCGCCCGATCACGGCGAGCCGGAACCGTTCACCGCCCACTCGATCAAGGCCTCCTGCACCGGCGCGGCTCGTGCGGCATTGGCGTGGTTGACGAACAGCACCACGATGCGGCGGCGCCCCTCCCGATCAAGCACATAACCGGCGAAATTGCGCACTCCGTTGAGGGTGCCGCTCTTCAGCCATCCCCGTCCGGCGAGCGCCGTACCGTTGAGTCGTCGGCGCTGGGTGCCTTCCTGACCGAGAGCCGGCAGGGAGGCGGCGAACTCGAAATAGAGCGGCTGGCGCGTGGCCCAGTCGAGCAGACGGGCCATCGATGCGGCCGAGATACGTTCCACACGCGACAATCCCGAGCCGTTGTCGAGCGCCAGTTCGGGGATGTCCAGGCCGCGCCGGGCAAGCCAGGCGCGCAGCGCGGCGTCCGCCTTGTCCCAGGTCGCGGGCGCGCCGGCATGGGCGAGCCCGAGATTGAGATACAGCATCTTGGCCATGACGTTGTTGCTGTGCTTGTTGATGTCGCGCACCACCTGCGCCAGCGGCGGCGAGTCGAACTCCAGCCAAAGCCGGGCCGTATCCGGCCGCGGGCCGAGTCGCACCGCGCCATCGAACGCCCCGCCCAGTTCGCGCCACAGGGCGCGGAAATACACCGCGACGGTGGCCGGCGGGCAGAGCAAGTTGAGCCACAGCACACGCTCGCCGCAGGTCTCGGTGTGACGTCCCGAAACCCGCAGCACATCCCCCTCGCGCACCACATCGATGCGGTCGCGGCCATCGCAGGGGGCGCGACGGTCGATGCGAACCGCGTTGTCGACCGGCAATGCCGGCGGATCGAGGCGCGCGGCGAGCCCCGCCGGCCCTGGGGCGAGACGCAGCGCAACCGTGTTGTAATTGACCAGCAAGGCGGTGGGCGCGGCGTTGTAGGATTTGAGCGGGGCATTGTCGAACTCGCCCGGATCGGTTGCGGCGATGTCATACAGACCATTGTCGATGCGCACCTCGCCGCGAATCTCGCGCAGCCCCCGGGCGCGCGCTTCGCGCAGCAGCAACCAGAACCGTTCCAGGGTCAGTGAAGGATCGCCGCCGCCCACCAGGATCAGGTCGCCCTCCAGCACACCGTCCTGCACCTCGCCATCGACCCAGACCCCGGTCCGCCAGGTGTGGGCCGGCCCCAGGGTGTCGAGCCCGGCGAGGGTGGTGACCAGCTTCATCACCGAAGCGGGGTTGAACACGCGATTTTCCCCCACCGCCAGAGCCGGCCGCGCCTCGCCCGGATCCTGCACCACCAGGCCGATGTCGGCGAGCGGAATCCCGGCCTCGTTGAGGGCACGCTGGAGGGCGCCGGGCAGGGGCTGGGCCAGCACCGGACCGGCGAAAACGAGGAGAACGAACAGCATGAGACGATGCATGCGGGAAGAATCGAACAGAGCCAATATTGCCCCCACCGTACGGCAACTTGCAGGACTCGGCAAGGCAGGCGATATTCGCGCCGAGGAAAGCCCATGCCCACCTATCCATTGATCGTCGACATCCAACCCTCGCGCATCCTGCGCTTGGCATTGCTCGGTACGCATCTGCTGGCGGCACTGGCGGCAGGACTCGCCGATCTGGCGCTGCCGGCACAGGGCTTGCTTTGGCTGGCCGTGCTCGCTGGCGCGACCTGGACCCTGCGGCCGCAGGCCACCACGCGCCTGCGCCTGCTTGCCGATGGCGGTCTGGAGGTGGCCGACACCCGCGCCGGCTGGCGGCCGGCCCGGGCGCTCCCGGGCGGTACGGTCACCGCAAGCCTGTGCGTGCTGCGTTACCGCATCGAGGACGAACGCGGCGAGCGGGCCCTGATCATCCTGCCCGACAGCCTGGCGGCGGAGCCCTTCCGGGCGCTGCGTTTGTGGTTGCGCTGGAAGATCGATCATGGCCCGGGAGCGCGGTTGGAGCGTGGACCGGTACAATCCGGCCCCTGAACTCCGCTCGAACCGCGGAATGCGCCCCATTTCAACCCAGATTGTCCATGAGGACGCGAGAGGGTGGCGAGGCGGAGCGCTGGGCCGTTCGGGCGGTTGGGAGGAAGCCATCGCCGAGCCTATGGCCGACGAGCAAGCGCCCGAAAGGGCCGCGATCCGTCCCGCCAGCGCGCTACGTCAGCACGGCGCTCAACCATTACCGCCAGGAGGGTGGCGCCCGCCGCGACCCGGCCATGGTGTCGGTGGCCAAGGGCTTGCGCGACGCGGACATCAGTGCAGTCGCGGCCTTCGTCGCCAGCCTGAACTGAGCCCCATCGCACCCAACGCCAGACGCCTCACGCCTGTCCGGTCAGACGCTTGTACTTTTCCATCAGTTGATCGGGACTTTCGACATAGTCGGGGTTGAGCGGAATGCAGTCGACCGGGCAGACCTCGCGGCATTGCGGGGTGTCGAAATGGCCGACGCATTCGGTGCACTTGTTGGGGTCGATGACATAGATGTCCTCGCCCTGGGAGATGGCGTCGTTGGGGCACTCGGGCTCGCATACGTCGCAGTTGATGCATTCGTCGGTGATCATCAGGGCCATAGCAGATTCCTTCGCTCGTTATTGGTGACCGTGGGTGACCGGTCGTGCAAGAAGGCGTGAATTTTATCCGTTCTACCGCGCGGCAAGGCGTTCGGCGATGGCGGGATGCACGAATGCGCGCACATCGCCGCCTAGGCGGGCAATCTCGCGCACCATGCTGGCGGAGATGAACATGTACTGGTCGGCCGGGGTGAGGAACACGGTCTCCAGCTCGGGATCGAGGCTGCGGTTCATGCCGGCGAGCTGGAACTCGTACTCGAAATCGGACACCGCGCGCAGGCCGCGCAGCACCAGGGGGGTGCCCTCCTCGCGCAGGCATTCGACCAGGAGACCGTAAAACGGTCGCACCGTGACGTTTTCAAGCCCGGCCAGGCAAATGCGGGCCATTTCCACACGCTCCTCCAGATCGAAGTGGGGCCGCTTGTTGACGTTGGCCGCAACGGCCACCACCACCGCGTCGAAGATGCGCGCCGCGCGCCGCACCAGATCCTCGTGGCCGCGGGTGAGCGGATCGAACGTGCCGGGGTAGACGATCTTGCGCGTCAAGGCGCCTCCAGTAGACAGAAATGGCTGCGACCGGCGCGGCCCTCGCGCACCACCGTAAAACCGGCGATGTCGAGCCGGTCGCCGTATTCGACATAGATTCTACCCGCCGGCCTCAGACGTGTCGCCGCCCGGGCGAGCGCCTCGGCGGCAAGATCGCTGGCGAACGGCGGGTCGATGAAGATCAGGTCGAACCCGCCGCAATCGCCGGAAAGGTATGCAAACGCATCCTGCGCCCGCACCGTGAGACCGGGTAGCCCCAGGCGTTCGGCATTGCGGCTCAGGCTCGCGACGGCGCGCGCATCGCGTTCGACGAGCACCACTTCGGCCGCACCCCGCGAGGCGGCCTCGAATCCGAGCGCGCCGCTACCGGCGAACAGGTCGAGGCAGCGCCAGCCCTCCAGGCGCTGACCAAGCCAGTTGAACAGGGTCTCGCGCACCCGGTCCGGGGTCGGGCGCAGGCCGGGCAGATCGGGAAAATCCAGCATCAGGCGGCGGCGCGCGCCGCCGATGATGCGCACCCGTTGCCGCCGGACCGCCTCAGCGCGGGCCGGCATCGGCCTGGCCGCCCACCACCACGCTGTGCAGCGCGTCGGGGTCGATGCGGCGGCGGAATGCCTGGGTCACCGCCTCGCCGCTGACCGCATCGACCTGTTTCGGATAGCGGTCGAGCCAGTCCAGCGTCAGGCGATAGAAGCCGAGCATGGCGAGGTGGTCGAGGATCTTGCGGTTGCTGTCCAAGCGCAGCGGGAAGCTGCCGATCAGGTTGTTCTTCGCCTGGGCAAGCTCGGCCTCGCTGGGGCCCTCGCGGATGAACCGGCGCAGGGTGTCGCGCGCCACCTGCACTGCCTGGTCGGTGGCCTCGCGCTGGGTCTGCAGGCCGATCAGGAAGGGGCCGAGGTCGGCCAGCGGCATGAAATAACTGTAGGCGCTGTAGGCGAGCCCGCGCTTCTGGCGAATTTCATCGAGGATGCGCGAATCGAAGCCACCGCCACCGAGCACATAGTTGCCGACCAGAAGCGGGAAATAGTCCGGATCGTCGCGCTTCATGCCCAATGCACCGATGAATACATGGCTTTGCGTGGCGTGGTGGGGCAACACCTGCTCCGAACCTTCCGCCCCGGCCTGCACCGGCAGCGGCAGTTCCGGCACCTCGCCGGGTGGCAGGCCCGCGGCGAGCTGTCCGGCGACGCGCGCCGCTTCTTCCCGGCTGATGTCGCCCATGAGGGCGATGATCATGTTCTCGGCCCGGTAATGGCGGGCGTGGAATGCGACCAGATCCTCGCGCTGGAGGGCGGCGATGCCGGCCTCGTCGCCGGACTCGGGCAGGCCATAGGGGTGCGCGCCATAGAGGGCGGCATGGAATGCACGACTGCCGATCACATCCGGCCGGGTGTTGGCCTCGCGCAGGCGGGCCAGGGTCCGCGCCCGCTCGCGTTCCAGCACCGCGACATCGAAATGCGGCCGCGCCAGGATCGCCGCCAACACCGCCAGGGCCGGTTCGCGCAAGGGCGGGCTGGACAGGGTGCGCAGATTGAAGCCGGCACGGTCGCGATCGAAATGACCGGAAAGCTGGGCACCCACATCGGCCAGGCGCTCGGCGATCTCGGCCTCCGTCCAGGAACCGGCGCCCAGTTCCATCATCGCCCGGGTGAGGCCGGCCAGGCCCGCGCGCTCGGGCGTGTCGCGCACACTGCCGGCACCAAAATGGACGGCCACGTCGAGCATGGGCAAGCCATGGTTCTGCACGAACAGTACGCGCGCGCCTTGCGGCGTACTCCAGTGTTGGATGTCGAGCGCGGCCTGGGCGACGCCCAGCCAGGCCCAGGCAACGAATCCCAGAACGAAGCGGGGGATCAGGGCTTCCATCGAGATGATCCATGGATAAATTTTCACCCCTTCCCCCGTCGGGGAAAGCCGCTGCATCGTGCGAGCGCAGCATCCTTCGCCGCCCGCTCGGGCACCCCCCCACCCTGCCCGCCCCCGTTGGGGGAGAAGGCACACTGCATGGGACGCATGAACGATCCGGGTTCAATTTGCATGACGGCCTCCGAAACGGGGCAATGCGGGGCGCTCGGCCGGCATGGGCTGCGGGTCGAGCACGGCGACGGTGAGGCGATCGTCCTGCAGAATCTCGTGCGCCGCCGCGCGCACCGCCTCGGCGCTCACCTCGGCCAGACGCTTGAAGCGGATGGCCTGCGCCCGCCAGGGCAGGCCGGCGATCTCCCACTGGCCGATCTGCATGCCCTGATAGAAAAGAGAGTCCTGCTGGAACACTTGGGCAGCGAGCACCTGCGCCTTCACCCGTTCAAGCTCCCGTTCGGCGACGCCCTCCTCGACGATGCGCTTGAGCTCGGCATGAATCGCCGCTTCCAGATCGGCCACATTCACGCCCTCGGCCGGCTCGGCGGTGATGTAGAACATGGCCGGCCCCCGCCCGATGCCGTCATAGCCCGCGCCCACACTCACCGCCATGCGTCTTTCGCGCACCAGGGCGCGCGGCAGGCGGGCCGAATCATGCCCGTCCAGCACCCCGGCCAGCACTTCCAGGGCATAAGGCTGACGATCCTGGTCCGGGTTGGTCAGGCGCGGCGCCTGCCAGGCGAGCGCCAGCATGGGCAGCTTCGCCGGCGCCTTCAAGTTGACCCGGCGCATGCCCGCCTGAGGCGGCTCGTTCTGGGGCTTGCGCTCGGGCAGGGCGCGCGCCGGGAGGGCGCCGAAATGACGTTCGGCCAGGGCGAACACCGCCTCCGGATCGACATCGCCCACCACCACCAGCACGGCGTTGTTGGGCGCATACCAGTCGCTGTACCAGCGCGCCGCGTCCTCCACCCGCATGTGGCGCAGGTCGTCCATCCAGCCAATCACTGGGTGCCGGTATGGATGGGTCAGGAAGGCGGTCGCCATCAGTGCCTCGAACAGACGCGCGCGGGGCCGATCCTCGGTGCGCAGACGACGTTCCTCCATCACCACCTGGATCTCCTTGGCGAACTCGCCCGGCGACAGCACGAGGTTGGCCATGCGATCGGCCTCCAGGCGGAACGCGAGTTCCAGCCGGTCCTTCTGAAGGGTCTGGAAATAGGCGGTGTAATCGCGCGAGGTAAACGCATTCTCGCGCCCACCGGCCGCGGCGATGCGGCGCGAGAACTCGCCCGCCGGCACCTCGCGGGTACCCTTGAACATCATGTGTTCGAGCACGTGCGCCACACCGGTGACGCCATAGCCCTCGTCCATGCTGCCGGCCCGGTACCAAATCTGACTCACCACCACCGGCGCGCGCCGGTCGGTCTTCACCACCACCTTCATGCCGTTGCCGAGCATGCGCTCGTGGCCGCCCTCGTCGGCCCCGGCCACGCCCAATGCGAGCCAGAGCGTGACAACGACGGCCAGCCGGCGTCCGATTGCGATCCAGGTCATTCATTCATCCTTTCGTGAGTGCGCGCCCATGCGTCGCCGTGTGCCCCATCGGCACCGCGGCGGACGCGAAGCGCCCGGGGCCGCATGATAGAATCGATGGCCAATCTTCGCCCGTTTCCGATCCATCCGTTACAGACCCCGCGCAATCGTGTTTGGTTTCTTCAAGTCCGGCAAGTCCCCGGACGCCGCCCCCGCCGAGAACGCTTCTGTCGAGGCCCGCCGCCCCGGCTGGATGGAGCGTCTCAAGGCCGGGCTGGCCAAGACTCGGGGGGTGCTCAACACCCCGGTCGCCGACCTGGTGCGCCGCCGCCCGAAGATCGACGAGGCGCTCTACGAGGAGCTGGAGGAGATCCTGCTCACCGCCGATGTCGGCGTCGAGGCCACCCGCCACCTGCTCGACTCCCTGCGCCAGCGCGTCAAGCGCGACCGCCTGGAGGACGCCGGCCAGTTGCGCGATACGCTCAAGGCGCTGGTCGCCGAACTGCTGGCGCCGCTGCAACAACCGCTCGATGTATCCACCGCGCGCCCGTTCGTGATCATGCTGGCCGGCATCAACGGCGCCGGCAAGACCACCACCATCGGCAAGCTGGCCAAGCGATTCCAGGCCGAGGGACGGCGGGTGCTGCTCGCCGCCGGCGACACCTTCCGCGCCGCGGCGCGCGAGCAACTCATGGTCTGGGGCGAACGCAACGGCGTCGAGGTCGTCACCGGCCAGGGTGGCGACCCGGCGGCGGTGATCTTCGACGCCATGCAGTCGGCGCGCGCCCGCGGCATCGACGTGGTGCTGGCCGACACCGCCGGACGCCTGCCCACCCAGATGCACCTGATGGAAGAGATCAAGAAGGTGCGCCGGGTGATCCAGAAGGCCGACCCGGAAGCCCCGCACGAGGTCCTGCTGGTGCTCGACGCCAACATCGGCCAGAACGCACTAATGCAGGTGAAGGCATTCCACGAGGCCATCGCCGTATCCGGCCTGGCGCTGACCAAGCTCGACGGCACCGCCAAGGGCGGCGTCATCGCCGCCCTGGCGCAGCGCGGCCAGAACAGCGGCCTGACCATCCCGGTGCGCTACATCGGCGTCGGCGAGGGGCTGGACGACCTCATGCCCTTCGTGGCCGACGAATTCGTCGAAGCACTGTTCGGCTGATGCAAGGCGCGGCCATGATCGAGCTGTCCGAGGTCACCAAGCGCTATCCCGGCGGCCACGAGGCCTTGTCCGGCATCAGCCTCAAGATCGAGCGCGGCGAGATGGTGTTCCTCACCGGACACTCCGGCGCGGGCAAGAGCACCCTGCTCAAGCTCATCGCCGCCATCGAACGCCCCACCTCCGGCCACGTCATCGTCAACGGCCAGAACCTGGGCCGCATGAAACGCGGCGCGCTGCCCTACTTCCGGCGCAACATCGGCCTCATCTTTCAGGATCACAAGCTGCTCTACGACCGGCCGGTGTTCGACAACGTGGTGTTGCCGCTGCACATCCAGGGCGTGACCGGGCACGAGGCCGGCAAGCGGGTGCGCGCCGCGCTCGACAAGGTGGGCCTGCTCAACAAGGAACGCGCGCGTCCCATCACCCTCTCCGGCGGCGAACAGCAACGCCTGTGCATCGCCCGCGCCGTAGTCAGCCGCCCCCCCCTCCTGCTCGCCGACGAACCCACCGCCAACCTGGACGAGGCCTATGCGCGCGAGATCATGAACATGTTCAAGGCATTCAACGAGGTCGGCGTGACCCTGATCATCTCCACCCACGACCAGAAACTGATCCGCGCCTACGGCGGCCGGGTGATCGGCCTGGACCATGGCCGGCGGGTGGATGCACGGGTGGACGCATGAAGGCCTGGATCGACCACAACCTGCACAGCCTCAACTACGCCACCGGCCGTCTGCTCGCCGCGCCGCTGGCCACCTTGTTCAGCACCCTGGTGATCGGCATCGCGCTGAGCTTGCCGCTCGGACTCCATGCCCTGCTGGTCAACGCCGACCGCGCCGCCGGCCCCTGGCGCGACGGGCCGGACATGAGCGTGTTCCTGGCCATGGAAATCGCCGAGGCCACGGCGCGCCAGCTGGCACAAGACCTGGAACGCCGCCCCGACATCGCCGCCGCCCGTTTCATCCATCGCGACGAGGGCCTGGAAACACTGCGCGCCGGCAGCGGCATGGACATCGCCGCCGGCCTGCGCGACAACCCCTTGCCGCACGCCATCAGCCTCACCCCCGAGCCGGGCGCGCCGGAACGCCTGGAGGCCCTGGCCGCCGAGTTGCGCGGCCTCGATGCGGTCGAGCGGGTATTGGTCGATGCCGACTGGGCGAGGCGGCTGTCCGCCCTGCTGCGCTTCGGCCAGGACCTGGTCTGGATGCTCGCCGCCCTGCTGGGTTTCGCCATGGCGGCCATCACCGGCAACACCATCCGCCTGCAGATCTACGCCCTGCGCGACGAGATCGAGGTGTCACGCCTGATCGGCGCCACTGATCGATTCATCCGCCGTCCATTCCTCTATTTCGGTGCCCTGCAGGGCCTGCTCGGCGGACTCGCCGCCTGGGGCCTGGTCAGCGCCGGCTTGATCGTGCTGGACGACAGCGTCGTCCGCCTGGCCCAAACCTACGCCAGCGAATTCAGACTCACCCGGCTCGGTCCGGTCGAGGTGGCGGCGCTGCTTGCCACGTCCACCCTGCTCGGCTTCCTCGGCGCATTCCTGGCCGTAGCGCACAGCCTGCGCCGCCTGGCCTGAGGCTCGGACTGCAGGCTGCGCGCCAGTGCATGGACCGCTTGACCCTTGAACTGCCGCCGCCCGGCCAGCGCCGATCCTGGCCGCGCCCGCCCGGTTCGGCCGACGCGCTGCGGATCGCCGGGCTGGCCAGCTCGGCCCGTCTGCTGGTGCTCACCGAAACGGCGCAGGAGGCCACCCGACTGGCCGAGGAGATCGCCTGGTTCGGCCCCGGGCTCGAGGTCAAGCCCTTTCCGGACTGGGAAACGCTGCCCTACGACCCCATCTCGCCGCACCCAGACCTGGTCTCGGAACGACTCGCCGCGCTCTGGCTGACCGCCCAGGACCGGGTCGACGTGCTGGTGGCGCCGGTGGCCACCGCCATGCAGCGCCTCGCGCCGTCGGCATTCATCGCCGGACACGCATTCCTGTTCCGCCAGGGCGAACGCTTCGACCTCGCGCCTTTTCGCGAACGACTCGCCGACGCCGGCTACAGCGCCGTGAGCCAGGTACTGAGTCCGGGCGAATACGCCGTGCGCGGCGGCATCGTCGACCTGTTTCCGATGGGCTCCGCCTTGCCCTACCGCATCGACCTGTTCGATGACGAGATCGAATCGATCCGCACATTCGACCCCGACACCCAGCGCACCTTGTACAAGGTCAACGACGTGCGCATCCTGCCGGCGCGCGAGTTTCCGCTCGACGAGGCCGGCATCGCCCGGTTCCGCCAGAACTTCCGCGACCGTTTCGAAGGCGACCCGTCCAAAAACCGTATCTACAAGGACGTATCGAACCGGCTGGCGCCGGCGGGGGTGGAGTATTACCTGCCCCTGTTTTTCGACCACACCGCGACCCTGTTCGAGCATTTGGGCACAGCCACCACCCTGGTCCTGCACGGCAAGGTCCAGGCCGCCGCAGAAGGCTTCTGGAACGATACCCAGAGCCGGCACCGCCTGCTCGCCGGCGAGCCTGACCGGCCCCTGCTGCCGCCCGCCGAACTGTTCCTGCGTCCGGACCAGTTCTTCGCGGCGATGAAGTCCTTCGGCCGGGTGGAGATCGACGCCGTCCCGGAAGGGGAGTGCGCGTTTGCCGCCGCGCCGACGGTGCAGGTCGACCGTCGCGCCGAGGATCCCTACCGACTTTTGAAGGCACACCTCGACCGATTCCCGGGCACCACCCTGCTGGTGGCCGAAAGCCTGGGCCGGCGCGAGACCATGACCCAGGCCCTGGCCGAATACGGACTGAAACCGGAATTGACCGAGGGCTGGCCGTATCCGGGGTCAGGGGACAGGGATCAGGGTTCTGAATCCAAAAATAGGTTCTTGTTGACCACCGGTCCGCTGGCGGCCGGCTTTATCGACGCCGCGGCGCGCCTCGCCGTGCTCACCGAGACCGAGCTCTACGCCCGCAGCCCTAACGCACGGGCGAGCCGCGCAGTGCGACCGACCCTGGTCGAGGGCCTGCTGCGCGACCTCTCGGAGCTCAAGATCGGCGACCCCGTGGTGCACGTGCAACACGGCATCGGCCGCTATCTGGGCCTCACCGGCATGGATCTGGGCGAAGGGACGGAGGAATTCCTCACCCTGGAATACGGCGGCGGCGACAAGCTATATGTGCCGGTGGCCCACCTGCACCTCATCGGCCGCTACATGGGCGGCGATCCGGACAGCACACCCTTGCACCGCCTGGGCAGCGGCCAGTGGGAAAAGGCCAAGCGGCGCGCCATGGAGAAGGCGCGCGACACCGCCGCGGAGCTGCTCAACCTCTACGCCCAGCGCGCCGCGCGTCAGGGCCACGCCTTCGAGATCGCTCGCCACGACCTGGACGCCTTCGCCGAGGGTTTCGGCTTCGAGGAGACGCCCGACCAACTGGGCGCCATCGAGGCGGTGGTCGCCGACATGCGCTCCGGCAAGCCCATGGACCGGCTGGTGTGCGGCGACGTGGGCTTCGGAAAGACGGAAGTCGCCCTGCGCGCCGCCTTCGTGGCCGTCTCAGGCGGGCGCCAGGTGGCCGTGCTGTGCCCGACGACCCTCCTGGCCGAGCAGCATTTCCAAACCTTCTCCGACCGCTTCGCCGACTTTCCCGTCAAGCTTGCCGAGCTCTCGCGCTTCCGCTCGGCGAAGGAGGTGGCCGCCGCCCTGGGCGGCCTGAGGGAAGGCCGCATCGACATCGTCATCGGCACGCACAAGCTGCTGCAGAAGGACATCGTCTTCAAGAACCTGGGCCTGGTGATCATCGACGAGGAGCACCGTTTCGGCGTGCGCCAGAAAGAGCAG
>Ga0116211_1001362_pt1 | contig 11637 bp, 12 predicted proteins | sample SaghotsprinmetaG_FD_94484 | JGI IMG/M metagenome (GOLD analysis project Ga0116211, IMG submission 94484) | Hot spring microbial communities from South Africa to study Microbial Dark Matter (Phase II) - Sagole hot spring metaG | ecosystem: Environmental > Aquatic > Thermal springs > Hot (42-90C) ... | reverse complement strand
GTAGGCGAAGTCGGGGCGATCCACCCGTGCCGTGAAGCGCCACTGCTCTCCGGGCCTGGGCATTGGCAACGCCTGAGCCGGCGCCCACACCCGCACCCGTGACCAAGGCAGCGCGCTGCTCGCGGCAGCCGAGAGTTGGCCGCCGGCCCGCAGCACTGGCCCCTCTGCCGCCAACGGCGCGGCCGCGATCAGTCGCGCGTCAAAGCGCCAGCGACCCGGTGCAGGCGTCGCATGCCAGACCGGCAGGTCGTCGACCACCACCTCCATCTGCCATGAGCCTGGCAAAGCCGCCTGCACGGCCTGCGCCGCCTGGCCCGGCGCACGCAGGTGCGCGCGCCAACCTGTGCTGGCCCAGGCCAGCAGCGCCACGGCCAGCAACCAGGCCGCCCTTCGGGCCGCAGGTCGCATCCGGGTGCCTGCCAGCAGCAAAAGGGCCGCCAGCGGCAGTCCCAGCCCGTAGACGCCCGGCTCGTGCAAGCTGCGTTCATGCAGCTGCAAGAGCACGCCGGCGCCCCAGGCCCATGCGACGGCCAGCCACATGCCCATTGCGCACACCCTGTCTCGTTCTCGTGTATGCGGCTCAGTGTAGGATCGCCGATCGGGCCTGCCTGCCCCCCTGCGGTGGGATGTCGTCGCAAGATGCACCGCAGGCCGCACTTCTCCCGCACTTCTCCGTTTCTGCCGGACCATCAGCCAGCTCACCCACCATGTCGATCGAACAACGCCTTCAGGAACTGGGCATCACCCTGCCACCCGTGGCCGTGCCCGCTGCGGCTTACGTGCCGTTCGTGCGCACCGGCAACCTCGTGTTTCTGTCGGGCCACATCGCCAAGCGCAATGGCCAGGTCTGGACCGGCCAGCTCGGCCGCGACATGGACACCGCCCAGGGCAAGGACGCCGCGCGTGCCGTGGCCATCGACCTGCTGGGCACCCTGGCTGCCGCGGCCGGCGGTCTCGACAAAGTGGTGCGCATCGTCAAGGTCATGAGCCTGGTCAACAGCACGCCTGACTACACCGAACACCACCTCGTCACCAACGGCTGCTCCGAATTGTTGGGGCTGGTGTTCGGCGATGTCGGCGTGCACGCCCGCAGCGCCTTTGGCGTGGCGCAGCTGCCGCTGGGCTCGTGCGTTGAAATCGAGCTGATCGCCGAAGTACAAGCATGACGCGCAAACGCGCTCCCAGACTCTGGATGACCTTGCTGGGCCTGCTTTGTCTGGGCTCGGTCGGCGTGGCCCTGTACGCGCAGCACCGCTGGGCCATGGAGCCCTGCCCCTGGTGCATCCTGCAGCGCATGCTGTTCATCGTGCTGGGCCTGACCGCGCTGCTGGGCGCCGCCCTGCCCTCGGGTGGTGCCCGCCGCATCGTGGCGGCGCTGTCGTTGCCGCTTGCCGCAGGCGGAGCCGCCGCCGCCTTGTGGCAACACTTTGTGGCGGCCCAGACGCAGTCCTGCGCCCTGACCCTGGCTGACAAGGTCATCGGCTGGACGGCACTGGACACCCGCTTCCCCGAAGTGTTCGAAGTGCGCGCATCGTGCGCGGACGCCGCCGTGGACCTGCTCGGCGTGCCCTTCGAGTTCTGGAGCCTGGCGCTGTTTGCCCTGGCTGGGCTTGTGCTGCTGTCGACTGCCCTGACGCCCTCCCGCCGTGCTTGACATCGACCCAGGGGCCCCGACGGCCCTGGTGGACTTTCCCGACCCAACCGCGCCCGACGCACCTCGCTGGCGCTGGCGCTTTGACCAGCCCGTTCGCTGGCTGGTGGCCCATGATCCGGCCCAGGTCGCGCCGCTGCTGGACGCCGTCCATGCGGCCGCCCGGCAAGGCCAGTGGTGCGTGGGGTGGGTGGCCTATGAGGCTGCGCCAGGTCTGAACCCTCACCTGCCAGTCAAGGCGCTGCGGCCGGGCCAGCCCTACGCCGTGTGGGCGGTGTTCGATGAGGCCCATCCATGGCCTGACCCTGCCACGCCGCCCAGCGGTGATGCGCCAGCGGGCGACTGGGCTGCCGGCCCGTGGCAAGCCGATCTGGCCGAGCCCGAGGCACGCGACCGCATCGAGACCATCCGCGCGCTGATCCGGGCAGGCGAGGTCTACCAGGTCAATCTGACCACGCGGCTGGCCAGCACCTGGCGCAACCCCTCCGGCGCGTCCCAGGGCGGCATCGTGCCCTGGTTCGAAGCCCTGCAGCGTAGCCAGCCGCAGGCCTACAGCCTGATGCTCGACGCACGCGCAGCCTGCCGTGCGCCCGGCGTGGTGCTCAGCGTCTCGCCCGAGCTGTTCGTTGACTGGCACGGCGAGCAACTGACCACGCGCCCGATGAAAGGCACCGCCGCGCGCCAGCCCGAGCCTCAGGCCGACGCGGACGCGGCCGAGGCCCTGCGCGCCAGCGACAAGGAACGCGCCGAGAACCTGATGATCGTGGACCTGCTGCGCAACGACCTCTCGCGCGTGGCGCAGGTGGGCAGCGTGGCCGTGCCCCGGCTGTTCGATCTGGAAGCCTGGCCCACCGTCTGGCAGATGACCTCGACCATCACCGCGCGCAGCCGCGCCGGGCTCACGCTCAGCGCCTTGTTCGGTGCCCTCTTTCCCTGTGGCTCGGTCACCGGTGCGCCCAAGCGCCAGGCCATGCACCACATCGCCCGGCTGGAGCGCAGCCCGCGCGGCGTGTATTGCGGCGCGGTGGGCCTGATCCAGCCTGGCGGGCGCGCCACCTTCAACGTGCCCATCCGCACCGCCGTCCTGCACACCCCGCCACCGGACGCCCCCTGGACGGCGCGCTGCGGCGTGGGCAGCGGCATCACGCTGGATGCCGAGCCTGCGGCCGAGGTGCGCGAATGGCGCGCCAAGCAGGCCTTTCTGCACCGGGCCGATCGACCCTTCCAGCTGCTGGAATCACTGCGCCTCGAAGACGGCGTGCTCGCACGGCGCGAGCTGCATCTGGCGCGACTGCGCCGCAGCGCCGCGCATTTTGCTTGGCCGTGGGCCCGCGATCCGGCGCACACCGCCCGGGTCATGCACGACATCGAGGACGCGCTGGCGCAGGTGGCTTCAGCCCACCCGCATGGCGCATTCAAGATACGCCTGCTGATCGACACTGCGGGCCTGCCGCAGGCCGAGTGTGCCCCGCTGGCCGACCTACCCAGGCATCCCGAGGGGGGCCTGCGCGTCAGCCTGGCTGCCTCGCCGATGCCTGAAGCAGACGACTTCGTCCGTCACAAGACCACCCGCCGCGAGGCCTATGCGGCCTTCCAGCCAGTCCCGGGCTGCGTCGACACCCTGCTGTTCAACGCCCGCGGCGAGCTCACCGAATTCACCATCGGCAACCTCGCGCTCCAACGCGATGGCGTGTGGTACACGCCGCCCCTGTCGAGCGGTTTGTTGCCGGGCGTCATGCGCGCCATCTTGCTGGCCGAGGGCCACCTCACCGAGCGGGTGTTGACCCGCGACGACCTGCTTGCCCACGAAGGCCTGGCTCTGCTCAACAGCGTCCGGGGCTGGGTCGACGTCACGCTTTCCCCCTGATTCACAAAGGGTTATACGCAACCCGACACGGGAATTCTGCACAATCGCGACCGATCGGTCACTTTTAAAACGTTCCGGTCTATCCGTAGGCAACCCCGTCACTTCAGGAGATTCGCATGACCTCTCTTTCGCGCACGCCGTTCGCCCGTCAAGTCGGCCTGGCCCTCACCGCTGCCACCATGGCGCTGTCCACCGCCACCTCGCATGCCACCGTCAACGTCGGGCAGTACCTGCAATGCCGCCATACCCAGCTGGCCGAGTTTCCGGGCACCATCGTGGACGCCGCCATCGCCACGCCCGAGCTGAGCACGCTGGTCAACCTGGTTGTGTCGGCCAACCTGGTCGGCGCGCTGTCCGCCCCGGGCAACCTCACGGTGTTTGCCCCGACCAACGCGGCCTTCGGCAAGGTGCCCGCCCCCCTGCTCGGCCTCATTGGCGGTGATGCCAACCTGCTGACCAGCGTGCTGACCTACCACGTGACCAGTGGCCCGGCCGACCCGCGCCGCAGCCTCATTCCCGCGCAGGTGCGCACCCTGCAAGGCCAGACCCTGTACATCGGCTACGACAAGGACGGCGCCTCCGTCAACCAGTCGGTCGCCGCCTGCAAGGGCGTGAAGACCACCAATGGCACGGTGTGGCTGATCGACAGCGTGCTGCTGCCGCAGTTCAAGTGATCCCCTGATCCGGGAAGGCGTGGGCCTAAGCCCCACGCCTGACGGCGCATCGGCGCTGGTGCACACTGCGGGCTCGTCATCCCCCACTCACGAGAGACCGCCCCACCATGCGCCTGCTCCACACCATGCTGCGCGTTGGCCACCTTCAACGCGCCATCGACTTCTACACCCAGGCCCTGGGCATGACGCTGCTGCGCACCGTCGACCGCCCTGAGCAGCAGTACACCCTGGCCTACCTGGGCTACGGCCGCAACCCGGAACATGCCGAGCTGGAGTTGACCTACAACTACGGCGTCGAGCGCTACGAGATGGGCACCGCCTACGGCCACATCGCCATCGGCGCCGATGACATCGCCGCCATCTGCGACAAGGTGCGCGCGCTCGGCCCCACCCTCGGCGCCGCCGTGACGCGCGAACCCGGCGCCGTCAAGGGCGGCAGCACCGTGATTGCCTTCGTCACCGATCCGGATGGCTACAAGGTCGAGCTCATCCAGCACGGCACCCCGATGTGAGATCAGGCCGGTCGGCGTGCCGCGATGCGCGGCGTGTCGACGGCCACATCGCCGCATTGCGCCCGGTGGCGCAGTGCGTGATCGATCAGCACCAGGGCCAGCATGGCCTCGGCGATCGGCGTGGCGCGGATGCCCACACACGGATCGTGGCGCCCGAAGGTTTCGACCGTGGCGGGCTGGCCGTTCAGGTCGATCGACTGGCGCGGCGTGCGGATCGAGCTGGTCGGCTTGATCGCAATGGCCACGCGGATGTCCTGACCTGTGGAGATCCCGCCCAGCACGCCGCCTGCGTGGTTGCTGGCAAAGCCATCCGGGTACAGCTCATCGCCGTGGACCGTACCGCGCTGCGCGACGCTGTCGAAACCGGCACCGACCTCCACGCCCTTGACCGCGTTGATGCCCATCATCGCGTAGGCAATGTCGGCATCGAGCTTGTCGAACAGCGGTTCGCCCAGGCCCACGGGCACGCCGCTGGCCTCGACCATCAGCTTGGCGCCACACGAATCGCCCGCCTTGCGCAGCTCGTCCATATAGGCCTCGAGCGCGTCGATCTGGCTGACATTGGGCGCGAAGAACGGGTTGTGCGGCACGTGTTCCCAGCCCTCGAAGGCGATGGGCTGCTCGCCCAGTTGCGTCATGCAGGCGCGGATCTCGGTGCCGAACTGCTCGCGCAGCCACTTCTTGGCCACGGCACCGGCGGCCACCATGGGCGCCGTCAGCCGGGCAGACGAGCGACCACCGCCGCGAGGATCACGGATGCCGTACTTGTGCCAGTAGGTGTAGTCGGCATGACCGGGCCGGAAGGTCTGCAGGATGTTGCCGTAGTCCTTGCTGCGCTGGTCGGTGTTGCGGATCAGCAAGGCGATCGGTGCGCCGGTGGTCTTGCCCTCGTACACGCCGGACAGGATCTCGACGGCATCGGGCTCGTTGCGCTGGGTCACGTGGCGGGACGTGCCGGGGCGACGGCGATCCAGGTCGGGCTGAATATCGGCCTCGGACAGCGTCATGCCCGGCGGGCAGCCATCGATCACGCAGCCAATGGCCGGACCGTGCGATTCGCCGAAATTGGTGACCGTAAACAGAAGACCGAAGGTGCTGCCAGCCATGTGGGAAACGTCCAGACTATCGAGTGAGCCAGACGGTATTGTCCCCCATCATGGCCGCCCCCGCGCGGCCCATGCGCCCAAGCCGGTCGCGTCAGAGCAGCGCCTGGCGCTCGCCAGCGTTCTCTTCCACAGGCCAGTCGCGGATGTAGGCCTTGAGCATGCGGTTTTCAAAGTCCTGACCGTCGACCACAGCCTTGGCCACGTCATAGAACGAGATCACGCCCATCAGCGTCTTGTCGGTCATGACCGGCATGTAGCGTGCATGGCGGTTCAGCATCATGCGCCGCACTTCGTCGATGTCGGTTTCCGGCGTGCAGGTCATGGGATGGTCATCCATGACCGAGCGCACGCGCAGGGTGCCAAACGCACCGCCATTGCGCACCGTGCCTTGAATGACCTCACGGAAAGTCAGCATGCCGGCCAGGTCGCCGTGCTCCATGACCACCAGCGAGCCAATGTCGTGTTCGGCCATCGTGCTGGCTGCCTCCGACAGCGGCTGGTCGGGCTGGACCGTGAACAGGGTGCTGCCCTTGACGCGCAGGATGTCGCTGACTTTCATGGCGGGGTCTCCTTCGTGATCGGTGGAACAAGGACTTCTGTCACATTCCGACAGACGTATCGTCTCATGAACAGGGGGAAGACCCGCAACCGTTTCAAAAACCCGTGTGACGTTGTGGTGAGGATGGCGCACTCAGGCCATGGCCTGGGCCAGCGTCATGTCATCCAGCCCGGCGCGGGCCCAGAAGGCCTGGGTATGCCCGTCGGGCCGGATGAGGGTAGCCCCCGCCAGCGGCGCCACTGGCGTGTGCGCGGGGTCGCACAGCAGGACGAAGCGCCCGCCATGACCCGCATCGGCCTCGTCCAGATGCCCCACCCAGTCAAGATCCTGCAGCATGGCGAGAATCGGCTCAATCTGCAGGGGATCGGTCCGCAGTCGCTCGGCCAGCCCGTCGGCGGTCAGACCGCGCCCTGCTTGCTCCCGCTGAGCCCCCAGCGCCTGCACCACGGCCAGCGCGAGCGCGAAGCGGCTGCCTGGGCCGTCGTCCCAGCGGGACACCCTTGACAACAGACTGGGCAGGTAGGCGGTCAGCACCGCTCCGGACAGCACGATCACCCAGCTGAGATACAGCCAGATCAGAAAGATCGGCACCGCTGCGAACGCGCCATAGATGGTTGCATGCACTGGGACCTTGGTCAGGTAGAAGGCCAGGATCTGTTGAGCGCCTGCCAGTCCCAGTGTGGTCAGCAAGGCACCTGCCCAGGCGTGCGGCCAGTGCACAAAGGTGTTGGGGACATACCGGAACAATGCCGCGAAGCCGGTCGTCTGCAGCGCGAACACCGACAGGTTGAGCAAGAAGGCCACGCCCCCCGGGATCTGCCCCACCCAGCCGCGCGAGGCCGACAGCACATACGAAGTCAGCCACAGGCTGATGCCGAGCAGCAAAGGTCCCAGCGTCAGCGCCGCCCAATACACCAGCACCCGCTGGGTGAAGGGCCGCTTACGGCGCACACGCCAGATCGCGTTGAGCGTGTGGTCGATGGTCAGCATCAGCGCCATGGCACTGGCGCCCAAGGCAATCAAGCCCAGGCCACCAAGCTGGCTCGCCTTCTCGGCAAACTGCGTCAGTGACAGCAGCACAGGCTTGGCGATCGCATCGGGCACCAGCCCCTGGAGCAACTGCTTCTCCAGCACCTTGCGGAACCGCCCGAACACCGGAAACGCGCTGAACAGCGCCAGCATCACGGTGAACAAGGGCACCAGCGCAATGGTGGTCGTGAAAGTCAGGCTGCCCGCGGTCAGCCCCAGCCGGTCTTCCCGGAAGCGCAGCTGCAGCGTCTGCAGCGTGCGCAGCCACGGCCAGTGCTGCAACGCAGCCAGGGCCTCGCGCCATTGCCGCTGCAACCGGCCGAGCTTGGACAAAACACGCATCATGGTGGCTATGATGCCACCCATGTCAGCACACCCCCTCTCCGAGGCCGGAGACGAACTCGTCGTCGGCCAGCATCCGCCCGAACGCCTGGCGCGCATCCACCAACTGCGGCTGCTCTGCGTGGCGCTGCTGGTCGGGCTCATCGTGCTGGGCCTGGCCTGGGAGCTGTGGCTGGCCCCGCTGCCAGGCGGCACGGGCGCGCTGGCGTTGAAGGTGATCCCGCTGGTCGTGCCGCTGACCGGCATGCTCAAGCACCGCATGTTCACCTACCGCTGGACGTCGCTGCTGGTCTGGCTGTACGTGGCCGAGGGGCTGGTGCGCGCCACAGGCGACGGCGGTCTGTCGGCCTGGCTGGCGGGCATCGAGGTGATCCTGTCTGTCGGCCTCTTCGTGGGCTGCGCGGCCTATGTGCGGCTGCGGCTGCGCGTGTTGCCGGGCAAAGCCGACAAGGGCTGACGAGTGGGCCACGGCGCGTCGGTGCATGCAGCGCTCGCCGCCGTGGTGGGCGCCCAGCACGTGCGCCTGCCCGATCCGGCGCAGCCCGATGCCCTGCGCCCTTATCTGAGGGACTGGCGGGGGCGATATGAAGGGCGCTGCCTCGCCTGGGTGCAACCCGCCAACACGGCCGAGGTGGTCGACGTGGTGCGGGTCTGCGCCACAAACGGCTGGCCCATCGTGCCCCAGGGTGGCAACACCAGCCTGGTTGGTGGCGCGGTGCCGGACGACAGCGGCACCCAGATCGTGCTGCATCTCGGCCGGCTCACACATGTGCGTGTGCTGGACGCCCCCAACCTGAGCATCACGGTCGAGGCCGGCTGCACGCTCGATGCCGTGCGCGAAGCGGCCCGCAAGGCCGGGCTGATGTTTCCGCTCAGCCTGGCCTCTGGCGGCAGTTGCACCATCGGTGGCAATCTCGCCACCAACGCAGGCGGCACGCAGGTGCTGCGTTACGGCACGGCACGCGAGTTGTGTCTTGGGCTCGAAGTGGTGACTGCGCAGGGTGACTGCTGGCAGCAGCTTCAGGGCCTGCGCAAGGACAACACCGGCTACGCGCTGCGCGACCTCATGATAGGCAGCGAAGGCACGCTGGGCATCATCACCGCCGCCACGCTGCGCCTGTTTCCCATGCCCCGCGGCGAAGCCACGGCACTGGTGTCCTGCCGCGGCTTGGCCGAGGCGGTCACGCTGCTTCACCGCGCCCGCCAGGCGCTCGACGCCGGGCTGGTCGCGTTCGAAGCCATGGCGCCCCGGGCGCTTGCGCTGGTGCAAGCGCACCTGCCGGCCGTCACCAGCGCGCTGCCCGCGGCTGCCAGCGCGGGGCATCATGGCTGGGCGGTACTCATCGAACACACATCACCGCACAGCCAGGCCCATGCGGGCGACGCGCTGGCCGCACTGCTCGCCGACGCCCTGGCCGACAGCCTGATCGACGATGCCGTGGTGGCGCAATCCGAGCGCCAGCGCGCTGCCATGTGGGCCCTGCGCGAGGGCATTCCGCTGGCCGAACGCACCGAGGGCATCATGGTCAAGCACGACATCGGCCTGCCTGCTTCGAGGCTGGCCGACTGGTCCGCTGAAACCGAGCAGGCGATCGGCCGCCAGTGGCCACAGGCGCGCGTGGTGTGTTTCGGGCATCTGGGCGATGGCAACCTGCACTACAACGTTCAGGCCCCACCCGCGCAAGCCCACGGCGACGCGTTCCGTGCGTTCGAACAAGAGGTCAACCGCCTGGTGTTCGACGCCGTGCGTGCGCATGGCGGCACCATTTCGGCCGAGCACGGCATCGGCGTGCTGCGACGCGAGGAGCTGGTGCGGCACCGGGATCCTGCCGCCATCGCGGCCATGCGAGCCATCAAGCGGGCGCTCGACCCGCACAATCTGCTGAACCCCGGCCGCGTCCTCGGCTGAGCGCCCTTCTGCGCCCGCACGCCCGGGTGGCGGTGGTCAGACGTCCTGCCAGCTCAGCGGCCAGCGGCCTTCCCGCCAGCGCGCCAGCCACATCAGGCCCACGATGGTCTTCACGTCGGTGACCACGCCGTCGCGCACGCCATCCTCCAGTTCGGCCTGGGTGGCGGCAAACACGTCGAGAAACTCGCCATCGTCCAGTTGTCGCTCACCGGCCGTCAGGCCATCGGCAAACCAGATCTCGATGGCCTCGTCGGCATAGCCGATCACCGGGTGCATGAGCCCGGCGCGCGCCCACCGGCGGGCACGGTAACCGGTTTCTTCCAACAGTTCGCGCTGCGCGCAGACCAGGCCACCCTCGCCCGCATCGAGCTTGCCGGCTGGAAACTCCACCATCACCTGTTGAACGGGGTAGCGGTACTGGCGCTCCAGCACCAGGCGACCATCCGGCAGGATGGGCACGATCATGACCGCGCCCGGGTGGTTCACGAACTCCCGGGCGGCCTCGCGGCCATTCGGCAGCCGCACCACGTCACGACGCACAGTCAGAAAGTGGCCTTCGTAGACCTTGGTGGACGCTACCGTGGTCTCACGCAGATGGGCGTCGTCGCCCCCCACGAGGTCGCTGGCACGTGAGCCCTCGACGCGATCGGTCATGCTCAGGCCCCGCGGCGCAGATGGCGCCAGACGAAGCCCGGAAAGGCCAGCGTGGCCATCACGCACACCCACACCGCCACAAATTCCCAGCGCACCGGGCTGGTTTGCCCCAGGTGGGATTCGATGGCCCGGCCGAGCAGTGCGACGAGTGTCGAGTAAACCAACCACTCAAGTACCCGCCACCAGAAGGCTTTGGGCGCCCGACGCGGCCCGAGGGCAAACAGCCGCTCGGAAAGAAACGGCAGGTTGGCGGCCACCACGGCCACCACCAGCAGCAAGGCGACCGACCAGCCTGGAATCAGCCCGCCCATGCCAGCCTCAGCCCGCGACGGCGCGCTGGATCACGTCCGCGCACAGGGTCATCAGCCCACCGGGCAGCACACCCAGCACCAGCACGGCCAGCGCATTGACGGACAGCAGGGCCCGCGCGCCACCCGACTGCACCACAGGATGGGTGTCGGTCGGCTCATCGAAGTACATGACCTTGACGATGCGCAGGTAGTAGTAGGCGCCGATCAGCGACAGCAGCACAGCCGCGATGGCGATCTGCAGCAGGAACGGCGAGTTGGTCGTCACCAGCGACTGCAGCACGGCCAGCTTGGCGTAGAAGCCCACCGTCGGCGGAATGCCGGCCAGCGAGAACATGAACACCGCCATGGCCGCGGCCATCGCCGGGCTGCGCTTGTGGAGGCCGGCCAGGTCATTGACCTGCTCCGACTCGAAGCCCGGACGCGACAGCAGCATGATCAGGCCGAAGGTGCCCAGCGTGGTCAGCACGTAGGTGACCACATAGAACAGCGCCGAACCGTAGCCGTTGCCGGCCGACACGGTGTTGCCCGCCACGACCGTGGGCACGAAGCCCAGCAGCATGAAGCCGAGCTGTGCAATGCCGGAGTAGGCCAGCAGGCGCTTGAGGTTGGTTTGCGCAATGGCCGCCAGGTTGCCCAGCGTCATCGAGGCCACCGCCAGCACCAGCAACATCTGCTGCCAGTCCGTGGCCAGATTGACCATGCCTTCGACCAGCAGGCGCAGCGTGATCGCGAACGCCGCCAGCTTGGGCGCAGCCGCCACCATCAGCGTGGCCGCCGTCGGCGCACCCTGGTACACGTCGGGCACCCACATGTGGAACGGCACCACACCCAGCTTGAATGCCAGGCCGGCCACGATGAACACCACACCGAACACCAGCACCTGGCGGTTGGCCTCGCCGGCCAGCGTGGCCTGATACACCTCGGCCAGATCCAGCGAGCCCGTGGCGCCGTACATCATCGACATGCCGTAGAGCAGGAAGCCCGAAGCCAGCGCGCCCAGCACGAAGTACTTCATCGCCGCCT
>Ga0116211_1001361_pt1 | contig 11647 bp, 14 predicted proteins | sample SaghotsprinmetaG_FD_94484 | JGI IMG/M metagenome (GOLD analysis project Ga0116211, IMG submission 94484) | Hot spring microbial communities from South Africa to study Microbial Dark Matter (Phase II) - Sagole hot spring metaG | ecosystem: Environmental > Aquatic > Thermal springs > Hot (42-90C) ... | reverse complement strand
TGTCTGGTTTGGTGCGGTGATTCGCGCCGACAATGACCTGATTACGATTGGGGATTTTTCGAATATCCAAGAAAATGCCGTGTTGCACGTCGATAGTGGTCGGCCAATCACGATTGGGCAGTATGTGACGGTCGGGCATCAGGCGATGCTGCATGGTTGTACGATTGGTGACAATAGTCTGATCGGGATTGGTGCGGTGGTGCTAAATGGCGCGGTGATTGGTCAAAACTGTATCATCGGTGCGAATGCACTTGTACCAGAAAATAAAGTGATTCCAGACAATAGTGTGGTGATGGGGTCGCCTGCGCAGGTGGTCAAAGAAATCAGCCCGATGGCGATGCAGATGATCAAGCTCGGTGCGCTGCATTATGCGCAGAAGATTGAGCAGTATAAGGCGGAGTTAAGGCCGTTTGTGTTGTGAGGTTAAGTTGTTATTGCGACTGTGTTCTACCAGTCGCTGCCATATAGATTTTTAACTTAACAGGATCTAAATAATATGTTTTGGCTGATGGTTGTCATGCTTCTCTCGGTCATTTCCGTACTTTTTTGGGTTTTTTCGAAAATTTCTGCTGGCGATAAGTCTTTTCTAGAAAAATTTGACTTTAGGGAGAGTGATCCAGAGGTTATTAAGAAGTGGTTGAAAATTAAAGTTTTAGTCGGGCTTTTTGTTGTGGTATTAGCCGTTTTTTTAAGTGCTTTTTGTTATTTGAAAGGTTGGTCTCTTGATTTTATTCCAGTAATAGTGATTTTTGGTATTGTTGGACTATTTGTTTTGGCGGATGCTGTCAGTGATTGTTTACAGCTTGGCGATTTGACATGGATTACCCCTGTCTTGCGCAAAGCTGTTGTATCCTTTCTATGTATGCTTTTTCTGATTGGTTTTATTGTCTGAAACTTTTTCTACGAATTTTGGAGGGAAGATCACCAGTATCAAGCTCGCTAGTTTGAGAGCATCGCTGTAGACGTTTTTGTCCGAAAACCAGATTAGCGCGACACCGAATAAAGCGCATGATAACAGCCAATATTTATACGGAATCATCAATATTTTTCTCCATCAGCCGTGCAAGTATCGCCCGAATTTCATCTAATTCACGGATTTTTTTTACCTGATCCCATAGTGGCTGCGCCTGTGTATAGCCTTGCGTCAGCATCCCCAACCACTGCTTATAGCGCCCAACCATGCCTTGTTCAGTCTTGGCGGGACTGTCCAAAAAATCCAACTGCAACTGCAATAACTCAGCCCACGATAACGCCGCCTGTCCACGAATTTGACCGACCAAATCCGGCCGCGTCACTGCACCACGTCCCAGCATCAGATCGACACAGCCCGATTCGGCCTGACAACGTGCAGCATCAGCAGTCGTCCAAATTTCACCATTGGCGATCAATGGAATCTGAAGCTGTTCACGCAATGGCGCAAGCAAATCCCAATAGGCCGGTGGGCGATAGGCATCGGCTTTGGTGCGTGCATGCACCGTCAACCACGCCGCGCCTGCCGCTTCAATCGCCAAGGCATTTGCCAAGGCTGGTGTATTGTCCAGATAGCCCAAACGCATCTTTGCAGAGACGGGAATCTGTGCGGGAACAGCACGACGCACCGCCGACACAATCTGATAAATCAGCTCGGTTTCGTCGAGTAGCACCGCGCCGCCACGATGTTTATTCACGGTTTTGGCCGGACAACCGAAGTTCAGATCAATCGCAGGCGCACCGAGTGCTGCGGCATGTGCGGCATTTTCGGCCAGCGCGACGGGATCATTACCCAAAAACTGTACATGTAGCGGTGTGCCACTATCAGTGCGCCCGCCTTGCAGGAGTTCAGGACAGTAGCCATAGATCACGTGGGCGGGAACCAGTTGATTGGTCACGCGAATAAACTCTGACACACACCAGTCGTACTGACCAACTTGGGTCAGCAAGCGGCGCATCGGCGGGTCAGTCAGACCTTCCATCGGGGCAAGAATCAGGCGCATCGGCAGTCAGTACCGGTGATCAGTCAGGGATGCAGGCGTTATACGCGGTTTAGGCGGATTTTTCGAGTGCTGATCGCATCTGTTCAGCCTTTTAGCGACAGCCTAACTGCCGCTGTGCCTTTTGAATCTGCTGTTCTACGGTTTCTCCACCGACTGTGAGTGATAAATTTTGGTGTGCCAACTGCCGCCGATTGTCTTGGTACGCTGCAATTGCCAGATCATAGCTGCGGCAGGCATCAGGGATTTGTTGTAAGCCCAGATAAGCGGTTGCTTGATTGACGTAAATATTGGTCAGTAGGTCGTATTCTTTTGCTGCGCGTGATTGTTGTTCGGCCATGCTCAAGACGGTAATCGCTTGTTGGTCGATTTCACGCGATTTTTCGATTCGATTGTCGTAGGTAATGCCATTTTTGCGATCAATAAAGCCTTGTTTGATGAATAGATCGGCACTGAGTGGGACAATCGGTGAGCGTAGCAGCTTGGCGTATTCGGTATAGGTTGCGCCGAGTTTGCGCCAGTCTTGCGCGGCTTCATAGCTGGCGATGGCTTGCTGGGTCAGTTGTAGTGCAGGCAAGGCACGACCTGCACTGCGGTGCTGTTGTGCTTCGATGAGTAACTGGTGTGGGTTGACGGTCGTCGTTTGCGTCGTCGTTACAGTTGGTTTTGGGCTGGGTTGGGTGATCGTATTGCAACCGGTTATGACAGCACTGCTGAGTAGTGCGATGAGTAAATGTTTAGACATGAGCTTTCCAAAAAGTATGCTTTGGCCAAATTTGATCGTAGCGTGAATGCCGTGGATTTTGAGATTTTATTTTTTAATAAAAGATCTTGCTTAAATGCCCTATCGGAGTCAGGTGATAACAATTAATCTGGGTTGGGTTGATCACAGTCTGCGCACTGCGCGGCGTTCCATCACTTTGGTAAAAGATCAAATCAGTCGTTAAACCTTGTGGCTGAATCTGCTAGGCTCAAGTTCAGGTCGTTTTTAATATTTTCGGGTGATTGAGATGTCATTACATGCGCAGTTTGTTCCGGTGGTGATTCATCATCTGCACGGTCTGAATCTGATTTTAGAAAAGGCCGAGCAGTATTGCGAAGCCCGCAAGATCAATCCAAAAATCATGCTGGAGATGCGTTTATTTGCGGACATGTTTCCACTGGTCAAGCAGGTGCAAATCGCCACCGATATGGTAAAGGCAGCCGGTGCGCGATTGGTTGCGGTGGAGATTCCGAGTTATGCCGATGATGAGGTGGATTTTGCGCAGTTACGCGAGCGGGTGACGCGGGTGATTGGGTTTTTGCAGGGCTTGTCGGCGGAGCAGTTTGTGGGGGCGGAGAGTCGGGAGATTGCGTTTAGTGCGGGTGGTCGGCCAATGCAGTTTACCGGTGCGGCGTATGTGCAGTATTGGGTGTTGCCGAACTTTTATTTTCACAAGACGACCGCGTATAACTTGCTGCGTAGCAATGGCGTGGAATTGGGCAAGCGGGATTTTTTGGGTTAAAAACTCAATAAATCAATTCGGTCATGAGTGGCTGGATTCTTTCATGTTTGACGATGATTCTGCTTGAGAAAAAAGGGCGACCAATGCCGCCCTTAATTTTATTTTTTAAATGGATTCATATTGTTGCCGAGAAAATACTGCAATTTAATAGGTAATGGACGCATGCTGCTGGCCACCACTTTATTCACCAGCCCCGTCACACACACCGGCTGTCCCCGCATCACTGCACGCCAGCCCTCAGCAACCACTTCTTCAGCCTCTTGCCACAAGATACTGGGTAGTTTATTGGCTGCATCGCGTGTGCCCATCTGATCGTGAAACTCGCTATGGGTAAAACCAGGGCAAACGGCGGTCACATGAATACCTTGTGGTTTGAGTTCCATATCCAACGCTTGCGACATATTCAGCACGTAGCTTTTGACACCGGTATAAATCAAGCTTTCGGCGGGTGGTGAAAAGGCCGCAAGCGATGACAGATTGATCATCCGCCCCCAGCCTTGCGCACGCATGTGTGGCAACACCAAATGACACAATTGCGTGACTGCGGTAATCATCACTTGAATCTCACCAGCCAGCTCCGACCAAGGCGTATCGGCAAACGAGCCTTTGCCCGCCAAGCCTGCATTGTTGATCAACACATCAATCTGGATCTGCTGCGATTGGGCAAAATCCATAATCGCTTGCGGCGCGGCAGGATCATTGAGATCGGCGGCAAATACGGTGCAAGGCACGTGATATGCCTGTTGTAATTCGGTGGCTAAGGCTTGCAGTTTTTCGGCACGACGGGCAACCAGCAATAGGCCGTAGCCTTCTTTGGCCAAGTGACGGGCAAAGGCTGCCCCAATGCCTGCGGATGCGCCAGTGATGAGTGCGGTACGTTGACTAGACATAGTTAAACCTGTGGTTGGACGAGAAGTGGTAGACCAGCGGGCAATTCACGCGCACTGATCACAAATCCTTGACGGCGTTTGCCGATATCTTGACGGTATGGAGTGTCGGTTTTTTCGAGTAAAAACGGCCATGCAATCTGCCGTTGCCCGCGTGTAAGGCCATAGGTGCCCATACCCAAATATAGATCTGGTGCAACTTGGCGCACTTCATCCACCATCTGGATCAGACCGCACATCGAATGAAAATAACGATAGATCAGGGTATAAGCAGGTCTGCCGTCATAGCGTGACGCGGCAATAGTGGTGAGCATCGGATAACGCTGTACTACCTCGCCACCCTGCCAAAATGTGTTGTAACCACGCCCATAGTGCGCATCGACAGGGCGAAACGCTTTGCATAACCAAGTTTGAATGGGGTTGTCTAAAAATAGTTTGCCCATTTGACCCACGATGCCATAGGGCTGCGCCAACATTTCAGCACGGTATTCGCCATCCATGTCAGTGAGATGTGGTGCGTCCAAGCGGTTAAACAGACCCTGTAGTTCGTCCGTTGAAAGACAGCGTAATTGTTCAATCCGAGTGAGTTGTGTCATGGCGGGTCACTGATTTGAAGCGTTGACGGGTATTTTTAGCATATTCTTGAATATCATTCAAGATGGGTTTTTATGATCGTTGGTTGTTTTAAATTTAGCTCATTCAGCAGTCATATGGTGTGCTGTTAAAAGTTGTTTTTCATACCGCTGATTCAGCCTTGCAGTGTAAGCAATCTGTTCGGTCAGGTGGTTTTTAATATTCTGAGATGGTTGGGATGTCGTTGCATGTACAGTAATGGCGTGGGGTTGGGGAGGCTGGATTTTTTGGGATGAGGGAGGACAATAAATAGCCAAATGGACTTAGTTTGACTGACTTAGTCTGGTTGGATATGCTGTGAGTCGAATGTTTGATCGGAGCGGAGTCAACCATGACGACTGTCAATATGCACTATGCCAAAACGCATCTGTCTAAACTGGTAGAAGATGTGGTCGCAGGGCAGTCCCTTGTGATTGCAAAATCAGGTCGTCCGCTGGTCAAGGTTGTACCCGTAGACGCGCCAGCAGAAAAACCAGTTCAGCGTTTAGGTTTTTTAGCCAAGCAGTTTGATATCCCAGCGGATTTTAACCAAATGGGGCGGGCTGAGATCGAAACGCTTTTTTTGGATTGCTGACGGTATGAAATTATTACTGGACACCCATGTGTTGATTTGGGCGGCTGACAGTCCTGAGTTATTGTCCAAGGCGACGCGGGATTGTCTAAACGATCTGAACCATACGTTGTATTTTAGTGTGGCGAGTCTGTGGGAAATCAATATTAAGCAGGGTTTGGGACGTTCAGATTTTAGAATTGATCCCCGCGTGTTACGGCGTGGCTTGATTGATAACGGTTACATCGAATTGCCGATAGAAAGCCCACATGCTTTACTGGTCGATAGCTTGCCACCGATTCATAAAGACCCATTTGATCGAATATTGATCGCACAGGCGATGGCGGAAGGACTGATTTTGGTGAGTAATGATCAGGCCGTGTTGCAGTATCCGTTAGCGACGATGGCGGCTTGATTTTTGAGCGGTTTGAGCTTGTTGTGTAGCAATGGCGTAGAGTTGGGGAAGCGGGATTTTTTGGGATGATTGAAGACGCTGACTCACCAGCATCACAGACTGACTCTGCCAAAAAGCCAATGCAGCGACTGGGGTTTTTGGCGGGTCAATTTGCTGTGCCTGATGATTTGAATCAGATGGCATATGATTTTGACCAGACAGATTCCGAAGGTTCAGGTGTTTTATGTGTCCTGACATTAGTCGGAAATATTGTTGGCGAGCGCAGTTATGGCTTGGATGGTCATGAGTACAAAAATGGCATCCGTAAGTTTAGTGCAGGTACAAAAATTTATCTATCACAGCCAACGCGTTGGTGGTTGCTGAAAACCCCGAATGATGAAAAAGCCCGAAAACAGCATGTTTGTGTGCTTGGTTTAAATCGACATTCGCGTAGGCTGATTCAATGCTATGTACGACTGGAGTATGTTGTAAATTGGCGTGTTCAGGTTGTTTATGAGCCGAAGATTGTGGCACGCTTGAAACAAGAGGCGTGGAATGGCTTTCTTTTGAATAACGAAAGCTTCAGATTGGGGGAGGATCGCACTAGCCAAAAAGTGATCGATCAGTTTTTAGATGCGTTGTTCATTAATCAACAGACAACAAACTATTGACTTGTAATCGACAGAAGGCTGCCACGCTGGGCATAGATCCAGTCAGCAAAATCCGTTAAGTTCGTGAGTTGTCCCGCATAGACTCGAAAAGTTTCACCGTGACCACTAGACAATTGCAGCATCATTGGGCGTGTTTCTAGGATTGGATATGCCACAACCTCATAACAACAGTTACGTAGTGTATGTTGGTTGATCTTCCACTCTCGATTACATTTGCCAACATATTCAAGCCCTTCTATGTGGGCTGGTGTTTGCCAAGGCGGAATGGACTGATATTCAGCATGAATAAATAAAGACTGTGACTGACCGTGCTGATGCGCAGCCAAAAAATCATAGAGCGTTTGATGGTCGATTTCAAAGCCTTGATGTCGTCGCGCTTGAGCAGAGCCGATCTTGATCAAATGTTGGCAAACGACACAACCCATACCCAGACCAAACGACTCGCGCTGGTAGTCTACAGCCTCTGCATCTTCAAAAATGGGATTTTGATCTGATGATACTAAAAACGGATCACCTAGATCCTGATTGAGTAACCAGCAGCAAAGATCGTCTAGGTCATCAGTTTGGCTATATTGAACTGTCGCAAAGATATGAAATTGATTATAAATCTTCAGCTCATCTGGTGGGTTTTGTTTTTGGGGTTGCCCAGTTTGCACAGCATCTAGATCATCAATCCAAGTAAAAGGTGAGCGTGAGTCTGCTCGCCAGTGGGGTCGCTGATTTTTATCCCACCAAGGGATTTCATATGAGTCGCTAAAAAACGCGATGACGCAACCTTGGCGCATGTCGTGGTCAGCGATAAACTGATAAAAGGCTTCGTTTACAATTTTTTGGTCAGGCCGCCATTTTTCGAGATTGATGTAATATTTGCAGGTCATGCAGGCTGCATAAGTGCTATTTGCCATGATTAGCTTCCATTTAAAAAAGGGCAGCTTTCGCCGCCCTCTCAGATCACAACGCCGCAATCTGCGCCATTTGCTCTTTGACCCGTCCAAGCTGACTCTCTAGCTCCGCCAGTTTTGCCCGTTCCGCCTCGACCACTGCGGCGGGTGCTTTGGCAACAAAGCCCGCGTTAGACAGCTTGCCATCGAGTTGATCAAACTGCTTTTGCAGCTTATCCAACTCTTTTTGCAAGCGAAGCTGTTCGGCCTTCGGATCAATCAAACCCTTCATCGGCACAAATACACTCAGCTGACCGACCACGCTACTCGACGACAATGGCGGCTCGATACCATCGGCCAAAATCTCCAGATTTTCGACCTTGGCCAATGCCTTGAATAACGGCTCAATCCGCGCCAACTGCGCCCGCTCAGTGTCGCTGATGTTTTGCAACAACACCGGCAACAAGCGTGCATTGCCCAGACTCATCTCGCCGCGAATGTTCCGAATCGCGCCAATCAAATCCTGCAACCAGTGCATATCCGCTTCGGCTTGTGGATTGATTTTGGCCGAGTCGGGCTGTGGATACGCGGCCAGCATGATCGAATCATGGGTTTTGCGACCGATCATCGGCGCAAGCGTTTGCCACAGTTCTTCGGTCAAAAACGGCATCAACGGATGCATCAAGCGCAAGCTGGTTTCTAAAGTTGCCAGCAGCACACGCCGTACTTCGGCCTTACGCTCGGGACTGGCATCGCCATTTAAGACCGGTTTGGCCAGTTCTACGTACCAATCACAATATTCCGTCCAGACAAAGTCATACATGGCTTGCGCGGCGATATCCAAGCGATAATCTGCAAACGCTTGCTGCACGGCGGCTTCACAGCGTTGCAGGCGACTGACAATCCAATGCTCTGGCAATTCCCACAGATCGGGGCGCGCAGTCTGGCCGATGCTGTGGCCTTCGACATTCATCAACACAAAGCGCGTCGCGTTCCAGATCTTATTGCAGAAGTTGCGGTAACCTTCGACTCGCTTCATGTCAAACTTGATATCGCGGCCAGTATTGGCCAGCGCACAGAAGGTAAAGCGCATTGCGTCAGTACCATAGGCGTTGATGCCGTCTGGGAACTCTTTGCGGGTGGCTTTTTCGATTTTGGCGGCGTCTTTCGGGTTCATCAGCCCCGTGGTGCGTTTGCTGACCAAAGTTTCAAGGTCTACACCGTCGATAATATCAATCGGATCAAGCACATTGCCTTTGGATTTGGACATTTTTTGGCCTTCACCGTCGCGCACCAGACCATGCACATACACGGTCTTAAACGGCACTTGCGGCGTGCCGTCGTCGTTTTTGATGAAGTGCATGGTCATCATGATCATGCGGGCGACCCAGAAGAAAATAATATCAAAACCTGTCACTAGCACATCGGTACTGTGGAAGGTCTTGAGGAAATAATTTTCGGCATCTTTGGCAGCCTCACCGGTCCAGTCCAGCGTGGAGAATGTCCACAGCGCGGAGCTAAACCACGTGTCCAGTACGTCGTCGTCTTGGCGCAACGCCAGATCAGCGGCGAGGTTATGCTTGGCACGGACTTCAGCTTCATCGCGGCCGACATAGATGTTGCCCTGCTCGTCGTACCATGCCGGAATCCGATGTCCCCACCACAGTTGACGGCTGATGCACCAGTCTTGGATGTTGTTCATCCATGCCATGTACATGTTGGTGTATTGTTCTGGCACGAATTTAATCCGGCCATCTTGCACGGCTTGGATGGCAGGTTCGGCCAGTGGGGCGATTTTGACATACCACTGATCGGTCAGCAGCGGTTCGACGATCACCCCTGAACGGTCACCGCGTGGTGCTTTGAGGGTGTACGGTTCGATTTTTTCCAGCCAGCCTTCCGCTTCTGCTTCGGCGACCAGTTTTTTACGCGCGGCAAAACGATCTAAGCCCACATAATCTTCCGGTGCGATGAGGGTTTTGCTGACAGGTTCACCCGCTTTGGCCATGTAGTCAAATTCGCCCAGAATCGCTGCGTCTTTATTCAAGATATTGATCAACGGCAAGCTGTGACGTTTGCCCAGCTCAAAGTCATTAAAATCATGCGCAGGGGTGATTTTGACGCAGCCTGTGCCGAAATCTTTTTCGACGTAATCATCGGCGACAATCGGCACCAGACGGTCAGTAATCGGCAGGCGTACATAGTGACCGATCAAGTGCTTGTAGCGTTCATCGTCAGGATGTACCGCAACCGCGCTATCACCGAGTAGGGTTTCGGGGCGGGTCGTGGCGACGACGAGGTAATTTTGCGCAGGGCTGTCTTCGGTGGCGTGGGTGCTGATGCCGTCTTCTGCAAAGGCATAGCGGAAATGCCACAGTGAGCCTTGTTCTTCAACCGACTCGACTTCGAGGTCAGACAGCGCGGTATGGAGCTTTGGATCCCAGTTGACGAGGCGTTTACCACGATAAATCAAACCATCCTGATGCAGCCGGACAAACACTTCTTTGACTGCGTTGGACAGGCCGTCATCCATGGTAAAGCGTTCGCGTGACCAATCGACTGATGAGCCTAAGCGACGGATTTGACTGGTGATTGTGCCGCCGGATTGGGCTTTCCATTCCCAGACTTTTTCAAGGAATTTTTCGCGGCCTAAGTCGTGGCGGCTGATGCCTTGTGCGCCGAGTTGTCGTTCGACCACCATTTGGGTGGCAATCCCTGCGTGATCAGTGCCGGGTTGCCATAGGGTGTTATGGCCTTGCATGCGATGGTGGCGGGTCAGCGCGTCCATGATGGCGTTGTTAAAGCCGTGTCCCATGTGCAGGCTGCCGGTGACGTTCGGCGGCGGCAGCATGATGGTAAACGGGGTGCCTTGACCGGATGGCTTAAAATAGCCTTTTTGTTCCCAGCACTGATACCAGTTGGCTTCGAGTGTGGTCGGGTCGTAGGTGGTGGATAGGCTGGTGGAATCGGGGTTTGGCGTGTTGGCTTGGTTGGTGGCTTCGCTACTCATGACCGCTACAAAAATGGCAAAAAATTAGCGGATAGTGTAGCGGATTTTGGGTCGGGATTGGGCAGTGCTGTTGGGACGTGTGTTTTAGGCTGGTAGTTGCTTTTTATGCATGCTAGGCGTTATTATGAACGCATAGCGTTAATAGTGATTGATCGTGATTCAGAGTTTTGCAGATAAATCGACGGCGGCACTGTTTACGGGGCTACATGTCCGGCGCTTACCGCCTGATATTCAGCTGCGGGCAAGAACCAAGCTGTTGGCCTTACATGCAGCGGTCAGTTTGGAGGATTTGCGCAGCCCACCGAGTAACCACTTAGAGCAATTGGTGGGCAATCGGGCAGGCCAGCACAGTATTCGGATTAACCAGCAGTGGCGGATTTGTTTTGTCTGGCGAGAGGGTCATGCAGAGCAAGTTGAAATCGTCGATTACCACTAGGAGGAATACAGCATGATTGATATGCGTGAACTCGCTCATCTAGATTTCAGTGATGTTGCTGATTTAGATGCGCCCCGTATTACACATGTGCATGTCGGGCAGTATTTGGAGCAGGAGTTTTTGCTGCCACTTGGGATTACCAAGTATCGGCTGGCCAAAGAAACCGGCATTCCCGCTTCACGGATTGGCGAAATCGTGGCGGGTCGGCGAGGCGTGACTGCGGATACGGCGTTGCGGTTGGCGCGTTACTTTGGCACGACTGCACAGTTCTGGACGAACTTACAGGCATCCTATGCGCTAGAAACCACCGAACAACAGATTGCGGATGAGTTGGCGCATATTCAGCCGTGTGTCGTATTGGCTATAGTCTAAAACGGATAGTCGAAATAAATACGTTTTGAGTGGTTCTGAATTAGTGCCACTTGATCAGACGTATTTTCCCCTGTCTTACACCACATTGCAAAGTGTTCACAGTTATTTAAAGCTAAATTGTACTCGCTTTTTCCAAGTTGGCTCAAAGCTCGCCTTTTGGTTTCCTGACCATTAAAAACGTCCGCATCTTTATCAAATTTTAACATATAAAATCGATCAGAATCTTGCATAAGTTGACAAGTCAAACTAAATATGCAAAAGATAACTTTTACCTCACCTGTTGTCCGCCATGCCACGCATCGTCACGATTTCACTGAGTTCAGAAGAACAGCAGCAGC
>Ga0116211_1001356_pt1 | contig 11683 bp, 9 predicted proteins | sample SaghotsprinmetaG_FD_94484 | JGI IMG/M metagenome (GOLD analysis project Ga0116211, IMG submission 94484) | Hot spring microbial communities from South Africa to study Microbial Dark Matter (Phase II) - Sagole hot spring metaG | ecosystem: Environmental > Aquatic > Thermal springs > Hot (42-90C) ... | reverse complement strand
TCCGGCCGCTCCGGCTCCTCCATCCAGGCCACCCGCACCACGCCGCCGGCCAGCCGCAGCGCGGTCTCAAAGGACTCCGCCAGCCGCAACCCGATCTCCGGTCGCACCTTGATGCGATCCACCACCGCCTCGATGCTGTGCTTCTTGCGCAGGTCCAGGTCCGGCGGGTCATCCAGCTCGTACAGCTCGCCGTCGATGCGCGCACGGATAAAGCCCTGGGCGTTCAGCTCCTGCAACAGCTTGAGGTGCTCCCCCTTGCGCTCCTGAATCACCGGTGCCAGGATCATCAGCTTGCTCTCCTCCGGCAGGGCCAGCACCTGATCCACCATCTGCGTCACCGTCTGCGCCTCCAGGGGCAGCTGGTGGGTGGGGCAACGCGGCGTACCGGCGCGGGCGAACAGCAGGCGCAGGTAGTCATAGATCTCGGTGATGGTCCCCACCGTGGAGCGGGGGTTGTGGGAGGTGGTCTTCTGCTCGATGGAGATGGCCGGCGACAAGCCCTCGATATGATCCACATCCGGTTTCTCCATCATGGAGAGGAACTGCCGGGCATAGGCGGAGAGCGACTCCACATAGCGCCGCTGCCCCTCCGCATAGATGGTATCGAAGGCCAGCGACGACTTGCCCGACCCGGACAGCCCGGTGATCACGATGAGCTTGTCCCTAGGCAACTCCAGGTCGATGTTCTTCAGATTATGGGTGCGAGCGCCCCGGATCAGAATCCTGTCCATCAGCATCCCCCCTGCGGCATCAATAGGTTTGAGCGGACCCGCTACTATAAGGCCTTTGGGTGGGGAGGGACAAAGGGAAGATGGCGCCTGGGAAGATGACGGGATCCCAAACGCCGAGACTGAGACCGCACCTTGACGGCGCCAAAAGAAGCCCCTGACGCACCCTGCTGAGCTAAAATAGTTCCAACATTCCGTTGAGAAAAATGGCTAATGAAGCAGGCGCTTAACTATGACTTTATCCCGTTTGAGGAGTATCTGGCGGGGGAACGCGAGGCCAAAATCCGCAGCGAGTATGTGGATGGACGGATTTATGCAATGACGGGGGCCAGTGAAACACACAACACCATTGCAGGTTCATTTTATGCGTTTATCGAGTCCCGGTTAAAAGAGGATTGCCGCGTTTGGCAATCCGACATGAAGCTGGCCGTCCGCAAGCAAGGCCAGAATTTTGGTTACTATCCGGATATCATGGCCGCCTGCGGCGAAAATTCAGGAGACCCTTATACGCGCACCGATCCAATCCTGATCGTGGAGGTGCTTTCGGACAGCACCGAGCGGGTTGATCTGAAGGAAAAGTTCGACAACTACACCAGCATCCCCACCCTGCTAGAGTATGTAGTGGTTGCACAGGATCTGCCCTTGATAAGGCTGTTTCGCCGCCGCACCTCGTGGGAACGGGAAACCTATCGGGCGGAGGATGTGTTTCGATTGGAGTCAGTGGCCTTGGATGTTCCGGTTCGCCATATCTATCGTCGAGTAAGAAAGGAAGTGGGGCTGGATATCGGCGGCGGTGCAAGTCTGTGACGGGAGAAGGGGCGCCACGAGCAAGTAGCCTGGATGGATCCGCCTATTCAGAACTCGGAAGCGACACAAAACTTGCGGCGGCAGAATCCGGGGAACGCTCGGGGTGGTACGCAACCTCCCGGATTCCGGCCAACCCAAGTTTTGCCGCGATTATGGATGGGTTGGGCGGCTCCCATACAGGCTACTTGCCGGGGCGTTAGAGATGCGCTCCCCCCCTCCCTTGACAGCCCTACGGGGCGGGAGGATACTTTGGCGCAGGCGGTTGGATTTCCTATTTTTAAAAGGAGAACCCCCATGTCTGCCGTATTAAGACTGAGTCCGCAAACCTACCTGGAACAAGAACGCCTGAGCGAGACCAAACACGAATTCTGCAATGGCGAGGTTTTCGCCATGAGCGGCGCGAGTTATGCGCATAATGTGATTACGGCAAACATCATTCGTGAACTGGGTAATCAACTCAAACAACGCCCGTGCCGGGTTCTGCCCAGCGATATGCGGGTGCGAGTTGAAGACGGTTTTGTCTATCCCGATGTCAGCGTGGTGTGCGGTAAACCCGAATTTTACGATAAAGACAATTTATGCAATCCCAGCGTCATCGTCGAAGTGCTATCCCCCAGCACCGCCGATTACGACGCCAACGGCAAATTCGCCCGTTATCGCCAACTGGCTTCGCTGCAAGAATACTTGCTGGTGGCGCAAGACCGGCCTCACCTGCTGCATTATGTCAGGCAAGCCGAAAACCGCTGGCTGTTGAGCGAATACCGTGGCGCGGTGGAGTTTGAGTTGCCCAATATTGGCTGCCGCTTGGATTTAACCGAGGTGTACGCGAACGTGCTTGAATAGACGCCGCGAGCTGGGCGGGAGGGGGAGGAATCCCACCGGCGGGCTTCTCTTGCCCCCAAGTTCCACTGTAAATCCATCGGCGACAGGATCCGCCCAGCCTTAGCATTATTACTTTGCGGGTTCCCAGGCTGGAGCTTGGGAACCCGCGCAACCCGCCCAAATCATAATCAAGGCCACGACCGATGCCGCTACCTGGTGAGGTCTTCGAGTTCGGCGAGTTAGCGTTAATTTGCGTTTATTTGCGGATGCCGCTTTTTCCAGGATGATGGATGTTCGAGCGCCAACCCGCGGTCCCAGGGACAGACCGGTTGACCTGACCCGCGGTTGCCCGCATAATCTCCCCGTTGGCCGCCGTATCCATCGCGCGGCCTGTCCCTTTTATGGCGGCCCCATCGGTCCCCCCGCAACGATAGCGCGTGAACCCGGTCAGGTCCGGAAGGAAGCAGCCGCAGCGCGCAATTCGTGTGCCGGGGTGTGGCTGGTGCGGGCCGCCCCCATTTCCCACTTTTCCTTCTCCCCTGGGCTATACTCTTGGTCATGGGTCGCCCTGGCGTGGGCGGCGCTCGCACACTGCAAAGGGGAACCCTATGTCGCAAGATCGCTTCACCGAAGTCACCACCCAATCCTGGGGGGGGCGCGTCAAGAACTCCCTCTCCGGCGCCCTGGTCGGACTGCTCCTGTTCGTGGCGGCCTTCCCGCTCTTGTTCTGGAACGAGGGGCGGGCGGTGCAGCGGGCCAAGGCCCTGGAGGAGGGGGCCGGCGTCGTGGTGTCGGTGGGCGCCGAACGGATCGACGCCCGCAACCAGGGGCGCTTGATCCACCTCTCCGGCACCCCTGCCACCGAAGAGACCCTGCAAGACCCCGTATTCGGGGTGCAGGAGCAGGCCATCAAGCTGCGCCGTATCGTGGAGATGTTCCAGTGGCAGGAGCACGCCCAATCCGAGACCAAGGAAAAGCTAGGCGGCGGCACCGAGACCACCACCACCTACACCTACAGCAAGGATTGGTCGAGCCAGCCCATCGGCAGCACCGGCTTCAAGCACCCGGAGGGGCATCAGAACCCCGGCGCCATCCCCTATGAGCCGGCGGAGTTCACCGCCCGTCAGGTTAGCATCGGCGCCTTTCAACTCTCCGACAGCCTGAAGGGGCAGATCTCCCACTACCAGCCGGTCACGCCCAAGCCGGAGGTGCTGGAACGGGTCAAGCAGGCCCAGACCCGGCCGGCGGCCATCCAGGGCAACGAGATCTTCATCGGCGTCATCCCCTCCAACCCCCAGGTAGGGGATCTGCGCATCCGCTTCGAGGCGGTCTATCCCGAACCGATCAGCATCGTATCCCAACAGCAGGGCAACAGCTTCACCCCCTTCATGACGCAGGCGGGCGACCGCATCGAACTGCTGGAGTACGGCGTGAAGGACGCAGCGGCCATGTTCAAAAGCGCCCAGGAGCAGAACCTCGTCCTCACCTGGATCCTGCGAGGTGCGGGCTTCTTCCTTATGTTCCTCGGCCTGCGCAGCCTGCTCGGGGTACTGCAAACGCTCGCCTCGGTGGCGCCGGTGGTGGGCCATCTGGTGGGCTTTGGCGCCAGTCTGGTGGCCGGCCTGCTGGCGGCGTCCCTGTCGCTGATCACCGCCGCGGTCGCCTGGCTGTTCTACCGCCCGCTGATCGGCATCCTGCTGCTGGCAGTCGGGTTGGCGGTGCTGTTTGGTTTTAAGTTCGCCAAGAAGGAGCCGGCGCCGAACGCGCCGGTGGAGCGGCAGGGATAAGGCAATCCCTGTCAATCGCCCAAAGGAAAACCCCCGGCGGTCGTCCCGACCGCCGGGGGGAGTTGCTGCTTGGTTGGTGGCTTTTCCTTATCTTCCCTGCCGCGGGGAGGCGGGGAACCCCCGCGACCTCTCTTCCGCTGCCTGCCGTCCTAGGGAATCCCTTCCGGTTCAAACCATCCCTGCGAGGCTCTTCCTTGAGGAGAATTTCGATCCCGACCATCCCTATAGCACTCTGGCTCCCTGTTCGTTCCCTGGGTACGCCTTCCCTGCCGCTCCCTGATTGCCTGGACGGTTCCTTCCCCCTCCTGCTCGACCCTGACGCCGGCCAGCCTGCCGACGGTTCCACCCTCTTCCCTTGGCCCTCCGCGGGCTCGCCTTGCCTGGCCTTGCGACTCCACTCCGATTCCCTCGCGCCTCCTTGGCCTGTCTTCTTGCCTTCATTGTCGTACAAAGAACCCACACCTTGCCTTGCGAAAGGTCGCATCTTGGGTTCGGATTTTTCCGATGACAGACCTGACAGGTCTTTAGACCGCGGCCTGCGCCCAATACCATTAAGTTAAGGAACTACGCTGGTCACACCGCTCCTGCGGTGTGACCGATCTCGCGGCGCTCCGCGCTGCGACGCTCACTCGGCGCAGAGCGCCGGAGGGTGCGTGACACCGCAGGAGCGGTGTCACGAGCACGTGCCCACGTGCCAGGCTTAACTTAATGGCATTGGGCCTGCCCCGCCTCTGCCAGATGGCGATTGAACGCCGCCACCACCGCGCTCAACACCGCCGCCACGCTGTCCCGGTGCATGGCCACGCCGGTGCGCCGCTCGCCGTCGCACTTGAGCTGCACGAAGCAGGCGGCCAGGGCGTCGGTGCCGCCGCTCATGGCGTGTTCCTCGTAGGCGGTGATCTCCAGGGCGATGCCGAACTGCCGCTGCATCGCCGCCACCAGGGCCTCCAGGGCGCCGGCGCCGCTCCCCTGTAACAGGGTGATGACGCCGTCGCGGGCCAGCTCCACCCGCACCGAATCCTGTTCCTGGCGGTCGATGTGATAGGCCTGGAGCCGGTAGGGTCCGGGCCGATCCAAATAGCTCTGCTGAAACAGTTCCCAAATCCGCGCCGGCGTCACCTCGGTGGCGCGCGTCTCGGCGTCCTGCTGCACCACCTTGCTGAATTCGATCTGCACCCAGCGCGGCAGGGTGATGCCCTGATCGCGCTCCAGCACATAGGCCACCCCGCCCTTGCCAGACTGGCTGTTGATGCGGATGACCTCTTCGTAGGAGCGGCCGAGATCCGCCGGGTCGATGGGCAGATAGGCCACCTCCCAGGGCTCCCCCTCCCGTTGCCGCTTGATGCACTTGCGGATGGCATCCTGGTGGCTGCCGGAGAAGGCGGTATAGACCAGCTCGCCGGCATAGGGGTGGCGCGGGTGGACCGGGATGCGGGTGACCGCCTCCAGGGTGCGCACGATCTCGTCCATGCCGGAGAGATCCAGCTCGGGGTCCACCCCCTGGCTATAGAGGTTCATGGCCATAGTGACGATGTCCATGTTGCCGGTGCGTTCGCCGTTGCCAAGCAGCGTCCCCTCCACCCGATCCGCCCCGGCCATCACCGCCAGTTCCGCCGCCGCCACCGCGCTACCGCGGTCGTTGTGGGTGTGTACGCTGAGGATGAGGGCATCGCGGTGGCGTATATGGTCGCCGAACCACTCCACCTGATCGGCGAACACATTGGGCGTGGCCATCTCCACCGTAGCGGGGAGATTGACGATCATGCGCCGCTCGGGGGTGGGCTCCCACACCCCCATCACCGCCTCGCAGATCGCCACCGCGAAGTCTAGTTCCGTCCCGGAGAAGCTCTCCGGCGAATACTGAAACACCCACTGGGTCTCCGGCTGCCGCTCGGCGCGCTGGCGGATCATCTCCGCCCCGCGCACCGCGATGTCGATGATCCCCTGGCGGTCCAGCTGGAACACCCGCTCCCGCTGGATGCGCGAGGTGGAGTTGTAGAGATGGACCACCGCCTTGGCGGCCCCGCGCAGGGCGTCGAAGCTCTTTTCGATGAGATCCTGGCGGGCCTGGGTGAGCACCTGCAAGGCAACCCCCTGGGGGACGCGGTCGCCGTCGATGAGGCTGCGCACGAACTGAAAATCCGGCGCCGAGGCGGCAGGAAAGCCCACCTCGATCTCCTTAAAGCCCAGCTTCACCAGGAGATCGAACAGCCGCTGCTTCTCCGCCACGTTCATCGGCTCCACCAGCGCCTGATTGCCGTCCCGCAGGTCCACCGCGCACCAGCGCGGGGCGCGCTCGATCACCCGATCCGGCCAGCGGCGAGCGGCCATGGGGATGGGCGGGAATGGACGGTATTTGCGATGATCGAAACGGGACATGACACGGTCTCCTTTAAAATTCGGGCCTTGGTCATCGTTCCGGCCACCTGTGAGGCTGGAATGCAAAAGCGTAGCGCGAAGCGCGTAGCTTTTGCAGTGTCCAAAAGCTTCGCTTTTGGACTCCAGGCTACCTCCGGCCGGAACAATGACCAAGGCCAAAATTCGCTATGCGAATTTTAGTAATGCCCGACGGCGCTGGGCGCCGCGGGGATGCTTGGTAGAAGTTGAGAGACAGTGTAACGCCGGAGCGGGGGTGAAAGATTGCAAAGATTCGAGAAAAACCGAATAGATGCGCAATATAATTGCGAATTAATGGCCAGTTTTATAAATTAATTGCGCTATAGAATTAAAAAGAGCAACCTTTACTATCTTTTCCCTTAACCCTTAACCCTTAACCCTTCCCCTATGGACCTCGACCGTTACGACCTGCTCCTCCTCGACGCCCTGCAACAGAACGGCGGCCTCAGCAACCTGGAGCTGGCGGAGCGCATCGGCCTCTCCCCCTCCCCCTGCTCCCGGCGGGTGAAGCGGCTGGAGGAGCAGGGGCTGATCCGCCGCCGCGTCACCCTGCTGGATCAGGCCCGGCTCGGACTCACGCTCACCGCCTTCATCCAAATCAGCATGGACCGCCACACCCCGGAGCGCTTCGCCCACTTCGAGGCGAAGGTGCGCGACTACCCCGAGGTGCTGGAGTGCTACCTCATCACCGGCCAGGCCGCGGACTACCTGCTCAAGGTGGTGGCGCCGGACATGGAGGCCTACCGCGCCTTTCTGCTGGAGAAGATCACTCGCATCGAGGGGGTGAGCGGCGTCCACTCCTCCTTCGTCTTGACCCGGGTGGCGGAGCGCACCGCCCTGCCCCTGGGCCACCTGCGACGCGCCTAGCCCGCCGGACGGGCGCAAAAATCCGCGCCCCTTCCCTGCACGAGCGGGCCTTCTGGTCTTATAATCGCCCCCGAAAAGCGGGAAGGCCGGGGCGTCCCGGCCCCCGATTTTGGTGCGGCGAAAACGCGAACTGGGGGGACGATGAAACTAGAACTGGTGCCGATCGAAGGACAGAAGATCCTCTCCGAGGAGGAGAAGGAGCGCCTCAAACGCAAGCTCCGCCACCCCACCCAGAAAGAGCTGGATTCGTTCAGCCCGGAGGATGTCCGCCAGATCAAGACCTTCATGGGGCGTTTCATCATCCTGTCGGAGCAGCTCCACTACGAAATGGCGGACCAGAAACGGTTTGCCGACCTGGAGGAACACATCGCCAAGCTCTACCTGGAACGGCAAGCCCTGGTCGAAAAGGCCCCGCCTCCGGTGAAGCGCTTCTGCGAATTAATGGATCTCATTGGCGTGGAGCCCTGGCGGGTCATCGAGGTGATCATCGCCGGCCTGCGCGGCGAGGATCGCCGCATCTACTTCGAGACCAAGAACAAGGCGGGGATCAAGGCGGCGGTGGACAACCCCTTCCTGATGCAAGTGGACGACGATGCCACCGAAAAACTCATGGCCCTGGCGGCCAACGCTAAGCGCCTGACCCAGCGTGAGCTGGAGGATCTGATCGCCCACCACTCCCTGGAGAGTCTGATCAAGGAGCTGATCATCGGCCGCAAGGTGAACTACGGGGTGTTCTGGGACGACGACTACTACGACCTCTAGGTTCCTGCGGGGCCTTTTGTCGGGAAATTTGCGCCCGCCGTGCGATTTCCCCTTGCCCTTAGAAAATTTTTGGCCAAGAATTGCCCCCTTCCGGGCCACCCGCCCAAGCCGGCCTTATCGCCGCACGGGATGGCATGTTCACTTTAGGTTTTTTTGCCGCCAACGCATCCCGATGCGACCGCGGGCAGGACAGCGAGAAAGATGCACCAGCCGTTGAAAAAACTGAAACTGCAAGGGTTCAACAACCTCACCAAAACCCTCAGCTTCAACATCTACGACATCTGTTACGCCGCCACCGGGGAGCAGCGCGCGGCCTACATCGCCTATATCGACGAAGCCTACAACGCCGAGCGCCTGACCCAAATCCTCTCCGAGGTGGCCCACATCATCGGCGCCAACATCCTCAACATCGCGCGTCAGGACTACGACCCCCAGGGGGCGAGCGTCACCATGCTCATCTCCGAGGAGCCCATCATCTCCGAGCAGATCGAAAACAGCGAAGGCCCCGGCCCGCTGCCGGATGCGGTGGTGTGCCACCTCGACAAGAGCCACATCACCGTACACACCTATCCGGAGAGCCATCCGGGGAACGGCCTCAGCTCCTTTCGCGCCGACATCGATGTCTCCACCTGCGGCCGCATCTCGCCGCTGCGGGCGCTCAACTTCCTGATCCACTCCTTCGAGTCCGACATCGTCATCATGGACTACCGGGTGCGCGGCTTCACCCGCGACGTGCGCGGCCGCAAGCACTACATCGACCACAACATCAGCTCGATCCAGAACTACATCTCCCACGACTCCAAGAAGAAGTACCAAATGGTGGACGTGAACGTCTATCAGGAGAACATCTTCCACACCAAGATGATGATCAAGGACTTCAAGCTGAACGACTACCTCTTCTGCGTGGATGAGAAGGATCTCAAACCGAGCGAGCAGAAACGCCTGCAGAAGCTGGTACGACGAGAAATGACCGAGATCTTCTACGGCGAGAACCTCGGCCGCAATCTCGAATTCTATTGACGCTGCCCCCTGGGATCGCCGCGCCCGCTGTTTTTCGACCAACCACCATCCTGACGAGGATCCTGCTCCATGCTGAAACCCGGCGCCATCGCCCCCGCCATCGAACTGCCCAACGCCGACCTAGAGATCGTCAACAGCGAGCAATTCAAAGGCAAGAGGAATCTGGTGGTTTACTTCTACCCTAAGGACGATACCCCGGGCTGCACCCTGGAGGCCATCGAATTTTCCGACCGGGAAGAGGAATTCGCGCGCCTAGAGACCGTCATCCTCGGCATCAGCAAAGACAGTTGCGACAGCCACGGCGCCTTCCGCGACAAACACGGCCTCGCCATCCGCCTGCTCTCCGACCTGGACGGCACCGTCTGCGAGGAGTACGGCGTATGGCGCGAGAAGGAGGCCCACGGGGTGAAGCAAATGGGCATCCTGCGCTCCACCTTCGTCATCGACAAACAAGGCATCGTCCGCCACGCCCTCTACGACGTGAAGCCCAAGGGCCACGCCGCGGCGGTGCTGGAGTTGGTGCGGCAACTGTGAGTGGCATCGGGACTGATTCTGGGCGCTGACCACCATCCGGGGAGAACACGCCATGATTGTAAGCGCCAAGTTATAGTGAAGGTACTTGAGATTTGGCCACCCACCGCCGGGCAAGACCTGACAGGTCTCCGGCCGGAACGATAATCAAGGCCCCAGGGGAAGATCCTCCATCCGATCCTGCAACGCCACGGGCCAAGAGATGCCATTTCTGGAAGAAATGGCATCTCTTTCCTCTTCCGGGGCGGCTGCCCGGAAACCCCCATGATCGTTAGCGAGAGTGCTCCGCCTCATGGTCGAAGAGGTGCAACTGGTGGAAGAAGCCATGCACACTGAAAGGCCTGTGGGCCTCATCCCGGTGCGGTGGAAAGACAATGGCGGTGGCGGCGGCGCCGATCAGGCAAGCGACGCCGCAGATGGAGAAGGCCAGCGGGAAGTCGCCCAGGTCGCCAAGCATCCCCCCCAACACCGGGAAAACGATCCCGCCCACGCCGTAGGAAAGGAAAACGTAGGGGTAGTTCTGGCCCACCGCGCGGTTGCCGAATTCGTCCGCGGTGAGGGCTGGAAACAGGGCGAAGTTGCCGCCGAAGTTAAAGCCGATCAGGGTAGCGCCCAGGTAGAGCAGGTATTCCTGCCCCGCCATGGCAGTAAAGGCAAGCAGAATCAGGCCCTGACTGCCCGCCATCAACACCACCGAATGCTTGCGGCCCAGTTTGTCGCTCAGGGCGCCCCAGACGATGCGGCCAACGCCGTTGGCGAGGCTGAAGAACACCGCCATGGCGGTGCCGGCGATGGCGCTCGCCTCGGCCAGGCTGTAGCCGGCGGCTTGAAGGGCCTCCATCGGGTAGAGCTTCATCAGCCCAATGGACATCAGGCCGGCGCCGGCGCTTACCGCGAAGGTGAGGAAGATTAGGTAGAACTGCGGGGTGCGCAGCATGTCGCTGGCGCTGAATTCCTCGCCGCCGGCGCCGACCTTTTGCGGCGGCGGCTGGTAGCCGGCGGGTCGCCAGCCGGCGGGCGGCATTTGCATCCACAGGCTGCCCAGGAGCACCAGTACGGCGAAGGCGACGCCGTAGATCATGAAGGTCTGGGCCAGGCCGACGGTGCCGATCAGGTTGCCCCATTCGTCGGCGAGTTTCACCCAGGCCATGGCGCCGAAGCCAAAGCCGGCCACCGCCAGGCCGGTGATCATCCCCTTGTAATCGGGGAACCAGTTCATGCCCACCGCGATGGGAACCACATAGCCGAGGCCGATGCCGGCGCCGCCGATCAGTCCCACGCCGACCAGCACCCCCCAAAAGCTGGCGCCGCCGGTCAGGCCGGCCAGGAGGTAACCCGCCCCCAGAATCAGCCCGCCGGCCACCGCCAGGGGACGCGGCCCCCAGACCTTGAGTTGCCGTCCGGCGAACACCATCACCAGCGCGAAGGTGGCGAGGCCCACGGCAAAGACAATTTGGGTGTCGAGCTTGCTCCAGCCCGCCGCCTTCAACTCCGGGGTGAAAACGGACCAGGCGTAGATGGCGCCCAGACAGAGCTGGATCAGGATGGCGCCGATCACCACCCACCAGCGATTCATGATTTTTTCGTTTGACATCTTGTCGGTCTCCCTGGAAAGCGAAATAGTCCGCGCACTCTATGCCGCTTCGGTGACGACGGGATGACGGCCGTCACCGCGGACCTATTGCTGTTAAAGTATAGGTGGAATAACATGAAAACCAATCAAGTCGTTCGGGAGGACGGAACCCATGTCACGATTTCTCGCCCTCGCCTGCCTTTTCGCCATCGCCGCCGCGCAGGCGGATCCGGAAAAGGTCGCCGTCTGTCATAAAGCTCGTAGGCTGGGGTGACGAAGGAACCCCAACAAATCGCGTCCGAACCCCTAATCGTCGTTTGCCACCGTGTCATGCATCCGCATGATTTCATGCATCGGAATTGTTGGGGTTCGCAAGCTCACCCCAACCT
>Ga0116211_1001342_pt1 | contig 11737 bp, 10 predicted proteins | sample SaghotsprinmetaG_FD_94484 | JGI IMG/M metagenome (GOLD analysis project Ga0116211, IMG submission 94484) | Hot spring microbial communities from South Africa to study Microbial Dark Matter (Phase II) - Sagole hot spring metaG | ecosystem: Environmental > Aquatic > Thermal springs > Hot (42-90C) ... | reverse complement strand
CTCCTGCGTGTCGAGTATCGCGAACGACTGCGGCAGGCCGGCATCTCGCCAGTGCAGCCGCAGGAAGCGGTTACACAGCCCGTGGAAGGTGCCGATCCACATCGCTCGGGTGTTGACCGGCACCAGCGCCTGCAGGCGCGTTTGCATTTCGCGGGCTGCTTTGTTGGTGAAGGTGACGGCCATGATGCCGTGCGTACTGACTTGTCCAGTAGACAACAGCCAGGCGATCCGTGTCGTGAGGACGCGGGTCTTGCCGGAGCCGGCGCCGGCCAACACGAGCGCCGAGATGGGTGGCAGCGTGACGGCGGTGCGTTGGGGTTCGTTCAGACGGGCGAGCAGATCGACTGTCGGCATGCCATTCATTGTAGGAACCGCTGTTGCCGGCGCCCGCGGCCATCGCCGGGTGCCCGGGGCGACTCCCTACAATCTGCGGCCATGACCCCGACGCCCATGCCCGCGACGACCGAGCTGTCGGCGTTCGTGCCTACCTTTCGGGCCTCTGCACCCTACATCCACGCCTTCCGCGGCAAGACCTTCGTGGTCGCCTTCGGCGGCGAGGTCGTGGCCGACCCGACGTTTCCGAATTTCATCGCCGATCTCAACTTGCTGGCCAGCCTCGGGATACGCCTCGTGCTCGTGCACGGATCGCGGCCGCAGGTGGAGAAGCTGTTGCAGCAGCGCGGCATGGAAAGTCGTCTGCATCGTGGCATCCGCATCACGGAAGAGCATCAACTGGGCAGCGTCATCGGCGCCACCGCCCGCGCGCGTTCCCGCATCGAAGCGGCGCTTTCACGTGCGCCGCGGACGGGTTCGGTCGCGCCGGTAAGCAACCGCGTGAGCGGCGGCAATTTCATCGTTGCCAAGCCGATCGGGATCGTCGACGGGGTTGACATGAAGTACAGCGGCGAGGTGCGTCGGATCGATGCCGAGGCGATCACCGATTGTCTGCGCGAGGGCGATATCGTGCTGATGTCGACGCTGGGCTATTCCCCCTCGGGAGACACCTTCAACCTGACGGTGGAGGAGGTCGCAACACAGACGGCGATTGCCGTCAAGGCGAGCAAGCTTATTTTTCTTCTTGATACACCCGGCGTTCTCGACGAGCACGGCGAGGTGATCTCCACCCTCTACACCCGTGAGGCGGCTGAGATTGCCCAGCGGGCGCCGCAGGCATCCGACGTCCAGCTTTTCCTGTCGGCTGCCGTCCGCGCATGCCAGCGTGGCGTGGCCCGCTCCCATCTGATCGGACGCCACATCGATGGCGCGATCCTGCAGGAGTTGTTCACGCGCGACGGCATCGGTACGATGATTTCGGTCGATAGCCTCGATAACCTGCGCCAGGCGACCATCGACGACGTCGGGGCGCTGCTTTCGATTATCGAACCGCTCGAAAAGCGGGGCATTCTGGTGCCGCGGCCGCGTGCGATGATCGAGCGCGAGATCGATCGCTTCTTTCTCGCCGAGCACGATGGACAGGTGATCGGCTGCGCTGCTCTCTACCCGTTTCCAGAGGCGGGCAAGGCCGAGCTTGCCTGCCTTGCAGTCGATCCGGACTATCGTCGCGAGGGCTATGGCGAACGGCTGATGCATGCGGTCGAGAAGGCAGCCAAGGCGCAGGGTATCGACACCCTGTTCGTGCTCACGACTCGCACCGCGCAGTGGTTTACCGAGCGGGGCTTCGTTCCTGCTTCCGTCACTGACTTGCCCGAGAAGAAGCAGGCGCTCTACAACTACGAGCGCGCATCGCAGGTCTACATGAAGCGTCTTTGAAGAGCGTCTACGTCACGGAGGAGTCCACTCATGGCCCGAACCGTTCACTGCATCAAGCTCGGCCGTGAAGCCGAGGGGCTCGATTTCCCGCCCTATCCGGGCGAACTCGGCCGTCGTATCTACGAGAGCGTCAGCAAGGAAGCCTGGGCCGGTTGGATTCGGCACCAAACCATGCTGATCAACGAGAACCGTCTGGGACTGGCCGACCCGAGAGCGCGCAAGTACCTGGCGGAGCAGATGGAGAAGTACTTCTTCACCGGTGGCGCCGAGACTGCGAGCGGCTACGTGCCACCAGCCAACGAGCAGCGATGATGGAACCGCCTGTCTCGCGCTTTCCGGTGCCGGACATGGCGGCGGTTCCGGAAGATATCCGCACACGCATGCTTGAGGTTCAGCAGAAGGCGGGCTTCATACCCAACGTCTTTCTTGCACTCGCCCATCGCCCGGACGAATGCCGCGCCTTCTTCGCCTATCACGACGCGCTGATGCTGCGCGAGTCGCCGATGCTTGGCAAGGCGGAGCGCGAAATGATCGTGGTGGCGACCAGCGCCCGCAACGACTGCCTGTACTGCGTCATCGCGCATGGGGCCATTGTCCGCATCTACAGCAAGAACCCGCGCCTTGCCGATCAGCTTGCGGTCAATCCTTTGCGGGCGGAACTCACGCCTGCCCAGCGCGCGATGATCGACTTTGCGCTCAAAGTCTGTGCAGATTCTGCGCACGTGGGAGAGGCGGATTTCGCTGCCCTGCGTCTGCACGGCTTCAGCGACGATGACATCTGGGATATCGCTTCGATCACCGCTTTCTTTGGCATGAGCAATCGCATTGCCAACGTCGCAGCCATGCGCCCGAACGACGAGTTCTACCTTCTCGGACGCGTGCCGCGGACAGCGAAGTGAGTCGCTACGAGGTCGAGCTCGGTCTCCGCTACGTGCGCGCCCGGCGTCGGGACGGGTTCATCTCCTTTATCTCGTCGGTATCGATGCTTGGCATTGCCCTCGGCGTGGCGGCGCTGATCGTCGTGCTGTCGGTAATGAATGGTTTTCAGACTGAGCTGCGCTCGCGCATGCTCGCCGCGACGGCGCACGCGGAGGTGCGTGGTCTGGACGCGCCGCTGGCCGACTGGCAGCGCATCGACGCTGTTCTCAGAGCGCATCCGGAGGTGCGTGCAACGGCGCCCTACGTGCAGGTCGAGGGCCTTTGGGTCAACGGCGAAATCAACAAACCTTCACTCGTGCGCGGCATCGTGCCGCAGGTGGAGGATGCGATCTCGGACGTGCACAGGCACATGCGGGTGGGCGGCGTCGAAGCTTTGCGCCCAGGCGAATGGGGTGTGATCCTCGGCATCGATCTGGCGCGCGCGCTCGGCGTACGCACCGGCGAAAAGATCGCGCTGGTCACACCCCAGGGCACGGTGACGCCTGCTGGCTCGATACCGCGCCTCAAGAGCTTCACGGTGGTAGGCCTGTTCGAGCTTGGATGGATCGAGGCGGACAGCCGTGTCGCGCTGATTCACATGCAGGATGCACAACGGCTCTATCAATTGGGCGATGCCGTCACGGGTGTACGCGCGCGCCTGCACGACCTGATGCGCGCGCCGGCGGTCGCCAGCGAATGGGTTCGTACGCTGCCACCCGGCCTCGGGGTCACGGACTGGACGCAGCAGAACGCCAACTTCTTCAAAGCAGTACAGATGGAGAAGCGCGTGATGTGGATCATCCTGACCCTGATCGTCGCGGTCGCCGCGTTCAATCTGGTCAGTACGCTGGTGATGGTGGTCACCGACAAGGAGGCGGACATCGCGATCCTGCGAACGCTCGGCGCTCGTTCCGGTAGCGTGATGCTGATCTTCTTCATCCAGGGCATGGTCATCGGGCTGGTCGGAACAGTGGCCGGTGCGATTCTGGGGCTCGCTGTTGCAATGAATCTCGATCATGTGGTTGGGGCCATCGAGTCACTCTTCAATGTGACGTTCATCGACAAAACGGTTTACCTGATCACCGAGCTGCCCTCACGCGTGCTGGCGTCGGACGTCATTGCGATCGTGGCCACCAGTCTCGTTCTTTCGCTTCTCGCCACGCTTTACCCAAGCTGGCGCGCAAGCCGCGTCAACCCCTCGGAGGCGCTTCGCTATGAGTGATGCGACGCGGGCGGCTGGGCCTGCGGTCATCGAGGCACGGGGCGTGGGGAAGGCTTATCGAAGCGGCGACACAGAAGTCACGGCTCTGATCGATGCGACCTTTGACGTCAGGCGGGGCGAAGCGGTCGCCGTCGTTGGCGCGTCCGGTTCCGGCAAGAGCACATTGCTGCATCTTCTTGGAGGGCTCGATACGCCGACCGCTGGCGAAGTCATCCTGCTTGGGGAGCCGCTCGCCGGCCTCACCGAACGGAGACGCTGTGACTTGCGAAACGCCATGCTCGGCTTCGTCTATCAGTTCCATCACCTGCTGCCCGAGCTCAGCGCGCGCGAGAACGTCGCGCTGCCGCTGCGCATTCGGCGACAACCACGCCAGCAATCGTTGCGGATGGCGGATGAGCTATTGGCTCAGGTCGGTTTGGCAGACCGTCGGCAGCATCGCCCTGGCGAGCTCTCGGGAGGGGAGCGCCAGCGCGTTGCCATCGCGCGTGCTCTGGTGGGCGAGCCAGCCTGCATCCTGGCCGACGAACCGACCGGCAATCTGGATGCCGACAACGGCGAACGCGTCTTCGATCTGTTGCTGACGGCGAGTCGTACGCGCGGCGCTGCGGTCTTGATCGTGACCCATGACACGCAGCTGGCGCAGCGTTGTGAACGCGTCCTGCGTCTTACGTCTGGCCGGCTTCAGCAGGCTTGACGCCGAGCCACATCGGCATCCGCTCGGTGAACGCACTTTCGGTCATGGGACGGGCGAGCAGGAAACCCTGTACCTGATCACAACCCAAGCGCCTCAGCAGTCGAAGCTGCGCTTCGGTCTCCACGCCCTCCGCCGTACTGATCAGGTCCATGCTTTTCGCCAGATGCAGCAAAGAGCTCACCAGGCGGGACGCACCTGTGTCATCCGGCATTGGGGAAACGAAGCTGCGGTCGATCTTGAGGCGATCGATCGGGAATTGCCTGAGCCGCGCGAGCGCGGAGTAGCCGGTGCCGAAGTCGTCGATGGCAACACGGACGCCGTGCGCGCGAAGCGCGGAAAGAGAGCCCTGGAGGATATCTTCGTCCTGCTGCAGCAGTCTCTCTGTCACTTCGACCTCAAGGGCGCTTCCCGGAAGATCGTGCCTTTTCAGGGCATCGAACACCTGGCGTTCGAAGTCCGGTGCGCGTACCTGCGGACGCGACAAATTGACTGCAACCCGGGCGTCGTGCCATCCGAGTTTGCGCCACCGGCGAACCGCGGCAAGTGCCTGGTCGAGGACCCAGGCACTGATCGCGTCCAGCATGAGAAGGCGCTCAATGATGTCGAGAAACTGCAGCGGAGCGAGCAACCCGCGAACGGGGTGGCGCCACCGCAGCAGCGCCTCGACACCCTGAAGCCTACCCTCGGAGGTGCTGAAGAGCGGTTGGAAGTGAAGCTCGAGTTCGTTGTTTCGCTGCGCATGAACGACATCCGCCTCGAGCTTCATGGCTTGCTCGGCGTCGCTGGCGAGGGTGGGAACGAACAGGTTCGTCGCGCCTCGTCCCGCGCTCTTGGCAACATACATCGCAAGGTCGGCGTTTCTTAGCAGATCGGCGGCAGTGTGCCCGTGGTCGGGAAACACAGCGACGCCGATCGATGCAGTGACACGCACGCTGCCGTGGCCGGATAGCGCCGTCGGAGAGCGCAAGGTGCGGTGCAGGCGGTCGCAGAAGTGAAGCAGCTGATCTTTGTTGATGTAGTCGAGCAGGATGACGAACTCATCACCTCCCAGCCGCGCGATCCAGCTTGGTCCATGGGCGTCGGCCTCCAGCATGCAGAAGTTCGCGAGGCGATCCGCAACCGAGATCAGCAACTGGTCGCCGACATGATGTCCTAGCGAGTCGTTGATGCGCTTCAGGTGATCGAGATCGAGGAAGATCACGGCGAAGGGACTCTGCTGGGCGACATCGGGCTGGGTTCGGTGGGCCAGCACCGCATCAAGATGCGCCCGGTTGGGTAAGCCCGTCAGCGCGTCGTGTACCGCGAGGTGACGCATGCGTTCCTCGGCTTCACGCCGTTCGCGCAGGTCACGGACGATGATGACCCGTTGCTCACGGCCCTGCCATGTGATGGCACCGGCGCGGTACTCCACGGGCACGGTCCGGCCCGAGGCCGCGATTGCCAGGCTTTCATAGGCCACGTCATGCCCCGAGGCAATGGCATCGAGTACTTGCGCGTGCTGATCGGGTGGCACAAAGTCCGTCGTTCGCCGACCGATCATCTCGTCTGCGGTGTAGCCGAGCATCCGCAGCAGTGACGGGCTCACATCGGTGATGACACCGTCGATATGAAAGGCGATACCTTCATCGCCGGCAGCCATGAATGCGCTAAGGCGCTCGATGACGGTATCGCGCTCGCCCGCCGGCACCCGGTCGGCTCGATGGAGAAGCAACTGAAGAGCCGTGGTCACCTGGCCTTCGCGCTGAAAGATCAGGCTTCCGACGAACCGAATGTGGGGCTGTCCGATCGGCGTGATCCAGCCCAGCGAGAAACGATCCGCCCCGACATCGTCGGCACGTTGCAAGTCGCTGAGTTCGATAGGCGGCGCAAACTGGACCAGCTCGAACAGTCGACGCCCGGTGACAGGCGCCGAACCTCCCGCCGCGCGGGCGAACGAGCGCGAGGCAGCGGTGCATGCGGTATCAGGCCAGCCGAAGCTCGCCCAGAGCCAGTCATCGCCAAAGTCGCGCGTTGCAGCATCGATCCCGCGAGAGCGGTTCGGCGGCTCTGAGCTGTTTTCCATACACCTATTCTGAATCAGTCGGCTCAAATGAGCTCAATCGTTTGCAACACGATGCACGAAAGCTCGTCCATCGCTCGTGTCCCAGCAAGTGGTGTAAGTCCTTCGCGCGCGTCGGCGCGCTGGGTGCGTGAGCTTCTCGCATGACGGATGGCGCATGCTGTCGGGCGACCGAAGGTTCGCGCGGCCTGTCGCGCTTTCCGAGGCGCTGGTTGACGCGTCCGCCACGGACACGCTGTCGAGCGGCACCGGTTTCTCTCCCGTTCGCCGCCTCTTGGACAGTCGCCCATCCGCCGTGGCATTGACCCGGCCGCCGATCGGTCGTCCACGCCTTATCGGTGCTGATGCGTCCCCCGCCGGGATGGCCGTCCACTGCCTGAAGGCTGGCTGGTGGGAATTCGATCCCACCAACGACTGCCTTGCTGGTGCGACGCAGGTCGCAATTGTTGGCGGGAGGGATCACGGCGCCGTGCCGCCGCTCATGGAATCATGCGTGGAGGCGGCAAGCATCGATATAAGGCGGCGGTTACGGTGATACCGACCGAGGCCGATCGTGTCCAATCATCCTGTCCGAAGGACTGGATCGCAACGACCGCAACGGCTGGGCGATCAGGCGGCAAACAGTCTGCGGAGGTGTTCGGCAGGTCGAACGGGTCGCCGACGCACGCGGTCGATCGGGCACCAGATCGTGGCCGCCTCCGCGAGTAGCCTCGGAACGACGTCACTCACTGCGTCGACACGGGTATGGCGCCAATATCGTAGCCCGCGCGCGGCGCCGGTCCAGGTGGTGATGCGAACGCGCTCGCCGAGCTTCGCCTCGGCTCGATAATCGATTTCGTGCCGCAGCGCGACCCATGCGAGCGCCGCACGATCTGCCGACGACGTCAGATGCTCCCAATGCGCAATGGCGACCTGATTGATCCAGGCGAGAAAGACGACGTTGTTGACGTGTCCGAGATCATCGACATCGGTGGGTGTGACATCGCGTTCGATCGAGAAGGGCGGCAGCGGGGACTCAGTGACCGCAGTCATGGACGGATTATGTCGTCCGCATTGACGTGTGGCACAGTACGTAACGCGGAGTTTGAGCAGGAGCCCTTTCGATGGAGCAACCGTGATGGCTGAGAGTCCGAAACCTTGCACACCGGGCAAGCGAGAGATGATGCTCGGCTTTCTCGAAGTAGGCATCAGTGCATTCGGCGGCGCCCTGCCGTGGCTGCGCCGGGTTGTCGTCGAGCGTCGGGCATGGCTGGATGAACGCGAGTTCACGGAAGTCCTTACCATCTGCCAGGCGATCCCTGGTCCAAACGTTGTCAACTGTGCCGTGTTCCTTGGGACGCGTTGGCATGGCAGCCTGGGAGGGGCGCTGGCATTTGTCAGTCTGTTGGCGGCTCCACTGTGCGTCGTTCTTGCCTTGGTCACCGCCCATCAGGCGTTGGGTGACGTACCGGCCGTCCGGCACGGCGTCAACGGACTCGCGATCGCGGCCACCGCATACCTCACGGCCATGACGCTGCGCATGGCGCGCCCTTTCGCCCGCAATACTCGCGCTTGGGCGCTCTGCGCCGTCGCCGTCGCCCTGTCGCTTGGTGCTGAGTGGTCGATGGGATGGGTGCTGTTGAGCTGTGGCATCGTCGGCGTCTACGCCGCCCGCAGGCGCTGGCTATGAGCGCCGATGTGGCGGATGCCGGTCTTCTAATCGATATGGCCTGGCTCTATCTGAAACTCTCGTTTCTCTGCATTGGCGGGACGATTCCATTGATTCCCGACATGCATCGATTCTTCGTCGAATCGCGCGGCTTGATGACGACCCAGCAGTTTGCCAGCTATGTTGCCCTGGCCCAGGCGGCGCCCGGGCCAAACATTCTCTATGTCGCCCTTCTCGGTCATCACGTTGGGGGCATCACGGGCGCTCTGACGACACTGGGCGCCATCAGTGTGGGCCCATTCGTGTTGGTCAGCCTTGCCGCGCGGGTGTTCTCGCGCTTGGCCGCCAATCCTTGGCGCGAAACGGTTCTGGCGGGACTGGCTCCGGTCACTGTCGGGCTTATGCTTGCAGGCTGTCTGCTGTTGCTTCGAGGCGTGGCGGACACATGGGCGGCGCTTCTGTTCGGCGCCGCTCTCGCCGCTTTCTTGCTATTCCCGCGTCTCAATCCACTGGTCGTGCTCGCTGTGGCAGCGATCGTCGGGAGCGTGTCAGGGCTCTGAGGGAACGCTGAACAAATTGCTGCGCGGGCGAATCGCTGCGTTGCGCGCTGCTCGCTCCCCCGCCTATCTGCTTGATAGGTCTCGGTTAGCGCGCTCCGTGCGCCTTGCGCTTCATCCCGCTCGCTGCATTCTTCAGCGTTTCCCTAGGTCTTGCGGGTTCGCGCCGGCACTGCGAGAAGTTGGGACAAACGGACGGGCTTGTGTACGGCATAGCCCTGAGCGTAGTCGACTCCCAGGTCGAGCAGGCGGGCGAGGATCTCGGGCGTTTCGACCCATTCGGCCACGACGTGCATCCCGAGGGTGTGGGCAATATCGGTCATCGATTTGACGATGGCGAGATCGCTGTCGCTGACCAGAATCTCCTTGACGTAGCTGCCGTCGATCTTGAGCGTATTGGCCGAGAGCTTTTTGAGATGCGCGTAGGAGGTGTAGCCGCTGCCGAAATCATCGAGCGATACCTGCGCCCCAAATCGTCGCAGCTCGCGAATGAAAGACTGAGCGGTATCGAAGCTGCGGATCGCTGCCGATTCGGTTACTTCGAAAATGACATGTTGCGGCGATACGCTGCCGTGTGTGAACTGATCACGGACGAAGCTCGTGATCTCAGGACGTCCCAATGATGCGGCCGACAAATTGATTGCCAATGCTCCAATTTCATCGAAGACGGTCTGGTTGTCGCGAATCCAGTCGAAGGCCTGCCTGAGCACCCAGAGATCGATCTCGTGCGAGCGGCCAAGCCTTTCCATGGCAGTGACGACCTCGAAGGGCGATGCGCTTTGCCCGGCGCCAGCCTCCACTCCGAGCAGGATTTCGTAGTAAGGCTTGAGCTTGCCCGACGCGGCAATCGGCGCGACCAGCTGGCAGCGCAGAAAGAGGCTTTCGCCCTCCAACAGGGCATCGGCGCGTCCAGCCCAGTCGAGCAGGCTTTCTTCGTGCTTGAGATCGGCAGCGGTCGGTTCGTAAACGCGGAGACTGTTACGTCCGCTTGCCTTCGCTGCGAGACAAGCGGCGTCGACACGGCGCAGCATTTCGAGGCTGGAGACCTGCCCGACCTTGAAAGTTCCCACGCCCGCCCATACGCCCAGACGATAGGTGTGCTGTTCATGCTCGAACACCGTGTCGGTGAGCGCTGCCAGCAGATCCTCGACCGTTCGATGGGCGGCTTCAGGGCTGTAGTCGGTCAAGAGCAGGGCGAATGTATCTTCGCGAAGGCTTGCGATCACACTGTCCTGTGGAGCGACGCGCGCGATTCTCTGGCCCAATGTCGTCGCAAGTGCCTCGACGGCATCGACCCCAGAGGTGGCGGCGACGGTGCGAAACTGATCGAACTCGACAAATGCGACCGTGACCGTACTCCCGGCCGGCGCATCTCTTTCGAGATTCCCGAGACGGGTCTGGAAGGCCTTGCGGCTCAGCATCCCGGTCCGTGAATCGCGGTTGACGGCGTCGAGGGCCTCCGACAGCGCGCTTTCGAGCAGGATGTCCTCCGACCGATTGAGCAGTGGCGCATCGAGCGGCGCCCGCGTGCGCGCGCTGCCGGCTTCGATTCGTTCACGCAGCTCCGTATACGTCAGCTCCATCCGGTTCGACGCGGGGCGATTGACAAGACCACAGAAGTCGGTCGCCTCGCTGCGCCATACCAGCTGTACCGGGATCCATTGCTTGCCCATCGAGACTTCCCACCATTCGCCCACCATCGGACGTACCGTCTGCGGCTGTTGACGATCGTATTCGGTGAAGCTCGGGGCCTGAAGCCGGTCGGCCGTCAAAGCCGGATCACCCTGGATCAGCAGGCGGTTGCACTGATTCATCAGCGCCATGCGTTCGTCATGCTCGACTGGATAGTCGTAGAGAATCACCTCGATGTGACGCGCGACTTGCTCTCGGAGTTGAAGCGTATCGTCAATGGATACGTCTTCTTGCGTGAGCGTCAACGCGGCCTCGAGCGCCCGCAGTGAGGTTTTCCACTCCGGCGAGGACTGCCCATGACGCAGGTGCGTAAGAACCAGATAGGGACGCCAACAGTCCGCAATCAACCGAACGAGAATTCGCGGGATTCGCCGTTCGGAAAGGGCCTGCTCGAGGGCGCCATCGGTGTCCGCGCGCGCGATGCGGATGGCATCGCGACTGGCGAAGGCTTCGCAAATTCGCTCGATTTTCTGGCGACGATCGCGCCGAAGTTCCTCGAGGTCGGATTCGAGACTGCTTTGAACGATCGAGAACACACGCTCATCGTGATCTGCCTGAGTGCAGATACGATCGACCAGGTCCTCGAGGTTGCGTGCCAGCTTGGCGTCGAGGAAGTGGCCCTGGTCATCGGTGGCAAGACTGTACTGATCGATCAGATCAATGACCTTGCGTGCGGGATGCTGCGGCGAGGAAGGAAACTCGCCATCCCGCAGAGACAGCTTGAGCAACGTCCGTTCAAGCCGCTTGACGAGCGTCTCGATCAGGCTGTTGGCGGTGAACTCGCGGCTGGCCTGCTGAAACAGCTGTACGGCCGTGTAGAGGACACGTTGATGTGTCTCGCTGATTCGCCGCAGCGGTTTTGGACCTTCGGGCGTGTGTTCGATGAACTGCGCCGCCACGTCGCGCAGCCCGGTTTCGCTGAATGCCGGACCGCTCGACAAGGGCAGCCGGTCGATCGCGGCGAGAAGTTCCGATAGATCTGCTTCCCGGTTGGCGCCTTCGAGTTCCGGCAGCAGGAGTCCGCCACTGATGAGGTCGCCATCACCCGTCTGCGTCGGCGCCCGGCGGCTGAGCTCCGACAGATCGGCGATGACGTCAAGCCTTCGCGCCGGCCCTGCACGCACCGCTGCCCGGGGAAGAGCGTCGGGCGATGCGGCCAACGGCGAACCCGCCGGTT
>Ga0116211_1001341_pt1 | contig 11738 bp, 9 predicted proteins | sample SaghotsprinmetaG_FD_94484 | JGI IMG/M metagenome (GOLD analysis project Ga0116211, IMG submission 94484) | Hot spring microbial communities from South Africa to study Microbial Dark Matter (Phase II) - Sagole hot spring metaG | ecosystem: Environmental > Aquatic > Thermal springs > Hot (42-90C) ... | reverse complement strand
GCGCAGTTCCAGCCCAGCGCCGGGATTTCCCCGCCCAGTTCCTGCGGCTTGAGCGCCGCGCCGACGCAGAGCAGGCCCAGTGGCAGGCTGGCTGCGGCCAGCAGGCCGAGCAGCCGGTCGGTGCCGCCCGGCAATCCCAGCCCTGACAGATTCACCAGCGCGCCGGTCAGGCAGGCCAGGATCAGCGGGTTCTTCGCGATCGGCAGCAGCAGCCCGCGGACGCTGACGCCGCGCTCGGCGGTCAGCGCCCAGACCGACATCACGTTCACCGTGGGCACCATCAAGGCCAGCATCAGTGCGGCCAGTGCCAGGCCTTCCTTGCCGAACAGGCTGCCGACCGCCGCCAGCCCGAGGTAGGTGTTGAAACGCAGCACGCCCTGGGTGATGGCACCGAAGCGGCCAGCGGACCAGCCGCGCAGTCGCTTGGCGATCAGCAGTCCGACCCAGGCCAGACCGAGGCCGAGCATCACCGCGCCGGCCAGTTGCGGCAGGGCGGGGTTGTCCAGCGGCGCGGTGGCCAGGCTGCTGAACAACAGGGCAGGAAACAGGACGAAGTAGTTGATGCGCTCGGCGCCGGGCCAGAACTCCTCGCTGGGAAAGGCCCGCAGACGCAGGAAATAACCAGCAACGATCAGCGCGAACAGAGGCCAGAGGGCCAGCAGAAGGGTGGTCACGGATACATCCAGCAATGCATGTGGGTCGATCTTCGATGCTGGAAACGTCCAGTGCAAGTCTTGTGTCCAACCAGCCATTCGCCGCTGTCGCTACGCTGGTCGGGCCAGGAACCATCAGTAATGGCTCGGTGATATCATTCATGCCCTGAACCGCGAGCTGCCGATGTCACCCATGATCGACCATCCCTCTGCCGAGGATTTTCGCGATACCCCCTACGGCCGGCAGCTGCACAGCGGGTTTCGTCTCCTGCGCTTCAAGTCCGAGCTGGAACGCGAGTTTCGCCAGTACCTGGATCGGCATGCGCGCACGTCGCAGCGGCTCGCCGCGCTGCTGCTGATCATCGCCGTCTCCGGCTACCTCTATGTCGAGCACCGGCTGTTCAACCTCGCCGACACCGGCTGGCTGGCGACGCTGACGCTGCTGCGCATCCTGCAGATCCTGCCCGGTGTCGTCGTGCTGGTGCTGACGTTCTACAGCCGCACCTTTCGCGCCCAGGCCAACCGCATCTTTCCGGTGCTGCTGGTGCTCATCGGGATCATCGCCGCGCTGATCGACATTCGCTTCGAGGCCCTGGGAACCGAGCTGAACTTCCGCTACGGCGCCGGATTGCTGATCGTCAGCTCGTTCTTCTTCCTCGGCGTGACCTTCTGGTGGGCACTGCTCTGCGCGGTGCTGATCGTGGTGGCCGATGTGCTCATCGCCGGTCTGATTCTCACGCCCGAACAGATGCCCGAGCACTGGATTGCGGTCAGCTACTACCTGCTGCTGCTGATCATCGGTGCCATCAGCCGCTACGTTCACGAGTATTCGCAGCGCGACCAGTTCCTGATGCGCAAGCTGCTGGGCTGGGTGGCCGAGCATGATGCCCTGAGCGGCCTGGCCAATCGGCGCAGTCACGACCTGGCGTTGCGTCAGCGGATCGCCCAGGCGCGCCGGGACCGCCAGCCGCTGAGCCTGCTGTTGCTCGATCTGGATGATTTCAAGGCCTACAACGATACCTTCGGCCATCCGGCCGGCGATGCGCTGATCCGTTCATTCGGCGAGCTGGTGGCAAAGTTCGCCCGACGGCCGTTGGATCAGGCTGCGCGGGTCGGTGGCGAGGAGTTCGCGCTGCTGCTGTACAACTGCGACAACGCGGCGGCGCAACGCATCGCGCGGCAGCTGGTGGCCGCGCTGGCGGCGCTGGAGGTCAGGCATCCGCGCGATCCGGCGTCGCGCGTGGGGGTCAGCATCGGCGTGGCCACGCTGCAGGATGGTCAGCAGGCCGAGCAGCTCTATCACAACGCCGACATGGCGCTGTACCAGGCCAAGACGACCGGCAAGAACCGCTTCGCGGTCGCCCCCGGGCAGGCGCGCCGCGACTAGCTGGCCAACCTCAGCGGCGCGGCGGGACCGAACGGGTGCGGCCGCTGCCGTCGATGGCGACGAAGACGAACACCGCCTCGGTGACCTTGCGCCATTCGCTGGACAGCGGGTCGTCGCTCCAGACTTCCACCAGCATGCGAATCGAGCTGCGCCCGACTTCCAACGTCTGGGTATAGAAGGACAGCTGCGCGCCGACGGCCACCGGCACCATGAAGGCCATGCGATCGATGGACACCGTGGCCACGCGGCCGGCCGCCACGCGGCTGGCCATCGCGGTACCGGCCAGGTCCATCTGCGACACCAGCCAGCCGCCGTAGATATCGCCGAACCCGTTGGTTTCGCGCGGCAATGCGGTGAGCTGCAGGGCCAGGTCGCCCTGGGGAATCGGATCTTCCTGTTCGTATTCTTTCATCGGTCGGACTCGCGGCGCGTTTGTTGTTCTGGCGCGAAATGCCCGCGCTAGCGCGGGCGACGGCGCCGAGTATAGCGGCAGTGCAGACGTACAGCGACCGCGCTGGGTCAATGGGCCGGTTCGTAATCAGATTGTCACACTTGCTTCATAGAGTGTTCACACGGCCTGCAGATACTGGCCCCCGTTCCAACACACTCGAGCACACACCTGCTAGGAGCAAGGTATGAAACTGAATCGTTTGATGGCGGCCCTCACCTTCGTAGCCGCTGGCGTGGGCGCCGCAAGCGCAGTCGCTGCAGTAGACCCGGCACTGCCGAGCTACCAGAAGACCTCTGGCGTTTCCGGCAACCTGTCCAGCGTCGGTTCCGACTCGCTGGCCAACCTGATGACGCTCTGGGCCGAAGAGTTCAAGCGCAGCTACCCGAACGTCAACATTCAGATCCAGGCCGCCGGTTCCTCCACCGCGCCGCCCGCGCTGACCGAAGGCACCGCCAACATGGGCCCGATGAGCCGCCCCATGAAGGACAACGAGATCCAGGCCTTCGAAGAGAAGTACGGCTACAAGCCGACCGCCGTACCGGTGGCCATCGACGCCCTGGCGGTGTTCGTGCACAAGGACAACCCGATCAAGTCCCTGGACATCGAGCAGGTCGACGCCATCTTCTCCAGCACCCGCCTGTGCGGTGGCGAGAAGGACATCAAGACCTGGGGCGATTTGGGCATGACCGGCGAGTGGGCTGCCAAGCCGATCCAGCTGTTCGGCCGCAACTCGGTATCCGGTACCTACGGCTACTTCAAGGAAGAAGCCCTGTGTAAAGGCGACTTCAAGTCCAACGTCAACGAGCAGCCGGGTTCGGCCTCGGTGGTGCAGTCCATCTCCAGCACCCTGAACGCCATCGGTTACTCGGGCATCGGCTACAAGACCTCCAGCGTGCGCGCCGTACCGCTGTCCAAGGGCGGCGAAGCCTTCGAGGCGAGCGAAGAGAACGCCCTGGCCGGGAAATTCCCGCTGGCTCGCTTCTTCTACGTCTACGTCAACAAGGCGCCGAACAAGCCGCTGAGCCCGATCGACGCCGAGTTCCTCAAGCTGGTGCTTTCCAAGCAGGGCCAGGACGTCGTGGTCAAGGACGGCTACATCCCGCTGCCGAAGAAGGTGGTCGACAAGACCATGCAGGAGCTGGGTCTGTAAGACCCGCGTAACGGCCGGCGCCCACTGCGCCGGCCTTGCGCAGATGCCCGCCACGCTGAACGCGCTGGCGGGCATCGTCGCGTCACCTGGCTGTAACTTTTCTGTCACACGGCTTTATTAGATTAGGCGCCCCGAAGGGCCGCTCGGCCCAGGAGCCTGGCATGAACGACATGGACAACATGACCGCGAATTCCGATGTGCAACGGCTGGACTTCAACACGCCGGCACTGCAGCGCAAGCGGCGCATACGCGCGCTGAAAGACCACCTGGCGCGCTGGTACGTGTCCATCGGCGGCCTGGCCGTGCTGGGCGCCATCACCCTGATCTTCTTCTATCTGGCGCAGGTCGTGCTGCCGATGTTCCAGGGCGCCGAGCTGGAGGCCCGCAAGGCTCAGCAGCCGGCCTGGCTGGCCGATGCCGGCAAGCCGCTGCTGCTGGCCATCGAAGAGCAGAACCAGGTCGCCCTGCGTCTGGGCGAGGACGGCCAGGCGCGTTTCTTCAGCCTGCGCGACGGTGCGCTGCTGACAAGCAAGCCCCTGCCGCTGCCGGAAGGCAGCCGCATCGTATCGGTGGGCCAGGACACCCCCGGCACCCGCCGACTGGTGCTCGGTCTGGACAATGGCCAGGCCCTGGTGCTGGAGCACAACTACAAGGTCACCTACCCGAACAACCAGAAGACCATCACCCCCGAGCTCGCCTATCCCTTCGGCGAGGCGCCGCTTGAGCTCGATCCGGAAGGCCGCCCCATCGAGCGTGCCGCCATCAGCCTGAACGGCAAGACCCTGCTGGTCGCCGGCGCCACCGGCAGCGCGCTGCATGCCCAGCGCATCGCCAGCAGCGAGAACCTGCTGACCGGCGAGGTGACCCTCGAGCAGGAGCGCCTGAACCTGCCGCAGCTGGCCGAGCCGATCCGTCAGCTGCTGATCGACCCGCGGCACATGTGGCTTTACGCGATCAGCGGCAAGGCCAGCGCGGATGTCTTCGACCTGCGCCGCAAGCAGCTCAACGGTCGTTACAAGCTGGTCGGCGACGGCAGCGAGATCACCAGCGTCAGCCCGCTGCTGGGCGGCATCTCGCTGATGGTGGGCGACTCCAGGGGCAGCATCGGCCAGTGGTTCATGGTGCGTGCGGCCGATGGCCAGGCCGAACTGAAGAACGTGCGCAACTTCAAGCTGGGCAGCAGCCCGGTCCGCCAGATCCTCCCGGAGGAGCGCCGCAAGGGCTTCCTCGCCCTGGACGACAGCGGCAGTGTCGGCATCTTCCACAGCACCGCACACCGCACGCTGCTCAAGGAGCAGGTCGCCGATGGCGCCGCGCTGGCGGCCATGTCGCCGCGCGCCACACGTCTGCTGCTGGAGTCGGCGCAGGGGCTGCAGCGCTTCGTCATCGACAACCCGCACCCGGAGATTTCCTGGAGCGCACTGTGGGGCAAGGTCTGGTACGAGAGCTATCCGGAGCCCGATTACGTCTGGCAGTCCACCTCCGCCAACAGTGATTTCGAACCCAAGCTGAGCCTTGCGCCGCTGGCCTTCGGCACGCTCAAGGCAGCCTTCTACGCCATGCTGCTGGCGGCCCCGCTGGCCATCTGCGCGGCGTTCTATACCGCCTACTTCATGGCGCCGTCGCTGCGCCGCAAGGTCAAGCCGGTGATCGAGCTGATGGAGGCGCTGCCGACGGTGATTCTCGGCTTCTTCGCCGGCCTGTTTCTCGCGCCGTTCCTGGAGAACCACCTGCCGGGCATCTTCGCCCTGCTGCTGCTGATGCCGGTGGGCATCCTCTTCGCCGCCTGGACCTGGAGCCGCCTGCCGCAAAGCGTGCGCCTGGCGATCCCGGAAGGCTGGGAAGCGGTGCTGCTGATCCCGGTGATCCTGCTGGTGGGCTTCGGCTCGCTGGAGATCAGCGGGCACCTGGAGAACTGGTTCTTCGGCGGTGACATGCGCCTGTGGCTGTCCAACGACATGGGTATCCCGTTCGACCAGCGCAACGCCCTGGTGATCGGGCTGGCGATGGGCTTCGCGGTGATCCCGACCATCTACTCGATCGCCGAGGACGCCGTGTTCAGTGTGCCGCGCAGCCTCACCCTGGGCTCCCTCGCCCTCGGTGCGACGCCCTGGCAGACGCTGACCCGCGTGGTGCTGCTGACCGCCAGCCCCGGCATCTTCTCGGCGCTGATGATCGGCATGGGCCGCGCGGTGGGTGAGACGATGATCGTGCTGATGGCCACCGGCAACACGCCGATCATGGAAGCCAACATCTTCGAGGGCATGCGCACCCTGGCCGCCAACGTCGCGGTGGAAATGCCCGAATCCGAGGTGGGTGGCACCCATTACCGCGTGCTGTTCCTCGCCGCGCTCGTCCTGCTGATGTTCACCTTCGTGATGAACACCCTGGCCGAGCTGATTCGCCAGCGCCTGCGCGGCAAGTACGCCAGCCTGTAACCCGATTTCGCCAAAAGGTATCGATCCGTGAAAAAGGATTCGTTGAACAGCTGGGTCAAGAGCGGCACGCCCTGGATCTGGATGAACGCCGGCGCGGTGTCCATCGCCGTGATCATGACCCTGGGGCTGCTGGCGATCATCGCCGTGCGCGGTCTGGCGCACTTCTGGCCGGCCGACGTGATCGTCGCCGACTACAGCATGCCCGGCGCGGAAATGCGCGTGCTGGCCGGCGAGGTGGTGCAGGCCGAGGAAGTGCCACGGGCGCGCCTGGCTGCCAGCGGGCTGCCGGTGAATGTCGAGGGCGGCGAGTTCATGACCCGCGAGCTGCTCAAGGTCGGTAACCGCGAGGTGTACGGCGCGGACTTCTCCTGGGTGATCGGCGAATGGCTGAGCAACCAGCGCAAGCCGGCCGAGCTGATGGTGCTGGAGCGTCGCGAGTGGGGCAACTTCTATGGCTATCTGCTCAACGTCAAGGAAGCCGGCCAGCTGGTCGCCGAAGGCGATGCCGCCTGGGGCGAGCTGCAGCGTCGGATCGATCGGGTCGACCAGCTGCATGCGCAGATCTCGCGCATCGAGAAGGTGGAGATCGGCCGCATCAACCATGGCCTCGAACGCCTGCGTCTGAAGACCCGCAAGCTGGAGCTGGACGACCGTCTGGATGCGGCCGCCCAGGCCGATCTGGACGCCGAGCGCGCCCAGTGGGATGCCGAGTACCGGGTGCTGGAAGACAAGCTGGTGGCGCTGCAGCAGCAGTTCAACCGCGACAGCATCACCGTGCGCACCGCCGACGGCCGCGAGCAGGAGATCACCCTCGGCAAGGTGGTGCGGGCGTTCCAGCCCAATGCCATGTCGACGCCGCAGAAGCTGATGCTCTACTTCGCCAAACTGTGGGAGTTCGTCAGCGACGAGCCGCGTGAGGCGAACACCGAAGGCGGCGTGTTCCCGGCGATCTTCGGCACCGTGCTGATGACCCTGATCATGGCGGTGATCGTCACCCCCTTCGGTGTGATCGCCGCGGTCTACCTGCGCGAATATGCCAAGCAGGGCCTGCTCACCCGGATCATCCGCATCGCGGTGAACAACCTCGCCGGGGTGCCGTCGATCGTCTATGGCGTGTTCGGTCTGGGCTTCTTCGTCTACGTGCTGGGCGGCTCGCTGGATCGGCTGTTCTATCCCGAAGCCGCACCGGCGCCGGTGTTCGGCACGCCTGGCCTGATGTGGGCCTCGCTGACCCTGGCCATCCTCACCCTGCCGGTGGTGATCGTCGCCACCGAGGAAGGCCTGGCGCGCATCCCGCGGATGATCCGCGAAGGCTCTCTGGCTCTCGGCGCGACCAAGTCCGAGACGTTGTGGAAGGTAGTGCTGCCGATGGCCAGCCCGGCGATGATGACCGGTCTGATCCTCGCCGTGGCGCGTGCCGCCGGCGAAGTGGCGCCGCTGATGCTGGTCGGCGTGGTCAAGCTGGCACCGAACCTGCCGCTCAACGGCAACTACCCCTATCTGCATCTGGACCAGAAGATCATGCACCTGGGCTTCCACATTTACGACGTCGGCTTCCAGAGCCCCAACGTCGAGGCGGCGCGGCCGCTGGTCTACGCCACCGCGCTGCTGCTGGTATTGGTGATCGCCACGCTCAACTTCAGCGCGATCTACATCCGCAACCACCTGCGCGAGAAATACAAGGCGCTGGATCATTGATTGGCGCCGCCAGCCGCATCGTGGGCTTCCGAGGGAAGCACCCGGCGCGGATGGCGGCCTGTAGCTTGCAGCCCGAGGCTGCAAACGGAGCGAGCACATGCAAACCACCACCCATTCGATCGACATCTCGGCCCTGGGCCGCGACAAGCGCAGCCTGAGCCTGGCCAACGAGCAGGTCGCCATCGAGGTGCCCGACCTCAGCCTGTTCTACGGCCAGAAGCAGGCATTGCACAACGTCAGCATGAACATTCCGCGCCAGCGCGTGACCGCCTTCATCGGTCCGTCCGGCTGCGGCAAGTCGACCCTGCTGCGCTGCTTCAACCGCATGAACGACCTGGTCGACGGCTGCCGCATCGAAGGTGCCATCAACCTCGACGGGCAGAACATCTACCAGAAGGGTGTGGATGTGGCCGACCTGCGCCGCCGCGTCGGCATGGTGTTCCAGAAGCCCAACCCGTTCCCCAAGAGCATCTACGAGAACGTGGTCTACGGCCTGCGCATCCAGGGCATCAAGCAGAAGCGGGTACTCGACGAGACCGTCGAGTGGGCGCTCAAGGGTGCGGCGCTGTGGGACGAGGTCAAGGATCGCCTGCACGAGTCGGCACTCGGCCTCTCCGGTGGCCAGCAGCAGCGTCTGGTGATCGCCCGTACCATCGCCGTGCAGCCGGAAGTGCTGCTGCTCGACGAACCGAGCTCGGCCCTCGACCCGATCTCTTCGCTGAAGGTCGAGGAGCTGATCTACGAGCTCAAGTCCAAGTACACCATCGTCATCGTCACCCACAACATGCAGCAGGCCGCTCGGGCGTCCGACTACACCGCGTTCATGTACATGGGCAAGCTGATCGAGTACGGCGACACCGATACGCTGTTCACCAACCCGGCCAAGAAGCAGACCGAAGACTACATCACCGGCCGCTACGGCTAGCCGGCCATGGCAAACCGCGCTGCGCGTTGTCGGCGGCGCTTGCCGTACTCGTTTGTACTGTCTGCGCGCCGCCTCCTAGCGCAGCACGTTTTGCCAAGGGCCGGCTCGTCCGGCGAGAGAACCACAGTTTCGCAAGGGCTCGATGATGATCAGCAAAGACAGCCACACCCAACACATTTCCCAGCAGTTCAACGCCGAGCTGGAGGAGGTGCGCAGCCACCTGCTGGCCATGGGCGGGCTGGTGGAGAAGCAGGTCAACGATGCGGTCACCGCGCTGATTCAGGCCGATTCGGGCCTCGCCCAGCAGGTGCGCGAGGTGGACGACCAGATCAACCAGATGGAGCGCAACATCGACGAGGAGTGCGTGCGCATTCTCGCCCGCCGTCAGCCAGCGGCCTCCGACCTGCGTTTGATCATCAGCATTTCCAAGTCGGTGATCGACCTCGAGCGCATCGGTGACGAGGCGACCAAGATCGCCCGCCGTGCCATCCAGCTGTGCGAGGAAGGCGAGTCGCCCAAGGGCTACGTCGAGGTGCGCCATATCGGCGACCAGGTGCGCAAGATGGTGCAGGAGTCGCTGGACGCCTTCGCCCGCTTCGATGCGGACCTCGCGCTGTCGGTGGCGCAGTACGACAAGACCGTCGACCGCGAGTACAAGACCGCCCTGCGCGAGCTGGTCACCTACATGATGGAAGACCCGCGCTCGATCTCCCGCGTGCTCAGCGTGATCTGGGCGTTGCGCTCGCTGGAGCGCATCGGCGACCACGCACGCAACATCGCCGAACTGGTGATCTACCTGGTGCGCGGCACCGACGTGCGCCACCTCGGCTTGGCACGCATGGCCGAGGAAGTGGAAGGCACCAAGGAGCGCTGACAGGCGCGCCGGTAGCGGTGGGCGCCAGCCCACTGTCTGCGGATGCGCGTTGCGCTCAGCTGGCTATCAGCGCCTCGCTCAGATAGTCGATCAGCGCCCGTGTCTTTGGCGGCAGGTGGTGATTCTGTCGCCATAGCAGCCAGGCCGCGCCCTGGTAGGAGCCGGTGTAGCGCCACTGCGGCAGCACTTCGCGCAGCTGCCCGTCGGCCAGCGCCTGGGCAGCGGTGAAATGCGGCAGGCAGGTGATGCCCAGGCCTGCCAGCGCCACCAGTAACCGGGCCTCGCTGTGGTTGCTGATGTAGCGACCGCGCACCGTCACCGTTTCCTGTTGCTCGCCGCGGCGCAGGTGCCAGCGATTGTCTCCCGCCGTTTCCCCCAGATACAGGCAGCTGTGGCGCAGCAGGTCCTGCGGATGTTGCGGCTCGCCGTGGCGCTGCAGGTAGTCGGGGCTGGCGCAGAGAAGTTGGCGCACCGGCCCGAGCGGCTTGCCGGCCAGGCCTTCGGGTGGGTTGTCGGTGACCTGCACCAGCAGGTCGAAACCGTCCTCGATCAGGTCCGGGCTCTGGTCGCTGATCCGCAGCTGCACATCGACCTCGGGGTAGCGCTGGAGAAAGGCCGGCATCAACGGTCCGACGACGAACTTGCCATAGGCCTTCGGCACGCTCAGGCGCACCAGCCCGCGCGGGCTGCGCATCAGCCGCTCGCCGATGGCGACGGCGGCGTCGGCCGCATCGAGCATGTCCCGGCAATGCTGGTAGAACTCCGCCCCGGCCTCGTTCAGCCGCAGCTGGCGTGTGGTGCGTTCCAGCAGGCGCAGCGCCAGGGCCTGCTCCAGCCGTGCCACCTGGCGGCTCACCGCCGACGGTGTACTGCCCAGCAGGCGCGCGGCGCCGGAGAAGCTGCCGGCCTCGACCACCCGCACGAACACGGCCATGTAGGGCAGCAGGGCTGCGCTGTCATTCGTTCCCATGCGGAACAGGTCCTGTGCTGTTTCGCTGGATTATCGACTGCCGCGACAGGCCCGACAATCAGCGCCTGATTGGTGCGGGGATTCGAACATGAAAGGCACGTTGAGACAGGGGCTGTGGCTGGCCGATGGCATGCTGCTGACGGTGGCGCTGATCTGGGGCAGCAGCTATGCGGTGGCCAAGCAGGCGCTGCTGTTCTACCCGGTGCTGGGTTTTCTGGCGATCCGCTTCGGCCTGACCTTTGTCCTGCTGCTGCCGCAACTGCGCGGCGCCGGTCGCCGGGCGCTGCGCCCCGGCCTGCCGCTGGGGCTGGTGATGCTGGCGATCTTTCTCTGTGAGACCTGGGGCGTGATGTTGACCAGCGCCAGCAATGCGGCGTTTCTGATCAGCCTGTGCGTGGTGATCACACCGTTCATGGAATGGCTGCTGCTGCGCCAGCGGCCGCACAACACGCTGTTCCTCGCCTGCGCGCTGTCGCTGGCGGGCGTCTGGCTGCTGACCGGCGGGCCGCAGCTGTCGCTCAATCTCGGCGATGCGCTGATGCTGGCCGCCGCGTTGCTGCGCGCGGTGCTGGTCTGCCTGACTCGGCGATTGACGGCCGGCCGGAAAATCCCGGCACTGGCGTTGACTGCGGTGCAGAGTGGAGTCGTTGCGGCGGGCTGCATCCTGCTCGCCGTGTCGCTGCCGGGCGGACTGCCGGCGCTGCCGGTGGAGCCGGGCTTCTGGTTCGGCACGCTGTATCTGGTGCTGTTCGCCACGCTGTTCGCCATGTTTGCGCAGAACCGCGCGCTGGGGCGCAGCAGCGCAACGCGGGTGTCGCTGCTGATGGGCTCCGAACCGCTGTTCGGCGCGATCATCGCCGGTCTCTGGCTGGGTGAGCGGCTGGGGCCGATGGGCTGGGCGGGTGGGTTGCTGATCATGCTGGCGCCGCTGTGCACCCTGGGTATCGGCCGCCAGCCGGCGCCGAGCACGGCCGGCGATGGTGCGCCGGTCCGTGCCTAGCGTGCGGGCATGGTGAAGCGGCAGGCTGGTCAGCCCTGCCGCAGTTCGGCCTGCAGTTCGTCCAGCGCCATCTGGCGCTCGCCGTCCTGCAGGCGGGCGCCGGGGTTGAGCGAGGACCACTCGGGATGCGCGCGACAGCGTTGCAGGGCTTCGGGCAGCTTGCCCTCGCGCCAGCCCTGATCCTGCGGCGTG
>Ga0116211_1001335_pt1 | contig 11747 bp, 9 predicted proteins | sample SaghotsprinmetaG_FD_94484 | JGI IMG/M metagenome (GOLD analysis project Ga0116211, IMG submission 94484) | Hot spring microbial communities from South Africa to study Microbial Dark Matter (Phase II) - Sagole hot spring metaG | ecosystem: Environmental > Aquatic > Thermal springs > Hot (42-90C) ... | reverse complement strand
GTCTCTGATGCGACGCGGCGACCAGGCAATGTACGCAGCCAAGGCGCAGGGCCGCAACCGGGTGGTGATCGCGCCGCCACTGGTCGCCTGAAAGACAGCGGGAAAAAGTCTGGTCCGGGTGAGATTTTTACGTCTATAATTCGCGCCTTCGCCGCTCAGGCAGCGAGATTCCTCGATAGCTCAGTCGGTAGAGCGCCGGACTGTTAATCCGTAGGTCCCTGGTTCGAGCCCAGGTCGAGGAGCCATAAGATTCAAGCACTTAGCCCGCTAGCCAGCGGGCTTTTTGCTATCTGAAGGCTTTTTTGCTGCATTTTTGCTGCACTCTCCTGCGCGTGACTTGCTGCGGCAACGCTATACTGATTTTTCAGGAGTTAGCGATGGCAACGATCACCAAACGGGGTGACTACCAGTTCCAAGCAATCATTCGCCGCAAAGGCTATCCATCTCAAACCAAGACTTTCGAGTCCCGGGCCGACGCTGAGCGCTGGGCACGGGAGGTCGAAGCCAACATCGATACCGGCTATTTCCGGGACCGGCGTGAAGTAGAACGCACTACCCTCGGTCAAGCCCTGCAGAAATACCTTGAGCAGATCACCCCCAAGAAACGGGGGCTGGTCGCCGAGCGCAATCGAATCCTGCAACTTCAGGCTCATCCAATATCGTTACGCCCTCTCGCCAGCCTGCGCGCCAAGGATTTCGTAGAGTATAGAGACGAGCGACTGAAACTGGTCAGCGCCAACACGGTCCGGCTCGAGCTGGCGTTGCTCTCTCATATTTATACCATTGCCATTAAAGAATGGTCAATGCCGCTGATGCACGAACTGCGTAATGTCCGCAAGCCTCAGGCGGGACCTGGGCGGGAGCGGCGTTTATCCGCTGAGGAAGAAAAGCGTCTGCGCAAAGCCATCTATCGCCCTCAGGCTCGTGGCGCCGAGGTTTGGCTTGAAGCATGCATTGATATCGCCCTCGAAACAGGAATGCGCGCTGGGGAAATCCTTTCGCTCGAATGGCGCCAGGTCAAACTCGATGCCGGCACGATCCGTCTGGATATGACGAAAAACGGTAGCGTTCGTACCGTGCCACTCACCCTGAAGGCCGCCGAGACTCTGCGGCGCTTGCCCCGGGATATCAGTGGCAAGGTTATCCCGAACTTCCACGACACCTCCGGACTTGACCGTGCTTTCAAGCGCGTCTGCAAGGCAGCAAAAATCACTGACCTGCATTTCCACGACCTCAGGCATGAGGCCGCCTCCCGCTTCGCGCCACTGATGACGGTGCAAACGCTGGCGAAAATCATGGGCTGGCGGTCCATTCAGATGGCGATGCGCTACTACAACCCCACCGACAGCGAACTGGTCGAGGTGGTACGCCGGGCGCAACTGGCGGCGTAGCCTGCCGAGTTAACACAAATAGGATGGTCGTCAGGATCGAAGGCCGCAAGCCTTCGATCCTTGACGCCATTCAGCACAACCAACTACATTGCAACTGCTGCCGCAAACAACGGTAGCCAGGATTGGCGTCCTGACTGGAGCACAACGATATGGCATGGCCTCAACCATGCCATTTGTCGTTGTTGCGGTTCGTCCCTCTATGGGCGGCCGTACGGGGGGAACCGCAAGGTTCGCCGGTGCTCCATCGGTACGCCAACTCCTGTATTGGCCGCCCACCCGATTGGCGTCGCGTGGGCAAGCAATCCACCAATGGAGCACCCACATGAACGATTCGCAGACAACCATACCGGATAACCCGGACAGCTTTACTGCTGCCATCAAAGCCGCCTACCCAAGGATGGCAGCTTTGCTCGAAGCACACCCGGAAATCAACAACGGGAATTTCCGGTCCCAGGCTACGGCCATTGCGATGGAGAATGGCAGCCTGAAATCCAAGCGCAAGAAGTTCTTCGAACTGGCCGACGTCTTCAACAAGGCAACGGGCAAATTTGCCGTCTGTAAAAAAGGCTGCGCCCACTGCTGCTACATGCCCACGATGATTTATGCCCATGAAGCCGACATCCTCGGGCAGGCGACGGGCATCAAGCCAGCGCCTGTGCCTTATCGCGACCGCTCAGTCGTGCTCGCGGATGCGGTCAGGCAGTTCGGCCCGCCATGCCCCTTCCTCGGCAAAGACAATAGCTGCACCGTGTACGATCATCGTCCGCTCATCTGCCGGCTACACCACTCGTTGAATAACAACCCTGACGACTGTGTCGTCTCCGAAAGTGGAACCAAGGCGCCGATAGCCAAAATCGATGCCGACGTGATTGAAGCGCCCTACCACGCACTGGTCTTGCGCCACGCATCGAGGGAGCCCTGGGGCACCATCCAGATGTTCTTCCCTAATCGGTTATGAGTAGTGCCGCCTGCGCGTTTTAATCGCGCGTAGGCGGTTTGTTTACCGGCTTGGCGCTCGGCAAGGAATTACGCCACGGCACCACGTGAGTTAGCCCAGTCTCAGGGGAATGCCATGGCAAATCTTCTGCATGTGGAACAGAAACGGGGCCTCCCCAGAGTAGCCCCGGCCACGTGCAAACTGGATCAGCTCCCAGCTCTGACTCCGCACGCCAGCAAACCCTGGCTGCCGTGCAATAAGGCGCAATGTTTCGGCGACCGCAGATTGTTTTCTGTGAGCAAGCTGGTCGCCAAGCAGGGCATACCAGTCGGCCATCTCCGATTTCGACCGGCGCCATGTCCAGCTTGTGCCTCCGCGTTTCGGTAGACGTACCAGTTCATAGCCCAGCCAGGACAGCCGACGGTTACCAAATACGGAACCGAGTTCTTCCTGTTCCGTGACCGGGCCAGCCCCCTCGGTCACGAGCAGCACCCATGCCACTTCAGGAACTGAATCAGGAACCCTTTTGGTGCTGTTGAATGAAACAGCCAGCGCGCTTTCCGGATGCGCCGGAGTGTCCAATGTTGATTCCTGATTGGTGCCCAAATCAGGAACCATGATTGGCGCCGTCCCTGACCCGAGACCGGGTTCAGCCTGAGTGCCAACATACCCCGGCCAGTACATAACCAGAGCGGCATTCGCCAGCCCCTTTTTCTTGCGCGTTATCCGCTGCGCGGGCGAGCACCCGACACCGTATTTGTCGTGGAGTTTTTGGGTGAGCCCGATTGCCTTGTGAGCGGGACAGGTGCCGGTGATGTAACGCGTGTAGCCACGCGTTACCAAGTCCAGGGTGCGCGAAAGCGCCGCAGATTTCGATTGAGAGACCGGGGTTGAGGCGGGTTTGGGCAAGGACATGACGGTACTCCATGAATGAACATGTCTTCGTATAGTGCGGGGAGATCCCTTTTTTGCGGGTTCGTCACGAACCCGCATCGTTGCAGTGTGATTTGGTGTGGCGAAGCCACACGTATTGATGTTCCTATGTGAACGTGCGCGGATTTCCAAAATCCGCCTATACAAAAATAGGACAGAACACCTTTGCAGGGCAGCACCCCGGCGATCACCGGAGAGTGCGCATGCCCGGCGGCTTGCCTAGTGGGTATTCAACGACAATGAACACGAGTACCCACCGGGCAGGCCGCCAACTGCAAAACACACTGACCGAAAGGTCTCGCCGGTTCGCCAAACCGGCAGGAACAGGATCGCCAATCCTGTTCCGAGCAAACGCTGAAGCGCAGTGCCTTTAATCGGGCTCGCTGCATTACGACGGGCGCTGGAAGGTGCAATTCCTTCCTTCGACCCAATCCGTTCCGGGGGATTCCGGATGACGTTGGGCGACCATGAAACGGCGCACGGGAGGCAATGCCCGTGTGACCTGGTCGAGCGTGAAAGCGGGTTCAATCCCGCCGATGGGGCGTACCGGAAGGGCGCAACTTTTGCCGCACACGACGGCTGATGAGGTGGGCTCGAATTGACGAGTCAGTCGCGTAAGCGACGCCAGTGATGGCACAGGGGCATGAGGGGAAACCTGGATTGCCCGGCACCTTCGGAAACGAGGGGTCTCTGGATAGCTCAAGCGTGTAACGGCACCCAGAAGGGTGCTGTGCGGAATGACGGTGAGCCATAGGCGTGAAGCCGTGGTTCGTAGTTGATGAAGCAGCAGGTGAGTAAGGAAGGGGCTATGGAACATCGCCCTCCTGAAATCTACGGAAAGCCGGAAGGCTAGCCTAGCTGTGGAGACAGTGGCGCACCGCCATGCAGTAACCTCGACCTAATTGGGGAACCTCTCGCTGACTGCGCCAGGTGGCACTGGTGCAGGCTGACTGCGAGAGGGGGAGATTCGGCAAGTAGGGTTTGATCTCATCGGTGATACGACCGAAACCATGAGAGAGCGGGAAACCACGTCAGGAGTTGGCACTCCTGTCCCGAAAGCCGGAAGCGTTTTGCGAAAGTGTGTATTGGGCTTGGCGGCCCATTGCAGTGTTGGGTCGGGTCTCGGGTTGGCCCCCGAGATTCGAAAACTCCGGGTGGTACCGGGACTAGCGCGGCAGGAAAACTGGGGGCTGGAATCGCAGGCCTGATGGCGACGATCTCAGTTAAAAGAGGATATTTCTAACTCGGCCGGGGGGCGTTATCGCTCCCCGGCTGTCTGGCTCCTGCTGAGTTGCATTAATCTCCCCATCTCGAATCGCCGCACTGCTCTTATTGACCCAACGGGAAAACGACACGGCCAGCGTCAGCGTTGCAGGTTTTTCTGGGCGATAGTGTCGGGCTAATTGAGTGTGTGCAGGTTGCTGGCCTTTTTGCCTGTTCGGCGCGCGATTTGTTCTGCTTTGGTCGGACGACCGGGGCGGCGAGGTGTGAAGTCGAGCCTATCAGTGGTAATCGGCTTAGGCCGATTTTTTTCGTATTGGGCATCTAGCCAGGCGTCCACGTCACGCTGCCGAAAGCGCAGGCGCCCACCCAGATTCAGGCAGTCGGGTAGTGAGCCGCCGATGCTGTGGCGGTTGTAGATGGTTTGAAGGGCGAGTCCTGTCACTTCGGCCAGGTCCTGTGCTGTAAGAAGGCGTTCCATGCAATCATCCTGTTTTGTGCCGGAGCTTTCCGGCTAAAACTAGTATAGGAACGATCAGCAAAACTTGACCGCAGCTCGGCCGAAGCAGACTCTCAGCGAGTGTCAAGAGCAATGGGCGTTTTATACAAAACTCCGGACACGGCTACTCATTAAGGTGAAGGCCGGGAAGCCCCTGCTTTTTTATGCATTTTCGATTGTTTTATTCGGTATGATTGGCTCCGGAACGACTTGAAGCTTAGGGGCGCTGATGGCTTCTTGCGAGTCGGGCCAGATCGTGTCTTTTTCTTCAAGCAGCAGCTGTTTTTAGAAAGGAACCACCCGATGTCAGGCAAGTTCGAAATCTATACAGACAAAGCAGGTGAATACCGATTCAGGCTCAAGGCTAGTAACGGCCAAACGATCCTGGCAAGTGAAGGCTACAAGACCAAGGCAAGTTGTTTGAATGGGGTTGAGTCGGTTAAGAAGAATGCACCGAACGATGCGCTATACGAGCGTAAGCAGACACAGGCAGGGAAGTTCATGTTCAACCTGAAGGCAAGTAATGGTCAGGTGATTGGGACCAGCGAATCCTATGAAACTTCGGCTGCCCGTGACAATGGGATTGAATCTGTTAAAAAGAATGCCCCGGAGGCTACGGTGGTCGAGCTCACTTCATAAGGCTTTATCTTGCCGCTTCTCTCCCTGAGAGTATTTAGGCCGGGTGATCCCCGGCCTTTTCTTCGTATGACGGGAGTTCGGCCAGAGCGGCCTTTCGTCCGAGGTATTGAATCGGGCTGCAATCAGTCGCTTAGCCGCCACACAGTTCGCAGAGTGACCATAATGCCGAGGCAATCCATGGCAAACGTCATAAACTGGGCGTTATGTGAATCAGGGTAATGGATACCCTATCAACGGGGATCAATATGAGTATTGCAGGCATACGCTCCAACCGAGGCGATGGCTACCAAACCTTGGTGGCATTTGATTGGGCATTGACAGTCTTGTCTGACGAGAACTATCAATGGCTTGAAATTGATTCGATAAATTATCTAGTCGACGATGTGGTCGTCGGTAAAGCCGACGGCACACTGGTCGCTTGCCAGTGCAAAAAAAATCAAATCGATTGCGAGGCATGGTCGATAACTGACCTCGCCGATGAACTGGATAAAGCAGCTAGACTGATCAAACAGAATAAGAATACCGAAGTTCGTTTCTATTCACGCAACAACTTCGGGGAGCTTGGAAAGCTGAAAGAACACAGTGCGACTCAGCACGATGAGATCACCTATAAAACCAGTTTTGGCATCGCAAATCAGAAAACAGATACTACCCTCTCGAAATTACTTTCCACTGCCGCTCCAGGTCTTTCAACCTACGAATTCCTCCGCCGTACTGAGTTTGAAACCAGCAGCGCTCTGGATCGCATGGAAAGTCAGCTACGAGAGCGTTTGCGTAGCATGGCCAGTAATCCAGATGCTGCATTTAACGCGCTCTGGGTTCGTCTAGATCAATTGGGGGGGCGCATGAGCGGCGATGGTTCATCCGCAAACGCTCAGCATCGATTCACCAAAAATGATCTCGAAGGCTTTCTTCTCAAGGCGGGAGCGCTGCTGGTTCCTCCCGTGAATATTGCCGAGGTACGCGCATCATTTTTCAATACCTCAGCCATCGGCAGATCATGGCGGCGTGATGTGGCAGGTCAGCGGATACCTAACCCGGTGGTGAACGAACTGCTCGCTGCCATCAATGCCGGGAAACGCGCCATCTTGCTCACTGGTTTGCCTGGTTCGGGAAAAACCTGTGTGATGCTTGAGGTACAGGAGACCTTGGAGCGACACGCACAAACCCGCTCAGATATCGTGACGCTCTTCATCCAGTCGCGCGAATTTGCAGATCTGGCGACTTCACAGGATCGACAAGCTTTTGGCCTATCTGAGCATTGGGTCAATCAAGTTGCTCGTATGGCGGAAAGCGCGCAGGTGATTGTCGTAATCGACTCTCTGGATGTGCTGTCTATCGCCCGCGATCATCGGGTACTGAGCTACTTTCTGGCTCAAATAGACCGACTCCTGTTGATTCCAAACGTGAGCGTAATCACCGCTTGCCGCGACTTTGACCGTAAGTACGACCACCGAATTGCAGCAAGAAAATGGGATTGCGAATTCAAGTGTCCTCCCTTGGACTGGGATGTCGACATTACGCCTTTAATTGAAAGGCTTGGGATTGCATCCGCCAATATTGATGCCGTTACACGAGAGCTGATTCGAAACCCTCGGGAACTGGCGTTGTTTGTCGAGTTGGCGCAGCGAGAGGGTGGTTTCAGCGTTGTAACCAGCCAAGCGTTGGCACAGCGCTATCTCGATGTGATTGTGCGGGCCAATGCCTCGCTCGGTGATTCTGCAATACAAGCAATTGAAGCCATCGCCGCAGAAATGCTCGAATCACGTAGCCTGGCCGTACCTCATCAGCGCTTTTCTTCCTCGCAGGAGATTCTGCGGGCACTGTGTAGCCTTAACGTCTTGCAAGAAACCCAGGATGGCAAGCTGACCTTCGGTCATCAGACCCTGCTTGACGTTTTAGTCATCAGTAGAGCCTTGCGTAGCGGCGTTACGCTGAATCAATTCATACAGAGCTTGCCCCCTGTTCCGTTTGTCCGCCCCAGCATCCGTAGCTTCGTCGCACAGTTAGCTTTGGGAGAGCGACGTGAATTCAGGAAGCAGTTACGGACGGTATTGACTGGTAGCGCGGCCTTCCACATTCGGCGCTTAGTTGCCGAGTCGTTTTCCGAACAGATACCAGTGGACGATGACTGGCCCTTGATGCGCGAATTACGAGAAAAACACCGCGATGTTTTTCAGGTGATCTATACCTCGGCCAAGGCGCTTGAGTGGCATCGTTTTTGGCTCAAGTATCTGGTACCGGTTTTGAAAGCCGAGCGGAATGTCGAAGGTTATGCTGGACATGCTTATCGGATCGCGCAGTGGAAGAATGAAGATGCGCCGGGTGTCTTGTCATTCTGGCAGGAGGCACTTTCTCTGGAGTGGATTGATAGCAATCGAATCGCCGGGCAGCTTCCGTTTTACTTATCTGAAATCACATTGGAAAACTTGGCACTGGTGGTGCCACTGCTCCAGCGGCTGCTCAATATGCCGCATCCCGATCACAGCTTCCTGGGGCGTTCCATCGCTCGCTGCGTGGAAGCAGGTGTCGTAGGCGATGACCTGCTTTGGGGCTATATGGTGGGAGGGATTAGCGAAAATGACCTTCTGGAATACCGGTTCGATAACAAGTTGCATTGCCATGCCCATGAATTTGGCGACCGTAATGACAACTTTGTCCGTCAACGTATGGAGCAATCCATAGCCTTGCTCGATCTGGCCGTGGCATCTATTGAGCTGTGGAGCAATGCACGTGCATCGCGCTACGGAGAAACCCGCATAGGCTATCGCTACGGATTTTTAGGCGAAACCTCGTACGAAGACACGCACAGTCAGCGAGACATGCGCCGCGTAGACAACATGGATGCACTGCTTGATGCTGTTGAAGCCTCCATTCTTCAGCACGCTAAAACGCATTCGGAATGGTGGCAAAATAACCGCGAACGCCTATGTTTCAATCACGAAGGTGCCTTGCTCTACTTCGCCATACTGGCTTGTACTGCATCGCCTGAAGCCAATATTGATTTGATAGGTCGCATGTTGTGCGATAAAGATATGCTCGAGTTCGAGCTGGGTTACGAACTGGGCACATTGATTCAGTCGGCATTCATGTCTCTTGACTCTGGGGTTCAAGATGCTGTCATGGCGGCCGTTTTAGCCATTTGGGATGAATCTTCTTCTGAAGATTCCGAGCGTTTTTGGATATTGAAAAAACGTGCCGAATTGATCAGTACGATCCCTTGCTGCCTGCGTTCGCCTGAAGCGCAAGCGGTGATGGATGAATATGTGAAAAAAGCCGGAGTGTTTTTTCGTCAGCCGGATATTCGCTCTTGGGGAGGCTCCGTCAGAGCACCATTCTCATTCGAGGTGTTTCTGGACGCCAGTGATGGCGTGATATTGCGCCTGCTAGCACACTACAACGGCCATTCAGATTGGCATGGCAGGAGAGCAGACTATTTGATTGGTGGCGAACGCGAGGTTGGCGTGCAACTACGAGAGGCCTCCTCTCGCCATCCCACTCGATTCTTGGGGCTGTTGCCAACCTACTGGGCGGATATTTCCGAAAAGTTTCGCGATGACATTATGGATGGCGTCGCCACATACCTGGCTTACCGCTATGGCAACCTGCGAACGAACGAAAATTGGTTGCCTATCGAAGAGCCAGATGCCCCGGCCTTGGCTGGCCATATTCTCGATGAACTGGAAAGGCATCCCCAGCACTGGCAGCTCCGGCGTCCAGCAGCCAAGGCTTTGGAAGCATGCGCCAACGTTGTACAAAACATGGAGGATGCCGAACGAGTGGTTTTTTTGGCCACAGGCTTTGAGCGGCTCGATGAAGACGACCCGATCAAGGGTGATAACGTTGATTTGATCTCTTTGGGTATCAATATGTCCAAAGGGGACGTAGCCGAAGCCTTGATGATTCTGGCAAGTAATTCTCGAGAACTCGAAGGCGTATTTCCTGAACTGCTACAACCCGCATTGAGCCGTTTTGCAGGAGACAAACATCCTGCGATTCGCGCCGTGATCCTTCGTCGTCTGCCTTATTTGCAAAGCAAGAATTTCGAGTTAGGTTGGAATTTGTTTCATCTTGCCATGCATGGCGCTGAGGGACTTTGGGAAATAGCCGAACCCTGCCTCTATTACGCCTACCACAATCATTTTGAAGTGGTGAAACCTTTGTTGGCACGTCTTCGCATTGAGGGTAGAGGCAAAGACCTGGAAACGTGGGGGCGCATTTCGGCTTTGGCTAGCATGACCCGGCACATCGACTTTGCTGAACTCCTTGGGGATTTGATTGCTCTCGATAACACAGAGGCTTGGCTGGGAGCAGCAACTGTTTGGACAAATGCAGAAAATATCCAGCAGCATCGGGAACAATGCTTTGCCGGTATGGACGCCGGCTTGAATGCAGGTGACACACATGCCATGGCCGTTGCGAGACAAATCGACCATATTTTTAGAGACGAGACGGCCCCAATTTCTGTGCCGATTGAGCTCATTCGAAGCTGTTTTTCTGTATTCGAAAGCGACAGCGAGAGCGAAAACAAACACCATCGGCTTTTCGGTTTTCATGAATGGCTGAATGCAATTGCTCAGAATGATCCAGAGCAAGCACTGGCTGCAGCCAAAATCTATCTGGCTTACGTCAGCCTTTGCAAACCATATCTCTATGACCATAAAGATAGCCTCACCCAATTAATGACGCGCCTTTTCGGTGAGGCAGAAGAACGAGAAGAGTCCGACGGAGGTGAGATGCTGAGAAGCGTGGTGGAGATACAAGACACGCTACTTTCGCTTGGAGTTAATGGTGTAACAGATTGGCTAAAAGCTGCCGAACGCCCCTGAGTTGTCAAAACGGTGGCCACTTCGCAGTTCGGGCTGGCCGCTATGCAATTGATTGCGGCCCGTTCAATAAGTCAGACCAATGTCGGCTTTGGCCGAATTCCAGCCAGAACTAATCGCTTTATTGCTGACACCTGAGCGGCGACAAGATGTCTTTAAGCCCGTTATGGTCAATCTCCTGCATCAAAGCGAGCAGGCGACCGATCTCCCCCTCTGGAAACCCCTCGCGGGCGAACCAGTTAAGGTAGTTGCCAGGGAGATCGGCAATGATTGTTCCCTTGTGTTTGCCGAAAGGCATGACGCGGGAAACCAGTAGTTCAAGATCCTCAGGTCGCATTCAACTCACATCGCTTTGGTAGGTATACGTCTGGTAACGGTCAGTCTTTTTGGCATTTCGGCCTGAGCTGACGGCGGGCCTGCGCTCAGTGTCGGGCAGCAAAGCGCCGGTCAACTACCTTGCAGCGAGGGGGGCAGAACTATGTGTAAAGCAGCCGTTGATACCATGCCGCCGACGGTCAGTTCAGGCCGAAAATCTGAACCTGCCTGTGGGAGGTTACCGATGGATATCGGCAGACACTTGATCACTTTGCTAAAACGTAATGACCTTGTCTGCTTCTAGCGTAGATTGCGCGAGTTCGACCAGAGTCCCGATAGTCACCCCCGGTATAAGGGGTAGCTCAGCGATGCCGCGAGCGAGTGCGCAAGTTCTGCACGAACGAATCTTCACGCCGTAGTTGATCAGCGTTTCCACCATCCCTTGTAAACCGTTCGTAGTACCATCAACCTGATTTGGTAGGCTGAGCACCGTTGCATCAGACATCAAAAACACATCGATCTGAGGCTTGTCATCATGCCCAGCCAGTGCGGTTGCCAACCGAAGTGCTGAAAGGCAACGTTCTGAACCATATGGAGGCGCGTGGACGATGATGAGAATTTTTTGCATACATGACTCCAAAGTGTCGATATCGATTGGTTTTTGGATATGTGATCCAGGACCTGAGCATGAATATTTTATGCCTTAGAGGTGTGTGACAGGCTAAAATTGGCACTTGCGATGCTGCAATTTTGCTGCAATGGGTGCAGCAAATAGCAGGATTCTGCGGTAAGGTGCGGTAATCTAACCTGCTGTTTATCAAAGGTAATATCGCGTATCTCTTTGATAAATATAGGGGCTAAAACGGACTGTTAATCCGTAGGTCCCTGGTTCGAGCCCAGGTCGAGGAGCCAGGATTAAAGCAAAAAGCCCACTTTTCGGAGTGGGCTTTTTGTTGTTCGTGCTTGTTTCGAGGTTCCAGCGGCGG
>Ga0116211_1001332_pt1 | contig 11775 bp, 13 predicted proteins | sample SaghotsprinmetaG_FD_94484 | JGI IMG/M metagenome (GOLD analysis project Ga0116211, IMG submission 94484) | Hot spring microbial communities from South Africa to study Microbial Dark Matter (Phase II) - Sagole hot spring metaG | ecosystem: Environmental > Aquatic > Thermal springs > Hot (42-90C) ... | reverse complement strand
CTGAAAATAGGGACACTTCCCAATTTTTCTCGTCAGATTAAGTCTCTCATGTTAAAAATTGGGAAGTATCCCTCCTCATCCATCCATCACCTCGATGGCAAGATCAGGGCAGTAGCGTTCGCACTGATAACACCGGATGCATCCTGGTTTTTCAATGATCTCATCCATCTCAAGAGAGAGGACATTCTCCGGACAGACCTCCACACAGAGGATGCATCGCTTGCAATAGATTTCGTTCCAGATCACATTTAGACGAGGTTTCATCAATCCCTTATTAGCTTCCTTCCTGCTTCAAACGCCTGCTTAAGTGCTTCCGGATGTTTTAAGATGTCTCCCTTTGCCTCGATTCCACGAAAGAGCAAATCGCCTGCGTAATCTGCATTGAGGACGTCAAAGAAATATTTGATGGTGAGAATCGCACCCTCAAACACCTTCTGCCCTTTTGTTGCACCCACAGAGATGAAAAAACCCTTCCGCTTCTTCCCCTCTTTTCCGAAAGAGGGATCTTTCAAGAGATATTTCCTTGCCCAGAGAGCCTGGGAACGATCGATCAAGGCCTTGGCCCAGGCAGTGATGCCGTAAAAGAAGATGGGAGAGGCAAGAATGATGACATCCGATTCTACAAGTTTTGGATAAATCCTCTCCATATCATCAAGAATAACACATCTGCCGGTCTCATCACAGCCATGGCATTCCTTGCAGGGTGTGATGGCGTAGTCCGACAGATAGAGTCGCTCCACCTCAGCCCCTTCCTTTTCTGCACCCTTCAGAGTTTCTTCAAGAAGGGTCTCGGTGTTTCCACCCCTTCTCGGGCTTCCAAAGATTCCCAAGACCTTCATGGATATCCTTTCATGGATGCTCTTTTACATCCTGTTTATTTTTCCCCTGTTCCCAAGACACCGAATGATTGGAGTAAGGCGTGGGCCATGGAATTTTTCCAAGGTCCCTCAATCCATCTAATACCGGTTTGTCTATCCCTTTGTGTTGAATCAATACCTTAAAGACCTCTCCCATCCCCCTCTCCGGTTCAAGCAGATGCATCAGCGAAAGCCTCATTCGGAGTCCATCGAGCTCAGAGATTTCTAGATTTAACAACTCCATCTCTTGCAGGATGCCCAGGGCCAGGAGAAAATGATACTGGGTCACCAGACCGGTGAATTGAAGGCCTGCCTCTTCTCCTTTTTGGATTAAAGCAGTGAAGTTGACGTGGGAGGTTATATCCTGCTCACCCAGTCGTTCATAAGGATTATCCGAAGTGTGGTGGCGATGATAGCAGAGGAGGGTCCCTTGGCGACGATGGGGTGAATAGAGTTCATCTGCAAGATAGCCGTAGTCAATGGTCAGGACAAATCCCTTCTTTAAAAGATGTCCAACCCTTTCCATCCAATCCAGGGCTTTAAGATTAACTTCTGCCCTCTGGCCTTCTTGCAGGGTGATGCCCATGGAGTCAAAATAGGTCACGAGCCGTGGATCTGAAGGTTCTCCCCTTTCTTCCCTGAACTGACCGTTATCTTGGGTTACATAAATTTCTTTTAATTTGCCATTGTCAAAGACGACCAAGTGGACAGGAAAGGCGTCCACCAATTCGTTGGAAAGAAAGCAACCTGTAAACTGCCCTTTTTCCTGTCCGAAGGTTTCCGGATCCATCCAGCGGACATAACCCTCGCCTTCATATTGCTGAAGTCTCTCTCTCTGCTCTTTCAAGAAATGGGGATTCTTCTCGATCAGGGTATAGCGGAGATTTCTAAAGAAGAGAGGGATCTTCTGTCTGGCCCAATCTAAAATATCTTTACAGAGAAACCCCCTCCCTCCACCCATTTCGATGATATCAAATGAATCCTCACCCAATCCCTCCGCCATTTGAGAGAGCTGTTTGGCGATCATTCCTCCAAAAAGAGGATGAACGCAGGGACCCGTATAATAATCGCCTTCCTTCCCAATGGTCGAACGTTCAGATAGATAGTAGCCATACTGGGGGTGATAGAGGCACCAGTCCATAAATTGTGAGAAAGGGATAGGTCCTCCTTGTTTAAGTCTGGAGAGAATCCATTGTTTCAGTTCAAGACTTCGATTTAGTCTCTCTTCTTCCATATACAGAGCAGCTCTTGCTTATGGTAACCCAACTGGACCAGTTCCCATCCTGCTTCCCCTCTTTCTATCAAAATCGTTTCTAACCATTTGATCCCTTCCCCGGCCGTGTCGTGTATCAAGCATTGACCTACCTGGTCACATCGTACGATCTTCTCTTCTTTTTCTAAAGGAGGGGGTAATGGGTGGACCGTAATCTCATATTTCCACTGGATCATCTTCAAATCCTTTCATGATTTAAGGGTAATCTGATACTTATTGACCAGATGGTGGGGAAAGTAGGATTCTTTGGCTTTTCTCAAACCCTCTTCGCCCAAATCTTGTTCGCGGTTGACAAAAGGGTATGCTGCCCAGTGATTCGCAAGAAAGGCTTGATTGATGGTTGGATAGATGCCATCAAAGGCCGAATTGGCTTTCTCAATGTGAATGACGACCGTATCTTGATTGAGCGGCTCTCCAAGGGTAAAAGCCTCTACCTTTCCTTCGATGAGGATGACTCCCCCACTCATCTTTAACGACTCGAAGTGAGTCATAGCCTCTCTGATGGCGAGCGATTCATTACGGAGTCCTGGAATGACATCACATTGACGAAGATCGCACCACTGGTTCTGCAACCGGAGGCAATCGGAAATCAACTCCGGAGTGAGCGGCTGGTACTGGTAATTATATTTTTCTTTGAACTGTTTGATATGGTTTCTCTTTCGATGATACTTTCTCCCCTGAAGATGGATCAAATCCTCTGAACGGTAGATGTAATCGGATTGATCCCGGTCCAACTCAACCTCAAACCCCTCTTCCTTCCATCCCAACCGAGTCACCAAGTCGTCTGGAACACGTCCAATTTTTGTTAAGACCCCTCTCTTTCTCATTGACTCAAGCAAGATACGGCAACATTTTAACACATCACCTTCTCCGATGGGAGGAAAGAAAAAAGGATTTTCGCTGTCATCCGAAAAGAGGCAAAGGAAGTTCTGGAGGCGGCCAATCTTGATTTGGTAGGTATGCCGCCAGATGAAGAGGTTGGTAAAGGTAAATTCAGAAATGAGTGGGGGGTATTGGCGGAAGGCTAAATCGAGAAGGGGTTTGTCTTCAAGGGAGAGTTTTTTAAACATCGGGAATTCCGGGACGCTTTTCCATGACAACTCCATTCTGATTTTACTCCTTGCATAACCATTACCGCAATAAGTGACCGACCATGGTGCAGATTTCTGTCGGGTTAAATGGTTTATAGATGAAGCCGTAAACCCCCAGGTCAATAGCCTCCTTGAGAAAGGTATCCCCTCTCTCCGAAACGATTAGAAGAATTCTTAGAGGTTTCGACTTTTTCAATTCAAAAAAGAGGTTTTTTTCGCGAACACCAGGAGCATCAATATTGAGGATAAATATATTAAATTCCTTTTCATTCAGGAGAGATCTTACCTGAAAGCCATTGTCCACGATCACCACTTCGTGCCCATCTCGTTCGAGACATTCTCTTAAAAAACCCCTACTGGCTAAATCATGATCTACGATACAAATTCTTCCCTTCACCATTCCTCCCCCTTCAGAGAGATCATTCAGAAACCCGTTCTCTCCTTAGGGAGTTAACGTCTTCTCTGCTCGAGGCGATTCTCAAGAATTACATTATCTACGATCTCGCCACAGAAGATGCATCTCCATCCAAAAAAATCCTCAGAGACACCGAAAAATTTCTCGTAGACCATTACACCGTTACAACGATAGCATTTCATAATTAACCTCCTGGTCGTTAACTCAGCAAATTTCATACCAAAAATAGAATTAAATCCAAAAGTTAAGAGAAAATAGATCTTTTTACCACTAATTTCCAGTTTCATCGCCTAAACTACAGTGGAAATTAAGGTAGAATTAAAGACAAAATTGAAATGAAAAAGTTTTTCGGTCTTAGTTTTAAAGAGTCAGGAAGGTTAAAGGCTTAATAACGGAAGTAATTTGTATGTTTTTGAACACTAAAAGTAATAAAAACGATTTTTTATTGTAAAATATTGTTTAATTTCAAATAATTATAAATATGTTTAATTTTGAACAGAGTTGTATTAAAATCGCTCTTCTGAAAGCCCGTACCGCCTCATTTTCCCATAAAGGGTAGAACGATTAATCTGAAGTTTTTTGGCTGCTTTATGCTTATTCCAGTTCGTCTCTTTAAGGGTTTTTAAGATGAGGTCTTTTTCAAAATCATGAAGAGTTACAAGATGTTCTTCCTGTAAGGGTTTTCTAAGGAGGTACTGGGGGAGATCTCTTGTTGTAATTTCATCTTTCTTTGCGACAATCACCGCATGTTCGATCACATTCTCCAATTCACGAACGTTTCCAGGCCATGAATGGGCTAAGAAGATTTCCATGACATCAGGTGAAATATTGACAATTTTTTTCCCTTTCTCCTGGCTAAATTTTTCCAGAAAATGAGTCGCAAGGAATGAGACGTCATCTTTTCTTTCACGAAGAGGTGGGACAAAGATCGGGATCACATTGAGGCGGTAGTAGAGATCTTCTCGGAAGGTTCCCTTCTTCATCTCTTCCATCAGATTTTTGTTGGTCGCTGCAATCACTCTCACATCAACCTCAAGGGTTTCCTCTCCCCCAACCCTTTCGAAGCGACGGTCCTGAAGAACCCTGAGAAGAAGGATCTGGGTTGGTGGTGAGACCTCGCCGATTTCATCCAAAAAGATCGTTCCCCCATGGGCCAGCTCGAAACGACCGGCTTTTCTGCGAATGGCACCAGTAAAGGCCCCCTTTTCATGGCCAAAGAGTTCACTCTCTAAGAGGTTTTGAGAATAAGCGGAACAATTGGCCACAATGAACGGTCTATTCTTTCTTGAACTATTGAAATGGATTGCTCTTGCAATCAGTTCTTTTCCGGTTCCGCTCTCCCCCTGAATGAGGATGGTTGAGTCTGTGTCGGAGAGGTCTCTGATCAATTCATAGATCTCTCGCATCCGTTCATTTTTGCCTACAATATTTGCAAAACTGTATCTTTTTTCCAGTGCTTGAGTCAGCAGGATGTTCTTATTTCTTTCCCTTCGGAGCTCATCATGGAGATCTTTGATCCGGAGCATTACCTTCACTTTAGCAAGCAGCTCCTCATTGATGAAGGGCTTGGTGAGGTAATCGTCCGCCCCCAGATTTAAACCATTAAGCTTATCCTGAAGGCTGGAACGGACCGTCAGGATGATCACCGGAATGAATTTTAGGACATCATCCTCTTTAATTTTTTGGCAGATATTTCTTCCATCCTCATCGCCAAGCATCACATCGAGAAGAATCAAATCCACGGGCGCCTCGTCCTTTGGAATCCTCCGCCTTTGGGTCGCGAGAAAATCCATAGCTTCTGCCCCGGAAAAGGCAGGAAAGACCCGATAGCCTTCCAGCTCGAGAAGAGCAGTGATCATCTCCACTGTATCTCGCTCGTCATCGACGATGAGTATCCTTTTAGCTTCCCGCTCTTCCATCCAACCTTTTCCTTTTTGATGAATAATATGACCGAACCACTTTCAGATGTCAATTCATTGAGAAGCTATGGGTCACCCATATTCTGACCATCGCCACTCCTAAATCATGATGATTCGCAGGGGGGGATTTTCTCTTTCAGTTCTTTCTTTCTCGCTGGCGTCAGTTCCTCTTTCATCACCCAATCCCTTTGAGCAAAGTCATCATTGCCTTTGATGAGGAGCCATTCTTTTCCCGTTCCTCTTCCTCTCATTAAAACGAGGGAGAAACCTCCCTTCAATTTTTTACCATTGAGAGAGAAACGGAGTTTGCCCTGTTTTAAGGCGATCTCGGGATTGGCTTCCACTTCGAATTGGCCTGAGTCCCAAACAAGAACAGGACCAGCTCCATAATGTCCCTCAGGAATGATCCCTTCAAAATCACCATATTCGAGGGGATGATCCTCCACCATCACGGCAAGCCGTTTGTCAGAGGGATTCATGGAAGGTCCTTTGGGGATGGCCCATGATTTTAAAACACCGGCTATCTCCAGACGGAAGTCGTAATGGAGCCGGCTGGCATGGTGTTCATGGACGACGAATCTCATAATTATTTGGGGTTGAATGAACCAGATTCGGATTTTTGATCATCTTCACAGAAATCCGGATAAAGTTTTTTGGCACACTCTGGGCAGATGCCATGGCTAAATTCGGCCATAGAATGTTTCTGTATATAAGATTCAATTTGATTCCAATATCCTTTGTCATCACGTATTTTCTTACAGGAGGCACAGATGGGTACCAGGCCGCTTAATGTCTTCACTTTAGCAAGGGTCTCTTTCAATTCTTGGATCAGCTTCTCCCGTTCTTCTTCTGCACGCTTTCGTTCAGTAATATCCCGAATGATTCCCTGATAGAACTTTTCGCCATCTACATCAATGAGGCGAAGACTTACTTCTACTGGAAAGGTAGTGCCATCTTTTCTCTGATGGACCGTCTGGAGCAATAAACTTTTCTTCTCGTCTAATTGCTGAAATTGCCCTTCAAACTGCGGTCTTTCCTCGGGAGAACGGATACTTCTCACATCCATTCCGATCAGTTCATTCCGATCGTATCCATAGATTTCGAAAGCCCGGTCGTTGGCCTCAACAATGTTATGATTCCGATCTGTCATTAAGATGATATCGTTGGCATACTTGGTCAGATACTCAAAATGTTTCAGAAGAGCCTGATGCTCAATCTCTTTTTCATACTGTTTACGATAAACCAGGGCGGTCTGATTTCGCCAGAAAAAGCCGAGGATCGCTCCAAAAGAAAGAATGAATATGATGACCAAGGTCGTAACCCATACGAATTGCTCACGAATGGGTGCATACATTTCATCCTGGTCCACCTTGGCGATGAGATACCAGGGAGAACTGGGAATCTTTCGAAGGGCTGCGAGGACCTTGACCCCACGGTAGTCATACTCCTCGATCACCCCTTCAACTCCATGGATTGCCCTGATGGCGCTCACCGGTTTTCCAACGAGGGGGAGGCGAAGGTTCAGGGCTGTGTTTTTCTGGTGACGGAGTTCATTGAGGTAAAGTACCTCGACTCCATCCCTTTTGACCAATAGCGTCTCAGCAGTCTCACTGGGTGTGGGCCAGGATTGTATTAGAGGATAGAGGAATTGATAGGGGTTGATCCGGAGCACCAGCGCACCCGAAGGGAGTCCATCAGGAATTCTGGGGACGAGGGGGACCAGGATGTCTAAATAGATGTGATGGGTACTCTCCTCACGATAGAGATCAGTAAAAATAATTTCTCTTTTAAGAATGGCATCCTTCACAAAAGCTTTGGCGTAGGAACCGATATCCTCCATAGCCTCTGAGGTATAGAGGCATACCTTCCCATGCTCATCCAAGAGAAAGAGGCTTCGATAGTTATATAAACCCCTGAATGCGGACATCCATCCGAGGATCTCTTCCATCTTACTGGATTTCTCCTGGGTTTTGAGCCAATTTCGAATTTCCTGAACCAATATATAATTTTCAAGAAGCACCTCTGCATCAGCAATACATTCCCTACGCCAATTGGCAATCTGGTTGACTTTCAGATCGCTGATGGCAAGCAGTTCCCGTTCCCTTTCACTTTTAATCTGTTTTTTCTGATTTTCATAGTAGAAATAACCCCCTGTTCCAATAGCAATGGCCACACAGAGATAGATGAGAATAAAATGTCTTGGAATTTTTGTGGGTTGTTTTGGGGGCGCGATGGGAATCGACCTCCTGATATGTTGTTCAAAATTTTAATAAAAACAGATGGTTTCGTCAATCCATTGATTCATTGACGATTTTCTGGAGGGGTCTTAACATCTCTTCTTTCATTCTTTTTCGATAGATCTCTTTTCTCATGGAGGGGATCTTTGAGAGAAGAATCAAGATAGCGTTCATGATCCGGGACTTGTATTTCCGATGGGGAAAGTCATAGAGGCGATGTTTCTTGTAGAATTGATGATCCGCCAGGAAGGGGAAGCGGAGTTTTCCCCAGATGTCATCCCTGAAGATTTTCATCCCTCCAACACTGAGAAAGGTTCTGGGCTTGATATAATTCTTCACTGCCAGACGGATGACCTGTTCAGCAAGGTGCTGGAGCTGGTTGTCCAATGTTTCGGAATCCTCGTCCTCATCGGTCACGATGTCCACGAGATTGGCTAACTGCCATTCGGTGTATGCTTCTAATATCTGCCGGAGGTTGGGAATTTGTCTCAAAGGGCCGGATAGAATGAAACTGACCTGTTTTCCAATTAAGGAGGGAGTATGGGTGTTGAAAAAACTTCGGTCAAAAAACATCTTCCATCGGGAGGAGAGATACCGGTCCTGAATCGTTCCAGCAAAGATGAGGACATCTGCGGTTTTTACATGATCATTGTAAAATTGGACAAAACCATCCTGATTTCCATAGGCACATTGATAATTGTAACCACATTGAATACAACCCAAACAACCGCCTTTGATGCCAATCTGATGGAGATTGATCATCTTCACTTCCTCGACGAATATATTTTTGAATCGCTCGATCATCTTCCCCAAATTGGAGTCCGGCTCTTTCAGATCGGACAGGATCAACGCCTTTTTCCCTTTGAGGCTGACCTTCGGTTCTACAGAACCCGGTGTATAGTCAAAGGCTCGATAGACGATAGGAGCATATTTTTTGGTTGTGGGAACCTGGTTTTGAATCCCCTCGAAAAATTCAGAGGCAAAAAGGAGCCATTTTTCTCTTCCCTTCCGACTGGTGAGATCATACATGGCTGCCGAGAAATACCCCAGATATTTCATGTCGAGATCATCACAGATGGCATTCATGTAATTGTGAGCGGTATGGTCGAAGAAGTGGATGGAGGTTGATAGGACAGCCGTATATTTGTTTTTAAAAACGTCAGAGAAATTTCTCTCCCAGATGAGCTCAATGAATCTTTTATACTGGGAAGCGACAAGGAGATAATAGAGAGGGAAGGTCCAGAGCACCCCATCGGAAGACCCGATTTCTTCCATGATCTCTGCAAAAGCCTTATCATCTTCTTCGATCTTTTTGATCGTGGAGGCGATGTTAAATATTTTCAATTCATGATGCGGAAACTTTTTCTGGATAAAATTGACATACTGGAGGGTCACACTGAGATCGCCTTTTGGGCTTCCGTTCAGAACTGTAATCTTCATATCTACCTACTCCTTTGGATAAGCCGATTCCTTCTTTTTTATGGCAATTAAAATTCCTGCGAAGATGAGAATTCCTCCAACGATCTTTAAAGGAGTCAATCCCTCGCCTAAGAAGATGAAAGCTAAAACGGTTGAACCCACTGGCTCTCCCAAAATTGCGATCGCAACCAGAGAGGCAGGAAGATATTTCAATGCCCAGTTGAAGGTGGTATGGCCGATCAGTTGTGGGACGAGGGCAAGGAGGAAGAGATAGAGATAAGTGGATGAGGAATATCCAAAGAAAGGTTTTTGAAAAGCGAGAGAGATGATGATCAGCACAATGGCTGCTGACGAATAGACGGGGAAGATATAAGAGAGAAGATCCTGCCCCTTTCTCATCTTTCTCCCAACGAGCAGATATCCGGAGGCGGTGATCGCCCCCAACAGGGCCAAGCCATCTCCCATCAATGCCTCCTTTGATAGGGCCACATCTCCGAAACTGATTAGTCCGCTTCCCAGAAACGAAAGGCCGATTCCGACGATTAAGTTCCACCTCAGAGACTCTTTAAGGAAGAGCCAAGCGCCTAATCCGACAAAGAGGGGATTAGTGGAGACGAGAACGACCGAACTGGCAACCGAAGTGAATTTGAGAGAGGCGATCCAGAAGGCAAAGTGAAGGGCAAGAAAGATGCCGGAGAGAATTAACCATCTCCATTCAGATCCACTCCAGTTCTGCCAGATCTTTTTACGACAGGCAAAAGGGGCAAGGAGCATAGAGGCGAGAGTCAACCGGTAGGCGGCAATCACTAAGGCTGGCGCATCGCAGAGTTTGATGAAGATGGAAGCCGTTGAGATCGCAATGATGCCAATGGGAAGAAAGAGATAGAGGCGAATCATGTTGATCAGCTTATCCCAATCTGGGATTCTCTTCAAGCCATTAAATATTCGACCCCCCAAAATCTTTTGTTGATAGAAGTTTGGTAATTGGGTATGATTTGGTTATTGCCTGCCTGCCGGTAGGCAGGAAATTTAAACATTGAGATCTAATACAAAAGGGGGGATCACAATGGATATCTTTGAATTGATGAAACAGGGAGGCCATGAGCAGGTCATCTTCAACTATGACAAAGAGACCGGAATGAGGGCGATCATTGCCATTCATGATACCACGCTCGGCCACGCCTGCGGGGGGACGAGAATGGTTCATTATACCTCGATGGAGGATGCTCTTAAGGATGCGATGAGACTTTCAAAGGCAATGACCTACAAGTGCGCAGCGGCTGACGAAGATAAAGGAGGCGGGAAGGGTGTGATCTGGGGTGATCCGAAGAAGGACAAGAACGAAGCCTTTCTCAGAGCCTATGGCAGATTCATTGAAATTTTGAAGGGGCGTTTCGTTACAGGGGCTGCTGACCTCAATCTTAATGAGGCGGATGGCTCTATCATGGGAAAGGAGAGCCGTCATATTCTTGCCAGACCAAAAGAGGAGGGAAGCTCGGGAAATACGGGAGCCATTACTGCTTATGGTGTTTTTGTGGGATTGAAGGCATGTGCAAAATTGATCTGGGGGAGCGAGAACCTTCGTGGAAAGAAGATAGCAGTTCAGGGACTGGGGGCAGTGGGAGAACCTTTGCTGGGTTATTTAAGGGAAGGGGGCATGGAGATCATTGCCACGGATATGAACGAAGAGACCCTTAAGAGGCTCCAGACGACATATGGATACAAACCGGTCAACCCCGAAGAAATTTATGGGGTGGATTGTGATATCTTTTCTCCCTGCGCGATTGGGGGTGTTCTGAACGACCGGACCATTCCAAAATTGAAATGCAGAATCGTTGCAGGTTGCGCCAACAATCAGTTAGAAGACGAGGAGCGGCATGGCCGAATGCTTCATGAACGTGGAATTCTCTTTGCGCCGGACTATGTCATCAATGCCGGAGGAGTTATCCAGGCGATTGATGAGGAACAGGGCTATAACCCCGAACGGGTGAAGATGAAGACAGAGAGGATCTATGACCGCCTTCTGCATATCTTTGAGACTGCTAAGAAAGAGAACATTCTCCCCATAGAGGCGGCTAATCGTTATGCGGAGATGCGAATCCGTGAGATCCACAAAATGAGACGCATCTATGTGCCGGAGTAGCACAAAGACATTTAAGGGGACAGTCCCTTTAGATATAGAGGGACCGTCCCCTTAATGACTGCATCCTTGTTCTGGTATTAACCCAGAAACGTTATTTTTTTGACAGGACACGATGCAACGAGAAGTTTCCCTTACCATTACCCATGCGTATCGTCAGCAGTTTCCTGATTTACCTTTTGGAATCGGGACGATTCAGGGTTGCGCCTATTTTGAAAAGAGTGAAGCCTTCAAACTTTATAAAAGAGAACTCCTGAGGAAGATGAAAAGGAGGGCCCATCTTGCTGAGATCGAAGCACGCATCCATCTTTATGATCAATTCTTTAAAGATTGGGAATATCCGTGTCCGCTTCCAGGGCATTTGAAGCGAACCGTTGAGATGGGATTCCCAATCCACAACCTTTATATTGATACCCATGTTATG
>Ga0116211_1001329_pt1 | contig 11783 bp, 12 predicted proteins | sample SaghotsprinmetaG_FD_94484 | JGI IMG/M metagenome (GOLD analysis project Ga0116211, IMG submission 94484) | Hot spring microbial communities from South Africa to study Microbial Dark Matter (Phase II) - Sagole hot spring metaG | ecosystem: Environmental > Aquatic > Thermal springs > Hot (42-90C) ... | reverse complement strand
TGGCTCTAAACTGAGACCCCAGAAGACTGCATATCCCGTGCAGTTCCGGGCTTCCATGGGCCTCTTGGATGGGCCCTTGGAGCAAGTCCGCAGTTCAGAAGAAAGGTGAGTCACCATGCATAGTGAAGTGTCGGTCAAGCTGACCGGAGATCAAGAGTTCCGTTTTGACCTGGAGGGCGCAGAGCCCATGGGCCACGAGGCAGGTCGGCGCTGGCTCGATGAGCAATTCATCTCGCTGGACTGCGAACCACTGCGCGCCAGCGGCAAGGTGCTGCTGGCCGACAAGGTGCTCACCGTGGCCCGCGCCGCAGGGGCGCCGCTGATGCAAGACGCCGCCTGGTCGCGCGACTTTGCGCGCGCTGCCAGCGCTGCGCTGGCCAAGCCCATCGTGCGGGTGGATGTGCCGGGCATGGCGGTCACGTTTTAGTCTGCTTTTTACTAAGCAAAAAGACGGTCTGCATGCGTTGGATAAGCGCAGGCAGCTATTATTTTTGTAGTGCTTGCAGCAACTTGGCGTGGATGCCCCCAAACCCGCCATTGCTCATGCACACCACGTGATCTCCCGGCCGGGCGGACTGCGCCACCTGGGCCACCAGGGTGTCGATGTCGGCTGCGGTTTGCGCGCGCTGGCCTGGGCCTACACCGAGGGGAGCGAGCGCCTCGGCGGCATCCCAGTCCAGCCCTGCCGTGTGGCAGAACGCGAGATCGGCGGGCTCCATGGCCCAGGGCAGCTGGCTCTTCATGGCGCCCAGTTTCATGGTGTTGCTGCGGGGCTCGAACACGGCCAGGATCCGCGCGCTGCTGCCCAGGCTGCGGCGCAGGCCGTCCAGGGTAGTGCGCAGCGCCGTTGGGTGGTGTGCAAAGTCGTCGTACACGGCCACGCCGCCCACGGTGCCACGCAGTTCCATGCGCCGTTTGACGTTCTGGAAGGTGGCGAGGGCGCTGGCTGCTTGCTCGGGGGAAACTCCGACATGGTGGGCAGCCGTGATGGCGGCCAGTGCATTGAGCTGGTTATGCACGCCGGTGAGCGCCCACTCCACACGTGCCACGCGGCGGCCCTGGTGCATGACGTCAAATGCCTGGGGGTCGCCCACACCATAGAAATCGCTCACCGCTGCGCCAAAGCTGGTCACTTCGCTCCAGCATCCGGTGTGCAGCACCCGTGCCAGGCTTTCCTCCAACCCGTTGGTCACGACGCGGCCTGACGGGGGGACCGTGCGTACGAGGTGGTGGAACTGGCGCTCAATGGCGGCCAGGTCGTCAAAGATGTCGGCGTGGTCGAATTCGAGGTTGTTGAGCACGGCGGTGCGGGGCCGGTAGTGCACGAACTTGCTGCGCTTGTCGAAGAAGGCGGTGTCGTATTCGTCCGCCTCGATCACAAACAGCGGCGTCGCACCCAGTGGGGTGGACGCTGGTACGGGGCGCTGTGCCGCGCCGAGCCGGGCAGACAGGCCGAAGTTCAGTGGCACACCCCCAATCAGGAAGCCGGGCTGCTGGCCCGCGCTTTCCAGGATCCAGGCCAGCATCGAGGTCGTTGTGGTCTTGCCGTGCGTGCCGGCCACGGCCAGCACATGGCGCCCCTGCAGCACATGTTCGGCCAGCCACTGGGGGCCGCTGGTGTAGGGCAGGCCAGCGTCCAGGATGGCTTCCATCAGAGGGAACTTGGGGGTGCCGTCGGGCAGCCGGGCGCGGCTGACCACGTTGCCGATCACAAACATATCGGGCTGGAGCGCTATCTGGTCCGCACCAAAACCTTCGATCAGGTCGATGCCCAGTGCCCGGAGCTGGTCGCTCATCGGGGGGTAGACGCCGGCGTCGCAACCGGTCACCTTGTGGCCTGCCTCGCGGGCCAGCGCTGCAAGGCCTCCCATGAATGTGCCGCAGATCCCTAGTATGTGTATGTGCATGGGCGCTGATTCTAAAGCCGCTGCGATGCGGGAAAATCTTGGCAAAAAAGCCCTTCTGCGCGCACTGTGTATGCCCTGTGAGCTACAAAATGCATAGCATCTTGGGTGGTTTCGTTTCTGGGGTGTCTGCGGGCCTTGTGCGGGGCGCAGGCGGCCCGTCATGGATCGCGCGCACAATGCGGACTCCTCCGCTGTCTTCCACTTTCATGCACACACCTTTGAGCGAAGAAATCGCCCACACCACGGCACGCCTGGTGGTTGAGGAAGGGCTGGAATGGGGGCCCGCCAAGCGCCGGGCCCTGCGCCAGATGGGGCTGCCTGCCCGGACCCCGCTGCCCGACAACGATCTGGTGGAAGCGGCGGTGCGGGAGTACATCGAGATCTTCTGCGCCGACACGCAGCCGCGCGAGTTGCGGGCGCTGCGCCAGCTGGCACTGGTCTGGATGGAGCGTATGGCGGCGTTTCGTCCACACCTGGCGGGGGCGGTCTGGCACGGTACTGCCACGCGCCTGTCGGATATTTACTTGCAGTTGTTTTGCGATGACCCCAAATCTGCGGAGATCGCGCTGATCGACCACCATGTGGACTATGAGCCCCGTACGGTGACGGGTTTTCATGGCGAATCGCTCGAGGCCTTGAGCCTGGGCAGCAAGTCGCCGGAGCTCAATGAGATGATCGGAGTGCATTTGCTGATTTACGACCTTGATGACCTGCGGGGTGCCTTGAAGCCCGATGCCAAAGGCCGCGTCCCGCGCGGTGACATGACGGCCGTGCGCCGCCTGCTCCAGGAAACCAGTGCCCCATGACGAAGACGACCCCCTCCGATTTGCCTGAATCCGCGCCTGCACCACCGAATGTGCTGCCTCAGGTTTCCTCGCCCGCTCGCCGCCGCCTGCTGTATGCCGGTGTGGCCGGGGCTGCGGCCGTGGGAGGGGCCGGCTTGGCATGGTGGAAGTTTCAGCCGCACGCCGTGGAGGCAGGGGCGGAGCAGGCGCTGTGGGGCATGGAATTTGAAAAGCCGGAGGGCGGCGTGGTCGCGTTGAAGTCTTTCTCTGGCAAGCCGCTGCTGCTCAACTTCTGGGCCACCTGGTGCCCACCCTGTGTGGAAGAGTTGCCCATGCTGAACGCTTTTTATCGCGAACATGCTGCCAAAGGCTGGCAAGTGCTGGGTTTGGCGATTGACCAGCCCTCGGCGGTACGCAAATTCCTGGCGCGGCTTCCTCTGGAGTTTCCCGTGGGGCTGGCGGGTTTGGGAGGGACGGATCTGGGGCGTTCGCTGGGTAACTTGACGGGTGGGCTGCCCTTTACCGTGGTGCTGGGCGGGGCGGGGCGGGTGCTGCACCGTAAAATGGGGCAGGTGACCCCACAGGATCTGCAGCTGTGGGCCCCTTTGCGGTGATGCATGTGACGGCAGATTTCGGGTCGCCGCAGTGATTCTGGAGGGCTCCGGCCGTCTATTTCCATGACGAAGTTCATGGAAAATGCATGTGGAAGACTGCGATAGGGTGAAATTGGAGTAAATTCGCGCCCTATTCAGTTTTATAGCCGTTGGAGCTTCCATGGATCTGCGAAAACTCAAAACCCTCATCGATCTCGTGTCAGAGTCGAATGTGTCCGAACTCGAAATCACGGAGGCCGAGGGCAAAGTCCGCATCGTCAAGAGCGGTGGCGCCGTGGTTCAGCAGTATGTCCCGGCCCCCATGCCGGCCCCGGCGGCGCCTGCGCCTGCAGCTGCGGCCCCTGTGGCAGAACTGCCCGCTCCGCCAGCGGTGCCCGCAGGCCATGTCGTCAAGTCGCCCATGGTTGGCACCTTCTACCGTTCGTCTAGCCCCGGCGCCAAGGCATTTGTCGAAGTCGGCAGCCAGGTGAAGGAAGGCGAGACGATTTGCATCATCGAAGCCATGAAGATCCTCAATGAGATCGAGGCGGACAAGTCGGGTACCGTGACCCGCATCCTGGGTGAGAACGGCCAGGCCGTGGAGTACGGTCAGCCGCTGTTCATCATCGAATAAGGCGCCCATGTTCAAGAAAATCCTGGTCGCAAACCGAGGGGAGATTGCCCTTCGTATCCAGCGCGCCTGCAGCGAACTTGGGATCAAGGCCGTGATGGTCTATTCCGAGGCCGACCGCGACGCCAAGTACGTCAAGCTGGCCGAAGAGGCGGTGTGCATCGGCCCCGCACCCTCGCCGCTGTCCTACCTCAACATGCCGGCCATCATCTCGGCGGCCGAAGTGACCGACGCCGAGGCCATCCACCCCGGCTACGGCTTCCTGTCCGAAAACGCCGACTTTGCCGAGCGCGTGGAAAAGAGCGGCTTCCAGTTCATCGGCCCCACACCCGAGTCGATCCGCATCATGGGCGACAAGGTGTCTGCCAAGCAGGCCATGATCCGCGCGGGCGTGCCCTGCGTGCCGGGCTCTGAGGGCGAGTTGCCCGATGACCCGGTGCAGATCCGCCGCATCGCCAAGGCCATCGGTTACCCCGTGATCATCAAGGCAGCAGGCGGCGGCGGTGGCCGTGGCATGCGCGTGGTGCATACCGAGGCCGCACTGGTCAATGCCGTGCAGATGACCAAGGCCGAAGCAGGCGCTGCGTTCGGAAATCCTGCGGTGTACATGGAGAAGTTCCTCCAGAACCCCCGTCACATCGAAATCCAGATCCTGGCCGACAAGCACCGCAACGCGGTCTACCTGGGCGAGCGCGACTGCTCCATGCAGCGCCGCCACCAGAAGGTGATCGAAGAGGCACCAGCCCCTGGCATCCCACGCAAGCTGATCGAAAAGATTGGCGAGCGCTGCGTGGCTGCCTGCAAGAAGATTGGCTACCGGGGTGCGGGCACCTTTGAGTTCCTGTACGAAAACGGCGAGTTCTACTTCATCGAGATGAATACCCGCGTGCAGGTGGAGCATCCGGTGACTGAATGGATCACCGGTGTGGACATCGTGAAGACGCAGATCATGGTGGCGGCCGGCGAGAAGCTGCCCTTTACGCAGCGCCAGATCGAGATTCGTGGTCATGCCATCGAATGCCGGGTGAATGCGGAAGACCCGTACAAGTTTGTCCCCTCGCCCGGGCGCATCACGACCTGGCACCCACCGGGCGGCCCGGGTGTGCGTGTCGATTCGCATGCCTACACCAACTACTTTGTGCCGCCGAATTACGACTCGATGATCGGCAAGATCATCGTGCACGGCGACACGCGCGAACAGGCGCTGGCCCGCATGCGCACGGCGCTGTCCGAGACCGTGATCGAAGGCATCAACACCAATGTGCCGCTGCACCGCGAACTGATGGTGGATGCGAAGTTCATGGCCGGTGGCACCAACATCCACTACCTGGAAGAGTGGCTGTCGCAGCATAAGCGCTAGGCTGGGTACTGCCCCCTGAGTCGTTTCGCACCTTCCCCTTCCTCTTGAATGGCTGCGCCGTTTGGGAAGGGGAATACCGCCAGTGCTGGCGAGGGCCCTGTGCGTTTCTTGGGTTGCAGGTTTGTGTCAGGCACCCTGCTGGTGCGGTAACAGTGAGTTCACATGCTGGCTCTTGGCAACGAGGGTCAGCATTTCATTTTTCTGAGAGGCGTCTATGTTTGAGTTGAGTCTGATGTGCCCCGAGGAATGTATCGAGCCAGTCAGCGATGCGCTGGATGCGCTCGATGCGCTCTCCGTGTCGGTGGAGGATGCCGATGCCCAGACCGACGCCGAGCAGGCGCTGTTTGGTGAGCCCGGCATGCCACCGCCCAAGGATGGCTGGCAGCGCAGCCGTGTGGTGGCGTTGTTCCCGTCTGAAGTGGCGGCGCGCGAGGCGCAGCAATTGCTGGTAGTGCAGGACTTCTTTGTGGGCTGCCAGGTGTTGGGCGTGGCGCAGGTGGCTGAGCAGGACTGGGTGCGGCTCACGCAGTCGCAGTTTGCGCCGGTGGACATCACGCCGGATTTCTGGATCGTTCCCACCTGGCACGAACTGCCTGCCCAGGCGGTGCGCAGCATCCGTCTGGACCCGGGCCTGGCCTTTGGCACGGGCACGCACCCCACCACGCGCATGTGCCTGCGCTGGATTGCGCGCAACGGGGCGGTGCAGCCGGGGGCTGGCAACAACCCGCTGGGCCGGGTGCTGGACTACGGCTGCGGCTCGGGCATCCTGGCCATTGGTGCGGCCAAGTTTGGCGCCACGGACATTGACGCGGTGGACATCGATCCTGCCGCTGTGGAATCCACGGCACAGAACGCGCAAGCCAACGGCGTGCAGCTGAGTGCCGGACTGCCCGACAAGGCGCGGGGCGAGTACCAGACGGTGCTGGCCAACATCCTCGCGACACCCTTGCGGGTGCTGGCGCCTTTGCTGTGTGCCCATGTGGCGCCGGGAGGGCATTTGGTGCTTGCGGGCATCTTGGAGCGCCAGGCTGAAGAGCTGAAGGAAGCTTATGCACCATGGGTGCGCCTGGAAGTGGCGGATGCCGAAGACGGCTGGATACTGATGACTGCCCAGCGCTGAGCCTGCGCGTGTTCCGCCTGGGCCGAGGTGGCGCGGCCCCTACAATCCAACGCTGATGAGCCAGATCACTCGCTGCCCGTCTTGCGCCACCTCCTTCAAGGTGGTGGCAGACCAATTGCGCATCTCGGAAGGATGGGTGCGGTGTGGCCAATGCAAGGAGGTGTTTGATGCCTCTGCGCATTTGCTGCCAGTGGCCCCGGCGGCCCTTTTGCCCGATGTGTCCCTGACAGATGTGCGGCCGCCGCCGGCGCCCACCGCTCGAAAGAGCGATGCGGAGCGTGCTTGGGGGGGCGGGGCCGCGCCGCCTTCGTCCCCGGCGTTGGGGAGGGGCGCTCAGGCGGCTCCGATGGCAGCCCACGCTGCGCATTCCACTGCGCATCCCCCTTTGCATGCAGATGCTGGAGTCCATCGCGCAGGCGCTTCACTGCCCACGGCTGTGGCACCCCTGGCACCAGCAATGCCTGTGCTGGATATTCCTGCGCCCACGGTGCCTGCGTTCCTGGCCGCAGGCGCGACGGCTTCCGGTACAGATGCCTTGAGCCTCGCGCCGACTGCGCCGTTTTCGTGGCGGTCCGTCCCCACGCCGTGGGTGGCAGAGGCGGTTGATTCCAGCCTACATTCTTCCAGTCCATCGCTTTCGGGGCCGACAGTCGATGTGCAGACTATGGAAGAGGTTTTGGCAAGGCCGGTGCTGGATGCTGCTGCGGGAGAGGCTGCTGAGGAGGTGGCGTTGCCCACCATCGCGGCTGATGCCGATGTGGCCGGGGCTGCGGACGTCGCGCGGGGTGGGTACGAGCTTCCTGCTGCCGATCCGCATGACTCCATGGGGGTTGACGACCTGATGACCTCCGGGGAGGTCGGAGTCGAAGGTTCCTTGGCCGGGGTCAGTGAGGCACTGGTCGGGGCGACCGGGCACGCTTTGGCAGCAGCGCCCGCGCTGGAGCACCCTGAAGAGGCGCTTTCCTCTGGCTTGCCGAGCGCTGACCATCACGATGCCCCACCGGTAGTGCCTGCGACTCCGGGGGCAGTGCCTGAGCCCCTGCCGTCGGTGGATTTTGTGCAGCGGCCCGTGGTGGATGAGATACCGGCTGCGTTGGAGCTGGTTGCCGATGATTCTCCGGCTGCGGTGTTGCAGGCCCGCGTTCGCCAACCCGGGCCCCGCCAGGCTGAGGGAGATGAACAGGGCGAAGATGCGGGGGATGAGGCCGGGCCTGAGGTCAGTTTTGTGATTGCTGCGCGGCGCAAGGCTTTCTGGCGCAAGCCTGTGGTGCGGGCCGTGCTGGTGCTTGTATTGCTGGTCTTGGTGGTGGGCATGTTGCTGCAGGTCGCCGTCCAGGAGCGTGACCGCATTGCAGCCACGGACCCGCGTGCAAGGCCGTGGCTGCTCAAGTTGTGCGAGCCTTTGCAGTGCGAGGTGGCTCCCCAGCGCCAGATTGCCGATGTGGTCATCGACAGCTCTTCGTTCAACAAAGCCCGTGGCGACAGTTACCAGTTGGCGCTGACCATGAAGAGCAAAGCGGACATTCCATTGGCCATGCCTGCGGTGGAGTTGACCTTGACCGATGCCCAGGACCAGCCTGTGCTGCGCCGGGTGCTGCTGCCGAACGACATGGCCGCACCGGCGGAGCTGCCGGCGCGTGGCGAATGGAGCACTTCGGTATCGGTGATCGTGACCACAGGCGGTGCGCGCGTGGCTGGGTACCGGCTGCTGGCGTTCTATCCCTGAATTTTTACCAACCTACGGACCGATTCATTTCTATGGCTGCCCTCATTTGTGGTTCCCTGGCATTCGACACCATCATGACCTTCGAGGGGCGCTTTGCAGAGCAGATCCTGCCTGACCAGTTGCACATCCTCAATGTGTCATTCCTGGTGCCTTCTCTGCGCCGCGATTTTGGCGGGTGTGCGGGCAACATTGCCTACAGCCTCAAGCTGCTGGGGGGGGAGCCTTTGCCCATGGCGATGCTAGGCAGCGATGGGGCGGACTACCTCCAGCGACTGCAGTCGCTGGGCATCGATTGCCGCCACGTGGGCCAGGTGCAGGACACCTACACCGCACAGGCCATGATCATGACGGACCGCGATAACAACCAGATCACGGCCTTCCACCCGGGGGCCATGATGCAGGCGCATGCCAACCGCATTGATGTGGGCTCCAAGGCGAGTGTGGGGATCATTGCACCCGATGGGCGCGATGCCATGCTGGAGCATGCAGCCCAGTTCGTGGCGGCGGGTATTCCGTTTGTGTTCGATCCTGGCCAGGGGCTGCCCATGTTCAGTGGGGGCGAGTTGGCGAAGTTCATTGACCAGGCATCCTGGGTCACAGTCAACGACTACGAAGGAAAGATGCTGAGCGACCGCACCGGCTGGACCCTGGCTGAAATCTCGCACAAGGTGGAGGGGCTGGTGGTTACCTTGGGGGCTGAGGGCTGCGAGGTGTGGGTTGCAGGTGAGAAGACCCATGTGCCTGCCGTGGTGCCGACGCAGGTGGTGGACCCCACGGGATGTGGGGATGCCTGGCGCGGTGCGCTGCTGTTCGGCCTGGAACGGGGCTGGGCGCTGCCACGTTGCGCGGCGCTGGGCAACCGCGTGGGGGCTCTCAAGATCGCGCAGCGCGGGCCGCAGAACTACACGCTGGATTTTTCGGTGGAGTGAGCCGTGATCGGCGTTGGGTAAAGGGGGCTGAACAGATGTTTGAGCCCGGTCCAACGCCTATTTGATCTGATGCCGCCGGGAGGTGTGGCCCGTGCTGCCCCGCTGTTTGTGGGCTGGCGTGCCGCAGGCGAAAAAAAACCCGGTGCACAGGCACCGGGTTGAGCGTGCAATACGCCTGAATTAAGGCTTGTTGCCCGTAGGGAAGGGCCAGGCAGCCTGAGGATTCAGGGTGGTCTGCGCTGCTGGTGCGGCTGCAGGGGCAGGCGCCTTGGGGGCCTTTTTGGCAGGGGCAGCTTTCTTGGCGGGAGCCTTGGCAGCGGCCTTCTTGGCGGGGGCTGCTGCCTTCTTGGCAGGAGCGGCCTTCTTGGCGGGGGCTGCGGGCTTCTTTGCTGCTACGGCCTTCTTTGCTGGGGCGGCTTTCTTGGCCGGTGCTGCTGCCTTCTTGGCGGGTGCAGCCTTCTTTGCTGCTACGGCCTTTTTGGCTGGAGCGGCTTTCTTGGCCGGTGCTGCTGCCTTCTTGGCAGGTGCAGCCTTCTTTGCTGCTACGGCCTTCTTGGCTGGAGCGGCTTTCTTGGCCGGTGCTGCTGCCTTCTTGGCAGGTGCAGCCTTCTTTGCTGCTACGGGCTTTGCAGTTGCAGCTTTTTTCGCGGGTGCAGCCTTCTTGGCGGCGGGTTTTTTCGCAGTTGCCATCATGTTCTCCTTGGGTCAATTTGCAAAGAGCACTTGCTGTCTACAGTGGACAGCAAGCGATCCATGGAGATGGAATAGAACTCCATCTCCATGAACACGGGAACGCTCCACACGGCGGCGCTCTGCGGCGCTGTCTGTCTGGGGCGTGGTGTAAAAATCCATGGTGGTGTGATGCGAAAAGGCGCTAGTCCCAGGACAGCGCACCACCGGACTGGTATTCAATAACCCGGGTTTCGAAGAAGTTGCGTTCCTTCTTCAGGTCGATCATCTCGCTCATCCATGGGAACGGGTTTTCTTCGTTGGGGAACAACGTCTCCAGCCCGATCTGCGTCGCGCGGCGGTTGGCGATGTAGCGCAGGTAGCCCTTGAACATCGAGGCATTCATGCCCAGCACGCCGCGTGGCATGGTGTCTTCGGCGTAGCGATACTCCAGCTCAACCGCCTTGAGGAACAGCGCCTTGATCTCGGCCTTGAACTCGGCGGTCCACAGGTGCGGGTTTTCCAGTTTGAGCTGGTTGATCAGGTCGATGCCGAAGTTGCAATGCATGGACTCGTCACGCAGGATGTACTGGTACTGCTCGGCCGCACCAGTCATCTTGTTCTGGCGGCCCAGCGCCAGGATTTGTGTGAAGCCCACGTAGAAGAACAGCCCTTCCATCAGGCAGGCAAAAACGATCAGCGACTTGAGCAGCGTCTGGTCAGTCTCGAAGGTGCCGGTGTGGAAGTTAGGGTCCATGATCGCCTCGATGAAGGGGATCAGGAACTCGTCCTTGTCGCGGATCGAGGCAACTTCCAGGTAGGCGCTGAAAATTTCGCCTTCGTCCAGGCCCAGCGATTCCACGATGTACTGGTAAGCGTGTGTGTGGATCGCTTCTTCAAACGCCTGGCGCAGCAGGAACTGGCGGCACTCGGGTGCTGTGATGTGGCGGTAGGTGCCCAGCACGATGTTGTTGGCTGCCAGCGAGTCGGCAGTCACAAAGAAGCCGAGGTTGCGCTTGATGATGCGGCGCTCGTCTTCGGTCAGGCCGTTGGGGTCCTTCCACAACGCGATGTCGCGCGTCATGTTCACTTCCTGCGGCATCCAGTGATTGGCGCAAGTGGCGAGGTATTTTTCCCATGCCCACTTGTACTTGAAGGGCACCAGCTGGTTGACGTCGGTCTGGCCGTTGATGATGCGCTTGTCGGCTGCGTTGACGCGCCGATGTGCGGTTGCTGCTGCAGCGGTCGGAGCAACGGCAGAGGCTGTCATCGTTGCATGCACGGCTTGTAGGGAGGGGGTCTGGAAAGACAGGGGCGGCTGTTCCGCCGGGTGGCTCTTGTTCAGTCCACCGTCCAATTGATTTTGCGATGAGGGCTTGACTTCTTCGTCCCAGGACAACATAGATTTTCCAGTGTTCGGATTATGAAAGCAGTGCTGCAAAAAGGAAAGCACTGCAGCGTTGTGCAGCAACGTTTTGTTGCTTCACAGCACCGGCACAACACTCCGGATCAGTCCGAAGTGTTGTGCGCGAAGTCCTTATTGGCAGGCTTCGCAGCCAGGATCGTCGATGGCGCAGAATTTCACATCCGTGGCGGGCACCGCTGCGGACTGTGCAGCAGCGGTGGCAGCCGCCGCTTCGAGTGCGCTGGGCTGTGCCTGCACGGGGGCGGATGCTGCGGACGCGCCGCCGTCGTTGCCCGAGGACACTGCGTTGAGCTGGCGTGTGTTCACCGTGCTCATCTCGACGTGCGTGGCGCTCTGCGTGCGCAGGTAGTACGTGGTCTTGAGGCCACGGATCCAGGCCAGCTTGTAGGTGTCGTCGAGCTTCTTGCCCGATGCACCAGCCATGTAGATGTTCAGGCTCTGGGCCTGGTCAATCCACTTCTGGCGGCGCGATGCGGCTTCCACCAGCCATTGCGGCTCGACTTCGAAAGCGGTCGAGTACAGCGCCTTGATGTCCTGTGGCACGCGGTCGATGGGGTGCAGCGAGCCCTTGAAGTGCTTGAGGTCCATGATCATCACGTCATCCCACAGGCCCAGACGCTTGAGGTCGCGCACCAGG
>Ga0116211_1001321_pt1 | contig 11829 bp, 11 predicted proteins | sample SaghotsprinmetaG_FD_94484 | JGI IMG/M metagenome (GOLD analysis project Ga0116211, IMG submission 94484) | Hot spring microbial communities from South Africa to study Microbial Dark Matter (Phase II) - Sagole hot spring metaG | ecosystem: Environmental > Aquatic > Thermal springs > Hot (42-90C) ... | reverse complement strand
TGCACCATCTTGATGAACTGCTTGATCATCTGCTCGGTGATCACGAAGTCGGCGATCACGCCGTCCTTCATGGGGCGGATGGCTTCGATGTTGCCAGGCACCTTGCCCAGCATGGCCTTGGCCTCGTGGCCTACGGCCTGGATGACTTTCTTGCCGTGGGGACCGCCCTCGTGGCGGATGGCGACCACGGAAGGTTCGTCGAGGACGATGCCTTTGTCGCGGGCGAAGATGAGGGTGTTGGCTGTGCCAAGGTCAATGGCAAGGTCGGTGGAGAAGTACCGACGGAAAGCTCCGAACATTCAAAAGTCCTCTCGGGCACGGCATGCACGTCGGCCTGCCATCGCCAGGTATTTCAGGGGGTGTTTATTGGCTTTTTTCACGCAATTGACTCCCATTCCGGGAGCTTTGCGGCAAAGCCGGGATAATACCCCATCCCCTGTGAATAACTCCCTCCGGCGCAGCCTGGATCACAGCTTTACTTCTGGTTTCTCTAGATTCTCCTCCCTATGGCACTGACCCCCCAGGACATCGGCCGCATTGCCAACTTGGCGCGGCTTGAGCTGACACCCTCCGAAAGTGAGCGCATGCTCACGCAGCTCAACGGCTTCTTTGACATCGTGGAACAGATGCGGGCTGTGGATACCTCGGGCGTCACGCCCCTGGCCCACCCCGTGGCCGCCATCCAGGACGTGCAGCTGCGCCTGCGCGAGGACGTGGCCAGCGAGCCCAACCAGCGCGAAGCCAACCAGCAAAGCGCGCCCGCTGTCGAACGAGGCCTGTTCCTCGTGCCCAAAGTGATCGAGTAAGCAAGAACTGACTTTCGCCGCATGACTTCCACCGCATTGCATGACCTGGGCGTGGCCCAGTTGGCCACCGAGCTGCGCGAACGCCGCGTTTCGGCCGTCGAGGCCGCCCAGCATTTCCTTGACCGCGCACAAGCCCACCAGGACCTGGGCGCCTACGTGGCCGTGAACCCGGACATCACCCTGGCCCAGGCCCGCGCCCAGGACGCCGCCATTGCCGCTGGCACTGCAGGCCCGCTGGCGTGCGTGCCCATCGCCCACAAGGACATTTTTGTCACGCGCGACTTCCCCAGCACTGCGGGCTCGAAGATGCTCGCGGGCTACCGCTCGCCGTTTGACGCCACCGTGGTCACCAAGCTGGCCGACGCAGGCGCCGTGACCTTGGGCAAGCTCAACTGCGACGAGTTCGCCATGGGCTCGGCCAACGAAAATTCGGCCGTCGCCCCCGTGGGCTTTGACGCCCCCGCCCCCGTGCGCAACCCCTGGGCTACCGACCGCATCCCCGGCGGCTCGTCCGGCGGCAGCGCCGTGGCCGTGGCTGCGCGCCTGGCGCCCGCCGTCACCGGCACGGACACCGGCGGCTCCATCCGCCAACCCGCCTCGTTCTGTGGCATCAGCGGCATCAAGCCCACCTATGGCCGCGCCAGCCGTTACGGGATGATCGCGTTTGCCTCCAGCCTCGACCAGGCGGGGCCCATGGCCCGCTCGGCCGAAGACTGCGCGCTGCTGCTGTCCGCCATGTGCGGCCCCGACCCGGACCGCGACTCCACCAGCCTGGATATGCCCGCCGAGAACTTCAGCGCCAAGCTCAATGACAGCATTGACGGCCTGCGCATTGGCATCCCCGCCGAGTTCTTTGGCGAAGGCCTGGCGCCCGATGTGCGCGCCGCCGTGGATGGTGCCCTGAAGGAATACGAGAAGCTCGGCGCCAAGCTGGTGCCCATCAGCCTGCCGCGCACGCAGCTGTCCATCCCGGTCTACTACATCATTGCCCCGGCCGAGGCGTCGTCCAACCTCAGCCGCTTTGACGGCGTGAAGTTTGGCCACCGCGCCAAGGACTACACCGACCTGGTGGACATGTACAAGAAGACCCGCGCCGAAGGTTTTGGCGACGAGGTCAAGCGCCGCATCATGATCGGCGCCTATGTGCTCTCGCACGGCTATTACGACGCCTACTACCTGCAGGCGCAGAAGATCCGCCGCATGATCGCCGACGATTTCCAGAACGCGTTCAAGAGCTGTGACCTGATCGCGGGTCCCGTGGCCCCCACCGTGGCCTGGAAGCTGGGCGACCACGGCAACGACCCGCTGGCCGACTACCTGGCCGACATCTTCACCCTGCCCGGCTCGCTGGCCGGCCTGCCCGGCATGAGCGTGCCCGCCGGTTTTGGCGAGGGCGGTTTGCCCGTGGGCCTGCAGCTGCTGGGCAACTACTACCAGGAAGCCCGCCTTCTGAACGCTGCGCACCGCCTGCAGCAAGCCACCGATTTCCACCTCCGCCGTCCGGAGGGCTTCTGACATGACCGCCAAACTGATCCATGGCTACGAAGTCGTCATCGGCTTCGAAACCCACACCCAGCTTGCCACCCAGAGCAAGATCTTCAGCCGCGCTGCCACTGCGTTTGGCGCCGAGCCCAACACCCAGGCCTGCGCCGTGGACCTGGCCCTGCCCGGCACCCTGCCCGTGATGAACCGAGAGGCCGTGGCCTGCGCTATCAAATTAGGACTGGCCCTCGGCTCCCACATTGCCGAGAAGAGCATTTTCGCGCGGAAAAACTACTTCTACCCCGACCTGCCCAAGGGCTACCAGATCAGCCAGTTCGAGATCCCGGTGGTGCAAGGTGGCGAAGTCTCGTTCTTCCTGGGCGACGAAAAGAAGACCGTGCGCCTGGTGCGCGCCCACCTCGAAGAAGACGCGGGCAAGTCGCTGCATGAAGACTTCATCGGTCAGTCGGGCATCGACCTGAACCGTGCCGGCACCCCCCTGCTGGAGATCGTGACCGAGCCCGACATCCGCAGCAGCGAAGAAGCCGTGGCCTATGCCAAGGAGCTGCACAAGATCGTCACCTGGATCGGCATCTGCGACGGCAACATGCAGGAAGGCAGTTTCCGCTGCGACGCCAACGTGTCGGTGCGCAAGCCTGGCCAGCCGCTGGGCACGCGCCGCGAGATCAAGAACCTGAACTCGTTCAAGTTCATGCAGCAGGCGATTGACTACGAAATCCGCTGGCAGATCGAGCAGATCGAAGACGGCCATGCGATCCAGCAGGCCACCGTGCTGTTCGACCCCGACACGGGCGAAACGCGTGCGATGCGCACCAAGGAAGATGCAGCGGACTACCGTTACTTCCCCGATCCGGACCTGCCTCCGCTACACATTTCGGAGCAATGGATCGAGGATCAGCGAGCGCAGATGGCCGAATTGCCTCGCACCATGGCCGCACGTTTTGTGGCGGACTACGGCTTGCCCGAGTACGACGCGACAACGCTCACGCAAAGCAAGGCGATGGCCGCCTACTTCGAAGCCGTGGCCAAGGCCTGCGGCCAGGCCAAGCTGGCCAGCAACTGGATCATGGGCGAAGTCTCGCGCCGCCTGAACATGGCCGAGATCGGCATCGAGCAGGCGCCCGTGTCGTCGGCTCAGCTGGCCGCGCTGATCGCGCGCATTGCCGACGGCACCATCTCCAACAACGCAGCCAAGCAGGTGTTCGACGCGCTGTGGACTGGTGAGGGGCAGGACGTGGACGCCGTCATCGAGGCCAAGGGCCTCAAGCAGATGAACGATTCCGGCGCGCTCGAAAAGATCATCGATGAGGTGATCGCCGCCAACGCCGACAACGTGGCGCAGTTCCGTGCGGGCAAGGACAAAGCCTTCAATGCGCTGGTGGGCCAGATCATGAAGGCCAGCAAGGGCAAGGCGAACCCGACGCAGGTGAACGAGCTGCTGCGCGCCAAGCTCGCAGGTTGATGGCTTGATGGACTGAACCCAGCAACGACCAAAACACAAGGGGCCTCGCGGCCCCTTTGTTTTTTTCGTGCTTTGCAACGGCCCGTATTTACCGGCTGGCGGCGGGCGTTTCTGCCGCAGCACCGGCGGCCGCAGCAGGCAGGCGCTGCGACTCCCACAGCTTGCGCAACTGGGCCAGCTCGGCATCAAAGCGCTGGTGCACGCGCCGCTTTTCCTGATCCTGCCCGGCGATGAAGCGCTGCTGCTCGGCGATGCTGTCCTCGTTCTCGGCGATCTTGCGGCGCAGCGCCATGGGCGCCTTGTTCGGGTCGCGTTTGTAGAACTCCATTTCCACCTCAAACGCCTTGTGCTGCTGCTTGAGTTCGGCAATGCGTTTTTCTGCGGTGGCGGTCACGTCATCGACCATCTGGATGGCCGCCGCGCGCTCCACATCATGGGCCGCCTTGTCGGGGTAGCGGGTGGTGAGCACGCGCTCGCGGCGGCGCTCCTCCACTTCGCGGGCGCGGGCCTCGGCCTCTTTGCGCTGCTGGGCCTCCTGGGCGCTGCGCTCCTGTTCGGTGAGGGAGGGGCCGATCTGTCGGCGCACAGTGCCCGAGGGGCTCAGCTCGCGCTGCTCACGGTCCAGGCATTCGGGGATGGGGCGGTCGGCAGTCAGGCGTCGGCCATTGCGGTCCACACAGGTGTAGATGCCTCCCGCCGGCGCCTGCGCCCGCGCCAAATCGGCGGCCAGGGTGGCCAGCAGAACCCCGCCCATGATCCACGCCGATTTGCTGCTGCTCAAAGTTGTCTACCCCTCGTTGACGCCATACCGCTGGCGGTAGGCCAGCACTTTGTCATGGTGGGAACGCATTGCGTCCTCTCCGTTATGCTCCAAATAGAGCAATAAGTCTGCCAGACGCGCAATGGCGCACACCTGCATGCCCAGCTGGTGGCGCACGTACTGCACGGCGCTGTGGTCTACGTCCTGGCCATTTTCTGTGGCTTTTTCCTGGCGGTCCAGCGCAATGGCCACCGCATGGGGCGTGGCGCCTGCCGCCTTGATGATGGCGATGGACTCGCGGGCGGCAGTGCCGGCCGACATCACATCGTCCACGATCAGCACCCGGCCCTTCAGGGGCGCGCCCACAAGGGTGCCACCTTCGCCATGGTCCTTGGCCTCCTTGCGGTTGTAGGCAAACGGCACGTTGCGGCCCAGGCGGGCCAGCTCCACCGCCACCGTCGCTGCCAGGGGAATGCCCTTGTATGCAGGGCCGAACACCATGTCGAATTCGATGCCACTGGCCAGCAGGGCTTTTGCATAGAATTCCGCAAGGCGGCCGATCTTGCGGCCGTCGTCAAACAGACCGGCATTGAAGAAATAGGGGCTCAGGCGCCCGGCCTTGGTCTTGAATTCACCAAACCGCAGCACGCCCGATTCAACGGCAAAACGGACAAAATCCTGCGCCAGCTGGCCCTGCTCTGAGGTTTGCGCGCCAACATCCACCATGGGGAAATCCTTGTTCAAATTAACCAGCCTCAATCTCAATGGCATCCGCTCGGCCACCAGCAAAGGCGTGGAAAGCTGGATGGCAGCCACGCGGCCGGATTGTATTTGTGTGCAGGAAGTCAAGGCACAGGCGCCCGACATGGCCAACCGCTTTGAACGGCTGGCCGACCTGCAGGGCCACTTCCACTTCGCCCAGAAAAAGGGGTATTCCGGTGTAGGGGTGTACACCCGGCACGAGCCTTCCGACATAGTGGTTGGCTATGGATCTGAAGAGTTTGATGCAGAAGGCCGCTATGTGGAGCTGCGCTTTGACACGCCCGCCCGCAAGCTGTCCATCATCAGCGCCTATTTCCCCAGCGGCTCCTCGGGCGAAGAACGCCAGCAGGCCAAGTTCCGCTTTCTGGCCGAGTTCCACCCGCATCTCATGCGCCTGAAGGCCGAACGCGAGTTCATCCTGTGTGGTGACATCAACATTGCGCACCAGCAAATAGACCTCAAAAACTGGCGCAGCAACCAGAAAAACAGTGGTTTTTTGCCCGAAGAACGTGCGTGGATGACAAAGTTGTTGCACACAACTGATGAAGGCGGCGGCATCATAGACGTTTACCGTCAGTTACAACCGACCGCGACCGACACCGCCTACACCTGGTGGAGCAACCGCGGCCAGGCCTATGCCAACAACGTGGGATGGCGTCTGGACTACCACCTGGCCACCCCCACGCTGGCGGCGCTGGCACGCACCGAATCCATCTACAAGGGCGAGAAATTCTCCGACCACGCACCGATCACGGTGGACTACGAATTCCGTCTATGACCCGGCCCCGCTGACCCGATGACCGACGCCGCTGCCTCCGCACCCCCACCCGCCCACAGCTTTCGCCCCCCCAGTGCGGAGGCCTTGTGGAAGCAGATTTCCACCCCCCACCCCACAGTGGGGAAGGCGCGGCACCTGGGCGAGGCGCTGGTGCATGCCGGGCTGCTGGCCACCCCCGCGTTGTCCGAGGGCCTGCAGGCGCAGCAGACAGAACGCAGCCAGGGCCAGCACCGTCCCATCGGCCAGATCCTGGTGGACCGGGGGGCCCTGACCCAGGAGCAGCTGCGCAACGTGATCGCCACCTGGCTCGGTGAGTACACGGTGCACCCCGGCGACATCACCCCCGAGCCGTCGGCGCTGGCCCTGATCCCCCGCGCCGTGGCCGAGCGCGAGTCCGTGCTGCCGCTGATTGCGCGCGAGGACGCGCTGGTGCTGCTCATGGCCGACCCCTGGGACCGGGTGCTGGTGGACGAGATGCGCTTTCTGACCCAGCGGCGCCTGATCCCGCTGCAGGCTGCGCCGGGCACTCTGATGCCCGCCATCCACAAGGCCTACCGCACCACCTCCGCAGCACCGGGCAACGCCAGCGCAGGGGCCCGCGCCACCTCGCAGGAGCTGCTGACCAATCTGAGCAGTGCCGCGCCGGACGCCGATGCCGAACAGGCCGATGTGATCAGCGAGTCGGACAACACCCTGGTGCGGCTCATCAACTCGGTGATCGACGAGGCCATCAACCACCGCGCCTCCGACATCCACATCGAGACCGAGCCCGCGCCGCGCAATGTGCGCGTGCGCCTGCGCATCGACGGCGATCTGGTGCCCTATCTGGAGCTGCCTGCGCGCTACCGCTTTGCGATGGTGGCGCGCATCAAGATCATGGCCAGCATGGACATCTCGGAGCACCGCAAGCCCCAGGACGGCAAGATCGACTTCGCGCGCTTTGGCGGCCCGCCGGTGGAGCTGCGCGTGGTCACCGTGCCCACCTCGCGCGGGCTGGAGGACGTGGTGCTGCGCCTGCTGGCGGGCGCCAAGCCCCTGCCGCTGGAGAACATTGGCCTGAGCCAGCCCAACCTGCTGGCGCTGCGCGCGGTGGTGCAGAAAAGTTATGGCCTGGTGCTGGTGTGCGGCCCTACGGGCTGCGGCAAGACGACCACGCTGCATTCGGTGGTGCGCGACATCAACACCGCAGGCCGCAAGATCTGGACGGCCGAAGACCCCATCGAGATCACGCAGGAGGGCCTGCGCCAGGTGCAGGTGAACCCGCGCATCGGCTGGACCTTTGCCGCCGCCATGCGCACCTTTTTGCGCGCCGATCCGGACGTGATCATGATCGGCGAGATGCGCGACGAGGAAACCGCGCGCATCGCCATCGAGGCCTCACTCACCGGGCACCTGGTGCTGTCCACCCTGCACACCAACTCGGCACCCGAGAGCATTGCGCGCCTGCTCGAAATCGGCCTGGACCCGTTCAACTTTTCCGACTCACTCCTCGCGATCCTGGCCCAGCGCCTGGTGCGCCGCCTGTGCCCCGCCTGCCGTGAGCCGCGTGTGGCCGACCACGACACGCTGCTGGGGCTGGCATCGCAGTACCTGGACAGCGGCACCAACAACACCACCGATGCCCGCGAGGCGCAGATCGCGCGCTGGCGCCAGCAATACGGCGGGCCCCAGGGCGAGCTGCGGCTGTGGCGCCATGTAGGCTGCAAACAATGTGACAACCACGGCTACCACGGGCGGCTGGGCATCCACGAGCTCATGCTGAGCGACGAGGCCATCCGCCAGCACATCCGCCGCCGTGCACCGGCCTCGGACATCCGCCACTCGGCGCTGGCGGCCGGCATGCGCACCCTGCGCCAGGACGGCATCGAGAAAGTGCTGCAGGGCCTGACCGACATGGCCGAAGTGGTGGCCGCCACCAACCTGTAGCGCACTGCGGGCGCAAGCGCTTCACCACGCACTGGGCCCGGTGTGCGGGTAAGCCGGGGTTGCACACCCCGGAGCCCGGTGGGACCATGTAAGCAAGTGCAACCACTGCGACCCCACCGGGGCGCACGCACCAAAAACGTCGCAAGCAACGTCAACAATTGTCAAGACGCCCCATTTGTGGCGATTTTCCGTTTTGGACCTGTCGGATTTCGTGCTTTCCCCTGCATAGTCACCCTGTGCCCGCCCCCCTGCCCCCCGAGGCCGGGGCTTCGATGAAAGACCCGCACCAGCCCCGGCCCTTGCATCGGCGGAAACGGAAGACGTGAAAGTTGTGATGATGTTCAGAGCCACTGCCGTCCTGCCCCGCGCAGGCGCCGCCTTGATTTCCCTGATGGCCTTCTGCGGCCCGCAGTGGGCACATGCGGGCCCGGTGTGCCCCGGCCTCGAAAGTCGGCGGGTGCTGCAGCTGCACGCATCCCAGGGCAGCAAGCCCCAGGCCTGCGACCTCAAGGGCCTGGCCAGGCTGCCAGCCAAAGAGATCGTGGCCACGCTCCCTGCCGCGCTCGGCCTGGCAGGCGAGCACCGCTGGCGGGGCGTTTCGCTGCGCTACCTGGTCGAGCAGATGGGTGGGGGTGAACGCAGCCAGATCCTGCTGACTGCACTGAACGACTACGCCATCGAAATCCCCTGGAGCGACCTCGTCCGCTTCGACCCCATCCTGGCGTACAGCCGCGATGGCGAGCGCATCAGCATCCGCGACAAGGGGCCGCTGATCCTGATCTACCCATTTGGCACCCACCCCCAGCTTCAGGGGCAGGACTACATCAACCGATCCATCTGGCAGGTCCATGCAGTCGCCCTCCGGTAAACCGCTGCCCCGCCGGGCGGCGAACGACACCCCCCCCGGCCAGCCCCGCCCGCATGCCACCTACTGGCTGCTGGCCATGGTGGCGGCCATGGCGCTGGCCACGGCCGCCACCCTGTGGTGGACGCTGCGCCAGACCCATGTGCTGGCGCAGCCCCACCAGCAGAACGACCTGTGGTACGTGTCCAGCGTGCACAACGAGCTGGCCCGGGTCAGCCTGCTGGCGCGCAAGGTGCGGGCCCGCGAGGCCAGCACACAAGACCTGCAGGAGCGGCTGGAAGTGCTGCTCGGCACACTCGACACCTCCGGCCGGGGGCCCCGCGTCAGCACCCAGCTGCGCGAGGCATTGCCCGAAGCCGCCCAGGACCTGGACAGCCTGCGCCCGCTAGTCGAGCGCTGGTCCACCCAGCTGGCTCCCCTCGCCACCCAGAACGGCAATGGCAACGGCAAGGCTGCGGCCATCACCGCCGACATCGTGCGACAGTCCGACACCCTGCTGGACCGCCTGCGCAAGGTGGTTGCCACTGTCCACCTCTTCAGCGCCCAGGAGGCCAGCCAGGCACGCCAGCAGCTGTCCCAGCGCTTTTTGTTGCTCAGTGCCGTGCTGGGTGGGCTGCTGCTGGGCACGGCCCTGCTGATTGCCAAGCTGGTGCGCGACACCCGCCTCGTCCGCGCCGCGTCGCAGCAGCTGGTGCAGGCCAACCGCCAGCTCGAAGTGCGGGTGGCCAGCCGCACCCGCAAGATCGAAGAAGGCCGCGCGCTGCTGAGCTTCATCCTGGACACCAGCCCGAGCGACGTGGTGCTGGCCGAGGTCGAAAGCGGCCGCGTGCATTTCATCAACCGCCGCCTCACCGAGCGCCTGGGGCTCAAGGCCGCACCCGAGACCCTGTTCCTGCCCGAGCTGCTGCACGACCCCGAAACCCGCGAACGCTTCACCCAGGCCCTGGACCGGTATGGCCAGGTCGATGCCATGGAAGCGCTGATTGGCGAACATGACCCCTGCTGGAGTTCGCTGTCGGCCCGCCTGATCGAGGTGGAGGGGCAACTGGCGCACCTGCTGTGGGGCTTTGACATCAGCGCCCACAAGGCGCTGGAAGGCCAGCTGCGCGAGCTGGCCACCCGCGACGCACTCAGCGGACTGCTCAACCGGCGGGCGTTCCTGGAGCGCAGCACCGCCCTGTTCGACCATTGCCGCCGCCACGGCCAGCCCTGCGCCGTGCTGATGATCGACATCGACCACTTCAAACGCATCAACGACCGGCACGGCCACCAGATGGGCGACGTGGCCATCCGCACCTGCGCCGAGGCCATTGGCCACGCCCTGCGCGACGCCGACCTGCTGGGCCGCCTGGGGGGCGAAGAATTTGCCGTGCTGCTGCCCCACGCCACGGCCGACAGCGCGATGGTGGTGGCCGAACGCATCCGCAGCGGCATGGCCCAGATGAACATCGTGTCGCCTCAGGGCCAGCCGCTCTCGTTCACCATCTCGATCGGCGTGGCCGAAATGGCGGCGCACCATGCGGGCATCGAGCCCCTGCTGGTGGATGCCGACCAGGCGCTGTATCGCGCCAAGGCCACAGGCCGCAACAAAGTGCTTGCCTACGAAGTCGCTATCGGACAATCTTGACCCCACCGCCTGCCCCACACACCATGAGCCTGCGCCTAATGATCGTTGACGACAGCCGCATGTCGCGCCTGATCCTGCAGGGCCTGATCCTGCAGACCCACCCCCAATGGACCATCGTGCATGCCAGCAGCGGCGAAGAAGCCCTGCAGCTGGTGCGCGAAAACCCCGTGGACCTGGTGTCCATGGACTTCAACATGGCGGGCATGAACGGCCTGGAGGCCGCCCTTGCGCTGCGCGAGATCCTGCCCACCGTGCCGATTGCCATCCTCACGGCCAACGTGCAGACTGCCGTGCAGGGACGCATCGAGGAAGCCGGCATGGTGTTCATCGCCAAGCCCATTACCGCCAGCGCAGCCGCCCAGCTCGCAGCGCTGGCAGGAGCCTGACATGACGGTGCAGCTAGATGCCGAACAAATCGACGCGCTCAGCGAGATCTTCAACATCGGCGTCGGCAAGGCCGCCGCCGCCATGGGCGCACTCATGCACGACGAAGTGCTGCTGTCGGTGCCCCATGTGAGCATCTTCACCGTGAGCGAAGCCGCCCAGCAGCTGGGGGCCGCAGGCAGCACCATGTACGGCGTGCGCCAGCCGTTTCGCGGCACTTTCAACGGCGACGCCCTGCTGATCTTTCCCGGCCACAAGAGCCTGGAGATCGTGCGCATCGTCGCAGGCCAGAGCGTGCCCGGCGAAGACCTCAGCGCCATCGAGCAGGACGCCATGACCGAGGTGGGCAACGTCATGCTCAACGCCTGCATCGCCGCGCTGTCCGACCTGCTGGGCAACGAATTCCAGCTCAGCCCCCCCAGCATCGACGTGGGCGACAGCCGCACCATCCTGGGCACCCGCATCCAGAACCACCTGGTGGTCTTCCTGCACATCCGCTTCGAGCTGCTGAGCAGCCAGATCGAGGGGTTTGTGGTGTTTGTGCTCAACACCACCTCGCTGGAAGGCCTGCGTGCGGCGGTGAACCGGCTGCTGGGGCGGCCGGCGGAGATGGACTAAAGCGGAGAAATGACTGCGGGTATGCTGCGACAACAACCGCTCAGTGCCTTGGGCACCATCACGCTCAACAGTACATTCCAGACATTGCTGAGCGCAAATGACAGTCTCGGCGTTGAGGCCGCCTGGGATAAACAAGTTATCCCGGTAACCAGATTGGCAACCTTTGGCGCTTGTGCCTAGCCCGTAGGGTGCCTGTTACTTTGCCAAGAAGAGCACAGCCCCCCGGGACTCGTCCGCACTCGTCACCACCACCGTCAGCCCATTCTTGGCCACACTGAGCGTGCCCACCCCGCTGAACGCTGTCTTGCTCCCGTCCGCACAGCTTTCGTTGAAGCTGA
>Ga0116211_1001320_pt1 | contig 11832 bp, 11 predicted proteins | sample SaghotsprinmetaG_FD_94484 | JGI IMG/M metagenome (GOLD analysis project Ga0116211, IMG submission 94484) | Hot spring microbial communities from South Africa to study Microbial Dark Matter (Phase II) - Sagole hot spring metaG | ecosystem: Environmental > Aquatic > Thermal springs > Hot (42-90C) ... | reverse complement strand
GCAGATGGCGAACACCAGTTCCGCGCCGAAACGCAAGAGCCGGTCTTTGTGGGTGATGACCAGCCGCCCGATCTGGCCGTCGATGATGGCCTCCAGCAGCTTCTTGAGACCCTTCTTGTGGTAGTTCATGCCGGAGCCAAGATCGGCGATGACCTCGAACGTCCAGCCCTGACGGGCGCAGTACAGTTCCAGCACCTGCTTTTGCCGCTCCAGATCGTCCTTCTGGTCGTGACTAAAGACGCGGGCATAGGCCACGGTGCGTCGCTGCGCGTCCGCTGCGGCGCGGAACAGTTCGGGCTTGAGCTTGGCGAGGTCGTAACGGCGATGGCCGCCCGCCGTGTGTTCGGCGGCCAGCCTGCCCGACGCTTCCCAGCGGCGCAGCGTCGTGATCGACACGCCCAGCGCCGAAGCGGCTTCCCCTATGCTTACCAATCTCTTCATTTTGGAGATGTTAGCATAGATATGGTCATATTCAAGCCAATCTGTTCAAACCCCGCCCCGCCAGCCATTCCGCCACCCGCCGCGCCAGTTCCTCCCGTTCCGCGGTGCTCGCCCCCTGGGGGCGAAAACGTAGCCGGTAATGCAGCCGCAGGGCGGTTTGTAGCAGCGCCGGTTGCATCGCCTCCCCGTAATCTCGTTCCAACCGCCGCACCCATTGTTGCAGGGTTTCGCCGGGCCGCGGGGGATGGCCCTGGGCCTCCAGTCTGGCCCGCACCTGGTCGAAAGGCGAGACCGCGGTTCGGACATCGCCGAACCCGGCCCGGACCGGCTGGATCTGCCGCCGCGGCCGCCGTGAGAGGCGCCAGGCCAGCAGCAGGAACAGCGGAACCAGTAGCCAGGCGTAGCGGCGGTTGTCCCGCACCTCGTCGGCGCCGATCCACAGCTCCTGAAAGCCGTACCAGGCCAGGGTCAAACGATCAGCCAGGGCGCGCAGCCAGGTGGTCTGCTTCGCCTCTTCCTCCATCCAAACGCTGGGGGTGTAGTCGAGATCCCGCCAGGCGCCGTCGATAAAGGCGCGGGTCCAGGCGTGGGCATGGCGACGGCGCAGCAGAAAGCTGCCGGAGAGTCGGTCGTATTCCTCCACCGCATAGCCGGAGGCGTAGCGGGTGGGGACGCCGGCCAGGCGCAGCAGCAGGGCGCCGGCGGTGGCGAAGTATTCGCAGTGGCCGCCGCGGGTCTGGGTGAAGAAGAGGCGCAGGGACGAGACCGCCTCGCCGGTGCCGCGCGGCCGCAGCGAGTAGGTGAACCCCTCCTCGAAGTAGCGCTTGAGCCGCGCCGCCTTGCCGGCGGCGTCCAGGTCCGCAAGCCCCAGGGGCTCCGCCACCTCGGCCAGCAGCGGTCGCAGATCCTCGGTAACCTCTAGGTCGTCCGCGGTGGGGGGCGGCTCCCAGGGCTGATCGCTCTGGTAGTCGATCGGCAGCGCGACGAATTCAGGGGCGCCTTCCACCAGCACCGCTCCCAGCGCGTTGACCTGCACCCGTTCCGCCGGCAGCCGCTGGATGCGACTGGCGCCGTTGGGCAGCGGCAACAGGCCGCGTCCGCGCGGCAGATCGCCGGAGAGCGTCAGGCGCTGCTGCGGGCCCACGGCCGAACGCAACGGCCAGATATCCCCCGCCCCCTCCCGCGGCAGCGGGGTAAGCGCTTCGGCGCGGATGCTCCAGGTGCTGTAGCGGAACCGCTGAAAGCTGGCGCGGCGCAGTAGGGCCGGGGCCTGGGCCGGCTCGGGAACGCGCAGCCGCCACTCGATGCGGTTGGAGAACTTGAGATCGCCGATCTCGCCGATGCCAGTGGTTTGACGGTTCCAATCCCGCTCCGCGGCGAAGCGCCCCTCCATCCACTCCAGCACCGCCTGCTCCACCAGGCCGTGCAGGGCCACCAGGCCGAGCTGCCCCGCATAGCCCGTGGCCGTCGCCAGCGCCACCAGCAGCAGCCAGGTGGCGAGACGATAACGGCCGCAGCGCACCCCAAATAGCCCCCAGGCCAACAGCAGCGCGGCACCGGGGAAGAACCAGGGACTGGCCGGCGCCGCCACCGCGGCGGCCAGCAGACAGATGGCGAGATAGGGCTGGGCGAAGTCGATGCGCCGGCGGATATAGGCCGTCCCCTTGCCGCGCAGGCGGCGCACCGAGAGGAACAGCGAGCTGAGGTCGATACTGCCCGCCAGGCTGTAGCGCTGGGCCGCCAGCAGCGGAAACAGCAGGATGGGCAGCCATTTAATGAGGGTGAAGACCCCGTGGCTCCCCTGGTCGTAGAGGAGATAGGCCCCGGTCAGCACCGTGGCCAGGTTAGTGAAGTCGGTGAGGCGGTCGAACTCGCGGTCGCTCACCTCCCAGCGCCAACCCACCCGCGACGCCGGCGCCAGCAGCAGGGTCAGGGCTAGGGCAAAATGGAGCAGATGCGCCCAGAAGCCCCAGAACAGCAGCGTGCCGGTGAGTAGTAATGACGGCATCACAGCCCCCTCAAATCCCGTTCCAGGGTGGCCGGATGCAGCAACCGCAACCGCTCCGGGTGGTCCGCCAGGGGGCCGGGGGCCAGCGCCGCCTTATCCAGCCGCTCGGAGACCACCAAGGTCAGACAGGGCACGCCGCCCTGGTGCAGCCGCCGGACCAATTCCTGGCGGGCTTCGTCCCAGTCCAGCAGGATACAGATGCAGCCGCTCAGCTCGCCTAGGTGCGCCGCCACCGCCTCGCCCAGCAGCGAGAAGGGATGCCCCCGGCAGGGCTCCACGCAGGCCAGCACCTCGAGCAGGTGGTCGCCCACCGCCACGCCGCGGCCGCTGGAGAAGTGGTGGGCGGTGGCCCCCACGAACAGCAGATCGAGCAGCGATTCCTTGGTGTCGATGGCGGCGGCATAGGAGGCCGCCACCGATACCGCCGCCTCGAAGGCCGGTATCGCCGCCGTCTCGGCAAAGGTGTCGAGGATCAGGGCATGGCGGACCAGGTATTCGTCGTGAAAGGTCTTGACGATGGGGCGGCCGGTCTTGGCCAGACTGCGCCAATGGATGTGTCGCAAGGGGTCGCCGGGCCGATAATCGCGCAGGGCGGCGAACTCCTCCGACTCGCCGATCTCCGCCGCCAGCGCCACCCCGCCCCGTTGGTAGCGACGCCCCCCCGGCAGGCGGTTGGCGGCCAGCGGGTAGCGCTTCGGCAGCACCAGCAGGCGATCCGGCTGCCGGCAGCGGGAAAAGGCGCGAAACAGGCCCAAAGGATCGGGCCGCGCCACCAGCGCGCCGGCCAGGGAGACATAGCCGCGCCGCAGCGGCAGCAGGCCCATCTGCACCTCCACCTCGCGTTGGGGCGGCAGTTCCGGCAACGGCTGTTCCGCCACCAGGGCGCCGGCCTGGCGGCGCATCAGCCACACCCAGCGCGGATAGCCCACCACGCGGTCGAACCAGTTGATCTGCTGGTGCCCCGGCTCGCGGGCGGTGAGAAAAAGCTCCGCTCCCGGCGGCGCGGCCGGGATCTCCTCCAACAACCATAAGCCCCGTTCGACGCGCCGCCCCAAATTGGTCACCCGCAGCCGGTAGCGCAACGGCTGCTCCACGCTGCCGTAGCGGGGCAGATCCCGCTCTACCCGAAAACGGCTGCGGAAACCGGGCGCCCACAGCAAGGCCAGCAGCAAAAGCCCGCCCCCCAGGGTGAACAACTGATGGGCCAGGTTCATGCGCACGTCCACCCCCATGGCGCCGCTGATGGCGAGGAAACCGAGCAGAAAGCGGCCGCCAGGGGTGAAGCGCCGTTCGGTCCACAGGCTGATGCGATAGAGCCAGTGGAAATTGCGCAGCAAGAGACGCAGCGGCAAATGGCGCAGCCGGCGGCCGGGGGCGGGCTTCATCGGGGCGCCGGGGTGCGCTCCACCACCTCCCGCACGATGGCGGCGGCGTTCCTGCCGGAGAAGCGCGCCTCGTTGTCGAGTAGCAGGCGGTGGGCCAGGACCGGCTGCGCCAGTTCCTGGATGTGATCGGGGGTGACGAACCCCGTGCCGTCCGCCAGGGCCAGGGCCTGGGCGGTCTTCATCAGACTGAGGGAGGCGCGCGGCGAGGCCCCCAGGGCCACGCCCTCCATAGTGCGGGTGGCCTGCACCAGGGCGACGATGTAGTGCTGCAACTCCAGGCTAATGGGCACCGCCGCCGCCAACCGCCGTAACGCCATCACCTCCGCCACGCTCGTGCAAGGGCTCAGCTCGGCGAGGGGATCCCGCTGCTGGCGCTGCAACAGCACCTCCACCTCCTCCGCCGCGGACAGATAACCCAGCCGGAAGCGCAGGGCGAAGCGGTCCATCTGCGCCTCCGGCAGCGGATAGGTGCCGTGCATCTCCACCGGGTTTTGGGTGGCGATGACGAAGAAGAGCGGATCCAAGGGGTGGGATTCACCCTCCAGGCTCACCTGCCCCTCGGCCATCGCCTCCAGCAACGCCGACTGGGTGCGCGGCGAGGCGCGGTTGATCTCGTCCGCCAGCAGGATCTGGCTGAAGATGGGGCCGCGGTGGAAGCGGAACGAGTGGTTGGCCTGGTCGTAGATGGACACCCCCAGGATGTCGGTGGGGAGCAGGTCGGGGGTGAACTGGATGCGCTGGAACTCCGCCGCCACCGAGGCGGCCAGGGCTTTGGCCAGGGTGGTCTTGCCGGTGCCCGGAAAGTCCTCCAGCAATACATGGCCGCCGCTGGCGAAGGCGGCCAGCAGCAGGCGGGTGGACTGCTCCTGACCGCGCATCACGCGGGCGATATTCGCCCCCAGCCGCTCCAGACTGCGGGCGCCTTGTTCGAACTCTGTCATACCGGATCCCCTAGCCGCCGGCCACGCCGGAAGCGGGGAGTATAGCGCGGCGCGCGGAGGGGTGACACCGCGGCGCAGTTTTCAAAATTTGAATTGCGACCATCGCCCGCATTGCCTTTTACCGAAAAATCGGCCACATTAGCCGGATTGATAGCCACAACGGGTTGCGGGTCGGTGTCCAAGATTGTCTATCGGTTACGTCTGCAGGACGGGCAAGAGTTTTCCTTTCCCATCGACCTGGAAGCGGGCGCGGAGGCCGCCCTGCCGGAGGGGGGCGATCCGCCGCCCCACTGGGTGCGCCTGGAGACCCAGCAATGCAAGCCCTGCCCCCTGAGGCCGGCGCAGCACCCCTACTGCCCGGCGGCGCTGGCGGTGCGCGGGATCGCCGAGTCGTTCGGCAACCACCTCTCCATCGCGCGGGTGGATGTCTGGGTGGATACGCCGCAACGCAGTTACTACAAGAACACCGACCTGCAGAGCGCGCTGCGTTCCATCTTCGGTCTGAGCATGTCCCTAAGCGGCTGTCCGGTGCTCTCGCGGCTGAAGCCGCTGGCCTATTTCCACCTGCCCTTCGCCACCCTGGAGGAGACCATCTTCCGCATGGTAGGCGCCTATCTGGTCAAGCAGTACCTGATCGCCCGCCGGGGGGAGGCTGAGCCCGACTGGCAGTTGCAGGGGGTGGAAAGGTTGTACAAAGAGGTGGAGACGGTCAACATCGCCTTCCTCAAGCGGGTGCGCATCGCCTCCCAGGAGGACGCCAACATCAACGCGGTGCAGGCCTACTGCTCCATCGCCACCCTGGTGGGGATGAGCACCAACGACATCCTGGAGGAGCTGGCCCAGATGCTGATGCAAGGGCTTTGACGCCCAGCGACTCCGGGGCCTGAATCCTTGGCCGGTTCGCGCCGCCCATCCCGCGATGGGGTAAACAGATAACCTAAAGACCCAACGGTTCCCACTCTCCCTATGGTCAAGTTTCTCGACAACAACCGCATCCACGATCACCTCGATCTGCTGGTCAAGGGAGCGGCCGAGCGATTGGTGATCTGCAACCCGCTGCTCAAGTTCACCCGTCGCGCCCGTCACTTAATCCAGCGACGGATGGTGCAGAACCTGGAGATCCAATTCCTGTGCAGCCGCAGCGAGCTTATGCCGGAGGACATCTCCTGGATCCAATCGCAGCCCTGGATGCATATTACCGAGATCCCCCACTTGCACGCCAAGTGCTATTTGAGCGAGGAGATGGCCCTGGTCGGTTCCCTGAGTCTGTACCAATACCGGCGCGGCAGCGCCAACGAAATGGGGACACTGATCCTGCGGCGGGAGGAGCCGGTTCTGTACGGACAGGTGGTGGAGGAGGTGGAACGGCTGCTGCGGCTGGCCCGGGAAGGGCGGCAGGTGGTACACGCCGGGGCGATCCTCAAACTGGCCCGCCCGGCCACGCCGGTCAAGCCGGCGGCGGACAAGCTGCCGGACTGGCGGCTGGCGGATCGCCTGGGGATCAAGCTCAACGACTTCTACGACTTTCTGCTGGCCAACGGGCTCTTGGCGCGACAGAAGAATCGCTATGCCCTGACCCCCAAGGGGGTCGCCGCCGGCGGCGAGGAGGGGTTCTCCTCCCGCTACGGCCCCTACTTCCAATGGCCAGCGGAACTGGATCTCAATGCACTGGTCGCCAAGCGCAAGAAGGCACCCATGCGGTTGTGGTAGGGGGGACGCCAAGTCGCGGCGGCAAACCGCCCCCACAGCGGCAGCTCGTAGGTTGGGGTGACGAAGGAACCCCAACAAATCGCGTCCGAACCCCTAATCGTCGTTTGCCACTGTGTCATGCATCCGCATGATTTCATGCATCGGAATTGTTGGGGTTCGCAAGCTCACCCCAACCTACGGGGCTTTGCGTTCCGCTTTTGACTGTGACTTCCACGATAACCGCTGGGCCTCCCAACCGATTTTTTCGGATGAAAATCCCCCCCGCTTGGGGTAAAGTGGCTGTTTTGTTTCATTATGCGGTCGGGTTCCCGGCCGTCGTTGCGGCACCTCCAACCCTTTGGGAGAAGTATCATGGCTGACTTTCAACTCGCCCCCTCCATCCTCTCGGCGGACTTCGCCAAGCTGGGTCAGGAGGTGGACAACGTGCTGGCCTCCGGCGCGGACATCGTGCACTTCGACGTAATGGACAACCACTACGTCCCCAACCTCACCATCGGCCCGCTGGTGTGCGAGGCGCTGCGCAAGCATGGGGTGACCGCCCCCATCGACGTGCACATGATGGTCAAGCCCGTGGATCGCATCATCCCCGACTTCGCCAACGCCGGCGCCACTTACATCACCTTCCACCCCGAGGCCTCCGAGCATATTGACCGCTCGCTGCAACTGATTCGCGACTGCGGCTGCAAGGGCGGCCTGGTGTTCAACCCGGCCACCCCGCTCTCCTACCTTGACTATGTGATGGACAAGGTGGATATGATCCTCATTATGTCGGTGAACCCCGGCTTCGGCGGCCAGAGCTTCATCCCCGCCGCGCTGGAAAAGCTGCGCGCCTGCCGCAAGCGGATCGACGCCTCCGGCCGCGACATCCGCCTGGAGATCGACGGCGGCGTGAAGGTGGACAACATCCGCGAAGTGGCCGAGACCGGCTGCGACACCTTCGTCGCCGGCTCCGGCATCTTCGGCAAGGGCAAGGACAGCGACCCGCACCGCTACGACAGCGTCATCAAACAGATGCGCGAAGAGCTGGCCAAGGTCAAGCGCTGATCCATTAACAGCAGGAACACAGAGGACACGGAGAAACACGGAGCGCACAGAGAAGGGCCTTTATGGAGGAAGATCGACTTGCCGAACTGGTGATCGGCGCGGCCATCGAGGTGCATCGGACCATTGGCCCCGGCCTGCTGGAATCCACCTACCAGCTTTGCCTGGCGAGGGGACTGGAGATTCGGGGCATCCCCTTTGCGCGGGAGGTTCTGATCGCGCTGGCCTACAAGGGGATTTCCGTGGACCGGGCCTTTCGGCTGGATTTCCTGGTGGCTGACCGCCTGATCGTGGAGCTGAAGGCGGTCAGCCGGCTGGACGAAAACCACAAGGCACAACTCCTCACCTATCTGCGCTGGTCCGGCAAAAGGCTCGGATTGTTGATCAATTTCAACGAGCGCCTGTTGAAGGACGGCGTCCGGCGGGTGATCAATTGATCGTTTTCTCTCCGTGTCCTCCGTGTCCCTCTGTGTCCTCCGTGTTCCTGCTTTTGACCTTGACCTTCACGGCACCATGAAAAAACCTAAACTGATTTTGATCGACCTCGACGGCACCCTGGTGGACAGCGTGCCCGATCTGGCCTACTGCGTGGACGAGATGATGCGCCGCCTGGGGCGCGCGCCCTGGGGCGAGACGCGGGTGCGGGACTGGGTGGGCAACGGGGTGGAGCGGCTGGCCCGTCGCGCCCTGATCGGCCAGATCGACGGCGAACCCAGCGACGAGGAGTTCCAGCGCGGCTACCCGATCTTTCTGGATCTGTACGCCGAGCACAACGGCAAGGAATCCCGCCTCTATCCCGGCATCCGCGAGGGGCTGGAATACCTCAAGGGCGCCGGCTATCACCTCGGCTGCATCACCAATAAGGCCGCCCAGTTCACCGAACCGCTGCTGAAGGCGCTGGGGATCTATGACCGCTTCGAGATCGTCATCTCCGGCGACAGCCTGCCGGAGAAAAAGCCCCACCCCATGCCGCTGCTGCACGCCGCCAAACACTTCGGCGTCGAGCCTGCCGAGTGCCTGATGATCGGCGACTCCATCAGCGACGTAAAGGCCGCCCGCGCCGCCGGCTTCCAGATCGTCTGCATGACCTACGGCTACAACCACGGCCAGGACATCCGCGAGGCCAATCCGGATGCGGTGATCGACTCCCTGCTGGAGCTGAAGGGGTTGCTGGAGGCGTAGCACCCCTGGTGCGTTACGGCGCAAAAGGAGGCCTAGGTCATAGTTCCGGCCACTTCTGCGCCTGGAGTGCAAAAGCGTAGCGCAAAGCGCGTAGCTTTTGCTCGGCGCATCCCTGCGCCGAGCCCCCGCGGGGCTTGCGCGCAAATCTGCCCCTGGCAGATTTGTGCAGTCGTTCCAAAAGCTTCGCTTCGCTACGCTTTTGGACCCCAAAGACTCCTGGCCGGAATGATGATCGAGGCGCAAAAGGTCGCGCCTAACGCACCCCACCTCGCCGCATACCGGCAATCACCCACCCATAGACCAGCAGATTGAGCAGCAGCAGCCCGCCGCCCAACAGCATCTGGTCCCCCCGCGCCAACCCCGGCGGATAGATGAGCGGCAGCAGGTAGTGTTCGATGAAGCCGCCGCCATACCCCGCCTCCCCGGCGGCGCGCCGCAGGTGGTTTTCCAGGAAGGTGAGCGGGCAGATCCAACCACGGAATTCGATCAGCACCCCCCAGGCCAGCGCCGGCAGGTGCAGCAGGGCGCTCCAGCGCCAGCGCAGGACCAACAGACCGCCGAGGGTGGCGTAGAGGATGAAGGCGAGATGCAGCAGCAGTACCAAATCGGCGCCGAGGCGATGGCTCATTGACGGTGGTGGATCCTCCGACAAAAACCGAGACAATAAAAAAGCCGGCATCATGCCGGCTTTTTTAAATTGGTCGGGGTGAGAGGATTCGAACCTCCGACTCCTGCCTCCCGAAAGCAGTGCTCTACCAGGCTGAGCTACACCCCGAAGAAACTTGTCGCGGCGTCAGCCTTTTCGTTGTACCGCGAACTTCGCCAGGGTGGCGAGGGCGCTGCGGTAGAGCGAGGGGGGCAGGATGTCGAGGGATCGAATCGCTGCCTTGGATTCCGACGTTGCGAGTTGCGCAGTATAGTTGATCGCGTCGGTGGATTCAATAGCCGCGATGACCTGATCGATCAAATCCAGGCCACCTTCTTCGATCGCCCGCCGTAGCAGGGCCTGTTGCTCCGCGCTGCCGGTCTGCATGGCGCGGATGAGCGGCAGGGTGGGCTTGCCCTCGGCCAGGTCGTCGCCGAGGTTCTTGCCCATCTCCTCCCGTGAGGAACTATAGTCCATGGCGTCGTCGATCATTTGGAAGGCGAGGCCGAGGTGGAGGCCGTAGTCGGCCAGGGCCTGTTCCTCCTCGGGGCGACTGCGGCTGATGACGCCCCCTAGCCGCGCGCCCGCCTCGAACAGGGTGGCGGTCTTGCGCAGGATCACCTCGCGGTAGCGTCCCTCGTCGGTCTGGGGGTCGTGGCAGTTGAGGAGCTGAAGCACCTCGCCCTCGGCGATGCGGTTGGTGGCGTGGGAGAGGATCTCCATCACCCGCATCTCCCCCACCTCCACCATCATCTCGAAGGAGCGGCTGTAGAGGAAGTCGCCCACCAGCACGCTGGCGGCGTTGCCCCACAGGTGGTTGGCGGTCTCGCGGCTGCGCCGCAGTTCCGAGCCATCGACCACGTCGTCGTGCAGTAGGGTGGCGGTGTGGATGAACTCGATGATGGCGGCCAGTTGGATGTGGTGGTCGCCCTGATACCCCAGCGCACGGGCCGCCAGCAGCACGATCATGGGCCGCAGCCGCTTGCCGCCGCTGTTGACGATGTAGTGGCCGATTTGGTTGATGAGCGCCACGTCGGAGTGCAGGCGGCGCAGGATCAGGGCGTCCACGGCCTTCATGTCCTCCGCGATGAGGTCGCGGATGGCGGAGATGTCCAGCTTTTCAGGGGTGCTCACGGCGGTTCCGGTTTCCACAGTACGGCAAAAAGATGGGCAGGGATGCTACGGATAAGGGATTTTGGCTGTCAAGGCAAAGCGTCAAGCGGGCTATTATAGCCCCTGCGAGGAATTAGGGGATATAACCCTTCAGGCGGCCCAGTACCACTACCGGGATCGGATCGGGCATGTTGCGCCGCAGTCTGCCGGGGGCCTCTTCCAAGGAGACGGCGCTGGCGGCCAGGGCATAGTAGGCGATGACTCGATCTTCCGCGAGAACGACGAAGGTTCGGGAGGCCCCGGAAAACTGATTGGTCAAGGCGCGCCGCTTGAGCCAATCGTCCAGCGATGGATGACCGCAGGTGAACCCGTTGGTAGCCTGCGCGACGGCGAGTGGCGCGGGCGGGGCTAATCTCACCCCTGTTCCCAGGGCGCCTTGGTGCGCATGGTTTCGATCAGGCGGGGGGTTGGGCGCTGCGTCCAGCAGGGCCTGAAAGGCGGCGAAGGCCTCCGGGCCGACGCGCAGGAGGGATTCGCCTCTTCGGCGGCCCGGCGCGAGGCCTCGCGGATGAACTCGGCGCGGTTCTTGCCGCTGGCGCGGGCGGCGCGATCAATCAAGTCCCGCTCCTCCGGGTCGAACCGGATGTTCAGGGACTCCCGCTTGGTTAGCGGCTGGGGGGCTGTGCATGGATCTACCTGTGCTTGGTTGCGCCATTGTAGGCATGACCGAATCACGCAGTCACCCGGATTTGACTTTCGCGGCAACACCTTTTGCGCCTTCTTGGCGTCCTTTGCGTCCCTGGGTTTGCGAATCTTCAAATCCCGAGTTCGGCCCAAATCCCGTCGATCCGCCGACCCACCGCCGGGTCCATAAGGATGGGTCGCCCCCACTCCCGCGAGGTCTCGCCCGGCCATTTGTTGGTGGCGTCCAGTCCCATCTTGGAGCCGAGGCCGGAGACCGGGGAGGCGAAATCCAGATAATCGATGGGGGTGTTCTCGATCAGCACGGTATCCCGCGCCGGGTCCATGCGGGTGGTGATGGCCCAGATGACATCCTTCCAGTCGCGGGTGTTGATGTCGTCGTCCACCACGATGACGAACTTGGTGTACATGAACTGGCGCAGGAAGGACCAGACCCCCATCATCACCCGCTTGGCGTGGCCGGGGTACTGCTTCTTCATGGAGACCACGGCCATGCGGTAGGAGCACCCCTCCGGCGGCAGGTAGAAGTCGCTGATCTCCGGGAACTGCTTTTGCAGCAGCGGCACGAACACCTCGTTCAAGGCGACGCCCAGCACCGCCGGCTCGTCCGGCGGCCGGCCGGTGTAGGTGGAGTGGTAGATGGGGTCCCGGCGGTGGGTGATG
>Ga0116211_1001318_pt1 | contig 11835 bp, 9 predicted proteins | sample SaghotsprinmetaG_FD_94484 | JGI IMG/M metagenome (GOLD analysis project Ga0116211, IMG submission 94484) | Hot spring microbial communities from South Africa to study Microbial Dark Matter (Phase II) - Sagole hot spring metaG | ecosystem: Environmental > Aquatic > Thermal springs > Hot (42-90C) ... | reverse complement strand
TTGCCGAAAGGACAATGAGGAGTATTCGGGCAGAAGTCCCCGATACTCGCCTAGAAGCTGGGCTTGTCTGTGTGATCTGTGGATGCTTAATTCTCAGATTAGCACCGACACCCCCACCTCGCGCCAGCAGGTGGGGTGAGCTTCATGGGGCTGAGTCGCTCAGACAAATTTTATATCATGCAGCTTCTAATTTCAGAACTAGCTCAACAGGAAGCAGATCTGATTAAACCTAACCAAGCTTACCCCATATGGTCTCCATATGATGCCCATGAGGCAGCAGATACGATGTTAAAGGTACTACAAACAGCCAAGGCTGAAGACCATGCGTAATGCCGAGCGGTACCCATTTCTTTCTGGTGATTCAACTTTAGGTGAAGCCAGTTTTCGCCCCTACTTATTGTTCACTCTGCTTCACCAACAAGTTTCTGTCCCAGCATCCGCTCTTCTAGATACTGGTGCGAGTGTCAATACACTGCGTGGCAGCGGACGGATGAAAGCTGTTGGTGATGAGTTCAGGCTTATCTGCCGCCGCTGCACTTCCCCGTTAGCGCCAGAGATCTATCTAGAAACCTGCCGCTGTTAACGCTGCTAAAACCTCTGCCGCACTCTGGTAGCGATCGCGAAAGTTATACTTAATCATCCGGTTTAGGATGGCAACAAACGCTGGTGCCAGATGCTTACCCGGCTCCCAGACAACATCTCCCGTTACCGGGTCATTGGGTAAATCCATCGGTGCCAAACCGGTTAAGCCTTCAATAATAACCATCCCCAAGGAGTAGATGTCACTGGCTATGACTGGTCGCCCGGCCATCTGTTCGCTGGGGGCATAGCCACGGGTACCAATTGAGATCGTATATTTGCCGTGCTTTTGTAGATCCTCGGGTTGGACGTGACGTACCGCCCCAAAATCAATGAGAAACAGTTGCTGGTCGCTGCGGCGGCGCATGATGTTCGCGGGTTTAATGTCGCGGTGAATGACCCCCAACTGATGCACGTACTGGAGTAGCTCCAGAATGCTTTTGAGGATGGCGATCGCCTCTGGTTGGGAAAGGGTTATTTTTTGGGCAAACTCTTCCTTCAGGGATTCCCCCTCCACATACTCTTGGGTGAGGTAAAAGATGCCATCTTCCTCGAAATAGGCCAGCAGCCGGGGAATGCGCTCGTGCTGACCCAACTGGGCAAGGGTTTGGGCTTCCCGCTGGAACAAGCGCCGCGCAATGGCTAAGAACCGCTCGTCGTTACGGGAGGGAACCAACTGCTTCACCACGCAGATGGGATGATCCGGCAGGTGTTGATCCGCGGCTAAAAAGGTGCGGCCAAAGCCACCTTCCCCCAACTGGCTTACGACTTGATAGCGCCCCCCCAAGACATGGGGTAAGGATTCAGTCGCCCCATGAATATCCGTGATCACGGTTGTTTTCGGTAGGGGCGGGGAAGGGGTTGTACTCGGCGGCACAATGCTATCAGTCGTATCGGGTACAGCAGCGGGCATCGTTGCCGGTGGAATTGTGGTATCTGTATCCGCAGGCTCAAGACCTAGCTGGGTTTCCACCGTATCCGGATCCGTTCCAGCGGCCATTGTTGGCGGCGGGGGGGCATGAGTCACGCTGGCCACTGGGACATCGTCGGGCACGACAACTTGGGTTTCCGGTACCTCCGTAAACCAGCGGGAGGTGGTGGGGGCAGGTTCCGGCAGCGACAATTGGGTTTCTGGTAAATCTGTGGCTAGGGGGGGGGAGGCTGACGCTGGCTGGGGTGGCAGTTCCAGTTGTGTTTCGATGGGGGTAGTGAGGGTTGCGGCTGGGGGTTCCGCAGGCAGGTTAACTTGCGTTTCTTCTGGGGCTGATGGCAACTCGTCGATAGTGGTGGGAGCTACCTCTGGGGCGGTGGGGGTCGGCTCCACCACTAAAAATGTTTCCATTTCCGTGGGGTTTGTGGTGGGGCTAGGCAGGTCGGGAAGCTCTGTGGGGGGTAACTCATCGCCGCCTGAGGTCAATAGTGTCTCTCGCATGGCCGGAGGAGTAGGGAAGGGGGCTGGGCCGACGGTCGGTTCAGTAAACTGGCTGGCCGTTGCCGCCGGGGGGGCTTCAACAGGGGTAAAGGGAATGCTGGCCTCAGGCTGGAGAAAGGTGGCATTTGGATCCGGTGTAGCCTCTGGGGGAGGCTCTTCCAGCAGCAGCGGATCGATGGCCGATTCAGGCAGGGGTTGGGAGGTGGTGGAGGAACCTTCATGAATAAATTGCAGCGGCGTGACCGAAGCATTGGTGGTGGTGGCGCGTAAGTGGTGGGATGGCGTGGGAGCTAGAGCACGATACGCCAACATCAAGACCCCAGCACTGATAAACCCCAATTCTGGTGCCACAAGGGGAATCCAGCCGGATTGTAAAAAGAGCAAAAAGGTAAGTCCTCCTAAGCTTGCTCCAGCCGTCACAAATAGTGGCAGAATGAGCCAGCGCTGTCCTTTGAGGGCAATGAGTGCGCCGACGAAGGACCAGCCCAAAATCCAGAGGGCGATCGCCCCCTGCGGCCATGTCCATAAGGGGGGACGATTATCAATCGCCGTGGCCAGCAGGTCGTCTAAAATGGCCGCTTGTACCATCACCCCGGGGGTGAGGCGATTGTCTGTCTGACCAAGGGGCGTGAGAAACCTATCGTTGCTGCTACTGCCGGTCACCCCAATCAGAACGGCGCGATCGCGCACTTGTGAGGGGAGCACCCGCCCCGTTAACACATCCGTGAGGCTGACGGTTTCGTAGGGTCGCGGACTGTTGCTGTAGTTAATCAGAATTTGGAAGCCAGCGGCATCGAGGTTGCTGTACCCACCCCAATTGGGGGTCAGGGCTTGAAAGCGAGCCGTTCCCAACTCTAAGCCGTTATTGCCGCGACTTTGGGGTGAGGTTCCCAGAAAAGTGCTGGCAAGGGCAAGGGCAAAGGACTGGGGGGTATTACAGCGGGCATTCACCTCCGGTATGGTGGCCAGAATCGCGCGGCGAACAACCCCATCATTGTCAATGGGAATATCGGCAAAGCCCACTTGGTTCGCCCAGAGTCCCGCGGGCGGCGCAATATCCGGCTCGTTCCCCTGCCCCACTTTGCACACAATCACGGTGTTGGGTTGGGTCATCATCGCCCGCCCCAGCGATGGCAATGGGTCTGTGGGGGGACGGAAGCGATCGGGAATGGGAAAATCTCGAAAAATGTCAATGCCAATGACCTTGGGTTGGTGCTCCTGTAGCTCCGCCACCGCTTGGATGAGTATCTCGTCCGGCACCGGATATTGCTTCAGGGTTTGAATATCCTCTTCCCCCACCGCCACAATTAACACTCGCTCTGCTGCCGCCGCAGGGGGTCGCCAGCGCAGCCACTGATCATAAACGTTTAGTTCAAGGGGTTCCAAGAGGCTCAGCGCCCGTAACCCCAGTACCCCTGCTGTCGCGATCGCCGCCGCTAGGCCAGCGACAACATACGGCCTGACGCCCAATTGCTGCGGGGAAGGTTCCATACCCAAACACCAAACGTTATTATGACTGTGCCGTTGTGGCTCAACACATCTTGGTTCCTATAGTGAACGATGCTTCCCGCTTTCGCAAATCCACAGACCACAAACCCTTGTCAAGGGATGTAATAAGTTTTAATACCTAGGCAGCAAAACTTTGCAATTTGTTACCGAGAGGGCGCAAAGTCGCTCTACAGCTTGATTTTCTGCTACAACCACAAGAGGTACATCCCGTTTGCTGGGTTTGTTATCGATCGTTACAAGGAGTCCGAACGCATGTTCACCCACGTCAAGTCCACGATTCGGCATATTGCACCGGCGGCGCTACGGGGGCGATCGCTGTTGCGAGTGGTGTATGTGGTACTTGAAGCGCAATACCAAAGTGCCCTTTCGGCAGCCGTGCGCAGCATCAACGAGAATCATCCCCACGTTGCCGTTGAAATTAGTGGTTATCTCCTCGAAGAGTTACGGAACGCCGAAAACTACGCCGCCTTTTGTGAGGATGTGGCCCGGGCAAATGTGTTTATTGCCTCACTGATCTTTATTGAAGACTTAGCCGACAAAGTGGTGGAGGCGGTGCAGCCCTATCGCGATCGCCTTGACGTGGCCGTGGTGTTTCCCTCCCTACCGCAGGTGATGCGCCTCAATAAAATGGGCAGCTTTTCGCTGGCGCAGATTGGTCAATCCAAGAGCGTGATTGCCAGCTTTATGAAAAAGCGCAAGGAGAAGTCGGGTTCGGGCTTCCAGGATGCCATGCTCAAGCTATTGCGCACCCTGCCGCAGGTGCTTAAGTATTTGCCCATCGACAAGGCCCAAGATGCCCGCAACTTCATGCTCAGCTTCCAGTACTGGCTGGGGGGGTCGCCCGAAAACCTGCAAAACTTCTTACTGATGCTGAGCGATCGCTACGTTTTCAAGGAGCAGTTAGAGAGCAGCGCTACCTATCAAGAGCCGGTTACGTATCCCGATACCGGCATTTGGCACCCGCTTGCCCCCCAAATGTTCGAGGACTTGAAGGAATACCTGAACTGGTTCAACAGCCGCACTGACATTGGTGCCGATCTCAAGGATCCGCTCGTGCCCACCATTGGCCTGCTATTGCAGCGCACCCACCTCGTCACCGGTGACGATGCCCACTACGTTGCCATTGTCCAAGAGTTTGAATCCCAGGGGGCACGGGTGATTCCGGTCTTTTCCGGCGGCCTTGATTTTTCTACGCCCCTAGAGCAGTTCTTTTACGATCCACTCCAACGGGAAAAGCCAATTGTCGATACCGTGGTGTCCCTGACCGGCTTTGCCTTGGTGGGAGGCCCCGCCAAGCAGGATCATCCCAAAGCGGTTGCCGCCCTGAAAAAACTGAATCGTCCCTATATGGTGGCGTTGCCCCTAGTGTTCCAAACCACCGAAGAGTGGGAAGATAGCGATTTGGGCTTGCATCCCATTCAAGTAGCCTTACAAATTGCCCTGCCCGAACTCGATGGTGCCATTGAACCCATTATCCTCTCGGGACGGGATGGAGCCACCGGCAAGGCGATCGCCCTGCAGGATCGGGTAGAAATGATTGCCCAGCGCGCCCTCAAGTGGGCCAACCTACGGCGCAAACCCAAAGTCGAGAAAAAAGTCGCCATCACCATTTTCAGCTTCCCACCGGATAAGGGCAATGTGGGCACAGCGGCCTACCTCGATGTGTTTGGCTCTATCTATAAAGTGATGGAAGCCCTGAAAAATAACGGCTACGATCTGCCCGAATTACCCGAAAGTGCTGAAGCCCTGATGCAGGAGATCCTGCACGATGCCCGCGCCCAAGTCGGCAGCCCCGAACTCAATGTTGCCTACCGCATGAGTGTTGCCGAGTACGAGCGGCTGACCCCCTACGCCAAGCGCCTCGAAGAGAACTGGGGTAAACCACCCGGCCACCTCAACAGCGATGGTCAGAACCTGCTGATTTATGGCAAAGCCTACGGCAACGTCTTTATTGGGGTGCAACCCACCTTTGGTTACGAAGGGGATCCCATGCGCTTGCTCTTTTCCCGCTCCGCTAGCCCCCATCACGGCTTTGCCGCCTACTACACCTTCTTGAACCAGATCTGGCAGGCAGATGCCGTCCTCCACTTTGGCACCCACGGCTCTCTGGAATTCATGCCCGGCAAGCAGATGGGCATGTCCGGGGACTGCTATCCCGATAACCTCATCGGCAGCATTCCCAACCTCTACTACTACGCGGCCAACAACCCCTCCGAGGCAACCATTGCTAAGCGCCGCAGCTATGCCAACACCATTAGCTATTTAACGCCGCCAGCGGAAAACGCGGGCCTATACAAAGGGCTGCGGGAACTCAGCGATCTCATTGGCTCGTACCAAAGCCTCAAAGACAGTGGCCGCGGCGTGCAAATCGTGAATACGATCATGGATAAATGCCGCTTGGTCAATTTAGATCAGGATGTGCCGTTGCCGGATCAGGATGCAGCGAACCTCACTGCCGAGGAGCGAGATACCATCGTCGGTAAGGTCTATATCAAGCTGATGGAAATTGAAAGTCGGCTGTTGCCCTGTGGCCTGCACGTCATCGGGAAGCCGCCAACCACCGAAGAGGCGGTGGCCACCCTCGTCAATATTGCCAGCTTAGATCGCCCCGAAGACGAGATTAAGAGCCTGCCCCGCCTCATTGCCGAAAGTCTTGGTCGTGATCTAGATCACATTTATCAGGGGAGCGATCGCGGGGTGCTAGCAGATGTGCAACTCCTGCAGCAGATTAACCAAGCCACCCGCGCCGCCGTTACCGCCCTCGTGCAGGCTCAGGCCGATGCGGATGGTCGTGTCTCTAAAGTCTCGAAGCTAAACTTCTTTAACATGGGGCGCAAGGAGCCGTGGATTGAATGCCTGCATCAGGCCGGTTACCCCCAAGTGGATGCGGCCGCCCTCAAACCCCTGATGGAGTACCTAGAGTTTTGCCTGCAACAAATTGTTGCCGACAATGAACTGGGGGCACTCCTGCAAGCCCTTGAAGGGGAATACATCCTGCCCGGGCCGGGAGGGGATCCCATTCGCAACCCGGAGGTACTGCCCACCGGCAAAAATATCCACGCCCTTGATCCCCAAGCGATTCCCACCGCTGCCGCCATTCAGTCCGCCAAGGTCGTCGTGGATCGCCTCTTGGCACGGCAAAAAGCCGAGAACAACGACCAATGGCCGGAAAGTATTGCCATGGTACTCTGGGGCACTGACAACATCAAAACCTACGGTGAATCCTTAGCGCAGGTGCTGTGGCTCGTGGGGGCACGTCCCCTGCCCGACTCCCTAGGCCGAGTGAACAAAGTGGAGCTTATTCCCCTTGAAGAGCTAGGCCGCCCCCGCATTGATGTGGTGGTCAACTGCTCCGGTGTGTTCCGGGATTTGTTCATTAACCAAATGGCGCTGATTGACCGTGCGGTGAAGATGGCCGCCGAAGCTGACGAACCCCCAGAGCTTAACTTTGTCCGCAAGCACGCCCTGCAACAGGCGGCGGAGTTGGGCATTGATCTGCGCCAAGCGGCTACGCGGGTGTTCACCAACGCTTCCGGTTCCTACGCCGCCAACGTCAACCTTGCGGTTGAAAATAGCTCGTGGGAGCAGGAATCAGAGCTACAGGAGATGTACCTGTCCCGCAAATCCTTTGCCTTTTCGGCGGATTCTCCCGGCACAATGACCCAAGCGCGGGATTTGTTTGAGACGGCGCTGAAAACGGTGGATGTCACGTTCCAGAATTTGGACTCTGCTGAAATTAGCCTGACCGATGTGAGCCACTATTTTGACTCGGATCCGACCAAACTGGTTGGATCGCTGCGGCGGGATGGCAAGCAACCCAAATCCTACATTGCCGATACCACCACCGCCAATGCCCAAGTGCGCACCCTTTCGGAAACGGTACGCCTAGATAGCCGCACCAAGTTACTCAACCCCAAATGGTACGAGGGTATGTTATCCCACGGGTACGAAGGGGTACGGGAAATCTCGAAGCGCCTAGTGAACACGATGGGCTGGTCGGCTACGGCGGGTGCTGTCGATAACTGGGTCTATGAAGAGGCTAACGCCACCTTCATTCTTGATGCCGAAATGCGGCAGCGCCTGCTGAACACCAACCCCCACTCGTTCCGCAAGATGGTGAGTACGTTCTTAGAACTCAATGGCCGTGGCTACTGGGACACCAGTGAGGCCAATTTGGAATTGCTGCGCCAACTTTACCAAGAGGTGGAAGACAAGATCGAGGGGGTTGAGTAGCATCCTCACCGTCATACGGATCATTCTGATGGGGGGCATGTCCCCCCTTTTTTTATGGGTGCCTAGGAATATTTACAAAAGTTTATTGACCCTTAAGTCTTCTTGAAAAAGTTGCACTCTTCTTGTTGTCTTCTCTAATGTGGGAAGTAGAATATCCAACTCTAATCGCTAGGCGCATCTAAACGGCCAACAAGTAGAGTCATTCTCTCGTGCCTTCGTGCATTGTCTGGTTGGAGTAACGGCTAACTCAAGTGGCCTGCTTGAGGAAAACGCTAAGTTGGGTTAATGACTGTTGTACTCCACAGCAAGAGGATACGGCCCCGTGGATTTACTACATAAGCAGATACTGGTACTCAGCAATAAAATTGATGCCTTGTACCAGGTTGTTGAACAACTAAACCAAAAGGTTTCCCAAGCGCTGGCGGAGGGGCGAATCAAAGCGGTTTCCCAGTCGGTCAGTGAGCAAATTCTTATGGGAACAACCCCGGCTCGTGCTCCTGCGGTGACCCCAGAACACAAAGATATTCTGGTGGATGATGACTATAGCCACAGCCGTCATCTCAGTGGCGATCGCCCCTTGAGTCCAGAAGTACAAATCCAGCGCTTAACGGCGCAACTCACCGCTGCGTATAACCAAATTGCCGCCCTAGAAGAGCAATTATTATCGCGCCATAGTCATTAGCGCCCTTCACCCAAGGGGAACTTCTGATCAGGAGCCGTGACGATCTCGTTCTAACGTAGCAAGACAGTCAGAAAGCGGCACAGTGCTGCCTGTGACCTAACGGTGGCAACTTTAGAATAAAGCTAAGGAAAAAACGGTTTAACCCTAGTAAACCTTTCCTTGTTGCTGTTGCCGAACGTTAAAACTGTCTGGAGATGAACCTATGGGAATGAAACTTGCCCCTCTCGTGGGGGTAGCGATGTTGGTGGCAGTCATCACTCCGGCAACTGCCCAAAGCCGCCGCCAGCCCGTTAACCCACAGATGTACCCTGTTAGTCGTCCTTCGATTCCCCAAGCGTTTGAGCGCATTGATGGAACCCAAAACTATTGGGTGGATGAATCCATTGCGGGCGATACCATGTTTGTCTTTGGGGTACCCACCTATCGTGATAACGACATCGTCAACCGGGTGCGCCGCATTAACTATGTTTCTAATGATGCTTGGTATCAGCAGGCCAACACGCCCGTCATTCGTACCCGTGACCTAGATAACCCCTTCTGTACGTCGATGTATGGAACTCCCTATCCCTGTAACTTAGCTGTTGAAACGCCGCTACCCCCCCCCCAGCCTACCTTCTTTGCACCGCCGCCACCAGTGATGCCTGCTCCCCCGCCTGTACCCGCCCTCTACTAGAGTGCTTAGGCTCAAGGATAATTTGCCCCCACCTTAACCTTAGGGTGGGGGTTTTGCTTAGTGTATCTCTAACCTAGTTGATTGAGGGGAGGCAGGCCGCGCATTTGCCGCAGGGCGTTGAGACACAGCGGACAGTCGCAACCAAACAGGGCGATCGCTGCGTTACTTTCTTCTTCGCTAAACTCTAGCACCGCCGGGGGCATCCGATTGCCATCCGCATTCGCCTGAACAGTTGTTGCCTGTTCCCCAAGACGGGTACACACAAGCTGAAACTTTTGGTGGGGGTTGGGGCGGCAGACATTGGCCTCTGGCGGCGGCACCGGGATAGGGGTTGCCACCTCAGCCCGAGCCGAATTGACCATCGCCACTAAACTGAGCAGTGAACCGAGCAGAGTCGGACTCACCATTAGAGCTAAGCGCAGAGAAGACATGGTAACCTCACAAACCTAAACTTGATAAATTTTTGTAAACAGTTAATGGCTCTCTTGCTGCTAGTTTAACCAAGCCGACCGCATCTGCTGCAACCAACTCATGTGCATTGGGCAGTCACAACCAAACAGGGTAACAGCAAGGTCGCTATCTGCTTCAGTGAAATCGAGAACGGCGGCTGAGAGTCCCCCCAGATTTTCGAGAGTGTGTGGCTTTTCTCTAGTGGGGGGCAACTCGTTACAGCAACGGCTGCAAGCTCCTGTTCACAACCGCTATGGGGAGGTTCCGTGGCTGTGGCAACCCCACTGAACAAGACTAGAGCACTGCCTAGCACTAATGCGCGCAACAAAAAAATCTGCATCATTAACCTCAGCCTCCCAATGGCAACAGAGGGTAGCTACGTAATCTTTTGGTTGGACTACCGATATTATGCGATAGGTTCCAAAAAGAATCGCACCTAGCCTGAACTAGATGCGATTTTATCGTCTTGACCTATCGAACAGCGCCCCTAGAACAAGCCCAAGGTTAGGGATTTGTCGAGGGGGAAGGCGGCACCAATGCCCAGCCATAGGGTGACCACGGTGCCAAACAGAAACACCGCCATGGCCACAGGCCGCCGGAAGGGATTCTGGAACTTGTTGATGCCCTCAATAAAGGGGATGAGCATCAGACCTAGAGGAATACTGGCATTCATCAGTACCCCCAGCAATTTGTTGGGGACAACGCGGAAAATTTGGAACGTCGGATAGAGATACCACTCCGGCAAAATCTCCAGTGGTGTCGCAAAGGGATCCGCAGGCTCGCCGATCATGGCCGGATCCATGACGGCCAAGCCAATCACTAGGGCAATGGTGCCCATAATGACCACAGGGAAAATGTAGAGCAGATCGTTGGGCCACGCGGGTTCGCCATAGTAGTTATGGCCCATACCTTTTTTGAGCTTTGCCCGTAGTGCCGGATTTGCTAAATCTGGCTTTTTCAAAACTTTTGCCATAGAACCATCGTTCTCCTAGAGGGTCAGCAAGGGGGAATGTACTTGGAGCATAACAAGTTCTGAGGCCCCTGAGGGCGCGGGTTGTTACATTTTGTTATGCTTGCCTGCATTGTCTTACAAAGGCCCAGAGATGCCCTGCTTGCGGATCATTAGAAAGTGCATGAGCATAAACACCGCAATTGACCAAGGCAGAACAAAGGTGTGCAGGCTATAGAAGCGGGTTAGGGTGGCTTGACCCACACTTTCACCACCGCGCATCAGTTCTACCAGTTGATCACCCACCACTGGGATGGCAGCAGGAATACCGGAAACAATTTTCACCGCCCAGTAGCCCACTTGATCCCAAGGCAGGGAATAGCCCGTCACCCCAAAACTCACGGTAATGACCGCCAAAACCACGCCCGTTACCCAAGTGAGTTCGCGGGGCTTTTTGAAACCACCCGTGAGGTACACCCGGAAAACGTGCAGAATCATCATCAAGACCATCATGCTGGCGGACCACTTGTGAATTGAGCGGATCAGCCAGCCAAAGTTCACCTCGTTCATGATGTACTGTACCGAGGTAAAAGCTTCAGCAACCGTTGGCTTGTAATAAAAGGTCATTGCGAAGCCAGTGGCAAACTGCACCAGAAAGCAGGTGAGGGTGATGCCACCCAAACAGTAAAAAATGTTCACGTGAGGGGGCACGTACTTACTGGTGACATCGTCGGCGAGCGCCTGAATTTCTAGGCGTTCCTCAAACCAGTCGTAAACTTTATTCATAACAGAGATCAGTCCTGAGAAACCGCTGCTTTACTTTGAAAAATGTAACACAAGGCTTCTCAGAGTTTCCATGTTTCGCAACAATCTCTAGGGGCCAGCCAAATGGATGCGGTGCTCCAGCGATAGTCTTTGGCTTGGCTGAACGAGCGTCAAAGGGCAGATGGGCTATTTCTAGGTCAGCAGCAGCGCAAAAAGGCCGCAAAGGGCAATCCCGTCAAATACGCCAGCGCCACCAATACTCAGAACACCGGCTGACATGCGCTCGATCTCCCGCAGGTGCAGTACGTCAGCCCCGATGAGGGTACCCAGCACGCCACCGGCAAAGGCGACCGGCGCTGCCGCACCTGGAACAGAAATGAGAATTGCGGTCATGGCGGCAGTTAGGGGAGCCACAAGGGCGTTCATTTGAACGAGGATTCGCGCCGCACTCTCCAACCTCGCGTTAGCAGGTTGGAGTCAAGGCGCGGCAGTTGTAGCCAAAGTGGAGACTGCAACACTATCGTGATACAGTAGCTCCGTGCTAAACCAAACGCCTATTGTCC